>Ga0187881_10002591_pt1 | contig 16722 bp, 17 predicted proteins | sample June2016WEW_19_1_2_FD_133017 | JGI IMG/M metagenome (GOLD analysis project Ga0187881, IMG submission 133017) | Peatland microbial communities from SPRUCE experiment site at the Marcell Experimental Forest, Minnesota, USA - June2016WEW_19_100 | ecosystem: Environmental > Terrestrial > Soil >...
CCGTCTTGTACCGCCGAAGCTTTGGCGAAGGCGGAAGTCCCGGCCAGCCGGGCCGCCGGCGGGTGGCCTGCCAGCCGTAGCCTCAAAGGCGAAGGCTGGTGCCCAGGGGGGGACTCGAACCCCAGCGGTCCGAACAACAGAAAAGCTTCGCTGAGCGTGCCCTTGAGTTGTTTAGCCGTGAGTTAGAACAGGAAAAAAGTTGCAGCGAAGTGCATGGGAAACAAGGCAAAAACACGTTTGCTGACAAATCCCTGGCAAATCTTTCGTGGAGTGGTCTGCTGCACACTCGTGCGTGTCTGACCGAACTTTCCACAAATCATCGGATCCAAATGAGGAGAATCGCTATGAACACTCTGCCCGACGGAGATCGCCTGCTGCTCCTCCCGGAAGTCGCCGAGGCCTTACGTGTGTCGGACAAGACGGTCCGACGGCTTATCGATGAGGGAAAGCTCAAATCCCTTAAAGTACGCGGGCGTATCCTTGTAAGAAGCTCTGAATTGATGGCCTACGTCAACGCAGCTGCTCGATAAGCCGACAAGGATTATGAGGAGGTATCCGAGGACCACGTTCGCGGCCTGAGCCGCAGGGTCAGTTCTTACCGGGTTCCTGTCCCCGATTGATCAGCACACCGAATTCCTCGTCGAACTTCAGGTTCACGATACGGCTGGAGGAATGCGGCGAGACGGCCCAGAGGTCGGCGGCATCAGGTGCGCGGCCCAAGCAAACACCTTCCTCCCCCGCGAATTCTCCGGCGAGGATTATGACGTTGTGGCCGCTGGGATCGATGTCTGCCATGCTCAGTCGAGCAGCACGACGGTGAGCGGGACGCGCAACAGCGCCTCCATGAACCGGTGCTTGAGTTGCTCATTGTCGCGTCCGTCGTAGACGGTCGCCTTGCCCGCATGGTCTGTGAGCTCGGCGACAGCGCGGTCATTCATGGAAACAAAGCGCCCGTCATCCGTGGCCAGCACCCAACGAACCGACGCCAGCGCGCGCATCCGTGCTGCCGTACGCTGGCGGGTGCCCTGCACGGCGCGGTCAATGGAGCGGCGGACGAGGTTTTGCATGAAGGAAGCGTAGCATTAGGGCGGGGCGTTGCCCAGGACAAAGTTCGCGATGTCAGTGCCTTTCCGCGGGCACAAATTCGTCGAGTTCGGATTCGAGGTAATCCGCATTGGTTCCGCAGCGGGCGTCGTCATGCTACCGTCTTATGTGGATTCCTGATCCCTTTCGTGGTGATGCTTCCCGGCTGTGCCGTGCACGACTGACCGGATTACCGGAATTTGACGGCTGGGTCGCCAAGCTCAAGGAAACCGCCCTCAATGAGATCGCCGGGTACCAGCTCGCCCGCGCTGTCGGTCTCGGCGTAATGGACTCCCGCTGGTTCGTCGCGGAACGGTCCCTTGAAGCTCCGGGAATTCGCCTCGACCGCGGCGATGCCGGCATACTGATTTCGCGGGTGTCGGGCGCCGAAGGCGTAAATCTGCGGGAGCTTGCGGGCTTGGAACCGGAGACAGTGGCGCACGTTTGCGCCTTTTTTGTGCTCGATCGTGGTGAATGGCCTGAGCCTTGGCGTGTCGCCGGCCGGCTCTGCTTGATCGATCTTGAAATGATGCTGGCACGCTTTGCGTCCCGTGCTGACTACCGCCGCAAACATCTCGAAGAGTATGCGGAGATGACTCCGTATGCGCTTCAGTATGCCGTCATCGAAGCGGCACGCTGCGGCGTCAGACCCGAGTTCGTCGCTGAACTTGCCCGCTGGCATGAGCGATTTTCCGGTCATGCTTTCGCCTTTGATTTCTCCGGACACCGCCGCGGTGCGGTTATTGCCGACTTCTTGCTGCGTTCCCTGCGTCTGCGACTCCACCTAGTCGCCGGGATTTTGAACTTCGGTCACTCCGCCATAGTCTGACGGCCCGCTGCACGCAGATAATCCCGTACATCAGGATGGCTGCGCACCCCCTTCGCCTTTGGAGGCGGCAGACATTCCGCGGAATAGCCTTTGCTCGCGAGGGTCCTAGTCGGCAGTCCGTCCTTCCTTGGCCGACCGCCATGCAAGCCTCCCAAGCGCGCTTTTGGCGGTTTCGAACTGCGCTGATAGCTGCCCAGCAATGTCGCTAGCGTCGACCGGTATTTCGGATCATCCAGCCCCCAGATCCCGCCGATCAGCCGCGCACGAAGTTCGTTTGTCTTGCGTATCGCGGGTAGGAGCCCGTTTTCCCGCAGAAGGTCGCTGCGAATGGCGTCCAGTCGCACACTCAGCGGCTCCAGCAGGTCGAGCCTATGGCTCGGGTGGGCCTCCGTAAGCCGATCCAGAGCCCGGAGCTGGATGATAGCTGCCTCAAGAAATGCCGCCGCCTCCTCGTAATATTGCATATCTACGTTAAGGTATTCACAACCCTGCTATAGAGAGACACTCGCTGAGACAAGTATCATTTTCAAGAGTCACTATTGCAGCATCTTGCATATCCAATTGCAGCTGCATACTTTTGAGCTTGCACCTCAGACCTGGCCACGCCAGGTAATAGCCTGGCGCCGCCAGGTATAGGCCTGGCGTGGCCAGGTTACTACCTGGTGCCGCCAGGCCTTGCAAAAATGAACAACCTCGAAGCCATTTTTCATCTTAGGGTCCGAGCAGCGGTGCTCAAGCATCTGTTCGGATTGAATGCAAAGCCGATGTATATTGCTGAAATAGAATCTGTTACTGGATTCGCAAACCGCTCAGTTGAAGTAGAGCTTCGCAAACTGGAGAAACTCGACCTGCTGGTATCATCTCGAGATCGCAGCCGGGTTTACTACTCCGCCAACACCGCTAGCCCGCTCTACCCGGACATCCGTAACATTGTCCTCAAGACCACTGGACTGGGTGATCTGGTGCGTGAGGCGCTTTCCTCAGCTCAGGTTCGATATGCCTTTGTTTTCGGATCTCTCGCGGCCCAAGCCGAACGTGCGGAAAGTGACGTGGATCTCATGATCATCGGCTCGGCCACCCATCGCGACGTCGCTTCTCCACTCCGCGCTCTCACCGACCAGGTTGGTCGTGAGATCAATCCTCACTTCTTTACTATCGAGGAAGTGATGCGCCGGCTTGCGACCCGCGACCATTTTCTCCGCGACGTAATCTCCAAGCCCAAGCTCTTTATCATCGGGGACGAACATGAGTTTACAGCAATGGTTAAAGAACACCTGGCTCCGGCCGCATCAGACAAGTCCTGAGGAAATCAGGACTCTCTGGGCGATGGTGGACCGCAATCTCGCCGATGCATCCTCGGATGCCATCTCGGTCGATAATCAGTACAGCCTAGCCTACCGTGCGGCGCTGATGCTCTGCACTATTCTGCTCTACGCCGAAGGCTACGCCTCCGGCAAGGGACAGGGATCACACATCCGGCCGATCAACGCGTTGCCACTGATTCTTGGTGAAGAGCACCGGGCGAACGCCGACTACCTCGACGGCTGCCGGGGAAAGCGGAATCGCTTGGAATACGAGTATATCGGTGCGACGACGCCGGAGGATGTTGCCGCCCTGCTGGAATACGGGCACGGGCTGCGGGCCACGGTGCTGGCGTGGCTCAAGGAAAAACATCCTGACCTCGTGCCATCGGCATGAGTAGTGGCCATGGCCGACGTCTTCGATCGCGCTACCCGCAGCCGCAATATGGCGGCGATTCGGGGGCGGCACACCAAACCCGAGCTGGTCGTTCGGCGCTATCTGCATTCGCGCGGTCTTCGCTACCGGCTGCACTGCTCCAGCCTGCCGGGCCGGCCTGATCTCGTTTTCCGCCGACTGCGGACTGTGGTCTTTGTTAATGGCTGTTTCTGGCATCAGCACGCCGGCTGCCGTTTTGCCGTACTCCCCCGGAGCAACGCCGTCTTCTGGCGTGTAAAGCTGCGCGGCAATCAGCTGCGCGACCGGAGAAATGCCGGAAGGCTTCGCTGGGCCGGCTGGCGTGTTTTCACCATCTGGGAATGCGATCTGAGTGAACGTTCGCTGGCGCGGCTTTTCCGCGCCGTTACCGCCTCCTCACCTCCCCGCCGCAGTCGGCGCTGAACATGGTTCCGCCTTCCTTGTCGCTCATGTCAGCGTGGCATGGACGACGGCAGCGATCTGCTTCGCCAGATAGGGCGGCACGGCGTTGCCAACCTGCCTGTACTGATCCGTCGCGGCTCCCTCGAAAAAGTAGTTGTCAGGAAAGGTCTGGAGTCGCGCGGCCTCGCGCACACTCAGGCTTCGGCACTGTTTCGGTTCGTAGTGAATGTAGTAGTGTCCGTCCTTGGCAATGTGCGAGACGACCGTGGTCGAGGGCCGATCATGGATCTGTACCCGGAAGCGGTCACTGAACGGGAGTTCGTCGAGATCGCCGCTGATGTTCTCGTGATCCGGACGAAGGTAGGGCGGGACATCCTGCAGCGAGGGCGATATCCCGTAGAACTCGGCATACTGTGACCAGAAGAAATAGCGCTTCAGGTCGCTGGCCATGTGGCCGCGGCTGTTGTGATTTAGGATGAGATCGCATTCCGGATGGATAAACCAGTCGGCCAGTTTTCTCGGACCCGCGTTTGTCCGTTTCACTGACCGTTCGCCAAGCGGATAACTGGTCGGAATGATGTCGAGCCTGCGCATCAGCCTGTTCCGGAATTTCTCCTCAAGGTGATTGAATAGATAACCGCCCAGCTGCTGGATGGCCGCCCGCCAGCTTTCCGCCGAATCGCTCTGCTTGGACAGCTTGCTGCGTATCCTTGGCAGGTCCTTGAGCACGTCTGCCACCGTGACCGGGTCTCCTTCGGCCCGGACGAGCGCACCGGCGGTCAGATCCAGCTTCTTCCGCAGCCCGAGAATGAACACGCGCGAACGGGACTGTGGCACGCCGTATTCCTCTGCGTGCACCACGAATCGCTTGGGATCGTCCTCCATGGCGCTCTCGGCGCTAGCGGGATTCACCGGATGCAGGCTGTAACCGGCCTTTCGCAGGTCGCTGCAGATCAGCTCAAACATCTTTATCCCCTTGTTCTTCGCGGAAAGCAGCCCGGCCACGTTCTCCATCACAAACACCGCCGGCTGGAAACGCTTCACGATATGGAGATACTCCCGATAGAGGTAGTGCTTTTTGTCGTTTGTGAACTTCTTGTCGTGTTTCCGCCGTGAGCGCCCGACGAGTGAGTATGCCTGGCAGGGCGGTCCGCCGATGAGCACGCAGTCAGCACCGGGCATTGTTGCCAGTGCCGCGGCGATCTTCGCCTCGATTTTCAGATTGCTGCCGGACCTGCCCAGCGTCGCGCGCAGCGCCTCGGCCTTTGCCGCCGCTGCGGCCTCCGGATGCAGCCTGAATAGCTGCCGCCGGTCAATCTCCTCCCTTAAGAACCGGTAGTAATCCGCGGTTTGACCGGTATCCTCAAGCTGCCGATAGAAGGCCCGCAGCTTCAGCGTCTGATGTGCCGTCTTTTCACACTCCACGGAGAGCACTGTTTTGAACACCCGCTGGCCGGTGGCATCACGGATCTGGCTGAAGCCTTCGTTGAGTCCGCCAGGGCCGGCGAAGAGGTCGATCAGGAGAATCGGCATAGGATGATTTTCATCGTTCGGGCCAGGTAAGGGCGTTGCCGCCCGAATGTCCAGGCCGTCAGGCTCTGGTCCGGCCGGCCTTCTGTCCTGCCGGGGCGAAAAAACCCTCGGCTACTGCGCGTCGCTCCGCTCCAATGAGAATGCTCGCCTGCAGTTCGGACGGCACCTTGCGCGGGATCGCACACGCAACTTCCAGCACCCCCATTTCCTTCGGGCTGAGCTTCCGCGCCGTGGCATTCCACTCGCGGAGAGTCTGCCAGTGCGCGGCACCCCTCTCAACAACGTAGGTCTGCGCGTGGATACCGTCCTGGATCGCCTGGTTGCGTCCACCCTCCTTTTCGGCATCGCTGTTTTCGATCGAGTTGATCAGGAACGGCCGCACCCGTGCTCCGAGTGCGATCTGTTCGCGCTGCACCAAGTCCCAGCAACCTACGTTCTTCGCCCATTCGCTCACGTTTGAAGTCACGTCTGCCGGAGGGTTCATCAGCAGCCGGGCGACGGCCTCTGCTATCGCGGTCAGCTCCTCCCCAAGCGGAGCCGGCAGGGCCTGCAGCTGCCATACCTTGAGGAAGTCGATGAACCGGCCGGACTCGCGGACCATAGCCGCGAACTTCGCCAGTGCGTAGGTCACTATGTTGGCCTTGTAGCCGGAATACCACGGCTGGTCGAGAATGAGCCGGTCGAGGTCGCGGAAGAAAATCGCCTTCGCTACCGCGCGTTTGAACCATACTTCGTTGAAGACGATCCCGGCGCTCGCGTCCCATTCCTTTGCGATTGTCGAGACGAAGCCGGGATACCGCGGCCCGCCGGCGAACGCCTTCTGCGCGCCTAAGCTCACCACATGCGGCTGTTCTTCAAACGACAGGATGAATTTCGCCAGATCCGTCTTCGTGAACATCTGAGTGCGCGGATTCTGGAGAAGAAACTTTCCCCGGTCAGAAGCTGACAGACCAGCCTGGATGTTGACATATTGTCCCCGTGCACGCTCATAAAACCAATGGGTCTCCCTCACGCCGCCGTCACGTGAAGGTGCCCACAGGCGACGTGAAAACTCCTCAATCCGCAGGTGGAAGGGATGGTTGGAGAAGAAGTCAGCCGCGCTTACCTTGTTCTGCGTGTTCGAGTATTCCGAAATGCGGGGCACGATATCGTTAACACGATCACTCTCGACCACGGAAAGCTTTACCTGGACATGGATCGCGGTGAGGTCGGCGCCTTCCTTTTTTCCGGCCGTAAAGATTGAGGCGGTGGTCTGACCGCCGTTGACGATCTGGAGATTTCTGACGCTTAGTATCCGACTGCCGTCCTTCGAAGTCGTCACCTCCTCGGCGGTGGCGGAGATGCCGTTGTTGTACGAGAAGAACATCTGCGGTTCGTTGACGATCGTATTGCGGATGCCCTTGTTCACCTTGCCGCGGAACTGAAGAAACGTTCTGACATTCTGCTCGAAGAGCCGTTCACCGTAACGCTGGTACAGCCCTGCGAGAACCGAGCCGGGCAGCACGAGAAGATAGGATTGCATGCGGTTGGCATCCGCAAATGCCGGAAGGCAGGGCACGCCACCGCTGGTCACGGTCGTGAGGTCCACTTCGATGTCCTCACGCTCCCGTCCGGATAACTCCAGACGGTACAGCCGGCCGAGGTCCCATACCTCGTAGCTGGTGGGCAGTCCGGCCACCGCCGCCGTTGGCAGCGCCTCAACGCGTGAGCTGACCCTCGCATTGGTCAGCAGCACGAGAGTCAGCCGTTCGATCCTGTTAGCGGAATCCGCCATCAGCCAGGCCAGTTCGGCCACCGGCATTGATTCGTCAAGTAGCTCAGCGAACGACCGGCTACCGCACGCCTGCACAAAACGTGTGAGGCGGTTAAATCCCGTGGTGATTTCCGTATTTGTGAGGTTTTCGATGCCGGCGGAATCGCGATAATCGGCCAGCATGAGGAAGAGTTGGCCGAATTCATCATCCAGTGACCAGGCATCCACCGCGTGGCCCCGCGGCGTGAACTTATAGTCCGTCTGCGTGTACCCCGTAATCACGCCCTGTTCCTCAAGTATTCCGCACATGTATTCAACGAATACGCTGCGGCTGAAATCCGCCTTGGCTCCGGAACGGGCAAGGAGTTCCTGGGTGAGATCGGTGTGAAATTCCTCGATGGTCATGTCACAGCTGAAGGGGAGCCTCGAATGGGGCACATGCTTCGAGACTGAGCTGGTAAGTAATCCGATCGATCCCCTCAGGCACATCGGCCGGCTTGAGCCGCGGAAACCCCTCGGTCATGCGGAAAGATCGGGTTGCGATTCGCTGAAAGACGAACTCGTCGTACTTCTCGGAGGCAAGATAACCGGCGAGAAACAGCAGGTTTTCAAAGCGGTCCCGCGTGGATTCGGAACCGCCGTCCAGCGCCGATCGCATGCTCTGTACGAGACCGTTCAGGGTGAATGCGCCGGGATCGTCGATCTCGGCGGTCGCAAGCGTATGGACCACTAGAAAGGCTTTCGGCAGCTGGGGATTCAGTTGGTCGATTGAGCTGATCCTGACCCACGGCTTTGACGAACCCGACTGGCACTTGACCTCAACGGCCGTCTCATGCACCGCGAAGTCCTGCGGCGCCTCCTCTGGACCTTTCCAGAACGAGACTCCGGCGTCCCAGCCGAATCGGGACACTAGGGTGTCCCCGAGAAAGAGCAGCTCGCCGATGAGTCCCTTCATTTCTTCCAGCGGAAGGACGGGCGACCGCTGGCGCCGCAGAAACTCGTGCCAGCGCCGCAGGCGCCGAACCAAGATTGAAATTGCCGCAGCCTCGTTTGGGGCGGTGGAACCGGCGGTGACCAGATCATTGCATAGCGCAAGGAAAAGCTCCCAGTTCTGCGTTTCATTTAGGAGGAGAACCAGCCGTCCGCGCCCTTCGGTAGTCGCCGCGCCGATCCGGACACCGGCCAGTTCCGGGAGTCCGCGCCTGTCCGGCATGGACTCCGGAGCCGCCTCGACCACGAAAAGGTAGCGTCCGTGCGAATCAACTCCCCAGTAGAGCCTCAGCGGATGCCGTTCCGACACCAGTCGCACGTTGAATTCATTGGCCGGTTTCGCGATGTCTGACCAGGGATTGTTCATTCGGCCTCCTCCTCTTCGGGCAGCAGGACATTCTTTTTCATCCAGACCATGTTCACACGATACTGCACCAGCTTTTCCGGTCGGCGTCGTGATCCCGGATCACCCGGGAAGCCGATTCCGTAGGTGGGAGCCAGCAGCCGGATCGGGCCGTTCTCGACTGTACGAATATGGACGAACATGAGCATCATCAGCGGCGGTCGACCCGCTACATAGCGGAATTTCCGGTACTCCTTGTCCGGCACGTTTCCACCCCGCTTGATTTCCGCGTAAGCTTCGCGAATGCGTTCGATTTCGTCCCTTGACAGGCCGGCCTTCTCATCGCCCCGCGAAGCGACGCGGCGCTTGAAGAACGCGATCCGGCTCGCGGTGAATTCTGATTCCGCAATAGTGCGTTCAATCGGTGTGATGGAATATCCGCCGATTTTCAACTCTCCGCCCGTGCCGCCCGACGAACGCAGCAGCAGGTCGAACTGCCGCTGTCCGGCGGCCTCAAGCCACCCGATGTATTCGAGCAGGGGCTCCTTGTAAGTAAGGATGCATTCGGGGTGATTCTGAAACTGATCCAAGGCCGTCTTCACGACGTCGGACGGGATGCTGCGCCAGAACCAGCCGAGTTCTAACTGCTCCGGCGATATGACGGTATCGGCGGCAGTGACGACGTTTTCCAGCACGCGCGTGTTGTCCTTGATTACCTGCGGATTTCCGAGAATGACGCTGGTTTCAGCCAGCCGGCCCTCCAGTGATATACTGACCGGGATTTCGCGGCTGGAGCGCATCTTGTTACGCGCCGTTACGATCAGCGCGGCCGGATGGCTTCGCACTCTCAGGCCGAACTCTAGCGGCGTTAGTTTTGCCTTCTCCATCGCCTTAAAGTCCGCACGCAGTTCTTCGATTGCATCGGTAATATGCGCATACCATGAGATGGTGTCGCTTGTCATGTGGATGCGGCAGAGATCGGCGTAGCCGTCGCGATAACCGAACCAGCGGCCCATCTGCATGAGGGTGTCGTACATGATGGAGTTGCGCAGAAAGTAGCTCGTCATGAGCCCTTCCAGCGTCAGTCCGCGCGACAGTCCGAGGCCGCCCACGGCGATGATGGTGCGACCGTTGGGATAGTTGGTTTCACTGTAGTCCAAGGTATCAGTGCTTCGCGAATTGATGCTGATGACTTCGGCGGGATCGATCGCTTCCTTGAGTCTCGCCTGCACCTGAGTCCACGTGAATCCGGCTTCGGCATACTCCTCCTCCCACACGGCGTGCATTTCGCGCAGCGACCTATTGTCCAGCGCCCGTTTGGGCGGCAGTCCGGCATAGTTCGCGATCGCTTGGCGGCGTTCCTTCAGCCGGTCGGCCACCAGCCGTTTCAACTCATTCTGCACGTCAGTGAACCGGCTGACGTTGATCATCATTGAATGATGCTTTCCGATGTGCCCGCGCACCAAACGGATCGCCTTGGCGATGATGAATTCGTCCATCGTCCGCAGGAGTGAATCAGGCAGCAGTTCAGGTCGGAAGTGAATGGGATGCCTGATGGGCAGGACATCGGCGTTATCCTTGATCTCGCGTATGCAATCAAGTCGGGCGTCATCCAGAAAGATTTCGTTTGCGCCTACATAATTGCTTGGCGGGTCGAGGCTGAGAATGAAATCCCGCGGGAACAGATCACGGTAGATCTCCCCGGTCGTCATTTCGAGTTCGCTGTCCGGGTCGATAAAGATGTTGGCGAACGGTGTGGCGGTATAGCCGACGAATGAGGATTGCGGGAAGAGCGAGAGGAGGTCGCGGATCGCGCGGTTGATTGCCGTCGGGTCCTCATCCTCTTTGTTTGTGTTGATTGACGCGTGGTCGGCCTCGTCGTCGATCAGCAGCATCGGAAAATCCTTCAGATTGTGCCGGTTGTTGCCGGAGAGCCATTCCCGCAGGTTGCGAAGCGTGGAGGTGTTTTTTTTGAGCACCAATACAACCGGCTCGCGCAGGGCCGCCAGTTCGAGGGCGATGGCGTTCGCCGTCGTTTTTCTGAAGTCCTCAACGCTGGTGGTGAAGCAGACGGGTCTGCGTTCACTGCCGAAGCCGGCGGCGCCGATGTGCCGGTTTCGCTTGGTGCACCAGCCCATGAAGTCGGAATCAATACGCCCCTGAGTCTGGTTGCGCAGGGAATTCAACATTCCGCCCAGCACGATGATGACCTTGTAGCCCGCGTCAGCAGCCTTACAGATGAGGCCCGTATAGTTTGCCGTCTTGCCTGACTGCACATGGCCCACGACCAGACCCCGACGAGCCCACCGACCCTCCTTGAGCGGATCTTCGAGATGGTCGAGGATCTTGTCTGTCACCTCGTCAAGGGTGGCGACAACCGGCGGCGAAAACAGCTTGGAGCGGAGGAGATTTTCATAGCGCCGCCAGTAGTAGAAATCGATTTCGCCGCGCCGGTCCGCCAGCCATGGTCGGTAATCATCCGCCTCAAAAAGCGATCCGACACCCATGCGGGTGACAAAAATCGTCTGCACCTTGCGGACAGCCTCCTCAATCTGCTCCTCCGAATAGGCGCCCTCGGTCAGGGCGAGAACGCCCGCATGCGCCGCAACCAACGCTCGCAGCTCTGCCTCGGCGGGCGGTTCCTGGCGCTTTGCGAGCGCGTCGGAGACGTGATAAACCAGTTTATGCAGGTCGGGCATAGGCTAGGAGCCGCTCAATGACCTCGGCAGGTAGGTCCGGCATTTCGATCTTCATCAGCTGGTGGCGGAGGTCCTCGCCTTGGAGTCCGACGTTCTGCAAGGCCTCGATCAATCGCTGGACAACCTCGATCATCTGAGCCTCGTCGGCCACGGGGCCGAATTCGACGTCGTCGTTTGCTGCATCCGAAAAGTAGAGGTCCGAAGGGAAGGAAGCACTGACTAGTCTCAGACAGGCACGATTGCGTGCGCGCCGGGCAGGATCGTCGTCGTTCATCAGTTCCCGGACAAGGGGGTGTTCCGGGTTGATTACATAGCGGACGGTTGCGTCAGACACTTCACGCCGCCAGACGGGCACAGCGTCACGCTGCTGCAACTTTGCCGCGCGGTTCGTGAAGACGCGGCGTCCGGTGCCGGCGATACGGTGGATAATTTTGCGCAACTCCCGCAGTACGGTTTCCGGCGGATCCGCCTGGGACTTCTTGATGTCGATCCGCCAGAGATGGTCGAGCGTGTTAGGAATATCCACTCGCACGCGTACAAGCTTGTTCAGCTCCTCCTTTCTGATGAGCCGGAACCAAGTGCCCTTCACAATCAGGCGTCGGTTGCGGTACACATAGAAACCCTGATTCTGCAGATACCCGTCGTCGCCGCCAAACAGTTCATAGTCAGCACGCGGGATTTTCGTATGATGCGGCAGCACGTAGGGCTGCACCTCGACGCGTTCGCCGTTAATAGGTATCGCTTCCAAGGGCAGCTCCTGGCGTGCCGGATGTCGTGGTCCAAAGGGATCAAAGGCGGTAAGCTCACTGCCGTTGAAGTTCACCTTGACGGCGTGTTTTCCGGGCTCGGGCGAAAGGAAGCGGTGGAACACGGTTTCGATGTGTCGGCGCGCGTGGTCCATCATGGCGGAGAATCGCGCTTCTGAGGCCGGTCCGGTTGCTGCATCGGACAGGACAGCATCCAGCCGCTGCCAGATCACTATAGTGCCCGTCCTAGCCTCGGACAACTGTTCTACGAGGGGACGCGCCACAGGATCCCTGTCCAGTGCCTCACGGTCCGGTATGAATGCCTTCCATTCCGGGGTTCTGGTTTCAGCTAGGCGATCAAGATCCCAGACGCAGGCGTTGGTTCTGCCATCGGCTTTCGACACAACCGTCACAGAACGGCACTGGGAAAGTGACGCAGTTTTCATTCCCAAGCCGAACCTGCCGAGGTCGACCGCGGATCGTCTGGTCAGCGGCGATATGCTGCCAAAGCGCATCGCTTCATGCAGCTCCTTTAGTGACATGCCGTGCCCGTTGTCGGTGATGGCGATCCAAGGAGTCCCGCCGGCCCACATGAATTGGACCGAAATCCGGTCGGCTTCTGCAGTGATGCTGTTGTCGATGATATCGGCGACGGCCGTTTCCAGCGTGTATCCAATGCTGCGCAGTGACTCCATAAGAAATGCCGGGTGCGGAGTCAGTTGGACGGTTTGCATTAGAGGATCTTGAAAGTATGGACGGACCAGAAGACGATGTCCATCAAAGCTCTGCTGCGGAGAGTGCAATACAGAATCGGCCATTTGCCGTCGCTAAAGAGTCCGCTATCCCGACCGGCAAACTCTGTTTTGCTCGCTGCCCGGCGGGCCGTAGCAGCAGTTGCTCAAGTGAATCTGGTTCGCAAGATTGGCCAGACAGATGCCCGGTCAACGTTTCATGCACGCAGTCGGAGATCAAAGGAGACCTGCCGACCGGAACGAATAGAAGCCCTTGCCCGCCGGATCGTCCTCGGGCAGGCCCACGATCACGTGGTCGATGAGTTCGATGTCCATCGCGCTCGCGGCCTCGCGCAACCGGCGCGTGACCTGCAGGTCGGCGCTGCTCGGGGCGGGATCGCCGCTTATACCGCATACGGCATAACGGGGGTTATGCCGCATGGCCTTTTATGCCGAGTGGCGCCGTCGGCCTCCTCTGAAATAGCCCATTTGGATGCGGCATAAAACGGGGCATTGGTGAGGTTGCCCGGCATCCTCGCCGGGATGGAACCCAAACCTACTCCCATCGAGGGCGAGCTGAGTGGCCCGCTGTCTCCGTTCATCCCACGCTACATGGCGCTGATCCGATCCCAAGGTTACGCGCGTAAGTCGCAGCCTTACCATCTGACGTTGCTCGAACACTTTGATGCGTGGCTCGCGCGCCGAAGCCTGCCGCTCGATCAGATCAGCGAGGAGTTGGTCGCCAAGTTTCTAGATCCGCTGGTCCGGAGGAACTGGGTGCACGTCAGTGCGCCGGCGACAATGCGGCGGCTGCTGGCGATGCTGCGTGAGGACGGCGTGGTCCCGGCTTTGGTAACGACGCCGACGGCCGTCGATCACGCGGTCATGAAATACGAGCGCTTCCTGGTTGGTGAGCGGGCGCTGTCGCCCGCCACGGCGGTGAGTTGGATCGCGTTCGTCCGCCGCCTGCTCTGCGAGAAGTTTGGCGATGAGCCGGTCGAACTGGAGAAGTTGGATGCGAGCGACGTGATCGCGTTCATCCAGCGGCACGCCCGGCGGCATGGATCATCCTACGCGCGCAAGCTCGTCGTCTCGACGCGCTCGTTCCTCCGCTACCTGCACTACAAGGGCCTGCATCCGCAAGACCTCGCGACCGCGGTGCCGAGGGTGGCGCGGTGGTCGCTGTCCACGCTGCCAAAGTATCTGCCGGCGGAACAGGTGAAGCACGTGCTCAAAGCGTGCGACCGCTCGACGCCGCTGGCCCGTCGGAATTACGCGATCCTGCTCTTGCTTGCTCGGCTCGGCCTGCGCGCCGGAGAAGTGATCCGGCTTCAGTTGGATGACATCGACTGGGAGCACGGCTGCCTGATGGTGCGCGGGAAAGCCGGGCGCGCCGCCCAGCTTCCGTTGCCGGCCGACGTGGCGCGAGCCATGGCGCGATACATCCGGCGAGACCGACCGCGTTGCGCGTGTCGCGCGCTCTTCATCCGGGATTACGCTCCGATCCAAGGGCTCGGTGGTGCCGGTGCGATCGCCACCGTCGTCTGCGACGCGTTGAAAGCCGCGGGGGTTAAGTCGGCACGGGCCGGTGCCCATTTGCTGCGGCATAGCCTGGCGACGGACATGCTCGGTCGTGGGGCTTCGCTGGATGAGATCGGCGAAATCCTGCGGCACCGCAGTGCCGACACGACGGCGATTTACGCGAAGGTCGATCTGAACGCCCTGCGGTCGCTGGCCCTGGCCTGGCCGGGAGGTGCCCAATGACCCCGCTGTCCCAAGCCGTCGAAGACTACCTGGGGCTGCGCCGCGGGCTCGGCTTCAAGCTCCGGGAATACGGCCAGTGCCTGCACGAGTTCGTGTCGTACCTCGCGGAGCGCGGCGCCGACCGCATCACCAGCGCCCTGGCCGTCGAATACTCCTGCCACCGCAGCTACGAGAAACCCGTGTCGTGGGCGCGGCGGCTCGGCATCATCCGCGGCTTCGCGCAGTATCGCCAGGCCGCCGATCCCGCAACCGAGGTGCCGAACCGGCGGCTGCTTCCGTTCCGCTCCAAGCGGGCGCGGCCTTACCTCTACACCCAGGACGAGATCGCACGGCTCCTTCAGGCGGCGCTCACGATGGTGTCGCCACACCCGCTGCGACAGCGCACCCACTACTGCCTCTTCGGACTGCTCGCCGTCACCGGCATGCGCTTGGGCGAGGCTCTGGGTCTGCGACCCGACGACGTCGATCTTGATCGCGGAATCGTTACGGTGCGACGCACCAAGTTTGATAAGAATCGGCTGGTGCCGCTGCACCCATCGACCTGCGCGGTGCTCCGGGACTACGTGCAGCTCCGCGATGAGACCCACGCGCGCCGCGGTCGGGTGGTCCCGTTCTTCTTGGCGACAATCCACGGCACACGGCTGAACAACAGCAACGTGAACCTCGTCTTCCGTACGCTCTCGCGGCAGATCGGGCTGCGGAAGCCAGGTGGCGGGCCGGGACCCCGCCTGCACGACTTCCGGCACCGCTTCGCCGTGGAAACGCTGCTGCGCTGGTATCGTAGCGGCGAGGATGTGACGCGGCGAATGCCGGTCCTGTCCACCTATCTGGGCCACGGTAACGTAAGCGGCACCTACTGGTATCTGACGAATACGCCGGAGCTGATGTCGGCTGCCGGCCAGTTGCTCGAGGCCCGGTGGAAAGGAGGGGCGTGATGAACCCCCCGCCCGCCTTCGCGCCGCTGTGCCAGTCGTTCTTTACCAAGCGGCTGATCGCGCAACGCCGTGCAAGCCCACACACGGTCGCGGCCTACGCGCAGACCTTCCGGTTGCTCGTGCGCTACGCGCAGGAGCGGCTGGGAGCACCGCCGTCGAAGCTGGCCTTGGCCCAACTCGACGCTCCGTTCCTGGCGTCCTTCCTCGATCAGCTCGAAGGCCAGCGAGCGAACGCCGCCCGCAGCCGGAATGCCCGGTTGGCAGCGCTGCGGTCGTTTTATCACTACGCCTCCCTCGAAGTCCCGGAGCATGCGGCGCTCATCCAGCGCGTCCTCGCGATCCCGTATAAGCGGCTGTCACGACCGCTCGTCGGCTATCTCACGCGGGAGGAAATCGATGCCATCCTGTCCGGCGTTGACCAGAGCACGAACCTGGGGCGTCGCAACCACGCAATCCTGCTCCTCGCCGTTCAAACCGGCCTCCGGCTCTCTGAAATTACCGCGCTGCGTCGTCGCGATGTAGCGCTCGGAGCCGGCGCCCACGTCCGCTGTGAAGGGAAGGGCCGAAAGGAACGGTGCACGCCGTTGACGAAGCCGGTGGTGGCGGCATTGCGGGCGTGGATGCAGGAGCTCGGCGGCGACGACGACCGGCCTCTGTTCCCCAACAGCCACGGCGGCCGGCTCAGCGCCGACGCGGTCCAGCACCTCGTGAAAAAGCACGCGACGGCAGCTTCTGCGGTCTGCCCGTCGCTGGCGACGAAACGGGTGACGCCGCACGTCCTACGGCACACCGCGGCGATGGAATTGCTCCAAGCCGGCGTCGACCGCGCGATGATCGCCATCTGGCTCGGGCACGAGTCGCTCGACACGACACAGATTTACCTCGATGCGAACCTCGCGCTCAAACAAGCCGTCCTCGCCAAGACCCACCCGGTGACGAGCCAGTCGGGCAAATACAGGCCCGACGACCAGCTCCTCAGCTTCCTCAAAGCACTGTGACCGGCTCCGTTTTATGCCGCATGTCGGTGGTCGCCCTCCCAGCGAAAACCGGGCGCGGTGCGGCATAAAACGGGATGCGGCATAACACCGCTGGGATGATTGTGCGCGACCACGATCGCGGCGGCCGACGACAGCACCGCGACCTTGAAGACCTCCCGCGGATGAACGAGCGACCCGGTAAGGGTGCCCGACGTGATCAA
>Ga0187881_10002605_pt1 | contig 16665 bp, 26 predicted proteins | sample June2016WEW_19_1_2_FD_133017 | JGI IMG/M metagenome (GOLD analysis project Ga0187881, IMG submission 133017) | Peatland microbial communities from SPRUCE experiment site at the Marcell Experimental Forest, Minnesota, USA - June2016WEW_19_100 | ecosystem: Environmental > Terrestrial > Soil >...
GAGGAACGACCGCGAGGAGCGCGCGCGTTCGCGCGAGAACCGGACGCGAACAGCGGGCGTCGCGAACCCCCAATCCTTCCACGCGCCGTGGCCTCTCCGTTAGGTTAATGGCTCGACTGACCTTTCGAGGTTCGGGGTCGCGAGATGCCTGACGAGCCTCCGTGGAAGTGGGTCGAAGGCGATCGCGTTCGAGCAGCCCAGTTCCGGATATTCTTCGGGGTCCTCATGGGGTACAGCGTTCTGGTGGTCATCGTTCTGACCCTGGAGTTCCTGGTGACCGTCGGCGGCTGGCCGGGTCCGACGATTCCCTATTGGGCAGGGCTCGCGCTCGTTCTGCCGTGGGCCGCCGTACTGTTCTTGTGGGCGTTCGGGGTAATTTCGAGGCGATTTCCTATCGTCGGTCGATTGGGGATCTCTCCTGTCGGCCTTCGTCTGATGATCCCGCCGCGTGGACTGACCGTGAGGTGGCCGGCGGTCCTCCGGGTCGGTCCCGACTTTGTCGACGTGATACCGGGCCTCCGGGTGGTGCGGTTCCGGTTGACAACTAATCAGGTCCAGCAAATCTCGAGCTTCCGGCAGCCCCACTGAACCCACGGAACTCCGTCGCTCCACCAAAGAACGGCGCGTTCGATGACCGACCGCGAGGAGTGCGCGGGCGGCCGCGCAGGCTTCATGAAGGACGCGCGCGGCCGATGACAGGACCGCAATCAGCGCGCGGCCGTAGGGCCACGAAGGCTTAGCCAGCAGGCTAAAGGTTTCTCAGGGCTTTGGCTTCTGAAGTCGATGGCTTCCCTCGAGAATTCACTCCGATCGCCGACCGCGGACGCTTCTCGGCAAGCCGAGGTTACTCCCGCACCTGAAGCGACGCGCAGCCGGCGCGGGCGAGGCGGGCGATTCTACGTTTCCGTGGGAGTGATTGCCGTCATCATAGTCGTCCTTCTCGCGGTCGTGATCGATGTGGAGACCCAGCGAGCCAGCCCATCCCCGACCCCGATTACCGCCTCGGACGGAACGGTCTCGCGGATGTTGCCTTGGGAATCGGCCTTAGGAATCAACGGGGGACCGTCGTACGTGTACCAGACAATCAACGTGACGAGTTCCTTCGTCAAGAACGGCACCGTAGGCACCTCGACGTTCGACATGTCGGTGGCAACGTGGGTCAACAACGAGGGATCGGACGGTTACCTCGAGACGTTCCAAATTCAGGTTACGGGCGCGATATCCGCTTCCGTGAGCCCCTCCTCCGTCGACTCTGCTATGAACGATCTCGACAGCCGGACGACCAATCTGACGGCCGGGGTGAGCCCGGTCGCGGGGTTAAATGACACCAATGTCTCCAGTCCTTACGCGGCATATGCGTCCCAATGGAGCAACACATGGTTCCATGGCCTGGGCAAGTTGTCCCTTCAGGTTGACATCGTTAACGAGAGCCAGGCTCAGGAGTCACCGACCCTCGATCTGTTCCGTTTCGCAGTGGGCCTCCAGCTCATGGTCGAACTCTCGCCCCAAAACCAGACCGTGGGCAACACCTACAACATCTCCGCGACGTTGGAAGGGATGAGTGAGCCGGTTTACTGCCTCCTCGAAGTCCAAATGCCCGCGCTTTAACGGGGGCAGTGGCCACCGTCCCGGGCGCGCGCGTTCGATGACCGACCGCGAGGAGCGCGCGGGGGTGCCGCGGCCGCGCCGGCTTCACGAAGGACGCGCGCGGCCGATGACGGGACCGCAATCAGCGCGCGACGAGGATCGGCTGCGAGTCGATCCACTCGAGGTCGGTTCGTCCGGAGAGCCGCCGCAGCGTTCGGAGGATGCGCTGACGAAGGAGGGCCCCCGCTTCGTCCGGTAGAGGAGAACGAGCAGGGTGAGGGCGGAGAGCGCCCCGAAGACTCCCCAGGTGACCACGTTGAACCAATCCGCCATCGCCGGTCGGGGGCCGCGAGCGGGCTCGCGCTATTTCAGGACTCGCCCGGAAGGGGCCGACCGCACGTGCCCCCGCCAGTGGCCGGCCCGCGCCCCCGTCATTGTCCTGAGCGGCGTTCACCCGGCGAAGCCGCACCCTCGAGCGAACTGACCCGGGTCGGAAGAGGCCGCGCGCCGGGCCCGCCGTGTGGTGTTCCACCACCTCTTGCCGCCGGGCTCAAATCCCCGGGAATCTACGATGCTCAAGGCGAACCGAAGATGGCGAAGGCGCATGGCGTTTTTGACGTAGAAATGCACCCAGATGGCGAAGATGACAGTGCCGAGGGGACCACGCTCGGCAGGATGATCGTCGAGAAGCGATTTCATGGCGACCTCGAGGGCACGGGCCGCGGCCGCATGTCGACAGGGAAGACCTCTCTCCAAGGTTCCGCCGGGTATGTTTTGATCGAGCGCGTTCAAGGTCGGCTCCACGGGCGCACCGGGACGTTCCTGCTCCAACACTGGGGAATTCTTGACCGCGGAGTCCAGGATTCGAGGGTCGAAGTGATTCCGGATTCCGGCAGCGGCGAGCTGGCCGGGTTGAAGGGCAGGCTTACCGGGCGCATCGAGAACGGGGTCCACTCCTACGAGCTCGACTACAGTCTGGCCCGTCGTCGCTGACGCGACCGCCGAAGGTCCTCGACCCCAGCCCGCCACCGTGAGGGTCACTCGGAGCCTGCGGACGCGCGCGTTCGATGACCGACCGCGAGGAGCGCGCGGGGGGTCGTGGCCGCGCCGGCTTCCTGAAGGGCGCGCGCGGCCGAGTCGGGGAGGCTTCCCAGCCTCCGCGAGCGGACGAATTCGCGCGGTTCGTCCAGAGACGGGACCGCAATCAGCGCTAGGGAGCGAAGGACCTCGACGCGCGTCACCCGCTCAGCGTTCGTCGAGTCGAGCGGCCTGAGGACGCGTTCAGGGCCGCCGCGGCGCGGAGAAGAGACTTGATGCCCGCGTTGTCGATTTCGTCTCCCTCATGGATGAGGAGGGCACGCATGGCGTTGCGTCCGATGCGCGAGTCGAAGAGACCTTTCGGGTCCTTGAGTGAGGCGCCCTTGAGGAAGGTCAGCCTCACGTCGTCCTTGAAGGCCTCGACGTGGAACATGATCCCGTCCTGATACCACACCGGGACCCCGGTGGGTTTCGACGGCTTCCTCCATTTCACCTCCTCGACCGCATCGGGGAGGGCCTCCTTGATGAGCCCCCGGAGTCGGGATATGGTCTCGCCACGCCAGTCGGGTACTCCCTTGACCTTTGCTTCAATCGGCTTGGAGGAAGACTCACCCTTCCTCGAGGCCTTCTTTTTCATACTCCCGTGTTGGCCTCCGCAGATTTCATGTCTTCGGGGTTCGGAGCCGCCCCCACACCAGCTCCGCGAACCGCCCCAGCCCTCGGATACGATGAAGGACGCGCGCGACCGATGACATGACCGCAATCAGCGCGCGGGCGATGGGCGACCGCGAGGGGCGCGAGGGGCGAGTCGCGGCCGCGCCGGCTTCATGAAGGGCGCACGCGCCCGATGACCTGACCGCAATCAGCGCGCGGGACGCGTCGGGTTGGCATGAGACCCAACCTACCCGTGCAAGACAGCCAAAATCCATACGCCGCTGGTGCCTGGTCTGAAAAGTGCCCGAACCGCCAGTCTTCTCACCCGAACTTGCGGAAGCAACGCGCCAACGGCTCCGGGAGCTGCTAGGATCCACCTGGGAACGAATCCAAGCTGAAGACGAACCACTCCGCCTCGCGGGACGTCCCGACCGCGAGCGACACCTCTTGGCCATCCTCGACCAGAGGGCCGAGGAGTTCGCCCAGGAGTACCGAGAGTTACGGCTGCCTGGCCACCTTGGTGATTTTCTCGCTTATCGCGCAGCCGTGGAGATTTTCGACCGTTCGCATCGTGACGAGATTTTTCGAGAGGTAGTCCCCACGCTCGCTAATCGCGGCGATTTCCGCCACGCCATGCTCACTCTTGGCCTCGCGGACCACGTTCGCTCGTACACGAAGTACCCTGTCCGACTTCCAATCCGCAATCCCGCCGGCGGCAGGGTAGTCGACTTGATTATCGGAGAGGGGGCGACCATAGAGATCGAGACAAAAAGCTCTAACAAATTCGATGGCCCGCTCCGTCACGTGAGGTACACGGATGCGTTCAACGGTATACGAATCGCGTGGAATCGAGCGCTTGGGGGAGAGAACCCTCAACTCACGGGCGTCCGCCCGAACGCCCTCCTCGTCGGCGGGGTGACGGTAGAGGTCGCGAGTTTGCCAACAATTGTCCGTGCCGCCAAGAACTGGTTGGAGCGGAAGGGTGCAGATCATCCGAACTTCTGGGGGATCCTTGTCTTGACCTACCAAGCGACGACCGTCCTACCCGCCGGCAGATCGTTTGGAGATGGACAACCACTGACGTTCAATTCGTATGCCGGAGTCCAACTTCGAGCGGCCCAGAACAGGTACTACACGGGGTCTGCACAAATCATCCTAACGCCAAGCGTTGTGGGGCACTGACCCAAGCAAGACGCAGTCGATGACCGGCCGCGAGGAGCGCGGGCGGCCGCGCTCTGACTGACGCCAGATTCCCTACGGGAATTCTCCGCTGTTGGCTACATCCAGGTGGGTGAGCTCACGGAGGAGGGGGAAGAGCCGCCCCACACTTCTGACAAAAGCCAGCGGCTCTGGCATTTCCTGTGCCGCAGTACTGGCAATAACGCTCGGCCGGGGGCGCTGTAGGCGCGGGTGCGTACTGGGGACTTGGAGGATACTGACCGGGAACGGCTTGACGGTTCATCTGCATCGCCGTCATTTGCATCTGCTGTTGAAGGAGTAAGTTCGTTTGCTCCTGTTGCTTTCGCATCCGTTCTTCGTCACCTCTGGCACTCACTCCTGATGCGATCAGAACGATTCCAATAATCAGCGGAACTATTCCGATAATAATAATCAAGAATAGTAATCCAACGATGACGAGGACGATACCGAATGCAATCCTCAGGACTCCGGCCACCGGTTCCTCCTTCCAGCCCAGGTCAGCCTAAAGGCGAGGGGGATAATCAACCCACCCCCTGATGAAACACAGACGCGCGTTCGATGATCGACCGCGAGGAGCGCGTAGGGCCCAAGGACGGGATCGCGAACTGAAACGTGAAACGTGGTGCCGTCGGCTACGGCGCCTTAAATGGGCCGCCATGCGACAGCGCCTCGGGACCTCGATGACGCTGGGTCAACGACTGCTCGCCGCGCTGCTCGCGCTCGCGATGATGTTCGCCCTTTCCGCGATTCTGTGGGTTGTCGCGCCGCATTGACTGGTCGACGTGACAGTTCGAACGTCGCGACCCTCCTCTCGAACGCACCGAGAGGCCCGGGTAAGCGACTTGACCAGCTTGAGCCGCGAGGACTCCTCGGGGGATCACACGAGTGGCGCGAAGTAGGTTCCGTTCACAAACACCGGGTCGAACAGGATTTCATGGTCTGCCGTCATGTATTCGAGGAAGAATCGGTAGCTCGACTGCGTCTCGAAGAATGGCGTGACGAAGAATGAGAATGTGCCAGATGTGCCGTTCTCCGACAGAATCGGAGATCCGCCCGTCGGTACGACATCGAACGTCGCGCCCTCCAGCGTGGGGGCGCTCCAAGTGCCCGAGACCCACGAGTCTGGCGGAAACGCCAGGGTCGATTCTCCAATTCTGGCCCCGAATGAGGTTGAGAAGTTGTGCGGCACGACCGGGACGAATGCCGCGGCGAGGAACGCGACGAGCGCAACGATAAGGCCGACTGTGACGGCTACCAGCGGGTCGCGAAGCCTCGACCGGAGCCGCATCGAAAGGCCCTCCACCCTTGAGGGGTCTACCCACCATACTCCTTGCCGGGAAGGAGCTCACGCGGGGCGGGCCGACGGAGTCCTTCCCGGTCACTTTCGACGGCGGATCGTGACGAACGTGACGAGGACACCCGCCGCGACCTTGATATGGGGCGCGCGCGGCCGATGACGGGGCCGCAAGTAGCGCGCGGGACGAGAACGGATTGCGCGCAGCGCGGGCAGGCTTGCGAATCAGGCAGCTCGTGACGAGCCCGCGTCTCGTTTCTTGGGCCGAGGGTCCATAAAGTCGAAATCGCTCCCTCCTGTCGGGCCGCCGTGCTCCGCCCTCCATGCTCTGAGTTTCTCCCTTCCGTCTCGCAAATCCTCAGCTTGCGGTCTGTAGGACATACTCGCTTCGTGGAACTCGATGCGGAAATCGAGAAGGTCGTGCAATTGATCATACTCCTCCTGAGAGGCCGGAACTGCCGGCGCTCCACTGGAAGTGGTATCTCCCGAGTATTGGCCGGCCTGTTTCCTTTTTTCAAGGTCCTCGGCCGTTGGACCCTCCTCAAGCACCATGGTCATCGCGGATCGGATCGTTTCCATCACGTTCTCCTGAGTGAGCGATTCTCCCGCCGCATTTCGCATCGCGAGGTTAGCCCCCGCGAAGAGGATGGCGGAAAAGAAGTTGGCAAGGACGAACGTACCTTGCTTGATCGGATGCACGCGCAGGTCCTTCTCCCGAAGAAGGATGTGATCTTCCGCGAGCCGCGGGTCAAACGTGGCGACACCCATCGCCACGCACCGGTAGAGGATGCACTTCGCCTCCTCTTCGGCGGAGAGAACCATTGATGAGTATGCAAGCGGGTAGTCACCCTTCGCTGCAATCAATTCAGCTGCGTCGAATTGGGCTCTCGCCTTCGCCAATGCCTGTTCAGCGAGACGTTGGGTTCGGGGGTCGAGTTCCTCTGTCTTCTTGGTAGGTGACCCCTCTGCTGGGGCCTCGGGCTCTCTCGTTGGGTCTGAGGTCGGTCGCTCGCCCACGTCTAGGCAAATCACGAGAATAGAGAAGAGGGCTTTGGCCCCCGTTTCGAGATCCCACCTCGCGGTCCATATCACGCCGCCTCGATGGAGCCTCTGTGGAGCCCAATCCGACCTGCCGGACCTGCGGCACGCCGGTCGACCTGACCCGGCGGAACGCTGTGACTTCCGTCATCTACCGCAACGTGATGTGTCGTAGCTGCGGGGTCATCTGCATCTTGGAGGGGCCGGAGCGAAATGTGGACGACGGCACGAACCCTAACGTCTAAGACTGTCGAAAAGAATGGGGCCGACGTGTCTCCCCCGCCAACGAACTGCCAACTCCACAACGCCGCGGTTCTGTTTGCGGAGAAAGGAACGGAGCCGAGCATCCCCTTCGACAACTCTCCCTCCTGCGGTATCGAGACGTGTTGGATCTGTCACGACGCACGACGTTATTCAATCGCCGAGAAGGGAGCAAGCGGAAAGGGCGGACCCATTCGGCAAGACGCTGATGCGAAGAAGGCGAGGCTGAAGGCCGTTGTTGCCGCCTATCAGGAGTATGGGCTCGCCTGTATCTCCGCGAAGGACACCGCGGCAGCCAAGGAATTGGGCCAACCTTCGTTGTACTAACAGGGTGGTCGTCATGCCCCACTCCTTTCGACCGCGAGGAGCGCGGGGTGAGTCGACACCGATATCGGCAGGGCGTGATTGGGCTGGTCGTCGGGAAGGAGATACCCCATGGACAGAAGCCGAGAACCCAACAAATCGCCTGTGGCTCGCATACACGACCCGATGGAGCTCGAGGATGGCATGACCAAATTCTGCGCTAAGTGCGGCAGAATCCTGGCCTACCGCGCTGCGCGCAACATTCCTTGGATCTCGACAGAGGCCGGGAACCGCGGCTGCGACTGGGGCAGTTAATAGAGTGGTCCGGGGCTGTGGACCCGAACGAGACTCTCAAGCAATTGGCGAGCCAAGCGAGGGGTCTCGCGACGCAGGCATCCCTCGCGATGGAGTCCGGCTACCACTCTCGACAGGCCGGCGTGGTGGGTGGAATCCTGGCAAGCACGGTGGTCCCCTACGGCCTCAAGGGAGTGTCGCGGGATGCAGGGAGGCTGGTGAAGAGGACTTCCAAAGCGAAAGTGGATGCGCAGTGGCTCGACCGTGGGCGGAACCTCCTAGCCCAATCGGAAGCATCACTGCGCGAGATTTCCATCAAAGCACGCACTCTCCCCGCCCGCGGCAATTCGTCGAAGCTCCTCCTCAAACTCAATCGAGTCCGGAGGACCAAGAACCCCACCACGTTCCTCGGCTCCCTTGCTGAAGTTCTTGAGGAGGTAGCTCAGTACGACCTGATTTGGAACGCAGACATTCCTGCGGAACTCGCTCGAAGAGCGGAAGCGGAAGCTAGCGAGCGCTCGGCTCGCGCTGCCCTCCGGGCGTCGAGCCCGCAAGTAGTCCGGCTGTCGAGAACCGTGGATATCTTCAACCGCACAGTCATCGCGGACAGCCTTCGGAACTACCCAAGCGTAGACCAGTCGGTTCTGGGAGCTATGGATGCGCTGGCCCGGCAGGGTCCTGACGGTAATCGCCAAAGCATCGCCTCTTGTCGCGCGAGTATCGAAGCGCTCGCAATTCATCTCGGCGGGGAGGGCGATTGGAAGGAGGCGCTCAAGAGGGTGCTTCCTTCTGAAACCGATCAAAGGACGGTGGTTGGCGCGTGGAACTACCTGAGCGGGAAAGGTGCGCACGGAGGCCACGATCCCTCCCAAGCTGAAGCGGAGTACGGACTTCGAATAACGATCGCCGCTCTCGAGTATCTTATCGGAAAGGCGCGGGCGTGACCTTTGGGACCATCCTAGCCCGGTCGAGGCCCCAGCCAGAGCCGTGCCGCTCGCACAGTCGGAAAGTCATCCCAGTCGATCCGCGTCGATTCGCGATCCTGGAGACGCTCCAGGTGGTCGACAAGGGCACGCGTCAGGTCCGCCTCGGCTTGCCCGGGGGAGGTCGCATGCATGAGGACGTCAGGGAACCCCTCCACGATCCCGAGGAAGGAGCCCTCCCCCACGTCCAAGATGCGCAGTCGGAACTCGAACATGCGACCCCCGTGCGTGCTTTAGACTGGTCGAGAACGCGCCACTACGTCCCCGAACGGCTCATACGGTCCCGGTCGCGGAGCTTCGCGTGAAATGCCTACAATTTGTCAGATCTGCAGGCCCGATGCTACCTTGATTTGGTCGGATTCTCCGGAAGAGATTGTGGGTTCGAGTCTTTCGTGGCGTCCTCGGTTGGCTTGGACTCCGAGCTCTCCGGCTTTCCGGACATGATGAAGGTGACTACGCCGAGACCGATGGCAATCAGACCCAGAATCAAGAGGACGGGACCGGCAATCGTAAGTCCCGTCCAGAACGTGTACGTGATGCTGATATTATGCGGACCGTACGTAAACAGGCCCCAGGCAAGTACGACGGAGCCACCAGCCGGGACGCTCCACGAATTCGACTGAGTTGAGGACCCTTGCACGCCGTAGACCTCATTGCAATCGGCTGTGCTGAAATTACCCCTAAAGAAATCACTGAAGTTTGATTGAGGGTGCGAACAGATTGCATAGTCCAAGTAGAGCATAGCGCTCGCATTCCAGTCAAGGGTGAGTGGAACGTTGCCCGTGACGGTGAACCCCGTGACGTTGTCTTCGACGAAATACCATCGATCTTGAGTTGCGAGATCGGGAGGGGTCACGGTGTGAGGTCCACTGGACACTACAGGAACAAACAGCAACACCGCCCCTACGATCAGGAGTACCGCACCGAGCGCCCACAACCCGGCCCACAACCCGGTCCACCGGTTCATGCGACTGCCGGAACCTATCGGCATGGAAGTAATTCAAACGTTGGGGCTCTTCATCCCCGAAGTATTCGTCACTCAAGGTCGGTCACTCACACCAATCGGGGAGAGACGCAGAGCGCGATCACATGGACCGTGGGGAAGTCGTCGAGCTGAATTCTCGTCGACTCGTGATCCTGCAGACGCTCGAAGTGTTCGATCAACGCGTTCACGAGGTCCCTCTCCGTCTGCTCGATGGTCGTCGCATGCGCGAGAATCTCGGGAAATCCTTCCACGATCCTGAGGAAAGAGCCCTCTCCCACGTCCAGGATACGCAGGCGGAACTCGAACATGCGACCCCCGGGAACGAATTAAGCAGGTCGTGACCGCGCGACGACCCCCGCGAACGACTCGCCCACGTCCAGGTCTCGGAGCTTCGCGTGGAGTGCCCGGAGCGCGAGCACCTTCTGTTCGAGGTCCTCGAGGATGATCCGGTTCACCCGGACGCGGAGCTGCTCTCCCGTTTCGCTGTCCTTCGCGTAGTCCGCGAACCCGCTGCGCGCGGACTCGAACTGTCCCGCGTTGAAGACGAGCTGGCCGGAGGCCCAGGGTCGCCCGGCCTCGACACTCGGTGAGACATCGGCCTCGGAGTGGGCGGGGTCGGTCGTGAAGTCGAGTTCGACCGGGGGCTTCGGCTCGACCGGCTTGGCCAGGAGCGCGCTCGCCGGGACGAACCCGGGGACTGACGCGAGGTCGACGTGGTCGCGGGGTCGGCCGCGGTAGCTCCCGAAGTCGGGCGAATGCTCGCGGAGATACGCTGGGTAGGGTCGGGGACCACCGAAGTCCACGACGTAGCGGACTTCAGCGTCTCGCGGGATCTGGAACCCGCATCCGCAGGCGCACTTACGAGGGAAGCGGTTCCCTGTAACGGTCCGCAAACGTGAGACGGTCGCGGTGGGTTCGGTCGGCGTTCGGGGCTCTTCTCTTGGATACGAGATGCTGTGTTGCATCGCACGTCCCTCGCGAAGGCAGGGACGGGCGATGCGAGGCGGAGCTAGTCAGGTCGGTTTTCCAGCGGTTCGTTCCCGTCGTCGGAAGAGTACGACCACTCCCGCAGTGGCCAGCACCCCGATTCCAACACCGATCCCCGCCGATAGCCACGGGTTGATCGAACCAGCAGCCGAACTCCCCGTAAGCGGCCCGTTCGGCGAGATCACGACGACGTTCGTCCAGGAACCCCCTTGCACCATGTAGAGATTGCCGTTCCCCGGATCGTAAACTGGGGCGGAGGCTAGGAACTCCCCCGCCCCAAGATCCAGCGATTGGACCAGCTTACTCGAAGCAATCGAAGTTACATTCAGGAAATCCGACCCCCAGGCTGTGGTGTAAATGTCTCCGATGACCGGGTCGAAGGTCATGTACTCCGCATTTCCGATTGAGAATGTTGAGATGATGCTGTTCGAGGCCCCCGATATGACGTAGGCATTACCGGCACTCCCTCCTCCCAACGCATAGACATCCCCTAGCGGATCAACGAACTGCGGTGATGCATCCGGAATCGCGAACGACTGGACAACGCTGTTTGTAGAACTCGAAATCGCTAGCATCCCCCGCGTCCCGCCGACGTACAGATCGCCGTTCACCGGGTCGAGAACAACGGACCCTGACGTGTTGCCGAGCAGTGGAATAGAAGCAACGACGGTGTTCGTGCTACCGGAAACGACGGTCACGTGGTCCGGCTCGGCCATTCCCCAGTTCGGATCTTGATCCATGACGTAGATGTCCCCGTTCGCCCCATCGAAAACCGCACCGGAGGGTTGTACTCCCACCATGGTGATGTTCACGAGGACCTGATTTGTGACCCCGGAAATGACGCTGAGGCTTCCGTTTCCGTCTCCCCAGTCCATGTCAGAGACGTAGAGGTCCCCGTTCCGAGAGTCGTAGGCCACACCCGTCGGGGACCCCAGAGTCCGTACACTGGACAGCGCCGTGTTTGTCGAACCGGATATGACGCTCACGGTGGGCGGAGCCTGGACGAAAGATGACCCGCAGTTTCCACAGGTCGGGTCGAAATTCGGAACATACACGTCGCCGTTGTAGGGGTCAGCAGAGGAAGGTCCAGGCTCCCATCCAACCGGAGCCGTAGCGAGGACTTGGTTCGTTGCCCCTGAGATCACGAACTCCGTTCCATTGGCCAGCGGGTTCACCCAGCCGGACACGTACACGTTCCCATTCGCACCGTCGTACGCAGGGTAGAACGCGTCGGTCACGTCAAGTGGAATCGTGGCGACCACGGCACTTTGGGATGGCTGAATCGTACCCGATGACCCGGCCGCTGGAACGGGCGCGTAGAGCGCGAGCAGGGCGACCCCCAGGAGAATAGAAAAAAGCAGCGCCCGCGAGCCGTGATTGCGAGGGACCATCGAGACGCGCACGCTTTGCCTGATACTTACAGATTGACTGCCGCACCCGGTAAGCCCGTTTGCGGGTCCTGCGGCCGTACCCGCACGAGCACTTCCGCGGGAATCGGTTCCCGGTGACGGTGCGGAGGCGGGAGGGGACGTGTTCGGTCGGCGTGGGGCGTTCGGCGGTTGGGTACTGGATGCTGGGCTGCATTCGCTCGTTCCTCGCGAAGAGGGGAACGAGCGATGCGAAACCCGGCCATCTTCGCGAGCGAACCCCGTTCAGTTTGCGAAATACGGAATCCGCAACGACTCGCCTGATGGAGGATAGGGCACTAACCGGGGTGAGAATCAACTCGGTACGGGAATCTCAAAGGCGGTTCAAAGATCTGATCCGAGGATTTCTTCGATACTCTTCCGCAGAAAGACGAACGCTGAGTAACCGGCCGACGTGAGATCCACGTAGGTTCCCGCCGGCTTGGTCTTGGAGACAACGACGAGGCCTCGGGCTTCCAGGAGGTTGAGGTAGCGCTCGAGCTGCGTGTAGTTGATGCCCGCTGCCATCTGGAGCTGCGTGCGCTTGAGCCTGCGATCGCTTACGGTGAGGGCCTCTAGGATACGGGCCACGACAAGCAGGTCTGGGCGCGCCGGTGGGTCAACCATCAATCAGAACCGGTGCCAGAATTCCTGCTCTAGGAAGTATAGCCGTCGATTCAAGTTCGCCAGCCGCACTTCCAAGGGACCGAGCGAGAGGCGTTGCGTCTGAGGGGAGGACCGGAGGATGCCGAAAACGGCGGAGGCTGCAGTCACCCCCGCTACGATTGGGACGAGTGGGAGCGCCACCCAAAAGGGGAGCTTGTCGAAGAGGAGACTCGCGGCAATAGCGCCCACCAACACCACCATCAGCGTCCAGATGGCCACGGCAGCCTGCCTCCCGGACAGCTCCTTGGACATCCGGGCGTACGCCTCACGACCGCGCAGGAGTTCTCGCAGCGCCCCGGAGACGCCAAGCGGAAGTTTCCGATCCGGGTTTTCGAACCAACGATTCCACGGCCATCTCCGGACGAAGGCACGGACAGGGCTTGGCAAGATGAGATAGACTAACGAGACGGCGATGACGGCTAATCCGAATAGGGGAAAGGATAGGAAGCCAATCCATCCCCCGTCGAAGAACCCGAGGATAACGAACTCGATACCAAGCGCGAGAAGCACCATTCCGGCGAGTCGGATCCCCGCCACGCGACTTTCCTCAAGTGAGGAGAGCAGCGAATCGGAGAGCGCCTTGGCTTCTCGGAAGAGGGTTCCCGAATCCCACTCCGGCGGCGGAGGTGGAGGCGGCGGAGGGGGAGGGAGGGGAGCCGAACCGCCAACCACGGATGGGTTCCACCCTTGGTTCATGACGAATACGAGCGGAATCCCCCTATTCAAACGTCCCTCCACCCGGTTACGTTCTGGGGGAGAGCGCGATTGTCGGTCGGCGTGGGGCGTTCGGCGGTTGGGTACTGGATGCTGGGCTGCATCGCTCGTTCCTCGCGAAGAGGGGAACGAGCGATGCGCGAGTGCGACCGTGTTCGAACCACCGACCGGGGGCCGCGGCCGCCCTGGGCTATCTTCCAGGCGTGGGTGGCGGGGGTTCGAGTGGCACAGCGCAACTTGCGCAATACCGACTGCCCGGCTGGTTCTCAAAGTGGCAGTGCCAACAGACCGGGTCGGGAGGGTTGATCAAAGGGGTTCCCATGGAAACCGAGCCGGGATCCAGGCCCTCGATTCCCGTTGGAGCTTCTTCGAAACGGACTGGTGACACGCCCGCCTCGGTAGGTGCTGTCCCTGCAAACTGGCTGCCGGCGGCGGGCTCCGGACTCCTTCCGTAGAAGCTTGGATCCAAGGAAGGTGAGTATGGTTGCGCTCCCCCAGCATTCCCGCCGGAATACGAAAGCGCCCGTCTTCTTCGATTCCTCCGCCGGGCGACGACAGCGAGCCCTATCGCCAGTGCCGCCACGATTGGTGCCACGATAAACAGCGCATACCCTTCCAGCGCGGGAAGTCCAAGAAACGAGGGTTGAACCACGACGGTCACGCCCAGACTTGATGCCGAACCTCCGTTGGAATCAGTGACCGTCACCGAAACGTTCCAGGTCCCGGTGCTTGAGGGAGTGCACGTCACCGATGCGGTGCTGGTCGCCTGACAGCCGGTCGGGAGGCCGGCCCAAGCGTACGTCAGCCCGCCGGAGCCTACAGTTGCATTCACTGAAAACGTCAAGGCCTGTCCGTCAAGAATCGAGGTCCCGGGAGAGACAGACACCGAAACGACGGTCGGCAGCAGGAAGACAGTGAATGTTCCCGTCGCGGTGGCAACGTACCCGTTCGAATCAGTCACGGTTACGTTGAGGAGGAAGACCCCAGCAGCAGTCGGTGAACATGCAATCGTCGTAGAATTGCTGGAAAGACACCCCTTCGGGAGTCCTGTCCAGACGAACGTATCCCCCCCGGAACCCGGAGACAAAACTGTCGAGAATGTGGCCGACTGGCCCACATCGGAGGAAGAGGGGGTTCCTGCGGGAGGTGTGACGGTCGGGTCAGCGTAGACAGTGAAATTCAAGGGCTCGGTTGTGGCCGTGAAGTCATTCGAATCGGTCACCTTAACTGTGATTGAGGCGAGATCCGCCGAGGTCGGAATACACTGGACCACCGAGTTGTTCACAGAGGAGCAGCCGGCCGGCAGACCGATCCAATCGAAGGTGCGAACGGTCGTGTCGTTGACCAGAGTGACCGAGAACGTCACCGATTGGCCTACGTCGACGCTTTTGGACGCTGCCGATGACGAAACGGGCACCAGTTCCCAGTCAATCGAGATGTTCTCGCCTGAGCCGGTTAGATAGAACGTACCCGCCGATGGGATTGGAAGGAATCCAGCGCCGCCGAAAACTGTGAACGGGGCTTCGAAGAAAGGAACGTAGAAGCTGAGGAGCGCTCCGGGCGCGACTCGCCGATCGCCCCCTACTGAAACGCCCCACGATGTGCCCGAGGGCAGCCCGCGTTCGAGGAAGTTCACCGTGTACCAGTTTCCCGCGCTTACGACCGTGAAAGTTGCGGGACCGAAGCTGTAGGGTCCCAGGACTACACCCTCGTTTCCAACGATGACACCGAGCTCGAGGGTCACCGGTCCGACTGCGATGGTGGCATTGCCGGAGAGATAGGAGATGATCACGTCTCCGGCGCATGGTTGGTAGGGAACACATACGCTCGTTCCCCACTCTAGCGTGGCGTTGTGGGTACCGGGTCCCTGCAGCTCGACTAATGCGATGTTCGTTGAGAACCAAAGTGGGGCAATGTTCTCGGTTCCAGCAGAAACCTGAGAGTAGAGCCAACCATCTGAGGTGTAGTAATAGCCCACAACGTCAGTGTTGGTAATCGTCTCTCCGGTGTCCTCTCCATGATTCTCGGCATTGTTGATCGTTTCGTAATTATGGCCGTTCCAAAACTGGAGGGTAAGTTGGATGTTAGAGGATTCGTCGATGGTGCTCGAGCCGCCCCCGGGTCCGCCAAGAACCCATTCTGCATCGTAACCCAAACCCGCTGGATTGGAGGTACTTCCGTCGACGATGAAACCGTCGCTATAATCAAGTTCGTTGACGAAAACGAAGGTGGCTGCGTCGTAGGTCTGGAATCCGCTTCCAAAGTCGTACATGAACCGGACGACCGGTTGACCCTGCGAGTTTACGCTCGAGTTCAAGATCAGCTGAAATGCTCCATCTCCCTCAGACGTTCCAATCCCGTACGCGTAGTACCCCTGACCGTGATACGAATACACCGCGCCGTTTCCGCTTACGGTTGATGAATACATTGAGGCCCCGCTGCCGGAGAAATTCCAGATGTTGTTGGAGATCGAGATAACGCTCTGGGTGGAGGTATTCAGAGACGCGACGTCCTGGACCCAGTAAACGTACCAATTGCCACCGTCTTCAAACCCGAGAACCACGTTGAGCTGGAGGGAAAGCTGTGTGCTGCCGCACGGGGAGGATGAAGCACATACGCTGAGGCTCTCGACGGTCGCGGACCCTTCGAACGAGGAGGTGTTGTAGGAAACGGTGCCCCCTGAGGCCTGCCCGAAATCGGCGATGCCCATCGGATCATCGCCTGCGGGATAATACCCGGCGGCCAATCTGGGAGGGAACGATGTCGATGGTGGAGACTTCAATTTCGCGTTCGGGGAGGCAGGCGCCGTGGAAGATTGACGTTGAACCTGCCCGAACGACGGAGATTGAGAACTATTGTGACGGGGGGTCGAGGCGACCACTCCGCTCGAAAGAAGAAGGAAGGCCAAGACACACATTGCGAGGACAGCGGATCTGGTCCGTGAAGGTGGCCCTCGCGAATGGGTCATGCGTGGTCACGTATGGGTCGTTATGCCGAGGTCCGCGGTTATACCTTCGCGGACTGAGCCGAAACGCGGCGTTGGGTCATCTCGACGTGAGGCGTTCGGCGTTTGGGTACTGGATGCTGGTCTGCATCGCTCGTTCCTCGCGAGCGAAGGAACGGGCGATGCACGGAGTCGTGTTACGTCGGGGGTGTCGGAGGGTGTTGGTCGCCTCCTGTGACGGGAGGTGCAATGGTCCTTCTCTTTCGCCGAGAAGAAACCACGACGGCGAGGATTGTGCAAGCTACAACAGC
>Ga0187881_10002608_pt1 | contig 16647 bp, 13 predicted proteins | sample June2016WEW_19_1_2_FD_133017 | JGI IMG/M metagenome (GOLD analysis project Ga0187881, IMG submission 133017) | Peatland microbial communities from SPRUCE experiment site at the Marcell Experimental Forest, Minnesota, USA - June2016WEW_19_100 | ecosystem: Environmental > Terrestrial > Soil >...
ACAGCCGCCAACGTGACAGGGGCTCATCCGCGAGCCAGTTTCTGAAGGTCCACGCTCTCGTCGGCAAGCCGCGCCGGCGGGAGCGGCGTGTTCCTTTCCATCATGACTTTGACTGCCGTCAGCTCGTTGGACAGCCCCATTGTGGCGGCCGCCAGCAGCTTCCCGCCGCTGTAGTATCCGGCCAGGAACTTCCCTTTCTCCGCGTCGCCGCGAACGGCAACTTCGTCCCATCGGCGGGCAAATCCCACGTACTTCAGACTGGCTCCGGTCTGGCGAGTCCAGAAGAAAGGCACCTCGATGTAGGGGGCATCGGAGCCAAGCATCGAGCGAGCCGCATGCTGGCCCTGCCGCTCCGCCACGACCCAGTGTTCGATGCGGACGCCGGTGCCGGACCTTGTGTCCGGCACCACCGCAATGTCGCCTGCTGCAAAGAGGTCAGCATGCCTGGTCCGAAGCTGCGGGTTGACGGGAACTGCGCCATTCTCCACGATTCCCGTTCCCTGGAGGTACTCAACCACGGGCTGAGCTCCGATGCCGCAGACTATGAAGTCGGCTTCGAGCCGCCTGCCGTCGGACAGCGTGATTGTCTTGGATCCCTGGCGGCCGGAAATTTGCACAACGGAAACACCGGAAGCGAAGGTCACCCCGTCTTTTTCGTGTCTCGTCCTGAGGACCGAGGCAACCCTGTCCCCGAGCAGCCCGGCCAGGGGCAAGCTTTCCGGGGAAACCACCGTCACCTCCAGGCCGCGCTTTCGCAATGAGCTTGCAAGCTCCATGCCGATGAACCCCGCACCGATGAGGACCGCCTTCCTGGCAGCCCCCGCGGCCTCCGAGATCAGGCGGGCATCAGCGAAGCTTCGAAGCTGGAAACACCCTTCGCCATCGCCCCCGGGGACGGGCAGCTTCCGCGGCGCGCCGCCCGTGGCCAGGAGCGCCTTGTCGTAGGAGAGGGTCTGCCCCGTGGAGAGGACGACCGACTTTTTCCCGGCATCAATGGACGCGACCCGCGTCTCAGAAAGAACCTCTATCCTTTGGTTGGCGTAGAACTTTGCGCTTCGCAGCGGCATCCATTCCGGCTTGGCATCTCCCGACATGAACTCCTTGGAGAGGTTCGGCCTGTCATACGGCAGGTCAGCTTCCGCCGTGGCCATGACGATGCGGCCTGCGAACCCTTCCCGCCGCAGCGTCTCCGCTGCAGCGTTGCCCGCGGCACCTCCTCCGACGATAAGAAAAGTACGCGGGTCTGTTCCCTCGGGTTTCGGAAACCTGGGCTTTTCTACCGGCCCCACAAGGACTTCCCCGTCCGAGACGCGCACGGGGTACACGGGAAGATCGTTCAGCGCAGGCGGAGAAAGCACTTTTCCCGTGCGGAGGTCAAACCGCGCGTCGTGGCACTTGCAGGTAACGACATGTCCGAGCAACAGCCCTTCGTTGATCGGGCATTCGTAGTGGCTGCACTTGTTCCCCACCGCGTGAACGGAGCCCTCAAGGAGGACAACGCATACCTCGTCGTCTCCCGCCTTCACGAGGACCGGAGACCCTTCCCTAAGGTCCTCCAGCCGACAAACATTCCGCCAACCTTCATCGCCCATCTGAGGCCTCCGTGATTCAAAAATAGGCACAGGACGGGGGACCGGCAACAACCCTGTTCGGCGGGAGGGTCGCGGACAGCGCTACTTCTTCAGCGTGGCGTGCAGGATCATCTTGGGGCCGGCGAGGGCCTTGGAAACCGGGCAGCCGGCCTTGGTCTCCTCCGCGAACTTCTGGAACGTCGCGTCGTCGATCCCGTCGATGGCAGCCTCAACAGCAATCTCGATCAGGGTGATGGCAAAGCCATCTCCCTGTTTCTCGATGTGGACCGAGTCTTCGGTGCGAACGGAGCCCACTTTGTAGCCCTTGCCTGACAGGGCGCCGGAAAGCGCCATGGAGTAGCAGGCGGCGTGCGCCGCAGCCAGCAGCTCTTCGGGATTGGTTCCCTTGCCCGACTCGAACCGTGAAGAGAAGCTGTAGGAAACGCCTTTCAGGGCGCCGGACTCGGTGCCGAGGGTTCCGCTCCCCTTCTGCAGATCTCCGCGCCATTCACCATGACCCTTGCGAACCGGCATATTTTCACTCCCTTCTCCCCTCCAAAGATAGCTCTTTGGAAGGCGTCAGGAAACACAAGCGTGCCGCGGAAGGGTAGCTCAGAGCCGGAGATCCGGGTTCAGCGCGTCCTTCAGCTTCGCCATGAACTCCTCCTCCCCCAGTTCGTGCTTGTTGATGAACTGCACGGTCCCGATCTGGAGCTTCATCCCTTCCGAGAGCTCGACGGGCTGGAGATTGACCACCATGATGTTCTTGTTTTCGCTGGACGCGAGGTTGATCTCGTTCCTCACGTTGCGCGACTCCATGGCCTGTGGGCTCATGAACACCACGAAGAGCTGGCATCCGGTCAGGGCCCTGCCGACCTCCTCCGGCCATTCGTTGCCCGGCTCGATTCCCTCGTCATACCAGACGCGATAGCGGGAATCAGCAAGCTTCTTGATGACGCCGAACACCTCCCGCATGTTCTTGTGGGAGTAGCTGGCAAACAGATAGGGCTTCGAGCCGCTGTACGCCTCGATGGGAGGCTTGATTGGCGGCGCCAGGCGGGCTGTAAGGCGGCGAAGGGAGAAGCTGCGTCTGGAAACCGCGCCTGCGGGAGCCTTCGGCACCCGCGGGGCCGCAGCAGCTCTGGGCGCCTTCTTCCTCTTGCGCGCGACAGTGGCCGCGCGGCGTGCCACGCGGGTCCGGGCCGGAGCCTTGCGCCGGGTCGGCGCTTTCCTGCGGGTCGCGGCCTTGCGTCGAGCGGGAGCCTTCCTGCGCCTGGCTGCGGGCCGGCGTTTTGCTGCGGGCCGGCGTCTGGCTGCCGGTCGGCGTCTGGCGGCCGGTCGGCGCCGCGCGGCCTTCCTCTTCTTTCTGGCAGGCGCCTTGCGCGCCGTGCTCTTCCGTCTCTTCAGGCGCGTGACGGTCCGCGCCTTCCGGCGCCGCGCCGGCTTCCTGGCTTTCCTTCGAGCCGGTTTTTTCGCTGCGCGCCGGGCGGGCCGACGGCCCTTCTTTCTGGCGGCGCGCCGGGCAGGCTTGCGGCCGCGCCGCGTCTTGCTGCGCCTGGCGGTCTTCTTTGTGCCCCGGCGGGCGGGCCGCTTTGCCGGCCGGGCGCGTTTTCGCCTGGCAGGCTTGCGACGAGGCGCGACTTTGCGCTTCGCCACCCGCCTCGAAGTCTTGCGAGCCTTGCGTTTTTTCCTCGTGGTCGCCATATCCCTACCCTACCTCCGTCCTGCGTTTTATGTGGTAGATGGGGTAGCTCCCGAAGCTCTTCGGCAGCACGATGACCCCGACATATCGACAATCAAGCCGGTTCCTTGGATCCGTGAGAAGGAGCGCCGCAAAGGATTCACTGGCATAGACGTTCCCCGGGCTCGTGATGGGCTCAATCCGCGCGGCCTGGTTCACGTGAAAGCCGAACACGTTCAGCCGGCCCAGAAGCGGCTCCCGCACACAGTACACAGGTCCCGCGTGGAGCCCGATACGGACGTTCAAGGAGCCCGGCAGGTTGAGCTGGGACCAGTCGGTTGTGCGGACCATGTCCCGGAGCGCAATGGCACATTCGGCGGCCTGCAGGGCATCGTCGAATGCCAGGCAGATCGCGTCCCCCCAGGTGTTCCTGTACAGGGGCTCGGCGGCGGACGCCTGGAGGGTCCGCGAAACGCCGCTGAGGAATCCCCTGACGTAGGCCGGGACCTGCTCCTCAGGCAGCTTGCTGTAGCCCACCATGTCGGCAAAGAGGATTGCAACCGTCTGCCGGCTTTTTCTGGGGTCCTGCTTGCGGGTTGCGGATCGCGCGGCTGACCGGGCCGCCGGGCGACGAGCGGCCCCCTTCCCTTCGCCCGCGCTCCCTTTTCGGGATTCCACCCGGGCCGTGGCCGGGTTAATGACGATGGAGGGAAAGCCGGTTTGCTCCCACAGCCTGACGCATTCCGACGTCCCGCCGGGCCTGCCGTTGCGCTCCCCGTCCCATACGGCCACCAGGAGAGGCTCGGTCTCGAGGAACTGGCTGCGGAGAATGGCCTTGCCCATGATGAGCTGATTGGCGTAGGAGAACAGAACCTCGTTTCCGTTCTGATATCCCCCGCGGGTGGCCTGCTCCACCATCGAGCTTTTTTCAAGGACAGCGCGCGCGCGCCGCTTCCACTCCGGGCCCGCGAAGCTTACACTGGTCCGGAAGAAATCCTCCTTGTCAAAAGGAAGGATCACATTGCTTTCTCCCCCGCGAGCCAGGAGGCACTCATGAAAAAGGACGTCCGCGCCGCAGGCCGCGGAAGCGTAGCCGATTCGGGCGTCCAGCTTTTTCAGCAGCGATGCAATGCGCTGTTTGACGGGCCGGGCGGCAGATTGCGGGAAATGAGGATGGGGCAGGTCTGGAGCGTCGATCATATGACCGGTAAACGCGATGACGGGCGGGATGCGAAGGGTCTCCAGCACTACCGTGTCCACCTTCGTGTAGCGCGCAAGGAGCGACAGCTGCCGCCGCGTGCTTGCAAGGTTGGAATAGTTGCGGACGCTCCGTGCGCGAGCCAGCCGGCAGAACTTGGCCGCTCGTTCCTGCCGCCCCAGGAGAATGAAGGCCTCAGCCACGGTTGCCATGGTCCAGTAATCGCGCTGTGAGGGATCCTTCAGGCGATCTGCGCAGATACGCAGCACCTGGCGGGCGGTTTTCGCCGAGAGCTCCTTGTCTCCTATGATCAGGCTCAGGCTGGCGGCGTTGATTCCCGAATAGTACCCTCGGCTCCTGCGGAAAGCCCCCATGTACAGCTCGCGGGACTTCGCCAGGTACGGATGCCCGGGCTCTCCGTTGCCCTCGATGGCCCACATCTCTTTGTAGACGCTCCCCAGGATTCCGAGGGTCTCCTCGTCGAAATGGCCGTCCTTCATCAGCCTGGTGAGCAGGTCCTTGGCTGTGAGAAGAAAGCCGCACTTGATCAGGGACAGGCAGTAGCGCTGCGTTATCAGAAGGTGTCCTGGGAAGACCAGCAGCCCTTCTCTCAGGACATCGTGCGCGAACATCTGCTGCCCGGCGGTGGTCGCCCTTTCTCCCAGTCGAAGAAAGAAGTACGGGTCTTTTGCCCAGAGCGCCTTATCCCGCGAATCCCACAGGTCATGGATGACCTGGCCGAGTCGGCTCCTGTTGCGCTTCAGGAAGCTGTCGAAGCGATCCCTGTTCTGTTCTTTCATGCCGGGGCCTGGCGTCGGACTGTCACGACACTATAACGCGTTTTCCGGGAAAAAGCTCACCGAGTTTTTCCCCTTGACTTTTGCTCCATACATCAGGTCGTCCACCTGCTTGAGAAGCTCATCCACTCCCAGCTGGGTGTCGATGCACGTCAGCACGCCGATGGACACGGTGACAGGCCAGCCCCGCCTGCCCATCTCGACAAGAAGGCTGTTCCTCATTTTGGTGATCGCCGCCTGCGCAGCATTCTGGTCCGCCTCCGGAAGGAGGAGGCCGAACTCATCCCCGCCCAGCCGGGCAACGACGTCGGTGCTGCGGGCATGGCTCCGAATCACGGAAACGACGGTCTGCAGGAGAAGATCTCCCGTGGCATGGCCAAAGGAATCGTTGACCGCCTTGAAGTTGTCCAGGTCGATGTAAGCCAGCGTGAAAGGCCGCTTGTACCTGCGCGATCTGTCGATTTCACTCCTCATTATTTCCAGGAACGACCTGGTATTGGCCGCGCCGGTAAGATGGTCGATTCGGGCAAGGGACTTCTCGTGTTCTATCGCCATTCGAAGAGCGGCGAAAAGGAAAGCGGAGGTGCTCAGGAGGCCCGCACGGGTCAAGCCGTGCCAGACAGTGAAAAAGGGGGTCGGGAAACGCTGCCCGGCCAGCAGGTCGGCGGAGACCCAGACGCCGGCGCTGAGCAGGGCTCCTGCCAGGCCCAGCCATTTCCCGCACGTCCATGCCAGCAGGGAGACCGGGACAAGGTACAGAAAGGACAGGGATAAGTTGTAGCCGGTGGCATAGTCGGCGGCGCCGATTGCGAGAATGAGGGAGAAGCCCACGCTGAGTGACGTGGATGTGTGCCATTGGGTGAGATCCTTTGGCGGCTTCATTCTATTGGTATAATTGTCGGCAGAAAAGCAAAACCATCCAACTCTGCTGAATATCTGCTGTATAATTGAAGAATGCGGGCGCGCATGGCACTGAGGACAGTCCTGCTGCTTCTCCCCATCGTGCTTTCCTCCTGCCAGCTCCTGGGGGGGAGCACCCAGGTGAGGTTCCTGAACTCTGCATCATTCACGCTTGTGAGCATCCAGTTCGGCTCGTTGACCCTCGGCAGCCCGCTTGCCCCCGGACCTGCCACGGGCTACTCCCCCGTTCCTCCCGGTCAGGCCGTCCTGACCGCCGAGAGCCAGACTGGCTCATGGTCCAACGGGGTCCTGCTTTCAATCGTAGCCGGTCACAGCTATACCATCGGGTTTTCCGGCGCGTCGTTCTCTGCAATGACTGTCACGCTGACGGCCGACAACTGAGGGTGCCGCCAACTTTCTTGTTGCGCGAAGGTGCGATTCGTCGTACTCTGGAAACGTTGCAGGAGAGTCCCCCCCTCCGCACACCCTCCGGGTGAGCTAGGGGGGCGCCGAAGGGGCAAGTTCCGGATCAGCGGGACGAATCTCTCAGGTACAAGGGACTGCAACACGACGAATCCTGGAGAGCTCCGTGGGCCGCGCCGCGGACACCGAAGGGGAGAAAATCTCTCAGGTCAAAAGACAGGAGGAAGGCTGAGCCCTGGCACAGGGTAGCTGTGCGGAGGCGCGCCTTCCTCTTTTTTATGGCGCGTCGGGAAAGGAGAACCCAGTGGCGGTACTGTCGAAAAGGATCGGGCTGCTGGACACGGAGAACGCATTCAAGATCGGGCCCAAGATCAAAGCGATCGAAGACCAGGGAAAGAAGGTCATCAAGTGCAACCTGGGGGAGCCTGATTTCCCGGTGCCTGGTTTCATCAAGGATGAGGTCAAGAGACAGATCGACCTGGACAACACTCATTACTGCGATCCCCAGGGCATCCTTTCCCTCCGGGAGGCGGTGGCAAGGCACTTCCGCGAGACCCGGGGCATCGAGACTGACCCGCGGAGGGTCGTTGTCTTCCCGGGCGGCAAGCCGCCTATCGGCCTCAGTCAGGAAGCATACTGCGATCCCGGCGATGAGGTGATCTATCCCAGCCCCGGATACCCCATCTACGAATCCTTCACGCGGTACGTGGGCGCCAGGCCGGTGCCCGTCCACCTGAAGGAGGAGTCCGGCTTCACCCTCTCCGGCGCCGACATTGCCGCCAAAATCACCCCGCGGACCAGGATGATCTTCCTCAATTTCCCTTCCAATCCAACAGGCGGTGTGGCATCGCGGGAGCAGCTTGAAGACATCGCGGAAGTCATCCAGAGGAAATGCCGGCCTTCTGTCCGCGTCTACTCGGACGAGGTCTACGAGCACATCCTCTTCGACGGGCTCCGCCACCAGAGCATCATATCCTTCCCGGGCATGGAAAAGATCACCGTCTTGGTCGGCGGCGCATCGAAGAGCTTTTCCTGGACGGGCGGCCGCATCGGGTGGGCTCTTTTCCCGACAATCGAAGAGGCAGAGGTTTTCAAGAACCTCAACATCAACTATTTCTCCTGCGTGTCCGCCTACAACCAGGAGGGGGCACGGTTGGGCCTTGAATCACCGCTTTCCCGCGAGGCCATTCATGACATGGTGGCCGCGTTCCAGGAGCGCCGGGACCTGATTGTTCCCGGGCTCTCATCCATTCCCGGCATCCGCTGCCAGAAGCCGGGGGGCGCGTTCTACGTGTTTCCCAACGTAAGCGGCGTGTGCCAGCATCTCGGCATCTTCGACGCCTACAAGGCCCTGCCGGCAGATGTGCGCAAGCTGACCACCCCGTCCACCCTGCTGCAGATGTTCCTGCTCTTCGAGTACCAGGTAGCCACCATGGACAGGAAATCCTTCGGGAGGATCGGGACTGAGAACATGCACTACCTTCGCATCTCCATCGCCACCGACCTGGAATCGCTGAAGCAGGCAGTGGCGCGCATCGCTGAGGCGGCCGTGGACGTGAAGGGATTCGCGCGGTTCGTGGAAAAAGGCCAGAACCTGGCCTAGTCATGGAAGGCGCGGGTCACAAGGAGGATGCCATGGGAATCGCTTTCGCGCCCCGCCGGGGGATCTTCATCGACATTCTGGAGGACATGACGGACCTCGACAGATCCCCGCTCTCCTCGGAGGACCTTGCGGTTTTCGAGAGGCTGGATCTGATCTACCGGTCGCTGTGCGCAATGCTTTACAACTACGTTCCCATGTCGGGTCACCCCGGCGGCTCCATATCCTCCGGCCGGTTCGCTGCATCCCTCGTGTTCGACGCCATGGATTACGACGCGTCGGACCCTGACAGGGAGGATGCGGACATCATGTCCTATGCGGCCGGGCACAAGGCACTGGGACTCTACTCCCTGTGGGCGCTGCGCAACGAGGTGACGCGCCTGGGCGCGCCGGAGCTCCTTCCCTCGAAAGAGAACCGACAGCTTCGACTCGAAGACCTCCTTGGCTTCCGCAAGAACCCTCAGGGAATGACGCCGCTCCTGAAGAAGCTTCGAGCAAAAGCGCTTGACGGCCATCCCACCCCGGCAACCCCCTACGTGCGGATCGCAACGGGCGCATCCGGCGTAGGGCTCGCGGCCTCTGTCGGGCTTGCCTTCGGGGCGCTTGACCGCTACGGCCGCAACGCCCCCCGCGTGCACGTTGTGGAGGGAGAAGGCGGCATGACACCGGGAAGAGTGTCGGAGGCAATGGCCGCTGCAGGCACTTCCTCGCTTTCCAACCTGTTCCTGCACGTGGACTGGAACCAGGCATCAATAGATTCCAACAGGGTCTGCCGGGACGGGGAGAAGCCGGGTGAGTACGTCCAATGGAACCCCATGGAGCTGGCCTGGCTCCACGACTGGAACGTCATCCATGTCCCTGACGGAATGGACTTCCAGCAGATCGTTGCCGCGCAGCGCCGGGCAAAAGCCATGGACAACGGCCAGCCGACGGCAATCGTCTACCGCACGGTGAAGGGCTGGCGGTACGGGATAGAAGGCAAGGCCTCCCACGGAGCCGGGCACAAGCTTTGCGCCGACGGTTACTTCGACGCGCTCCAGCCGCTAATGGAAGGGAACCCCGTGAGGCTGCCCCGGTGCACGGCGGAAAACCAGAGGTGCGCAGGCGGAAAGAACCCTGGAGTCATGGACCACTGCTTCTGGGAAGCCTTGTCTCTGATTCGATCGGAGATAGAAAAGACCGGCCCCCTGGTGCAGAAGCTTTCCGGCCGGCTCCGTGCGGCACGGGATCGTCTGGAGGCAAAGAAGCGGACCCCCAGGAACAATGCCCCTGACGTCAAAGTCATCCAGACGGTTGCTTCGACCCAAGGCAGGACCGTGCCCGAAGCGCTCAGGCTGAAACCCGGAAGCGTGACAACGCTTCGCGCCGAGCTTGGCAGGGCGCTCGGTTATTACAACAAGGCAAGCGGTGGCGCGCTCCTGGCTGCATCCGCCGACTTGATGGGCTCCACCAGCAGCAACCTCGTGGGCGCGGGGTTCCCTGAAGGGTTTTTCAATGGGTTCGCAAACCCGGCTGCGCGGCTCCTCTCCCTGGGCGGGATCTGCGAGGATGCAATGGTTGCCGCGCTCAGCGGGATCTCCGGCTTCGGGCACAGCATCGGAGTGGGCTCTTCGTACGGTGCTTTCCTGGCCCCGCTGGGGCACGTGGCTGCGCGCCTGCACGCAATCGGCAGCCAGGCCAGACATGCGGTCACCGGGGAGCCATACCGGCCCGTCATCATTGTCTGCGCTCATGCGGGGCTGAAAACCGGAGAGGACGGGCCCACCCACGCCGACCCGCAACCGCTGCAGCTCCTGCAGGGCAACTTTCCGCGCGGAACCATGATCACACTCACGCCATGGGACCCGCAGGAGATCTGGTACCTTCTGGCCGCGGCCCTGGGCAAGCGCCCCGCAGTCATTGCGCCGTTCGTGACCAGGCCGAATGAGACGGTGATTGACCGTGAAGCGCTGGGGCTGGCGCCTGCAGGCAGCGCGGCAACCGGCCTTTACAAGCTGATATCCGCCCGAAAAAAGCCCGATGCCACAGTTGTCCTGCAGGGAAGCGAAGTTGCGTATGCTTTTGTGCAGGAAGCCCTTCCCCTGGCACGGAAGGAAGGGCTGGACCTCGAAGTCTATTACGTGGCAAGCGCAGAGCTTTTCGATCTGCTGTCGCCTGCGCAGAGAGAAAGGATCTATCCGCAGAAGACCGCCCTGGCCGCCATGGGAATCACGGGGTTCACGCTGCCCACCATGTACAGGTGGATAGCCGGCGAACGGGGCCGGGCGGCCACGATGCATCCTTTCCAGAAAGGTCATTACCTGGGGAGCGGGCAAGCGGACATGGTCATGCGGGAGGCGGGGCTGGACGGCAAAAGCCAGCTCAGGGCCATCCGGAAGTTCATCAAGGCGCGCCGCTGAGGGTGCGCCGGACAGCGTCCTTCCATCCGGAGATCCTCCGGGACCGGACGGCAGGATCCATGGCGCTTCGAAACTCGGTGGTGCCGGCTCTCAGCGCGGCCAGCTCGTCAAGGTTTTTCCACACGCCAAGGGTCAGGCCCGCCATCATGGCTGCGCCCAGGGCGGAGGAGTCGGCGTGCGCGGAACGTTTCACAGGAACGTCCAGGATGTCAGCCTGGAACTGCATCAGGAACCGGTTCTTGGAGGCGCCTCCGTCCACCCGCAGCTCCCGCAGCGCCACCCCTGCTTCCGTCTGCATGGCGGCAACGAGATCGTTGACCTGGTACGCAATGGCTTCAAGCCCGGCGCGCACGACATGGGCGCGTGTGGTGTTCCGGGCCATGCCTGTAATCGCCGCCCGGGCTTGATTGTCCCAGAATGGAGCCCCGAGGCCGGAGAAAGCGGGAACGAGGTAGACGCCATTTGTGTCGGGGACGGATGTGGCAAGCCCCTCGGACTCCTCCACGCTGGCAATGAGGCCCAGTCCGTCGCGCAGCCATGCGATTGTGTCTCCGGTGGAATGGATGTTGCCTTCCAGGACGTAGTCCACGCGTCCGTCGACTGCCCAGCCCACGGAGGTTGCCACCGATCTTCCCGCCCGCAGCGGCTTTGCCCCGATGTTCATCATGATCGACGTGCCGGTCCCATACGTTGCCTTGGCCTGCCCTTTCTCGTAACAGCATTGACCGAAGAGAGACGCGTGCGAGTCACCCATGACGCCTGATATGGGAATATCGCCGAAAATGCCCTCAACGGTCGTGGTCCCGAAGACGGCGTTGGGGAGCGCGATGCGGGGAGCCATGGACCGGGGGATACCGAAGATCCTCAGGAGAGCATCGTCCCAGTCCAGCGTTTCCAGGTTCATGAGCATGGTGCGGGAAGCGTTGGTGGGATCGGTGGAGTGAACACGGCCCCCGGTCAGCTTCCACATCAGCCAGGAATCCACGGTCCCGAAAGCCAGCATGCCTTCCTGCGCGTTGTGCATGGCGCCGGGGACGTTGTCAAGGATCCAGCGGATCTTGCTGGCTGAGAAATAGGGGTCCAGTGGCAGACCGCTCCTTGCCTTGACCTCCTCTTCATGGCCGTCCCGCTTCAGACGGTTGCACAGGTCGGTCCCCCTCTGGCACTGCCACACCACGGCGTTGTGCAGCGGCTTTCCCGTTGAGCGATCCCAGACCACAGCGGTCTCGCGCTGATTGGTGATGGCAAGGCCGCGCACTCTCTCCGTGTCGGCCCCCAGGGTCTGTGCAACCTCCCTCACTGCGGCGACGGTGTTCGCATACAGCTCCTCTGGGTCGTGCTCCACCCAGCCGGCCTGGGGGTAAAACTGCCTGTGCTCGACGCTGCTGTGAGCCGCCACGGAGGCAGCGGAGTCCAGGACAAAAGCCTTGGTTGCCGACGTGCTTTGATCCACTGAAATTATGAGAGGCCGCCGGTCCGGATCCCGCATGACGCGCCTCCCGAATCAGCGGTGGTAATAGCAGTCCCACTTCAGATACCTGGTGACTGCCTCGTTGACGGCCCGGGCATGGTGGCCGCGCACCATGGCGGTGTGGTGCTCATAACCGCTGGTGCACAGGTGGTCCATGAGCGCCTGGAGGCGCGGCACCCTGCAGACCGCGATACCGCCGGCCATGGGGAATGGATCATCCGTGAAATCGCCCTCGCCGGTGTACGCGCGGACTTTTCCGTGAAGGTCGTCCGTTGACATGCGGAAGAACGTCATAGGACCCGAACGCACCTTGCCCTTGATGGCGCCGAAGCTTCGCTCCCGTCCGAGGGTCTGGCCCAGGACGTCCAGCTCTGAGATCTCGATCTCCCCGCCCACGAACCCCTTGGGAAAGTTGCCACAGTGCGTGCACACGCACATGTCGCGGTCTTCCCCGTAGTTGTTGTTCCAGTCCAGCAGGGCGGAAGGAGTACCGGCCGCAAGGGCAAGGGCATACATCGAGATCGCCCCCGCAATGTCCACCTCGCATGCGCCCGGTGTGAGCTCCTCCCCCATCATGCTCATGACGGTGCAGGTTGCGCATCCGTAGTTGAGCTGGATGGAGCTCCAGCACTGCACGGAGAACGCATCAAGATTGTTTGCGAGCACCCAATCCCGGATGACAAGGGAAAGCTTCGCATTCTTCACGACGCTTGGAACGGGTATGTGCGATGGGATCTTTCCATACGCCCGGATCTCTTCAACCTTGGCCGCTACCTCCTTTGCGTCGTCGGAAACCCGCTCCGCCGCAAAGATGATCTCCGAGAGGTCAACCGGGACAACGGTGATCCCCGAGGCCTGGAGGAGCCGTTCGCTCACCCGCATGGTCTGAAAGGGTGCAGGACGCGCCCCAATGGCCCCGACGCGCGCCTTCCTCAAGCCGTTGGTCACCCTGCAAACCCGGGCAAAGTAGTCCAGATCCGACTCGAAGGATTCCCCTTCAATGGGGCTCGTATGAAGGCTGGTGTTGGTGAAGGGAATGCCGTAGTTGTACAGGTTGTTGCACACCGAGAGCTTTCCGCAGAAAGCGTCCCTGCGGTGCTTCAGGTCGACTTTGTCCACCTCGTCATCGCACGCGTGGACAATCACCGGGACCTCCAGACGGCTTTCCTTCAGGGCAGTGACGATGCCGATCTCATCCCCGAAGTTCGGAAGGGTCACGATGATCCCATCGATTCTCGACTCGTTCTCGCGGAACAGCCGGGCGCACTTCTGCGCATCGTCGACGGTTTCAACGACTCCGGTCGGGGTGGCATCCACAGGCAGGACCACAGCGTCAAACCCCATGGCCGTGAGCCTGGCAAGGATCTGGGCCCTTCCCGCGCGGGCCAGCTCAGGGTTGAAGAATGCGCGCGTCCCGACCAGGACGCCAAAGGTCAGCTTCTCATGCATAGGCTGCAGCTCCTTGGTCTGCAATGATCACCCTCACTCCGCGCCGCTCAAATCTTTCGCGCGCCTCAGGTGTGATGCCGGAATCGATGATCAGCCAGTCCACCTGCTCGATGCCCCCCAGGGACGCAAAGCTGTGGATGCCGATCTTGGTGGAGTCGGCGACGAGAAACACCTCTCCCGCCGACTGGATCATGGCTTTTTTCACCGGTATGTCGCTCAGCCCGGGGTACGTCAGATCGTCGTTCTCTGAGATCCCTCCCGTTGCCAGGAAGAGTTTGTGGACATGGATCTGGGAGAAAAACGACGCCGCTTTTTCCCCGGTCAGCGACAACGTGGGGGGCTTGAACTCGCCGCCCGTCACCAGGACCTCGAAGGTCGGGTTTGCGCCCACGATGAGGGCGATATTGAGGGCGTTGGTTATGATGCGCAGGTTCTGCCTTCCAAGGAGATTCCTTGCAACCTCCGTTGCCGTTGAGCCTGAGTCCAGGATAATGGACTCCCCGTCCGACACCAGAGAGGCAGCCGCCCGGCCTATGACCGCCTTCTTGTCGAGGTTCTCCGAATGCTGGAGCGACTGTGTCCTGACCTGCTGTGGGATGGTCTTGAGCACTGCCCCCCCGTGGCTCCTGATGACGAAATCATCCGCCTCAAGACGCTCCAGGTCCTGGCGTATCGTTGGCTCGGAGACTTCGAAGATCTTGCTCAGGAACTTGACCCTGGCGCTCCCCTCTTCCTGTATCAGCTCCAGAATCCTCCGTCTTCTTTGTTCGGCGAGCATAGTCGATCCTACCATAGAGGATTTAAGCTGTCAAAATGAATCGGAAAAAATAGTAAAATTTTTCGTTTGTATTTATTTTCGATTGTTTTCGATTTTCTTCTTGACACCACCACCATGAGCTGGTACGTTCGTAGAAACAGGAGCTAAACGAAATGGTCGGTGCCGCCGGTTCGCGCAGGTATGTGCGGATTGCTGTCCCAATCGGGATCGTCGTTGTTCTGGTGGTCCTGTGGTTTGCAGGTTTGCTGGCAACGGTAAAACCCATCGGCTCGGCGCAGTCCCTGGCTGCCGTGATGGAAGGCGGCACAACCTTTGACAAAGTGAAGTTCGTCGACAGCATCTGGGAGTCAAAGGTGATTCCCACGGTGGAGCAGAAGGCGGTCGGCCTGGACGTCCTGATCCCGGCAATCCAGAAGAGCCCCGACGACGCGGTAAAAGAGCACGGCAACAACATCGGGGGCGCTTTCAACTTTCTGGTCCAGTTCGCCGGCAAGGTAACCAAAGTGGACACCAAGTCTCTCACTGGGACCGTGACTGTGGACGCTGATTATCCTGGAGGAAGTCTGCCGGTAAAGCTCCAGATCGGGCCCATCATCCTGGGCACCGCCCTGCGTGACGCGGTCAAGTTCATCACCTTCCAGCAGTTCACCAACCAGATGCAGTACGGCGGCGTCTCCGACGAGCTGAACGGCCGCGTGAGCAAGGAGGTGATCTCCAAGCTCGATGTGAAGACCCTCGTCGGCAAGAGGCTCCAGATCAAGGGCGCCTTCACGTATGACACGGCCAATCCAAAGGACGTCCTCGTGACACCCGTGATCGTCGGAGCGGAGTAGATATGAATGACGATGTCGTGCTGCGCGCAGAGGGAGTGACCAAGGTCTTTCCCGGCACGGTTGCCCTCAGCGACGTTGACTTCAACACGCATGCGGGCAAGGTGAACACCCTGGTGGGGGAGAACGGGGCGGGCAAGTCCACACTGATGAAGATCATTGCCGGCGCTGAGCAGCCCACCAAGGGGACGTTGACCATGGATGGGCAGGCGGTGAGGTTCCGCACCCCCATCGAAGCGCAGGCCCGCGGGATCGGCATCATCTACCAGGAGCTGGACCTGTGCCCGAACATGTCGGTTTCAGACAACATGTTCCTCACCCGGGAGATTGCGCCCCGCAGCGTCATCAACTTCAAGAAACAGAAGGAAATCGCCTCGCAGATTCTCGGGCGCCTGGAGCACCGCATCGACCCGGACAGGAAGGTCGGGGACCTCGGCGTGAGCGCCCAGCAGGTCGTGGCCATCGCGAAGGCGCTCGTTCAGAACGTGAAGATCCTCATCATGGACGAGCCGACCTCCGCCCTCACCGGCAACGAGGTGGCCATCCTCTTTCGGGTCATCCGGGAGCTCAAGAGCCAGGGGGTGGCCATCATCTACATCTCCCACCGTCTGGAGGAGGTGCTGCAGATCGGGGACTACATCACCGTGCTGCGTGACGGGAAGGTGCAGGCAGAAGAGCAGGTGGGGAAGGTCGACATCAACTGGATCATCGAGAAGATGGTGGGAAAGAGCCTTTCCGCCTTCTTGCCCCGCGCCGAGCACGCGGCGCGCAAGGTGATTCTGCAGTGCCACTCCCTTTCTTATCCGCGTCCCGAGGGCGGGCAGTACGTCGGGGACTTCTCCTTCCAGGTGCACTCGGGGGAGATCGTGGGTTTGTACGGCCTGATGGGAGCCGGCAGGTCAGAGCTGCTGGAATGCCTGATCGGCCTGCACCCCGAGTCCAGCGGAGAGATCCTCATTGAGGAGGAGCAGCTGTCCCAGGGCTCCAGCGTGGACGAGCGCATTGCCCGCGGGCTGATCCTGGTGCCGGAGGACAGGCAGGCCGCGGGGATCGTGCAGTCCATGACTGTGGCGAACAACATGATCCTGGCAAGCCTGGCCAGCTATGCGCGCATGGGAGTGCTGCCGCGAAAGGCCGGCATTGCGCAGATCCTGAAGATGCTGCGGGACCTGTCCATCCGCGTCTCGTCGCCGGAACAGCAGATCACCGCGCTGAGCGGGGGAAACCAGCAGAAGGTGGTGGTGGCCAAGGCATTGCTCACCCGGCCGAAGGTGCTCCTGATGGACGAGCCGACGCGCGGGATCGACGTGAACTCCAAGTCCGAGATTTTTGCCATCATGAACGAGCTGGCGCAGAGCGGCATCGGGATCCTGTTCGCCTCCTCCGAGCTGAAGGAAATCATGGCCCTCTCTGATCGCGTCCTGGTCATGGCGCAGGGAAAGCTTTCCGGCGAGTTCAAGCGCGGTGCCTATGCTGAGGCAGACCTGGTGGGCGCATCGGCCGCCAGGGACCGGGCCGGCAACGGCGCGGGAAATTGACACGCAAGGATA
>Ga0187881_10002620_pt1 | contig 16609 bp, 10 predicted proteins | sample June2016WEW_19_1_2_FD_133017 | JGI IMG/M metagenome (GOLD analysis project Ga0187881, IMG submission 133017) | Peatland microbial communities from SPRUCE experiment site at the Marcell Experimental Forest, Minnesota, USA - June2016WEW_19_100 | ecosystem: Environmental > Terrestrial > Soil >...
GCAGGTTGACTGCGATGCCGATGCAAGCGCTGACGAATATCTCGTGCCCCTCCAGATTGAAGGGATCGTTCAGTTCTTCCAGCAGGCGCTCGGCGACGCGCGTGGCATTGGCAACGCTCTTGATGTCGTCGAGTAGAATGCTGAACTCGTCGCCGCTGATCCGGGCGACCGTGTGAGCCCCGCAGGAGCGCGCCAGGGTATCCGCTGAACGCAGGCATGACTCGAGCCGTTTCGAAAGTGCCACGAGAAGTTTGTCCCCGATGGCGGGACCCAGGCTGTCGCAAATGGTCTTAAAGCGATCCAGCATCAGCGAGAGCACGCCAAAACAGTAGTCCTTTTGTCTCTTGGCACGTTCCAGCAGGCACCCGAGGCGATCCATAAACAACACACGGTTCGGGAGCCCCGTCAGGGGATCCGCGATCTTTTCGAGAGTGACGTCCCTTTGTGAGCCGGCCATGCGGGTTGCCCGCCCGGCGCCGTCTTTGAAGGCCAGACCGCGGTTGACCATCCAACGGTAGGTGCCGTCGCGGTGTATGATCCGATGCTCGCATTCAAAGTGCTGTGACTTGCCTGACAGGTGCTCCTGAAGCTTCGCACGCAGCCCATCGATATCAGCGGGATGTACCCGGTCGAACCATTCTTCGACCCCGCTCCCGATTTCGTGTTCCTCGTAACCCAGCATTGACTTCCAACGCGAGGACAAATAGATCTCATTGGTATCGAGATCCCAGTCCCAGAGGCCATCGTTGGCGCCGCGAGCGGCCAGCGCATAGCGCTGTTCGCTGGCGTGCAGAGCCTCTTCAGTCCATTTCAGGGAAAGGTGTGTCGAGATTCTGGCCACAGCCACGGGGAGATCGACAGGCTTGGTGATATAGTCATTGGCCCCGAGATTCAGGGCCGCGACGATGTCCTGGCTGTCCGTTCTCCCGGTCACCATGATGATGGGCAACTGCAAGGGAGAGTGGATCTTTCTGATCTGGCCGAGCACTTCCAGCCCGCTCATTTCGGGCATCTCGACGTCCAGCATGACTAGATCAAGATCCCCTCGCTGGACAGCTTTCAGCCCCTCAACTCCGCTCTCGGCCGTCTGGACGCGGTAGCCTCTGCACTCGAGCCTTCTTGACAGCAGATCCCGGTTGATCTCGTTGTCATCGACGATCAAGAGCGAACCGACACGATTCCTCATGTTCGTACCGTCACTGTAAGCAGGCTTTCAATCTTGGAAGGCAAGCGCTGGAACTCAATCGGCTTGGTATCGTACTCAACGCATCCGGCTTCGAATGCTCTTTCGCGGTCGCTGACCATGGCGTGCGCGATTTCAAGCCCCTTAAACCCATCTGCGGCCAGCTCTACTCCATGACCGTGAGGTTGCAGGCGGCGTGAGAGCATATCGCGGTTCATTTCGTTGTCTTCCACAATGAGGACTCTTGCCGCCACGAATTCTCCTGTTCATTCACTCCGGCGCCGCGATGCATCATTAGGAATCGAATGTTTCCGCCCTGCACACAGACAGAGTGTGATGTGTGTATCGGCATTTAGGGGAGGAAAGTTGAACAAAACCTAAGGCTCAAAGGCCCGTGTCTGCCACCGTTTTTTAGTGGAGGCGTACGGAATCTGAACCGAAAGATGAATTGAGGCATCCCATTATGTAAATCTGGATGATAATGTGAGGGTCTGGCATAGGAGGTTTTATGGGTGCGCCTCATAGGTCCTTTGTATGCCTTGCACTGACTCTCACAGTCTTTCTTCTCCTCGCTTTTGCCGCTCCTCATTCAAAGCCTCAGGACCAGACGCCTCCGCCGGGGGGAAAGCCGGTGCAAGGCAGTCAGACAATCCGTGTCAACGAGGCGCTGGTTCAAACCGATGTGGAAGTCGTTGACAAGCAGGGGCGCTTCGTGCCCGATCTGAAACTCGAACAGTTCGAACTGCGCATTGACGGAAAAGTGCAACCGATCTCATTCCTGGAACTGGTCTCTGCAGGGAGTCCCCAGGATCAAGCGCTCTGGGCAAAGGCAGGGAGCAAGATGGTTCCTGCGCCGCCGCAACCCGCCGCGATGAACCCAAATCCCGGGCGGATTATCCTGATTTTCCTGGACGACTGGCACTTGTCCAACGACAGCATCATGCGATCGCGGGCGGCGATATCGAAATTAATCAAAACTTCGATAGGACCAAAGGACAGGGTTGCCATTTTCACGGCAACGGGGCAGCTCGCAAGCCTGCAACAACTGACAAATGATAAGGCTGCTGTGCTCGCTTCACTGGAGAAGCTTACGTATCAAGGCTCGGGCGCACAGGACCTGGAATCTCCTCCCATGAGCGAGGTTCAGGCGGTCCTGATTGCACAGGGCGATGAGCATGTCATGACACTCTTCCTGCCAGCCGTGTCCGGCAGGTCCGAAGATGAGATCAGGCAAGGCAGGCTGGCGAATCCTGACATTTGGAGGGAGATCGAAGAGGCGATGCTGGTAGTTCGCAGAAGGGCCAATGCCCTCGCTTCAACCTCGGCTGCCATTGCTCAGAGGTCTCTTGATGCGCTCTACGGTCTCTTGACTGCATACGAGACTCTGCCGGGCCGCAAGATGGTTTTCCTCCTGTCGGACGGTTTCCTGCTCCAACCCAATATCAGCGATACAGCACTCACAATCATGAGAGTGACAGACGCCGCGGCGCGCGCCGGCTACGTGATTTACACACTTGATGCACGCAGTCTCATCCTAGGCCAACCGGATGCAAAAATGAAGAGAGGTGCGGATAGATCAGGATCCCTGGCACACAGCGGCTCCAACGAGGTGGCAGCGCCGCAGGATGTTTTAGATGTACTTGGCGCCGATACAGGAGGACGTTTTCTGAAGTATACAGACTCCTTAAACACGGCCTTGAGCGCGGCTGTGGCGGAGATTTCCAGCTACTACATGTTGGCATGGCCCTTGCAGCCTGAGCAGGTAAAGCCTGGCAAACACAGTATCGTTCAGGTTGCAATCAAGGGCCGACCCAGCCTCGGGGTGCGCTTGCGGCAGGGAGCGCTCGACCTTTCCCGGTTGGCCACCGAAAGGCCCTCCGTTATTGCCGGGTCTCCGGAGCGGACGCTCGCGTCCGTCTCTCTCGGCAACAGAACGGTTGTGGATATGAGCAGCGAGGAATTGCTCCATACTTACCCGGAGGACCTTCGTGATGTGATCATCGAAGAAAACAGCGAGAGGCTCAATCTGCTGCTCAAAAAACTCGGAGATGGCGTGGAGACATTCTTCCGCGATTTTCCCAACACGATATCTAAAGAATCGATCCGGATGGAGAGCTCAGGCCCCGACAAATCGGCCGGGAGGACGGTCACCCAAAACTTCAACTATGCCTTTTTCCCTGACAAGGAAGGGCTTCTCTGGAGAGAATCCAGGTTGGACAGCAAAGACCGACAGATCGAGAATATCGAGAAGACAGGATTCCCTTTCTTCACCTCGGGATATGCGGGCCTTTGCGTCTTTTTTCACCCGCGCCACCAATTCGGCTCCGAGTTTCGCTATGTAGGGAAGCAGGGGGCGAGCCCGAATGCTGACCTGATTGCCTTTGCCCAGAAGCCGGGGAGCGGCGATGCATTGGTTGGCTACCAGACGGCCACCATGCCTGCACCCGTGCCGCTACTTTATCAGGGATTTGTTTGGGTGGATCCTGGGGATTTCCAGATCTTGCGGATGCGCACCGATCTTCTGGCGCCCAGGGTCGATATCGACCTTACCCGGCAGACCTCGGAGATCTGGTTTAGCGAAGTGCGCTTCCAATCCGTCCCGCAGTCTTTCTGGCTGCCTCGGGAAGTCGTCGTCACCAGCGAGTCTAGCGGCTGGGTGTTTCGCAATATACATCGTTACTCAGATTATCGAGTATTTACCGTGGAGGCTCAGGAGAAGGTCGAACCGTTTAAAAAGAAATAAGAGGAAATCAGGTACAGGCTACTTTTACCTTCTTCAGAATTGGCGAAAGCGTTGCCTGTCCCTGGTTTCCTATCAGAGCTCGGCTTGGATCCCGGGGACATCCACATAACGATCAACGAGATTTCCGGCAAGCTCTATTTTCTTGGTGTCCGACGGCCGTATCTTTACGATCAGATCGTGAATCGTCGCGGTAGTCTCGTAGATGTCGCTTTGTACCAGCAGGATGGGCATGCCGGTGTTCCGGATCACGCGCAAGATGGTCTTGTGCGGGTGAATTCCATCGGTAAGGATGATACCGGCAACACTGGATGCCGCTGATATCTCCGGCATGCACGAGGACATGGCCGCCAGAATCAAGTCCTCGCGCCCGCCCGAGGTAATCAGCAGCGTTCTGGGTCCAAATTTCTCGAGCGCACTGTGGGGCTCTGTCGCACCCACGACGACGTCTCCGACGCTGGCCTCCAGGGCATCGGCCCCATTGAGGACCTCGGCGTCAAGTTCATCGCGAATCTGCTCCAGTGTCGAGCCGCTGAGCATGCGCTCCAGCGGCATGACACCAAAAAGCTTCACGCCGCGCGCTCCCAGGGCTTTGGTCGCATAATCCCTGACCTCATCGAGTTTCTCCGGGAGCACCTTGTTACAGACCGCTCCGATCACCCTGACGCCTTTCCTTTCGAACACCGGCAGATTGAGCATGATCTCGTCTACTGGCCTGCCCATGCCGCCGCCGGTGACGATCAGCACCGGCGCATCCAGAAGTCGTGCCACATCGGCGTTATTAAGATCGAAGCAGGATCCCACGCCTGCGTGCCCCGTGCCCTCAATAATCATCATGTCCTTTCCCCTCGCCACCGCGGCATAGGCTCTCAGGACATCTTGCATAAGGCCCTCCCTGTGTTTGCTGCTGTCATATTCGCGCGTGAAATTCTTGCTTATGGCGATAGGGCTGGTTTCCTTGAGAACGGAGTGCAAGTGAAAAACTTCGTCCATCAAGACCGCATCCTTGTCAATTCTTACTCCGTCGACCTCCGTATAGCGTTGCCCGACCGGTTTGATGAAGCCGAGCGATCTGACCTTCTGCTTCATGTGCAGCAGCAGACCCAGGCATGTGGTTGTCTTGCCCTCATTTTGCCGTGTTGCAGCCACGAACAGTCGCTTCGTTTCAGTCATCGTTCCACCTCTCATGAATCATAGGAAATCGGGGACAAGCCAATCTCAAGATCAGTATCACGCGCGAGCCGGACCCCATATTTCCGTCAACACGCGCACGGCGTTGCCGCCCAGCATGAGCTTAATGTCGGCGTCGCTGTAGCCGCGGCGTATCAGGCCTTCAGTCAGGTCGAACATGCGCCTCGCGTGATCGAGCCCCGGGACCGTGATCTTGCCGTCCTGATCCGCGTGATATCCATAGCGCGCGAAATTCGGCTGATTGGTTGGCTGGAAGCCGCCTCCGATAGGATTTGCATTGCCGACGACGTCCAGGTCGCTTCCGACAGACACGTGCTCAACGCCAACCAGCTTCACGACGTAGTCGAAGTGGTCCAGCACATGCTCGATCGTAACGGGCTCGCGGTCGCGATTCATGAATCGGATGAATCCGATACCCATCACGCCGCCGGTCTTTGCCATTTTCCGGATGGCCTCGTCCGTCTTGCAGCGCAGACTGGTAGGAACCAGGGAGCGGCAGTTGGCGTGCGTGAACAGGACTGGTTTCTTGGCCGCGTCCAGCGCGTCCAGGGTGGTCTGGTCGCCGCAGTGCGACACGTCCACTCCCATGCCGACTCTCTGCATCCGTTCCAAAATGGAGAGTCCAAATACCGACAAGCCGCCGTCACGTTGCTCAAGAAACCCGCTGCCGATGCGGTTGTTGAAGTTGTAGGTCAGTTGCGAGATGCGCTGCCCCATCCCGAAGAACACATCCACATCGTCGGGCGTGCGGAAGTGGGTCGCGTCCTGGAAGCTGAGCATAACGCCGATTTTGCGGGCCGCGCGGGCCCGTTCGAAATCTCCTGCATCGCCGATGCGCATCAGCCAATCAGGATAGGCTGCGATGAATCCGTTCCAATCGGCGAAGAAGCGCACCGCCTGAGCAAAGTCACCCGGTCCGTCACCCAGAGCAAATACATTGATCCCGGACTGCTGGTAGGTTGCGGCGTCCTCAGCTTTGAAACTTCCCGGGACGTGCAGCCACCGCTCGCTGCGCGGCGGTTTCTCGGAATAGTCCGGGAAGCGGAACTGATTGAGGAGATCAACCACGGCCGTCTCCTGCATCAGGTGGATCGCGCGGGTCGAATACTCACGTGTCACCTGCAAGAAGACCTGGGATTGGCTTCGCAGCAAGGCGGGGGCAACCATGGCGGCGGAGCCCAGGATGCGGAGGGCAGTACGTCTGCTGATGAGTCCATGTGCGTTCATTTTGACCTCCCGGCTGGTGCCTCATAGACAATTCGTCCGTCCTTAATCACGTAGCGAATACGTCGAGTGTTACGAATGTCACTCAGAGGATTGGCGTCGAGCAATACGATGTCGGCGACTTTCCCGACTTCGAGTGTGCCGCGATCGGCATCCACGCCGATCGCGTGGGCTGCACCGCGCGTGGCCGCGACAAGGGCCTGCATCGGCGTGAGGCCTGCGCCGTTTACCAACACCTCGAGTTCCCTATGTAAGGTCGGCAGCGGATCTCCCGCCGCGCCCATCATGCTGTCGGTTCCGGCTGCAATCGTCACGCCCAGCTCCTGGGCCCGATGGGTTACGGCGTTCATCCAAGGCGTCCTGACGTCGGCCAGATCGTCCTTTGCCGGCCCTTCTGCGAAAATCCACAGCGTGGGATTCAACGCCACGTCCTTGTCGCGCATCGATTGCAGCAGCTTCTCGATAGCCGGGCTGGCCGGCGGAACACCCGCGAAGTCGCCACGCGCTCGCTTCTGGAACTCTGTGCTCGGCGGGCTGCCTTCCCACACGAGGTACGCCGCATGCGCGAGCATATTTACGCCGGCCGCCACGAGATCACTCGGTTTGGCCGGAAACACCGTTCCATGCGCCACTAACCTCAGGCCCTGGCGCTTCGCCTCCTCCGAAATGCGGAGGACTGTCGGCGCATCGAGCGCCGCGTAGAGCTTGAGGGCCGTCGCCCCGGCGCCTCGGGCTGCCGCAACTGCACGGACCAAGTCCGTATTGGCCGTAATCTGCTGGTTCCAGGGTGCGTCGCCTGCTTTGTAGCCTGCCGACGAGGCCATTACGCGCGGGTCCTTGAAAAACTCAGGTCCGGCCATCAACGCGGTGTAATAAATCTTCGGCGACTCAATTTCCCCGACCAATTCGGCCCGGGAAAGGTCGCTCGTGTTGCGCACGTCTCCCGCAAGATCGTAGATCGCCGTCACACCGCCGTGAAGCACGCGGTGAAGTTCGTCGGTTCGCTGCTGCCACGGCATGCCGGAAATGTGGACGTGGGCGTCGATGAGGCCGGGAATGGCCACGAGGCCGCGGCCGTTCAACACGAGATCGGACGGCGTGCCGCTACCTGGGCCCGAGGTCAGCACTTCCGCGACTCGTCCCCCGCGCACGAGCAGGCTGACGCCCTGCTTGGGCTCGGAGCCGGACCCGTCAATGAGCATCACCCCGTTGATAGCCAGCGATGGAGCTACAGAGGACCTGGGCTGCTGTCCGGAAAACGCTAGGCTCATCGCCATTGCCAGTACGCCTATCAAGGATGACTCTATTCGCGACATGGATATCACTCCGAATCTAGCAACTGTCTCAGTGCACTTCAGATTATCGCCGATGTCTATTCCCCCGGAGGGACCCTGAAAGGGGTGGCGCAGGCTGCGTCGTCCTTCAGGGCTTGTTTCACAGTTGACGAATGATCCCAGGGCTCACGCCCTGGGCTTTCCTGCCCCTCCTCTTCGGGGCTAAATCACCCGATTTGGAGGAATCAACAGGTGATTGTGACCCTCCTAACCAAGCGCCATTCCAGGAGCCCGTGCACGAGTTCAGTGCGGAGTCATGATCGTGGCGACTCGCGTAGGCGCCTTTCGACCGAGAATTTTTCCTTTGCCGGCCAAGTGCCATCGCTGGTTTTCTACTTCGCGCCTCCTTCCGTCCATACACCAATCCCGTCCTTGAAAACAATCGTCGTCCCGTATTGCTCCGACATCTTTGCTAGACGATCGATGATCTTCTTGGCCATGGCCGGATCGGCAAGACGAGGAGTGCCCTGACGCGATCGTGGCATTCTGAACCCCATATCAACAGGGTAGAACTTGATTTCGACGACTTTGTGACCCTGGAAGACCGGAACCGCCACCGCGCTTTCCCAGATATCCGCCTGCGCCGGGTAGTAAGAGGTTGGCAGCCCAGTCTTCGGATCGAGTTTGGAGCGGGCATCGTAGAAATCGCCGGCCAGTGCGTTACCCCCTAATCCAAAACTTTCATACATGTCGTCAGGCATCGGCTCGATGGTTTCGTTCTGCATGAAGAAGTTGCCAAGGCTGTAGAAGATCGGCTTTCCTTTGTAGATTTCAATCCCTCTCAACTTATGGGGTCCCGATATGACAAAGACGTCCGCCCCGGCGTCGATGCACTTCTCGATGAACTCCCTCAGATAGTCAGGGGCAGGCGAGAGGTCGTTCGGACCCGCGATGTCATGCGAATGCGAATAGACGATGACAAAATCGGCCTGTTTCGCCGCGTTGCGGATCGACCGGAGGATGCGATCTTCATCACGGGCATTTACAGTGCCGATCTGTTTGTTCTCAGGTCCGGGAACAAAGGTGGCGGCTCCAAATCGAACCGGTTCTTTTTCCGACACGGGCACCGTGCCCCCCATGTCCTTCACGAGCTTTCGCAAATCCGCCATCTGGGCGGGCGCAAGTTGAGTGATTGTCGTCGTGCGCAAGGCATTGACACCGGGCCTCCCCTTCATCTCCGGCCGGGATTCACCGGCGCGCGACATCGGAGTGAAGGAGGTAGCCATGCCGATGAGGGCAAATCTGCCCTTTTTCGTTTCGAGATATTTCGCCTGGGCAGCCTCTCCTGCCGACATTCCAGACCCTGCATAGACCAGATGCAGCGAGTCCAACAATTTCCACGTCTCCATCATCCCTTCCACGCCGTAATCGGTGGTGTGGTTGTTGGCATGATTGAAAAGGCCGAAGCCCATCCACTTCAAGTCCTCTACCACTTCGGGCGGGGCCACTTCATAGTTGCCGCCGTTCTCCGCCTGAGGATATCCCTTGAAGTCCCAGAGCCGAAAAGCATTGAGCTCGAGATTGATGACAGCGGCATCGGCTTCCCGAATAGGCTTCACAAGCCCCATAAACGCCGAATCGTTCTCGAAGTGCTTTACCTGACGCGTCATGATGGCATCTCCCGCGGCAGCGAGCGTCCATGTTGCTGCCGGGCCCGCCGGCGACTGGGCTTGCGAGTGGGGCAAGGCAATTGAGAACGACAAAATCGCTAAAACGAAAATGATGAGATGCTTATGCATGTCTGGTAGCTCTCCTGAAAGCTTCTGCTGAATGCCAACGCCGAAACTTGGTGGATAGTCCGAACAAGCTGCGTTTCTTCTGATCGCAGCCCGGCGGTGTGGGGTATTTCAGTAACTTCTGCTCTTTCTGACGCGGCTGCCCGGAGCTCGGAACCGATCACAAGCAGGATCTTATGCCAGAAGTATGTTTCAGGCTATGAGGATTTAACGCACTTCTTCTGCCAGCGCCGATGCCGCGCCATGAGCTTGGCGCCTGATCAGCGACTCCAACTAGGAGATCAAGAGCGCCGGCGTTTCCTAAGATACAGCCGCTACGCTTTGGAGTCAGACACTTTCGACTGCGGCTTTATCCAGGACACCGGCGCCATCGGCTTCTGTGCCGGTTCTGGCGTCCACCGGAATCGTCACCGTGAAGGTAGCGCCTTTTCCCAACTCGCTTTCCACGCTGATATCGCCGCCCATCATTTGGCAGAATCTCCTGCTGATGGATAGCCCCAGACCGGTGCCCCCGAACTTGCGAGTCATGGACATATCGCCCTGGCTGAAATCCTGGAAGAGTTTGCCGAGTTGCTCTTGGGATATCCCCATCCCGGTGTCCGTGATGCTGAAGCGGATGATATTCTGGCCACGGATCGACTCGCGCGCGGCTTCCAACACGATTGTGCCATTCTTAGTAAACTTTGCCGCATTGCTGAGCAGATTCAATACGACCTGCTTGACCCGGGTTTTGTCCGCCGTCATGCTGCCGAGAGCCGGGGCCAGCTTAAAACGGAAGCGGTTCCCATTCTTCTCAATCGACGGGCGCATCGTCGTAGCCAATTCAGCAACCAGGAGTGAGACATCGAGGTGCTCCGGCGCAAGTTCCATTTTACCGGCTTCGATCTTGGAAAGGTCGAGGACGTCACTGATCAGGCCAAGCAGGTGTTTTCCTGCGGAATGGATCTTCTGCAAATCCGGAATGAACTCTCCATAACCGAGCTCTACCGCCTCTTCCTGCAACATCTCGCTGTATCCCAGGATTGCATTCAGCGGTGTGCGGATTTCGTGGCTCATATTGGCGAGAAAAAACGATTTCGCCTGATTCGCGGCTTCCGCCGCCTCTTTCGCCTCCTGCAGTTCTTCCTGTGATTTCTTGCGGCTGCAGGCTTCCAGTGCCAGGGAGGCCAGATCCGCCATGGAGCCAGCGAAGTTTTGCTCTTCCAGCGTCCAAACGCGGGATGATCCCACATGCTCATGGCAGAGGACGCCGACTACATGGCCTCCAAGCCTGATCGGAGCATTGAGGAGCGAGGTTACTCCCCTGGGCAAAAGATAGTCTTGCGCCAGATCTTTCGTTCGGGGATCCTGCATGGCATCCGAAGCGGCGATGGATCGGTCGAGATCGAGCGCCTCGAAATAGACAGGCGCCTGGGATACCAGAATGGGAGCGCATTTTTCATGTGTCCCGGATATCTGATTGTAACCGTCCACGCACTCTATGGCGGAGTGATCGTTCCGGTAAAGCCAGAAGCTCGCCCTTGAAACGGACAGTACCTCTGCACCAGTCTTGGTAATCTGGTGTGACGCCAGCACGAGATCCCCGGAGTGAATGGATTTCTGGCCTGCAAGGTGGACGAGTGCCTCTTTCTGTCTCTTCAATTGCTCGTTACGCTGGCGCTGAGCCTCTTCCGCATGCTTGCGTTCGCGGAGGTCGAGCGCTACATAGACAATTCCCTGAACAGCGTTGTCCCCCGACGTCATGACCGAAATCGAGAGCAGCACCGGTATGTGCTCTCCATCTCTGGAGACCAGTTCACTCTCGATATTTCTTCGCCGAGTTGTTGCCGCGGCCCCATCCTCACGGAGCGCGCAGGCAGGATCATCCGGCATGATTCTGGTTATGGGCTCTCCGACAAGTTCCTCCATGCTATAGAGGAGAAGCTCGCATGTCGCACGATTCACGGTCACGATAGTGCCGGTGTACGAACAGACAATTAGCATGTCGTTCATCGACTGGATAACGTTCTGCGTGTAGTCTCTCGCCGCCAGGAGTTCCAAATGTACCTTTTGGAGACTGTGAGTCATGTAATTGAAAGCAATCCCCAGATTCTCGACCTCGTCGCCCGAGGAGATGTCGGCACGGGCGGTTAAATCGCCCGCTGCCACCCGTCTCGTAATTTCCGTCAGCATGCGGATTGGGGCAACGAGCCGCCAGGCATGAAAAGCGGTTGCAGCCAAGCTGATCAGGACGCACACCGATGCGAGTAGAATGGTTCTCAGAATGATGCCGTGTGAATCCTGATTGAACTTGTCCACCGAAAGTCCAACGTGGATCCAGCCCCATTCCACGCCGGAATAACTTAGAGGAGAGGAGTAAAGGTAGACCTCCTGCTTTGCCATATCGGTTTTTTCTACCGCCCCTCTGGCACTGCGTTCCCCTGAAGGCAGCCATTCGCGGCCGAGCTGCCCGGTAGTCCACCCTCCTGCCTTGTGAATGATTGAAAAACCATCGTTGCGTGTGATGACTATAAAAACGACCGATTCGCCGTTCCCCACAATCTTCATGCAATGGTCGGCTGCGGCACTGTAATCCTCGATGACAATCGCGCTAGCCGCCACATCAGCAATAGAGGTGGACACCACCTGAGCCTTGGAACGCAGGCTGTCCAGCAGGGACGCGCGCTGTTGCGGAATAATGAAGGAGGCAAAGATGGCGATCGCCACTACCGTTACGAGCCAGGAGATCAGGAGCGCGCGCAGTCGAATGCTCATGCGCCGGATCGAGTGCCTGGGCTTTGCATCTGGGAGCGGGCGGCGACTCCAGGGCCAAGTCATTTCTGCCTCATAATGCCATCAGGCGCCTTCGGATCCGATTGTGATGCGTGCCCGGCAGGCACCGGGAGAGCAGCCGCCGCAGCCAACACAGCTGGCGGGTTTTTCATGGTTTTGAGAACTCCTTCAGTTCTGTCCCCAGGGGCTGATATATGAGACGTGAGTTGCACTGGAAATCGGCTTCCGACATAGCGTTCTTATCGCGCAAATATAAGCAAACTTTAAGATTGGATGCGTAGGCGAAAAATGTTGGTGGCGAAGATTGCTCATGAAATCCGGGCTCGATGACATCAGAGGCGGAGGGAACTGACGACAGCAACCAATTGAAGGTGCTTGCAGAACTACTGGTCACATGCCTCTTTATGGGTGTGCATAATTGAACAGACAAGTGTCCATAAGTGAACTGACGTCATTATTCTTCCACACTATCATGCTGCAGATGGGAAAATGGCGGGATGGTCAGCAAGATCGTCCCACCAACATTCTCCTAAAAGTGGTAAGGAGAGATATGTCGACTTTGTGGGACCAAATACCCTGCTATTCGCTACTGGAGTGGGCCTGCATGCCTTCGGCTTGTTCGGCTGCAAATCTTGTTCAAAATCGTGTGTTCGGTCTGTGGTCACTCCATTCGAAGGTACGCTTTGGAGAACATTATGAAATCAAGAAATAAGAAGGAGGTAGAGAATGATCTTCACAAGGGGAAAGAGAAGACGGAGAAGCGATTGCAGAAACTGATGAGGGATCCCACCTTGGAAGGCAAAGATGAAACCAAAGTTGGGAGAATCCCTGAGAAATTTGCCTCCGTCGATTAGGAGGCCCTCTCCAGAATGTGTGGTAGCTTAATGGGATGCTGCTGGCAACGCTAGATCACGTGTCGCTTGCATTCGGACACACGCCTCTCCTGGACAAGGTGTCGCTGCAGATCGAATCCCGCGAGCGCGTATCCTTGATCGGGCGCAACGGCACCGGTAAGTCTACGCTGCTGCAAATCATCTGCGGCGAACGCGCGCCCGACACCGGGTCGATCTGGAGGCAACCCGGTCTCCGCATCTCGCGGCTGGTCCAGGATGTGCCCCTGTCGGCGGCCCGCCCGGTCTTCGACGTCGTCGCCGAGGGGCTCGGCGGCCTGAGCGACCTCGTGACCTCATACCATCACACCGCAGTCGAAGTCGCCGCCCACGGTGCCCCGGGGCTCCTCGAGAAGCTTGGGCGCCTGCAGCACGAACTGGAAGAACGAGACGGCTGGCGCCTCGAGCAGCGCGTCGAAATGGTCCTGGCGCGCCTGGGATTGCCTTCCGAGGCGGCCGTGGACACACTTTCAGGCGGTTGGCGAAGGCGCACCCTGCTCGCCCGGGCACTGGTCGGCGAACCCGACCTGCTGCTGCTTGACGAGCCCACCAATCATCTCGACATCGACGCCATCACCTGGATTGAATGGTTCATCGCCGAATTCCCGGGCGCTGTCGTATTCGTAACCCACGACCGCGCCTTTCTCCAGGGCCTGGCCACCCGAATCGTGGAACTTGACCGCGGCAGGCTTACGTCCTGGCCCGGCAATTACTCGGAGTTCCTGCTCAAGAAAGAAGAGTGGCTGACCAACGAGGCCCTGCAACAGGAGAAGTTCGACAAGAAGCTTGCCGGGGAGGAATCCTGGGTGCGCCAGGGGATCAAAGCCCGGCGGACCCGTAACGAAGGGCGCGTCCGCGCACTGCAGGCGATGCGCAACGAGCGGGCCGCACGCCGCACCCAGATCGGCAGCGCACGCCTCCAGGTGGAACTTGCGGACCCTTCCGGACGGCTGGTGTTCGAGGCCTGCAACGTCGGCAAATCTTTCGAAGGTCGCACCGTTATCCGCGACTTCTCCGACCGGATCATGCGCGGCGACCGCATCGGACTCATCGGCCCGAACGGATCGGGGAAAACCACGCTGCTGCGGCTGCTGCTCGGCGAGCTCGAACCCGATGAGGGATCCGTCCGCCGCGGCGCCAATGTCCAGGTCGCCTACTACGACCAGCAGCGGGAACAGCTCAACCAGGAAGCGAGGGTTTTCGACACGATCGGCGAAGGGAGCGAGACCGTCACCGTCAACGGCCGCTCCCGCCATGTCAACGGCTACCTCCGCGACTTCCTCTTCCCGCCGGAGCGCGTGCAAGCGCCTGTGAAGACCCTGTCGGGTGGCGAGCGCAACCGCCTGATGCTGGCCCGCCTGTTCACTCGACCTGCGAACGTTCTGGTGCTCGACGAGCCGACAAACGACCTCGACCTTGAAACGCTCGAACTGCTCGAGGCACAGCTGGTCGAATTCGCAGGCACCCTGCTGCTCGTCACGCACGACCGCGTATTCCTGGATAATGTAGTGACCAGCACGCTCGTGTTTGAAAGCGAGGGCCGGGTCCGGGAATATGTCGGCGGGTACGAGGATTGGTTGCAGCAACGCGCACCCGCTCTCGCGCCAGCCATCAGCCGGGAACGGGTCGAGCCCCGAGCCGCAGTTGAGCGGCCGCCCAGCCGCAGGAAGCTGTCCTACAACGAGGAGCGGGAGTTCGAGCAATTGCCCGCCCGGATCGAGGCGCTCGAGGCGGAGCAGCGTAAGCTGAGCGCCGCGGTCTCGCACCCGGAGTTTTACAGGGAACCGGCCGAGACCATTCGCACGAAGCTGTCACGGCTGGAGGCGTTGCCCGAGGAACTCCTGCAAGCCTACTCACGCTGGCACGATCTCGACTCGCGTTCAGGGTAACGTTCCCCTTTTTACCAGCGCTGGTGAACCTGCGCACGAATCTCGCGGTCATAGAGAGCGCGGATGCGTGCCATGGCCGCATCGCCCAATGCCGGGACGTCGGAGGACCGGGCGTTCTCGATTGTTTGCAAACGATTCTTTGCGCCGGGAATGGCGCAAGAGACGGCGTCGAACATGAGAATCCAGCGCAGGGCGAATTGGGCCATGCTGATGCCACCCGGCACGAGGGAGCGGAGTTCTTCGACTGCCCGGAGCCCACTCTCGAATTCGACGCCGGCGAAGGTCTCTCCTACGTCAAATTCTGCTCCATTACGATTGAATTGACGGTGGTCATCCGCGGGGAAGATGCGCGCGCGGCTCATCTTTCCGGTAAGGAGACCGCTCGCGAGGGGCACGCGAGCGAGGATTCCAACCTGTTTCTCCCGTGCCTGTGCGAAGAAAAGATCGGCAGGTCTCTGACGAAAGATGTTGAATATTATTTGCACACTCTGGACGTTCGGAAACTCCAGCGCCTTAAGCGCCTCTTCCACCTTTTCCACACTGACGCCGTAATATCTCAGCTTGCCGGCACGCACCAGATCATCGAGGATCTCGAACACCTCGGGCCGGTAATACACTTCGGTCGGCGGACAGTGCAACTGCAGCAGGTCGATGGCTTCCACCCGCAAGTTGTGCAGGCTGCGATCGACAAACCTCGTCAGATTGTCGCGGTTATAGCCCGCCGCTACATGCGGGCTGAGCCGTCGTCCGGCTTTGGTCGCAACGTAGATACGCTCAGCACACTCCTTCAGGACGCGCGCGACCAGACTCTCGCTGCGGCCGTCTCCATAAACGTCTGCGGTGTCGATGAAGTTCACGCCCTGATCGATAGCCGCGTGGAGTGCGTCGAGGGCATCCGCTTCACTCACCTGTCCCCATGCGCCTCCGATGGCCCACGCCCCGAAACTGATTTCTGACACATTCCAACCGGTTCTTCCCAGCGGTCGGTATTTCATACGTCACCTCTTAATCTCTCTGTGTTCCCTGCCGGATGTGCGGCTGGCGAGTCTGGAACTGACGACGACAACGCTTTGAGCAATGGTAACATTTGCCATTCCACCTCAATATAGAACCGCTCAGGTCAAAAAAACAGCCCCGGGGAAATCGATGACAGCCTGTCACCGATTTCCCCCCGCATGTTTCACTGCCAACGTTCTGCCTGATTGTTGTCGATGATCTTGGAGATCAGCGCGGAACGCTTGCTGTCCGATGAGCCGATTTCTTTAAGCTGACCGGTCAACTCGTCCTTGGTGAAACCGGCATCATTGCCGTCTTGCGGCGGAGGTGGACGCATGCTGCCAGTACCACTCGGGCCGCCATCACCGCTGCCATTCATGCGCATGGAGATGGATCCGATTGAAACTTTTCGGCCGCGCCAGGGTTTTAGCGACCAGAACCCGAAACCTCGTGTGTGGCACGCTTCGCCTGTAAACGGGTTGACTTACTCGGTGTGGAGTTGCGGATGCGGAAACCATGGATTGCGGCGACTTTGTTTTTTGCGACTCTGGCTGGATCCGCGGCGCCTCAGACGGCGCGGAATCCCTTCGAAAGCCCGACGCCTGTGACGCCTCGTGGCAGAATCGACGAACTCGCGCTTGGCAAGTTGCAGCA
>Ga0187881_10002623_pt1 | contig 16597 bp, 18 predicted proteins | sample June2016WEW_19_1_2_FD_133017 | JGI IMG/M metagenome (GOLD analysis project Ga0187881, IMG submission 133017) | Peatland microbial communities from SPRUCE experiment site at the Marcell Experimental Forest, Minnesota, USA - June2016WEW_19_100 | ecosystem: Environmental > Terrestrial > Soil >...
CTGGTCCTTATATCGTTGCAGAAGGAACCGCGAGAAGTATTGTCGATATTGCCAAGGCTCTTGAAAGTGATGAATACAAACGAATTACAAAGATATTGATATCCAAATATGTAACCGACTATAGCAACCGCATCCTCGCTCCAACCGGCCGTATAGAACTTCCTTATCTTCTGGAAAAAATGATGAAGGGGTTCTAAAGTTCGGAGTTGAAAATTTAAAGCTGGAAGGATGAAACCGATTTACCAGAAAATTTTTGAGTGTGCTAAACCCTTCCTCCGTACTCGAAAAAACCTCATCCACACTAAGATTGCACTCCGGTATGCCCTAAAACTTTTAAAATCGGAAAAAGGGGAAGAAGAGGTTGTCATTCCTGCCATCCTTCTCCATGATGTGGGGTGGAAGACTCTTCCAGAACCCCTGCAGCTCACGGCTTTTGGCCCAAACCCATCCAATCCTAAATTAACAAGGTTGCACGAACGAGAGGGAGCAAGAATAGCCAAGAGCATCTTAGAGAAATTGTACTATCCCTCCCCAAAAAAAGAGGAGATCTGTCAAATCATTAAAGGACACGATTCAAGGAAGAGACCGATTTCCTGGAATGACCGGGTTGTTAAGGACGCCGATAAATTATGGCGATATTCTCAAAAAGGAATGGCCATTGATCTGGATCGGTTCCATATTCTACGCCGGGATTATCTTATTTTTCTCGAAGCAAGCATTGAGCAATGGTTTCTCACACCGACGGGAATGGGGTTAGCTAAGAAAGAAATCTTACTAAGAAAAAAAGATAAGCCATAGCCGGGAATAGATATCCAGCGGCTTCAAGGTTTCGGATGGAGAGCAACCAAATGGGGAAACATCGCTTTTTGTGATGTTCAAGTCCCAGCAGGAAATCTGATTGGGGAAAAGAACAGCGCCTTATCCATGCTGAAGACCACCGTACTGGAACAAAGGGCTCTTTCGGGTCTGATCGCTTTGGGGACGGCCAGGCAGGCTTTAGGAGAAGCTGTGGAATATGCCAAGATAAGAGAGGTGTTCGGAAAGCCATTGGGCAAATTCGAAGGAGTACAATTTAAATTAGTGGAGGATTTCACCTCCCTTGAAGCAGCAAGGCTGACCTGCTATCAGGCTCTCCACTTGATCCAGAAAAATGCTGTGGAAGCCTCCATCTGGGCAGCGATGGCGAATTTGATCGGAGGGGAAACCGCCTATAAAGTGGTGAACGATGCGATGGATGTTTACGGAGGCCTAGGATATTCAAGAGAGCTTCCTTTAGAGCGTTACTTAAGAGATGTAAAGGCCATACAAATTGCCAGTGCCACCCTAAAAATGGAAATAGGCCAAGGAATTTTCGGCAAAGAATTTCTTCCATATACATAGTCCGGCAGGGGAAGGGAAAGAGGGAGAAAATGAAGACATTTTCAAATCGAAAGGATCTGTATTGGAATCCGATTGTGGAGACTCTTCCACTGGAGAAACTGAGAGATCTTCAACTCAAAAAATTTAAAAAGATTGTAGAGTGGGCCCACAAAAAATCAAAATTCCATCGAAAGCTTTATCAAGACGCGGGATTTAAACCTGAGGATATCAAATCCTATGAGGATATCGCAAAGGTCCCCAAAGTGGAGAAGGCGATGATGAGAGATATTCAGAGGAAGGATCCCTTTCCCTATGGGGATGCCCTCTGCGTCCCTTTGGAAGAGGTCACCGAGTTCCGACAGACCAGCGGAACAACGGGCACACCGGTTTATCAACCCGATACCTGGCAGGACTGGGAATGGTGGTCTGAATCCTGGGCTTATATTCTCTATGGACAAGGTTATCGGAAAACGGACCGAGTATTCCTTCCCTTCGGATATAATATCTTTGTCGCCTTCTGGGCAGGCCATTATGCGGCTGAAAAAATTGGTTGTGAAGTTGTTCCGGGTGGAGTCCTGGACACAGAAGCTCGAATCTTAAAGATCCAGGAGCTTCGGGCCACTGCCATGATGGCAACTCCAACTTACGTATTGGGGATGGCCGATACCGCCAAGAAGAAGCTGAGCATTGATCCAGCCCGGGATCTCACCATTAGAAAGATCACTTGTGCAGGCGAGCCGGGCGCAAGCATCCCCTCTACAAAGCAGAGGATGGAAGAGGCCTGGGGGGCGAAGGTCTATGACCATGTGGGGGCTACTGAGATCGGGGCGTGGGGGTTTGAATGTACGGCCCAACCAGGGGGCCTTCATGTCAACGAGGCCCTGTTTCTCACCCAGTTAGAGGATATTGAAACAGGAGAGATCATCGAAGTACCGGGCCGGAGGGGAAAGATCGTCATTACTGCCCTTGACCGGATGGCTCAGCCCTGCATCAGGTTTGACTCCAAGGATGTAGCAGAATGGTCAAAAGAACCCTGTCCTTGTGGAAGGACATTCCGTATCATTCAGGGAGGGGTTGTTGGAAGGGCGGATGATATTACCAAAATCAAAGGTGTTTTGCTGGCCCCACCAGCGATTGAAGAAGTAGTTCGTTCTATCAAAGGGCTTAGCGATGAATTTGAGGTGGTGGTTACGAAGAAAGGAGATCTCGACGACATTACACTCAAGATCGAAATTTTACCGGAAGAAGAAAAGAATCGTGAGCCCATCCTTGCACGGCTGAAAGATCAACTTCGACTGAAAACAAATCTGGGTTACAATATCGAAGTTCATCCGTACAATTCCTTGCCTCGTTACGAGGTCAAAGCCAAACGATTCAAAGACCTGAGAAAAAAATACGAATAGAACGGATGACAACGGATATGGCAAATAAACCGAATTGGGTGAAGTCGTTAGCATTCGGGTAATTCGTAAAAGGAGGCTGTAATTGAACCAAAGAGAGATAAAAAAGATGGATACACGAATTAAGGCTATCAAAAAAGCATCTCAGGAATTAAAACACCTCTCGGGTGGGATTCAGGCGGTGAACCGGAATGCAGAACGAATCCTCGCCTCCGTAAAGATGCTGGAGATCAACATCACTGATATTTTAGACCTTAGATTTTAGGTTTATGATGTTGGATCTGAAATCTTACATCGGAAACCCGAAATATTACCATCAAAGCTTCATCCCTTTGGGGACCACCACAATTCCCGAGGCGGTCACCGTGAACCGCTTTGCGTCTTCATCCAAATGATAGCCGATCTCCGTCCCCGGAGGAATCTGTACCTCTTTGTCGATGATCGTCCTCTTGATCCTCGCGTTCCTTCCCACATCCACCCTCTCCAGGAGAATGGAATCCTCGACCTCTGCAAAACTGTGGATCGTCACCCTGGGCGAGAGGATGGATCGTTTGACATTTCCGCCGCTGATGATGCAGCCGTTCGAAATGATCGAGTTAAGAGCTGCCCCCACTCTTCCCTCCTCAATCCACACGGTTTTTGCCGGCGGACAAGGGAGCTGGTAGGTCAGAATAGGCCACTGAGGATCATAGAGATTGAGCTGCGGGGTGACGGAGATCAAATCCATGTTCGCTTCGTAGTAGGCGTCGATCGTCCCCACATCTCTCCAATACCCTGTATCCTCGCAATCTCCCTGTCTGAAGTCAAAGGCGAAGACTTGATCCTTTCCGATCATCACGGGAATGATGTCCTTACCGAAGTCATGGCTCGAATCGGATCGAGCATCCTCGATCAATCGTCTGACCAGCAACTCGGTATTGAAGACATAAATTCCCATGGAGGCCAGGATCCCCTCGGAGTCTCCGCGAATCGTTCTGGGCTCTTCGGGCTTCTCCTGAAATCCAATCATCCGCCAATCCCCGTCCACCTCGACCACACCAAATTCTCTGGAAAGGTTTCGATCCATCCGGATAGCCGCCACCGTCAGATCCGCCCCTCTCTCCAGGTGGAAGGCGATCATCTTACGATAATCCATTTTATAGATATGATCGCCCGAGAGGATGAGCACGAGGTCGGGTCTTTCCTCTTGCAGCGTGTAGATGTTTTGAAAGATCGCATCGGCTGTCCCCTGATACCAGTGCTCATCAATTCTCTGCTGCGCAGGGACCGCTTCGATGAACTCTCCCAGGGGGGCTGAAAGGATGTTCCACCCTAATTGGATGTGGCGATTGAGGGAGATTGATTTATACTGGGTTAGGGCATAAATGCGGCGGATGTCGGAATTAAGGCAGTTCGACAGGGTGAAGTCGATGATCCGATAAATGGCGCCGAAAGGAACAGAGGGCTTGGCACGATCCCGGGTGAGGGGATAGAGCCTTTCCCCCCGGCCTCCTGCCAGAATCATGGCCAAGATTTTTTTCAACGGGCCTTACCTTTCCCTAAGAGTTCTCCGATCTTCTTTTTTAATTCCGTGAGGTCAGCGGACTTCGTCACGTAGGCATCGGCTGCCCAACTCATAAAATCCTCTTGATACCTCGAATAAGAGGTGTTGAGGATGACGGGGACCTTCCTCTCCTTGCCGACAATCCGGCCCAGGGCCTCCATGCCATCCATCACAGGCATGACAATGTCGAGAATGACCAGATCGGGTCTCCCTGTCTCCAACTGTTGAATGGCTTCTCTTCCGTTGCCGGCTGTAAGAACCTCATATCCCTCCGCCTCGAGTTCCTCTTTGTAAAGAAGCCTCAAACCTTCCTCGTCCTCAACGACCAAAATCTTTTTCTTCATAAGAATATTATTGTTAACCTTCTTTTAAAAAACCCTTTTCTGGGCAACACTTACTTTTTACATTTTAAACCCTAAACTCCGGACCCTCAACTCGAAACGTTATTCATCTCCTCTCCACCTTTTTCCTCTGTTCGATGGCCAGCTTGCATTCCGCACAGATGAACCGGGGGAGGGTGTGGGGATAGGTGATCTGTTCCTCTCCAAACCCCCAATCGATGATATCCTTCACCAACAACTCCTCCTTAAAGGCATGCCCCGCGCAGAGTCCCATCCCACAGACGATACAGATGGCCACGGCATCTTTATCGACTCCCTGTTTTGCACAGACATAACACTTCATGACTCTTCCTCCTATTCGATGTGAATTAATCCATAATCACTTTTTACCACGGAAACGACCGGAAATCAAAAAAGTGAATATCCCTTTGGCAGGACAGGATAGGAATAGAATATGAATTTCAGTCCAACGATAATTTGCTTCTATTTGACCAAAGTAAATATTTGAATCCGGCTATTGCCGCGGTCCGCGATAAAAACCTCTCCCTTCTCACTAACGCAAATCTGCGACGGAAAGTAAAGAAGGCCTTCGTTCCAACCCTTGGACAACTGCCTCCCCATAAACGCGCCGTCCGCCCCGAGAATGACAATCCCTCCGCCATCTTGGTCGACAATATAAATGATGCCCCTGCTCTCTGTCACGGAGGTGGGAAAACTCAGGTATTCCCTAAGACTCTTGGTCAGCGGAGAAAAGCTGTTCGACTCTTTTGTCGCCGAAAAGACCATGGCCTTGACACAGTCAATCAGCAGAACGGTCCCTTTGGAATCAACCGACAGGTCGGAGATGAAGCCATAGTCTTTTGGGAACGGAATCTGTCTCTGGTATTTGCCATCGGGGTCAAGGACCAGCACGCGGGCCGTAAAGATGTCAAGGATGTAGATATTGTCGCTCCGGTCTATCCTGAAGCTTTTCGGAACGAAAGCGGATGGGGAAGGGACGCCCACGGGATCCACATAACTCTTGAACACGCCTTCAGGGGTCAGTCGCACGATATGGCGTTTTTTGCCGTCCAAGGCAAAAATCTCCCCTTTGGAATTGACCTGGACCCGGATAGGGCTCGATAATTGAGGCATGTGGATGTCGCTCCCCCCTCTCAGGATTTTGTCCTGGAAGGTATATCGAACAAGGCGATCGTTTCCGGTATCTCCCACCACCAGAAGCGATTTTTCATTGCAGGCCACCCCTTCCGGTTGCTTCAGGCCGCCTCCCTTCTCATCGAAATAGACCGATTGAAGATAGTTGAACTTCACTGTCTCAGCGCTGAAAGATGTTAGCGGGAAGGCCAACAGCGCGACGATGAAGACCTTCAGAAAGAAACTGAGCTTATGATCACCTTTTCGATTCTTCATGACCGATACCTGCGCGAAACGCATTTCAACGCGCTTCATCATCTCCGATATTGTTTATGACACTGATTACACAGATCCGTGACCGTCGGGAAGGGGATCAGATATCGGTATCCGGACCCGTGAGAGATATGACAACTCAGACACTGCGTCGTCACATTCTTGTTTCGCGGATCGATCACCTTCTCCCCCATCGGGTGATTTGTGTGCTTCGACCAATCGTGACAGCTCTCGCAAAGCTTGATGACGGAAGGCTGCTTCAAAAGGAAATCGCTGTCCGACGCATGTGAGGAATGGCAGGCATCGCAACCTCCTTGCTGGATCGGAGAATGTGTCAGGATGCCCTTGACCACCCTCCCCTTCGCGGCGGCGTTTTCCTGTTTCTCCTTTTCGGCAAGTTTTTTCTGCGACTCCAGCGTGTCGATGTGACACTTTCCGCACAGGCTATTCATATCGCCCCTCAGAAGATTTTTCTGCGGCGAGGCATGGGGCTTGTGGCAGTTTAAACACCCCTTCTGATCGACCAGAGGCCAGTGGATACGGTTCTTACTGAAAACGTCATTCATCATGCGGCTGTGGCACCCCCGGCATAATTCAAACCCCGTCCTCTTCGTTTTTAGCGCATCCGGAGACGTAGGGGCTTCGTGGCATTGGGTGCATACTTTATTCGCCACCGGGGGATGGACGTTATCAAAAAGTATCCCTGCCCGGTTGGAGCCATGGGCGTCATGGCAGGATGAACAGTTCGACTTGGCCACAGGATAGTTCATGTGTTGCTTCGAAAAGCTGGGCTGGTCTGTCCGGTGGCAGCTCACGCAGAGGGAGACCAATTCGTTTTTCAGAAGATACCTTTCCTTGGCAGAACCATGGGGATCGTGACAGCTGACGCACCCCTTGTCCACCGGAGCATGCTTAAACCTTGCTTTCGCCACGGCATCGCCGATACTTTTATGGCAATCAAGACAGAGCTCGTTTCCCGGTTTCAGCAGAACAAACTTATACTTTGAGGCATGGGGATCGTGACATTTTACGCAATTGCCCTCCATCACCACAGGATGGACGCTTTTTGGGTTTTGGGGCACGATCCCTTCATGGCACTTGACGCAGATTTTGTTCGGGTTTTCGGCCAGCAGCTTCCCGTGGGAAGAGGTATGAGGATTATGACATCCTGTGCAATCTCCTGTTTTCACCGGGGTATGCACAAATGGATTTTTCAGTTTTTCCTTAAACGTATCATGGCAGTTCAAGCACAGCTGTCCCTGTGCGCCGGGCTTGAGTTTGAATTTATTCTGACCATAAGAATGTGAAAATGTCAAAAGAGACATGACCAAAATTGCTAAGAAAAGCCACTTCAACCTTAATTTCATGGATAGTCCCTTCACTTTACTCTTTGCGCTATGCGCTATGCTCTATGCCCTCTGCGTTTTTATTTAGTAACGATGTGGCAGTCCTCACACGACCTCCCGGCAAACGGGGGATGGACGACCCCTTTGAAGAACATCGGGTCTTGTGAAACATGGGGGTCGTGGCAGGTTCTACAGTCCATCACCCCCGGATCGATATTGAGGTGATCCTTGGCAAAAGAGGCCCCTTTCAGGTCGTGGCACCCCCCGCACAGCGGCTGAATCGCTTGGTTGATCAGAGCGAGCTCCGCTGAGAAATGGGGCTTATGGCATCTTTCGCAATCGGCGGCGGCTGGTTGATGAACCTTTTCCTTCTCCATCTTTGTCTTCAGGTCCTTATGACAGGTGAGGCAGAGGTCCGGACTCTTCGCCAAAAGGAGATTGCCCAGCTTTGCCTTGTGCGGGCTGTGGCACTTCGTACATTCACCGGCCACGACCGGCGCATGTTTGCTTTTCCCGGACATCAATCCCTTATTCAGGTCTTCGTGGCAGGAAAAACAAAGAGGCCCCTGTTTGCTCACGATCACTCCCGCCACGTTCGTCGCATGGGCATCATGGCATGTGAGACACTCCCCGTCCGCAAAAGGGGCATGGTTCGTGCCACTCGTCTCCGCTTTCATGAGATCCCCGTGACACTGGGCGCACAACTTCGAGCCGCTGTATCTCAGCAGATTCTTCTCATCCGACCCATGGGAGCGATGGCAGGCATCACAGGTCCCGTCCAGGACGGGTTGATGCGTATAGGACTTTAAGAACTTCCCCTCGGCGCCGGTATGGCAGGTGTAACAAACCCTGTCCATCCTTCCCTTGATCAGATTCTTGATATTCGAGCCATGAGGATTGTGGCATGCGTCGCATTCCTGCTCGGCAAAAGGAGCATGAGGGAACTTAACTTTTTGAGCTTCTTTCGTCTTGGTATGGCAGCTGAAGCATAATTCGCCAGGCTTCAAATTGAGAAGATCTTTGTACTTGGCGGCATGAGGGGCATGGCAGGAAAGGCATCCTTCTTTACTGACCACCGGGGCATGATTGAACGCTACAGCCTCGCCTTCTCCCTTGTGGCAGTCAGAGCAGAGGGCGTTGACTGGCTTGAGAATCAGCTTCGGGTTCTCCGAGGCATGAGGTTGATGGCAGGAGACGCACTCTCCTCCCTTAAAGGGCCCATGTTCGATATTTCCACCCGCCTTTAACTTCGACGCGTCATGGCAGTTATAGCAGAGCTTGCTTCCCGTTTCAGTGGTCTCAAAGGGCTTCTCGGAAGAGGCGGGCTTATGACAGGCATCGCACTGCACGGAAGTGACAGGTTCATGAGCACTCGTCTTCAGAAGCTTTGCTTGCAACGAGGAATGGGGATTGTGACAAGTCGTGCATCGGGTTCTGTCCACGGGATAACCGCCGTGGGCCTTTTTGAAAGAAGCTTTGGTGCTATCATGGCAGTCGAGGCAAAGGGGCGTCTCGGCCTTGACAAGGAGGTCCTTTTGGTCGGAACTGTGTGCGAAGTGGCAGGTCGTGCAACCTTTCTGCCCCACTTGATGAACGACCTTCTTTTCAAAATCCCCTTTTTTGTGACATTGAAAACAGGCTGCGTTCCCTTCCGCCTTCAACAGGTGGTTGAACTGGGAAGCGTGCGGATTATGGCATTGAGTGCATTTCCCTCTCCTCAGGGCCGTATGCACATTCGGTTTGTTCATCCCGATCTTTTCTTTGCTGTGGCAGGAATAGCAGATTTCATTCCCTTCTTTTTTCAGGATCAATTTGGGTATGAGACCGTGCCGGAGATGGCAGTCCTCGCATTTCTTCTCTTTGACGGGGGCATGGACGTCTTTCATCCCCATATACTGCTCAGCAAATTTCTTATGGCAGTCGAGGCACCCCTTGCTTACAAACCCTCTTCCTCCCGCCGACGTCCCCCCCAGCGTCCTTTTCTGCGGCGTTTCGGCGCAGGCGTACAAAAGGATCATTCCTACGAAAAGAAGGATTCCCAGAATAATGGCTTTATGTCTTAAATCGAACCGTGCCATGTCCGCTCCATTTTATTGAAAGCAGAGGGCAGAGAGAATAGAGCACAGCATGATGAAAGCGCTTTGCCCTATGCCCTTCGCTCCATGCCTATGAGTTTTGTTTGAAGTAAATCTTCACCTCCGAGGCAGCCTTCAGTTTATCCGCGTAATTCTCCATCTCCTTTTTCACCTTCTCATCGAACAATCTCTTTGCGACCGCTTCTCTTGCCTCCTCATAGGGCTGCGGCTTTGAAGGGACAACCTGCTGGACAGCCAAAACGTAGAAATAGCCTTCCGGGCTTGCATACAACCTGAAATCACCGGCCTTGGCCCCGTGGACCGCTTTTTGCACTCCTTCCGGAAGGTCGGTTGTCATAATCGGTCTTTCCCCAAAATTCAAAATCCCTTTGGCATTCTTGTCCACCTGCCCATCGGCGTTGGCGGCAAGCCATTGAAACTCTGTCCCTTTTCTAAGCCTCCCCAACGCCGCCTCCGCATCCTCTCTTTTTGCAAACACAAGGCTGTTGATCCTGATCATCTCCGACATCGTATAATCCTTGATGTGCTTGCGGTAGTAGGCTTTCATCTCCTCTTCTTTCAGTTTGATGTCAGGGGCAATCACCTTATTTATAAACGCCCCGAAGAGCACTGAATTTTCATACTCCTTTACTTTGTTCTTATAGTCCTCCGTCTGATCGATGCCTAATCGGAGCGCCTCCTTTCTGAAGACCCTTCTGTAGATCAACTCGTCAAGGCCGGCAGCAACCTTTTTCGAATCCAGCTTCTTGCTCTCGATGGCCCTCTCGACACCGTGAAACAATTGCATTCTCAAGTGTTGCGTAAGGTCCGCGACCGTAATGGGCGCTTCGCCCGAGATTTCGGCCACCGCCCTTTTATCCTTCAGATACGCCTCAAATCCGGGAGCCTTTGATTCGTAATCAATGTGCTTAAGGACGTCCTGATTCACTCTCGCGTATTTTTTGATCAACGCCTGGCTATAATCTTTCAATGCCTCCACTTTCTTGCGCTTGAGGGCTTCCTCTTTCGCTTGCTTCATCGCTTCGGCACTTTCGGTATAACGAACATCTTCAAGCCTCACGATGACAAATTCCGATCCGGTGGGAATGACCGGACTGACAGACCCAACCTTCATTTTGGAGATGACGTCGGCAATTTGCGGACCGATCTCTCTGGCTTTTATCCACTCCCCCCGGTCGCTTCCCTTGGCTTTTCCCTCTGCCACGTATTGCTTCGACAGCTTTTCAAAATTCTTGCCTGCGTTGATCTCTTCAACCATCTTCTTTGCGGCATCTTCTTTCTTAAACAGCAAAGAGCTGATCTTCCACTCTTTGATAGAGTCTTTATAAAGCTTTTCAACCTCCTTCTCATCAACTTTTATGCCCTGGACCTGCCTCTCCATCAACCCCTCTCTCAGGGTTACGCTCGCGAAGGATTCCACCATCTTTCTGATCTCCGGCTGCTCGTTTAGCCCGATCCTTTTCGCTTCTTGCACAATCAGACTTACATTGATCAGGCGCCTGAGCACCTCCGATCTACTTGCCCCCGGCGCTCGTGCCACGTCCCGATCCAGCTCTTCCAGCGTAATGGGATCGCCATTCACGGTGGCTGCTGTCTTCTTGCCTTTGATGACGGGCAAATCTTTGCCGGAAGCGATTCCAACCATTGCAGCAGACAAACCGATTATCAAAAACATCCTCAATGCCCGGGAATAATGTCTCATTTCACTGCTTACCTTTCTCGATCATCTTATTTTCCCCGCCCTGTTCCCCGGCCTCTTCGGCCCTTTTCCCCTGCGCCAGCATCATTTTTCCGACCCATCGGGTCATTTGCGATGCCATGGCATAAGCGGTATTCACTCTTCCCCGGTCGAAAAAGAAAACACCGTCATCTCCTTCATTATGGCTGACCGAACTCCAGACGACGCTTCGGCTCTTCCGGTCGATCAGCTGGGTAAAAAAATCCACTTTCGCCTTCCCGAAGGAGCCTGTATAATCTTCGTATTGGACGACGTTTGCTGTCAGGATCAGGTCGGCATTCAAGAGGGTAAAAAGGGCGCCCGCGTCGGAGAGAGAGATGCCCTCCGGGATGATGATCCTTAAGGCCAGGAGCTGCTGTCTGACCACCCCCGGCTCAATGACATCAAACTGATCGGATTTTTTCAGACTTCTAATGAATTGAAGCTCCAGGATCTCCGCCGCATTCCTTCTTCCGCTGAAGTTGAGAAAAGGGGCGACCGCCACGGAGTACCTGGCGTTCGAAACCAGGACGTCGGAACGATAGAACGTTTCCGGTTTGAATTTTCTTTTCACGCTCTGGACATTTTCCCCTGCCGGCTTCCTGTTCAGATACCTTCCGAGTGATCCTTCAACCCTCCCAACCGCTTTTTCCAGAAGGGCCATGGGATCTTCAATCAGACCCAGTCCCAGGATTCCCGGAGAGTCATCCCCGGCTAACCCCGCTCCGTCCATCCACAAAATGACCGGGTTCTCTCCCGTCGAAACCAGTCTGCAGGTCAAAGCGATCTTGGGGGGATTCACTTCGCTGTAAAGCTCAAGGGACGTGATCAGAACGCTTCCCACCCCCGTCTCAGTCTTGAACGCCTGGGCCACGGCTTTGTTTATCCCGCCCGTATAACGGAGGCGGTTCCGTAACATGAACTTCTCAAGGCTCTCGTCATCGAGGATTTGAAACCCCTGTGCCTTCAATCGCCTGATCAAAAGGGCCCGGATGTCCTTGACGGGCGCCTTGGTTCCGCTCAAATTCTCGACGGGAAGGACAGCAATGGAAAATCCTTGCTCAGGAGGACCAGCATTACTGCCCGCGCCCTCTGCCGCCCAAAAGACCGCTGAAAGGAGGATGCACACTGAGAAGATGGCTGCGCTGACCCGGCCGATCTTTCCGTTAATCGAAGAGACTGAAGAGCGATTGTCCATTTTGTGCGTTCGACGTATCCCCGGTATGAATCATTATTTATTTAAAAAGCTTGTTGATGAGATCCCGTACCGCGTCCTGCGTAATTTTATCCATGGGCTGGCCTCCCCCTCCGAAAAGGCGGTCCCATATGTTAATCCCGCCCTTCGTCGTGGAAGCCGACCACACGATCTTGCCCGTCTGAGCCTCCATCATCTGAAGGCTGACGGAGATGATATTTGCGGAAGTCGTGCCCGACCGGACCTCGCCGTACTCTTTAAGAACGCCGGTGATCACGGCCTGCACCTTGATAATACTCGCCAGCTTGATCACTTCTTCCGGAGAAGGGGTTGCAGGGGTTACAACTTCCGCTCTTGCCGCCCCTCTCGCAACCTCTCCCACGGGGACCACATAAACTGCGCCGGTCGCTAACAGGTCGTTGATAAAAACATCCCTCACCCTTTCGGCTGCGATATTGTCTCTCGCGAGGCTCAAAAAAGGCATCACCGCGACACTGCGGATAGCCCCGAAATCCATGTTCGGGTCGCGGTAAACCTCTCTGGTACCGGCACACGCCGTAAAAAAAACGAAAGCAAGACAAAATAACGCCATCCTCAAGATTGAAATTCTCCCCATTGTCTGGTCCCCCCGAACCGAACCGGATCGGCTGCCGGGAAATGCCGATTCTTGTCAGAAAATCCTTTTTATTTATAAGACGTTCTCCCCCTCCCTTGTCAATACCATTTTTCAATACTCACAAGAATATTTTCGCCTGGAGGCTGATGATGCTTTCATCCACTTTTTGACCCGGGGAGGTATTGAGATTTCTCTGATAAGAAAGGTCCAGGTACGAGCGCTTTGTGATATTCCATCTCACGCCCGGATTGATAATCCTCTCCTTGATACCCCCGGTAGTCAAGTTCTCATTATAAAAAAATCGAAACTGGAGGGCCCCGTCAGGAAAAGGCGACCAGTTAAATCCGTAGTTTTGCGTCACCAATGTCTTCCCCTCCGTCGTCGTGGACAGGTCGATCGTGGCGACGGCGAAGAGCGTCGTAAAGGGACGGTATGAAACGATAAACTCCCCCGTCTGCATGTTGCCCGAACCGCTTGAGTTGGTTCCTCCCGATTGGCTGATAATTGAATATTTGTAGTCGAGGGTCAGGTTCAGCGTGGGATGAGGGATAATTGAGGCCAGAATCTCAAAATCCGTTTGATTTGTCTTCAACCCTGACTGATCCCTCGTAAAATTCTGTCCTATATTGAGATTCACGTCGAAACCCTTATATAACTGGGCAATGTTGTACAATATGACCGAGTTGGTACTATCTCGCTTTCCTCCGATTGTCTCGTCCCTTCCGCTGAAGACAAGACGGTCTGTCAGCGTCTTCAAAGGAGTCGCCTCCAGCGCGGCATCGTAGACCCAAGCAGACCTGTGCTCCTTTTCCTCCTCTCCGGTCTCGTAGGCCACCCTTGCCCTTCCCGAGAGGACTTGGCTGAACCTGTAATCCCCGGAAAACCCGTTGGATAGAACGGACATGAGCTGGGCGCCGGGGTCTATTCTTGTGTAGTAAAAATCCAGATCATAAAAAAGCGTGGGGATATCCAGGATTCTCGTTCTCGAGTCCAAATAATAGTTGTTTGTCGTCCGGGTAGTGGTCAGGCTCCTTTTCCCCGGAGTGCCTCCAACCGGTTGCGTCAAAAAAGCCTGAAGCTCCGTGACAAATATATTTGGAAACGAGGAAGCCCCTAAAACCGACCCATTGAGGGGCGGGGTCACTATCTTTATGAATCTTGTGGTGACATTTGTGAAGTTGATGACAAAACGATTTTGGAAAGGCCCAAAGGTGATCGGAGGGAGGGCCAATGGAACAGCAGTCCAGTTCAAATTGTCGGAACTTGAAAAGACCTTGATGTTGGAAGTGAAGAAACTGACGATCGCAGAGGCTGAGGAGAGGTCTCGGTCGATCCACAGGAGGAGTTGATTCACCTCCGTCGGAAGGAAGAAATCGAGGCCCATGTTTCTCGCCGTGGTATCTCCTCCGAGAGGGGGAAGCCCGAGGTTGATGCCGGCGCTTGCGGCGAGATTGCCGTCGATCAGAGCGGGATTGGTGTTCAGCGTTAAGGGAGTCACCGTATTACTGTTGATCGAAAGCCCGGCCAAAGGAAAAAGCTGGATGCCGACGGTTCCCCCGGCGGCCGAGCTGGAGGTTTTTATCACCTCATAATTGACGTTATACGTTGAACTCACGGAGACACGCCTGTCGAAAAAAGAGTTCGAATAAGTCACCCAGGCGCTGTTAAGCAAGTCTTTGGTGTCTATTTGCCCCAGTTTATCATTCGTATCCGTATAGGTGCCCTGGTACCTGACATCCAGCCCGCCGTACTGATATCTCGAAAGAAGGGAAACGTAGTCCTTGGTCGTGTTTTGAATCGTACGACTGTCGTCATACGTGTTTGTTCTCTCCAGCTGAGCTTCTGTGGATGGAAATCCGTCAGGCCTCCATTTTAAAGTAATAAAATAGTCGTCATTGATCAGCGTGAAACGGGGTGTTTCCGTCACTTTCGTCGAATCTTCCTTTCTATTGTACCCGATACCGATTTCATAGAGAGGGTCCTTCAGGGTAAGATAGATATACGGTGTCCATCGGGTGAGTGTCGTGTTCGTCTTTTCCCCTTCACTGCTGAGTATCGATATATTCTTCTCAAACTGAGCGCCCGCATTCAAATTTAGCTTGGGAAAGATATCGGTGTTTACCGAAAGGGTCACCCGAGGGTCATAGGTGTTCGTGCTGAATTTAGTCGTCGTTCCTCCCTCTGTCGTTTTCGAGGAGAAAACAGTGTAATCGAATTCCAGCAATCCGCTGAAACCCTGGAAGATACCCTGCGCATTTGCCACGCACGGCAACAAAGAAAATAACAGCAGAGCGCAGAGCGCAAAGCGCAGAGCGTGTTTCATCCGAAAAACCTTTGGACCCATGATTTATCGGTCAAGCGTATCATCACCAGAGCTTCGCTGCCGAGCCAAGTTGGACTACTCCATTTTATTTCAATATTGTTCACTATGCGCTATGCATTTTTTTACCGTTCCCCCATCATCGTGACCCAATACGGGGCCTGCCCCACATCCATCTCCGCAAATACCCCTTTTCTGACCAATCTTGAGACCATCAGAGACTTCATATCAGGGTTCACCATATACAGATTGTTCTCATCGCCGTCAATCGTCATGTAGGTAATGCTTGCTCCTGCGTTGATGGAATCGACGACGGCGAATAAGAAGGGGTCATAAACTTCGACGGTCGTATCACGCCGCTTTCCCATATAGACCAGGTCCGTCTGGCGATCGACCTTGATCGAGACGATTCCGATCCTCACAGGATACCTCTTCAAAACAGAAAGGGCGGAAGGATCGATGGCCGTCAGATAGGCGGACCATTCCTGGATGATGTAAAGCATGTTACCCGCGCGATTGAATTGTCCTCTCAGGGGCGCCGGGTCCGTGGTAATGGCAGTGATGACAGCCTTGTTTGGAATGTCGATGACCGAGACGGAATTGGAAAAGGTGTTGAAAACAAAGGCCCTTATCCCGTTAGGATGTATCAAAATGGAATTCGGTTCCCTTCCTACGTCAATCCTGTTTAACTGTACAAGGGATCCGGCGTCGACGAAACTGACCGTGTTCGTACCCCGGTTGGCGACCAACAAGGTTTTTCCGTCCGGCGTCAGCGCCACTTCCTGGGGCCGGTCGCCCGTATTAAGCCTCAATCGGTTGATCGGCTCGCCCGATAAGACATCGATGAGTTCGATCGCGTCTTCTCCTGAGAGCGCCACATAGGCCCTTCCCTGCCTCTGGTCAAGGGCCATCCCCGCGGGCCCCCTTCCTGTCACGATGACGGAGAGGATCTTATTTACCTTCTTATCGAAGACCATGATATTATTTGAACCCGAATTCGTCACGTACCCCGTAAGACTGGGGATGGGCCTCGCGGGAATCCGCATGGAAAATGCAGGGCTAAAGCTAAAACCGCGCGTGACGGATTCTCTATATCTGAACGTGGCCGAGATGACGTAAGCTCGTCTCCTCACGACGGTGAACGGAAAATCATTCTGAGCAGGCGTTTCAGGCACAAGCAAGTTCGCCTCCCCTTCTTCGGTCATTAAAGTGGCTTTACTCACCTTGAACGAGAACCCGGTATAGGAGCCGGGAGGC
>Ga0187881_10002624_pt1 | contig 16594 bp, 13 predicted proteins | sample June2016WEW_19_1_2_FD_133017 | JGI IMG/M metagenome (GOLD analysis project Ga0187881, IMG submission 133017) | Peatland microbial communities from SPRUCE experiment site at the Marcell Experimental Forest, Minnesota, USA - June2016WEW_19_100 | ecosystem: Environmental > Terrestrial > Soil >...
ATGGCGGATGGTTGACGAGATGCTGGTTGCGGAAAAAGCCTGGCTTCCCCAGTATGGCAAGGCCATTGCGGAGGCGCAGAACAGACCGTCTGCCCGCTCGGGACGGTGAAACTTGACAACAGGCGCAAGCGGTTTACACTCGGCAATCCAAACTGTTTCGAGCCGAGGAGGAACCGCATGTCCGCTTCCCGTGGAACGCAGTCCGTCCGATGGATCATCTGGGCCGTTTTTTTTCTTTACCTTTGCTCGCAGGTCCTTGGTTTCGTTCGTGTCTTGCCGCTCCCGCTGCGAGCCGGATTGGTGCTTCGCATTGTCGTGGCAGTTTTTACCTACGTGTATTTCGGCGGCTCCGGCTCCAAGGCGCTTGGCTGGACGTTGACCGTTCTCCTGGTCCCGGTTGTCGTGGGCTTCCTGGCCAGGGCCGTGGGTTCCCATGGATCAATGGCAGTCATGTGGACTTTCTTTGTTGTCACGAACCTGCCGATGCTGGGTCTTGTCCTGCAGTGGCCCGGATCATTCGGCGACCGACAGAGAGCCGCCAAACGGCCTGCCGCAGGTGCTGCCGCGGGAACGCCCGCCTCCCGGCCGGCCGCGGCACCTTTGAGGACCTCAGCGTCGCCCAGCGCGACAAAGGCGGTCGAGCCTCCTGCGGATGCAGCGCTCATGGAAGCGATCGCGCGGAATGGGCTTCGACCGCTGGGAAACAAGAAACGCCTTGGATTCGGCGAAGACAAGGACTGCCTTGACTATCGGGCGCAATTCAGGGACAGGGGGAGCGCCCTTGCATACTACAAGGCCTTTCTGTCCCATGCGTCGAAAAACCCGCCGCCTGTCCTTATCGAGGTGATAGTGGCTTTCACGCCAAACACGATCTACTCCGAGAAGTACTCCATGGTCCTTCCTTATTTCAACGTCGGAGCGCGGGAAGACTACTCTCAGTGGGCGCGGAACGCCATCATGTCTTCGAACGACACCCTTCGGCAGCACAGCTATTCCGCCGGCAACAGCTACAGCTACGTCCCCAGCTCCATCGGTGCTCAGGGCGCGGTGATCGAGTGGACAATTGTGGCACCCAGAGGCTTTGATCCGGATTCACCTGAAGGCCAAGAATTGCTGGTCGATCCCCCTGACGGGGGCTACAAGGAGGTCGCCATCGAGGGGAGGGGGGTCGCGCTTCCAGACAAGCCGGATCCCTGCGGACCCTGGATCGGCGTCCTCTTCGAAATCTCGGCGTTCAGCGAAGCCTTGTACGGACGGGCGGCCACCAAGCTTCTCCTGGAGATCGTCGGGTTGAAGGATCTTTCAGGCTGCGTGATCCATGGAGGCGATGTGCTTCCGGAATGCAAGTACTGGTGCAATGCGGTGCACACCGGGTCACAAGAGCAAGCGGAGCTCATCCAGCTCGCCGTATTGGAATCCGAGAACGGGAAGCTGGCTCACGAAGCACCCTCCCTCCTGACGGGCGGGGAAGTGCCGGTGAACACCCTGCCATTTCAAGGATTCGTGAGCAAAGACGGAAAGTACGTGGGGGTCTGAGCTATGCCTGCGTGTTCGTGGCGCTCGCCGCGCCGGTGCCTGTCCGCGCCCGCCGTCCTCCCAGCCGGCGCAGCTCGGTGAGGAGCATCTCCGCAAGGACGTACAGCAATACCGCCATCTGCGGGGCGAACGTCTCCCATGTCGGGTACATGCCCAGCAAACCCGTTGACGGCAGCCCGGCCAGGGAATGGGAGGGCAGCACGCCCACGATCTGAAGGGAGTGGATGCTTTCCCCCGCGATCTTGAACGCAAGGTAATAGATCAGCAGGGTTGCCACGAAAAAGAACCAGTGCAGGGGAAGGCGCACGCTGAAGCTGATGATCAGGTAGCCGATCATCACAAGGATGAGAAGAGCGCCGCTTGTCCCCAGGAGCAGATCGACAAGGGAGATGGCCGGCGCTATCCCGATGTAGAACACCACTGACTCCGCCCCTTCTCGGAGGACAGCAAGAAGGGCAAGGGCGAAGATGGACCACATGCTCCCGGTGGCAAGCGCGCCGCCGACCCTGCTCTTGATGAAAGTGTTCCACGACTGCAGGCTGGAGCGCCGATGCAGCCAGGCGCCCACGGTCACCATCAGGGCCACTGATCCCAGGCCGACGAATCCTTCCAGCTGCTCGCGGGCGCTGCCGGCAGCCGCCGCTGATATGACGAAGCCCATGACCACCGCAAGGACCCCGCTCAGGAGAAGCCCTGAGCCTGCCCCGGTCCAGACCCAGACTTCCCTGTGCCAACCCTCCGCCTTCCTCAGCATTGCAAGGAGGGCGGCCAGAACGAGCAGCGCCTCCATTCCCTCGCGCAGGAGGATCATCCCGGCGTCCCAGGCAGTGTAGCTGGTCTTCTCCGCCAGCCCGGAAAGCTGGGCGGACATTTCCGAAACCACCTGGGCGGCGCGCGAGCGGCCGGCCGGTCCGGAAAGCAGGAGACCGCCCGCCTCGGTCATTTCGTTCTCGATCTGCGAATAGACCGCGTCAGACCTCGCCTTGACCTCCCCTTCAGTAAGGGGCCATGCGCTGATGAAAGCCTGCATCCTGCCGGATGCTTCGCGGGGATTGCCGGCGCCCAGGGCTTCGCTGGTCTGGGCCAACAACCCGAGCAGCCCGGGGATCCCCCGCGTGACCGCGGAGCCGGCCGCGACAGTCCCGGCCGCCGGCTCCGCCGCCGCGGTCTGGCCGCTTGACCGGCCCTGAACGGTGGAGAGCAGGTCCGTCAGCGCTGCCTGCGCGTCGGGGAGATCAGCCGGCTGGGCCTTGAGAGCGGAGAGAGAATTGTCGATCCCCGCCTCGATCCGGGCATAGATGGCGGGATCCCTGGCATGCACTGCGTCTTCCGCCAGTCCCCACAGCGCGTCGAACAACTGGACCTTCGCGGCAGCCTTGTCGGGCTGCGAGCCTTGTGCGGAGTCGAGAACCACGGGCGGCAATTACAGCCAGAGCAGAAAAGAACTGCGCGCTTGCGGGGTCTCCATTCCACCGTCCGGCAGCCAGAGAGTCACTCAGGGCCTTGCTGGGGTCCGCCAGGGCTTGCGGCGCTCCGGCCGGGGCTGAGGGCGCCTCCAGCAAGGCGCGCGCGGAAGCGTTCAATGAGGACTCGACCCTTGCCGTGCCGGTCGACGGTGAGAGGTTCGCCATGTGCCAGCGCATGGCGAACTGTTCGAGCAAGTCGAAGGAGCTTTTCCATTCTCCGGCTGCGGCCTGGACAAAAGAGCGCTCGTAGGGGAACAAGAGGTCGTCGAGCTTCGGAGGGTTCGCACCTTGTGCCCAAAGTGAAGTTCCGATGACTAGCAAAGCAGCCAGACCGAAGGATCGAAGCTTCATCGCCTATATATGACTATTTTGGTCATGTATTGTCAAGATTTTATATGCATTTGGCTTCGTCATCGGCCTTTTCCCGGGGATAGTCGAGAATGCGGACCAGGAGGTGCTCCAGGAGAGCCGGGAATTAGTCACCCGGCCGTAGTCCCTGGCCAGGATGTAGATGCCGCTCAGGTATTCGGCTGCTGCGGGGAAGCGCTTGTGCACCTGGGCGGCATCGATATCCACTCCATGAATATACTGACGCGGGACCAGGCATTCACCGGCTGCAGGGCCCTACTCTCCGTCACCCATCATCCTGGCGAAAAAGGTATGGTTCTTGTATAAGTCTTTGTTCTCATTGAGGATGACGCTGTGCACGATGTTGAACAGCCTGACCTCCGGAGGGTGCCCTGATTCCAGGAGGTTCTCCAGGGTGCGCACTGTGTAGTACCCCTGCAGGATGGGGTTCTGGTAGATGACCGCCGTCAGCAGGTTCCTTGCCAGCAGGTGGTTTGAGGATGAGTCCAGGTCGTGCAGGACCACTACTCGCCGCGAATACGCGGACTGCTCCAGGGCCTTGATGAAGGGGCCATTGTAGGCCGCGATCAAGTAGATGGCGTCGAAGTTTCCTTCCCTCTCCGCCAGCAGGTCGGCGATGTGGCGCGCGGCTGCCGGAGAGCTCATTCCTTTCGTAATGAACGCCGTGTCGTGCGCACATTGTGGAAAATGCCTTTCAATGACCTCCCGAAAGCCATCGTATCTCAACTTGTTTATGTCAGGCGCTTTCAGAGCCACGCGGCTGTCCGGCAGCGTCGTGAGCACAAGGACGCAAGGGCGGCGTTTGAACAGGAGGGTCTTGCCGATGTATTCAGCTGCCAGCCCGCCGCCTGCCCGGTAGTCAGGGCCGACATAGCAGAGCCTGCGGCTCTCCGGAGCGTCGACATTCAGCGTTACGTAGGGGACTCCAGCCAGGGTGATCCGTGAGATGATCTCGTCCATGCTGTAGATCCACTGGTTGACGAAGGCGATGGCCTCAACGCCGTCACGGATCTCCTCATCCAGGCGCGCGAGGTACTGGTCGGAGTTCCTCTCTGCGATCGTATGGTAGTTGACCCTGTAGTTCAGGGCCTGGATCTGCTCTGCAGCGATGGAGATGCCCGTGCGGATGTCGTTCCAGAAGTAGTGGGGCAGCGATGAAGAGAATACCGCGATTTTTCTGACCTTGTTCCGCTTCAGGACTTGAGAGGCTTTGTGAGGCACATAGCGCACCTCCCGGGCGTACGCCAGGATGCGTCCCTTCAGCTCCTTGGACACGTACCCCGAGCTGTTGAGGGCCCGGTGGACCGTGATCAGGGGCAGGTTCAGCGCCCGGGCGATTTCTTTTTGCGTGATCCCCATTGTGTTCTCTCATTCTATGCGCTTTTTTATTGACAGCGCCATTCCGGTATGATAAACGTACATCATATCCGGGCAGACCGCCCGTGGAAAGACCTCAAAAAGGAGGAAGGAAATGAAGAGATATCTTCTGGCTGCGGCGTTCATCGTGCTGTGTGCCGCGCTGGTTGCCGGCCAGGGCAAGACTCTCAAAGTGTTCTGGTATAGCCCTGAGCTCACCGACCAGTACAACGACATGGCCAAGGCGTATCAGGCCGAGACGGGGAACACCCTGGATATCACGGTGAACCAGCCCGACTACCGGACGCTGATGAGTGCAAAGATCAACTCGGGGGACATCCCTGACGTGTTCATGAGCAGCGCGTACTCCGACAACGTGACCTACAAGGATTATGTGTATGACCTGACGGACGCCGACTTCATGAAGCAGCTCGAGCCCTCGGCCCTGGCGGGGGTCACCGTGAACGGGCGGATCACCGGCTATCCTTTCCTTGTGCAATCTCATTCATTCATCTATAACAAGAAGATCTTCGCCGACGCAGGAATAAAGACGCTGCCCCGGACCCTGGGGGAATACGAGGCGGTAGCCAAGAAGCTGCAAGCCCGCGGCATCCAGCCCTTTGCCACGGGCTACAAGGAGTGGTGGGTCCTGCCCCAGACAGCATGGCAGGTGCTTGCGCCCGCAGCGGGTGCCTACGGCGGCTTTGCCGGTATGGTGGACAAGCTGAACAGCGGGGCGCTGACGTTCAAGAACATCAAGGGCATGAGCACCGTTTTCGACGTCCTGGACCTGATCAAGAAGTACGGCGGTCCCAAGCCCATGGAGTCGGACTTCAATGACCAGTGCTCGTTGCTTGCAACGGGCAAGGCCGCGATCATCCACCAGGGCAACTGGGCGGAGGACACCATCCGAAAAACCACGCCGGACATCGACATCGGCTACCTCCGGGGGGCCGTCGCCGGCACTGCCAACGAGGCGGGAATCATGTATGATTCCAACCAGACCATCAGGGTGTACAAGGACGGGCAGGTGGAGCTTGCCCTCTCATGGCTGAAGTGGCTGACCACCTCCGAATACGGGAAGGCATGGGTACCGGACAAGATCAAGCAGATGTCCCCCATCAAGGGGTCAAAGTCCCCGGCAGCCCAGCTGGCACAGGCCACTGCTGCCATGCTTGCGGCCAAGGTCCCCAGCTACCCCTGGTTCTACCAGATGTTCCCGGCGGGAACAGAGCAGGGACTTGGCATCATCATCCAGGGCTACTGCGCCGGGCAGACCAACAGGCAGCAGGCCCTTGATGCACTCGATGCTGCCTACACGAAGATCGTGAACGCCTCCAAGTAGCGCGAACCGGGGCAAGCACTATGATGGCCGGGAGATCAGGTCCTCCCGGCCTCTTTTTGAAAGGAAGCGGTTCATGACAGCTGGGCGCAGAAGGGCGCGCGTACGGCGCGGCATCGAGTTTCTCTGGATGACGGCCCCGGCCGTGATTGCCATCCTGCTTTTTGTCGAAGTCCCCTTCCTGATGAGCGTCATGTACTCCTTCACGAAGTGGAACGGGCTGGACAAGGCGGCGAAATTCATCGGGTTGGCCAATTACAAGGAGCTTCTGGCAACCGATCCTGCATTCGGCAGCGCAATGATCTTCACCCTGGTATTCACAGTTCTGACGGTTATCACAATCAATGTGATTGCGCTCCTGCTGGCGGTGATCCTCGACATGAAGATCCGCGGCAAGAACGTGCTGAGGGCGGCGTTCTATGTCCCCAACATCATCAGCCTCATTGTCATTGGGTATGTGTGGCGGTTCATCTTCTCCCGGGGGTTCGACTCCCTGGGCTCCCTCACACGCATGGGCATCTTCCAGCTCAGCTGGCTAGGTGACACGCATTTGGTATTCTTCAGCGTCGTACTTGTGTCGGTATGGCAATCGATCGGGTTCTACATGGTGATCTACATCGCCGGCCTGCAGACCGTTCCCCGGGAGCTGCTTGAGGCGTCTGTGATCGATGGCACTAGCCCGGTCGGCCGGTTTTTTCGGATCACTCTCCCCCTGATCATGCCGTCGGTGACAGTGGCGGTTTTTTATTCCCTTTCAAACGCCCTGAAGACCTTTGATGTCATCTTCAGCCTGACTTTTGGCGGACCGGGCACGGCAACGACAAGCATCGCCCTGGACATCTACAAGACCGCCTTCAGCGACAACCGCTTCGGATACGGGACGGCCAAGTCGGTTGTGCTTTTCCTGCTCATCCTGGTGGTGACGGTGACCCAGCTCAACACTTTCAAGCGCAGGGAGGTACAGGCATGAGGCGACCGCGCGGGGCCCCTGCAATTTCCCTTCTCATGGCAGTTCTTGCGCTGGTGTACATCTACCCGTTGATCCTCGTGGCCATCAATTCCCTGAAAACCTTTGCCCAGATCATGGAGAACGTCATGGCGTTTCCTTTCCAGCTGCGCTGGGAGAACTTTGCCAACGCGTTCACCCTCATGCGCTATCCCAATCTGTTCCTCAATACGCTTGTTGTAACGTGCATGGGCACCGCGGGGGTCGTGCTCCTGGCTTCTACTGCCGGCTTCAAGCTTTCCCGTACGCGAACACGGGTGAGCTGGTTCGTATTCCTCCTATGCGTTGCGCCCATGATGATTCCTTTTCATTCATTCATGATCGCCCTTGTGAAGGTGGCCAAGACAATGCACCTCACAAACTCCATCTGGGGGCTGGGGGTGGTCTACTGGGGTTTGGGGGTCCCCCTCTCCCTTTTCATGTACCACGGGTTCGCGAAAACGGTGCCGGCGGAGCTCGACGATTGCGCGGCCATCGACGGGGCAAGGCCGCTGCGTGCATTCTTCCAGGTTATCTTTCCCCTGCTGCAGCCGGTGACCGTCTCCGTCATCGTGATCAACGCGATGTGGATGTGGAACGATTTCCTGCTCCCTCTTCTCATCCTCGGCGGGGCGAAAAAGTCGCAGACCCTCCAGCTTGCTGCGTACAATTTTTTCGGTCTGTACAAGATCGAATGGCAGAACGCCATGGCCGGAGTGCTCCTGACCATCACGCCGGCAATCGTCTTCTATCTTATTCTCCAGAGGCACATCATCAAGGGCATGGTAGCCGGCGCGGTCAAAGGCTGAAGAACGATGAAGTTCACAAGCGGCTACTGGGGGCTGAGGGAAGGGGTCCGGCTGTTCACGCCTGCAGAGGTGCGCGACGTGCGCTCAACGGCTTCCTCTCTTGCCGTCTATGCCCCCTGCAAGCCGATCCGGCACAGGGGAGACACGCTGAACACCCCGCAGCTCACCCTTACGTTCAGCTCCCCTCTTGAAGACGTGATCCGTGTGCACATCTGCCACTTCAAAGGCGGCCTCAGGCGCGGCCCGGCATTCGACCTTCACAAGGCAGAAGGGCTTCTCCCGCGGATCGGGAAATCACCGGATGCCGTCTCCCTGTCCAGCGGGAGGCTGTCCGTGCAGGTGAAGACCGCGGGAGAGTGGGCCGTGGATTTCTTTTTCAACGGAAGGCGGCTGACGGGAAGCGCAAAGGGGTGCGCCGGGTACATCATCGACTCTGACGGAAAGACCTACATGCGGGAGCAGCTCTCCCTGGGCGTCGGTGAATGCGTCTATGGGCTCGGAGAGCGCTTCACGCCATTCGTGAAGAACGGGCAGGTTGTCGACATCTGGAACGAGGACGGCGGGACATCGAGCGAGCTTGCATACAAGAACATCCCCTTCTACCTGAGCAGCGCGGGCTACGGTGTTCTGGTGGGGCATCCTGAGAAGGTCTCCTTCGAGATCGCATCCGAGGTCGTCTCCCGCTCGCAATTTTCCGTGCGGGGCCAGGAGCTGGAGTATTACATCATCGGCGGTGCCTCACCCAAGGACGTTCTTCGAAAGTACACCCAGCTCACCGGCCGGCCGTCCCTTCCGCCTGCATGGTCCTTCGGGCTGTGGCTCTCGACCTCCTTCACGACGGACTACGATGAGAAGACCGTGAGCTCCTTCATCGAGGGAATGAGGGAGCGCCGGGTCCCTCTCTCCGTCTTTCACTTCGACTGTTTCTGGATGAAGGAGTTCCAGTGGTGCGATTTCGAATGGGACGCGGACCAGTTTCCCGACCCCCGGGGCATCCTTCGCAGGCTGAAGGACAAGGGCCTTCGGATCAGCGTCTGGATCAACCCCTGCATCGCCCAGAAGTCGCGCCTTTTCGACGAGGGAATGGAAAAGGGGTACCTTGTCAAAACGCCGGACGGCGGCGTGTGGCAGTGGGACCGCTGGCAGGCGGGAATGGGCCTTGTGGATTTCACGAACCCGGACGCGCTCACGTGGTACCAGAGCAAGCTTCGTGGCCTCCTGGCAGCGGGCGTGGATTGCTTCAAGACAGACTTTGGAGAACGTATTCCGACCGACGTGGTGTATCACGACGGGTCCGACCCCCTGCGGATGCATAACTTCTACACCTACCTGTACAACAAAGCTGTGTTCGACCTCCTCAGGGAAGTGCGCGGAGACGGCAAAGCCCTCGTGTTTGCCCGGTCCGCAACGGTGGGCGGCCAGAAGTTTCCCGTTCACTGGGGAGGCGACTGCTCGGCAACCTACGAATCCATGGCGGAAAGCCTCCGCGGAGGGCTCTCCCTGGGCCTTTCGGGGTTCGGATTCTGGAGCCATGACATCAGCGGCTTCGAGAAGACGGCAACCCCTGACCTGTACAAGCGCTGGGCCGCGTTCGGGCTTCTCTCGTCGCACAGCCGGCTCCACGGCAATGAGTCCTACCGGGTCCCCTGGCTGTTCGGGGACGAGTCCACCGATGTGCTTCGGTTCTTCGTGCAGTTGAAATGCAGGCTCATGCCGTACCTGTTTGCCGCAGCAGTTGAAGCGTCGGCGGACGGGATCCCCATGATGCGCGCCATGGTCCTGGAGTTTTCAGAGGATCCGGCCTGTGCGTGGCTGGACCGGCAATACATGCTGGGGCCGTCGCTGCTGGTGGCGCCCCTGTTCAGGGATGACGGCACGGTGTCCTATTACCTGCCGAAGGGCCGGTGGACCAGCCTGCTCAGCGGGGCTGTTGCAGAGGGGGGCTCCTGGCAGACCGAGACTCATGGATACATGAGCCTCCCCCTCATGGCGCGGCCGGGAAGCATCATTGCCCTGGGGTCAGTGGAGACCCGGCCGGATTACGACTATCCGGACGGCGTGGTCTTCCACGTGTTCGAGCCTGCAGACGGGCAGGAATGCAAAGCCTCGGTGGTCTCCATGGAAGGCAAAGGGGAGGCCTCCCTCAGCGTGCGCCGCGACGGGGGCACGCTGACCATCAGGCGCCAGGGAGCGCGGAAACCCTGGAGCGTCTGCCTGAGAAACCTGCCGACATTGCGCGGGGTAGAAAACGGAAGCGCGGACAGTCGCCCGGAGGGCGTCGTGATATTGCCGGCAAAAGGAGCAGAGGAAATAACTGTGAGACTCTGAGGCCTTCGAATGAGTATTTTTATCCCTACGGAGGCTTCATGAGCATTCAATCGAGAATTGGCTGGATCTTTCTCCTTGTCGCAGCGTCAACCGCGAGCGCGGCGGACTTCACGGTGACCTCGCCCGCAGTGTCAGGACCCCCGGAGACCGGCTTCGACAGCGGCCTTGTCTCTGCCGGGCGGCTTGACGCTCAATACGCCGAAAAGCCGGCGGGCCCTGGCAATCCGAAATCCTTTCCATTGCAGTGGAGCAACGTCCCCCCCGGGACAAAGGCCCTTGCGCTGATCCTGGATGATCCGGACGCGCGGCTGGTCCTTGCGTCCAGGGGAATCAAGGCGCCGTCTTTCCTCCACTGGACCGCTACCGACATCGATCCGTCGCTGGAAGGCCTTGCGGCAAATGCATCCGTGGATATGTCCTCTCTCGTGCAGGGGAAAAACGGCGCCGGGCAGGCCGGTTATCGAGGACCGCAACCGCCCGCTGACTTCCCGAAGAACACCGGCAAGCGCCTGATCCATATCTACCGCCTGGCCCTGTACGCCCTTTCCTCCCCGACGGGACTAGCAAAAGGCTACACGCTCGACGATCTAAACAAGGCGATGAAGGACAAGGTGCTGGGAGTGGCTCGGCTGAATATCAGCTACAGCAACGACTGACTACTGTCAGAGCGGGTACGGCGTATTCGCCGTACCCGTGCTCGGGTATTTGCCGAAGGTGTATGAGCGCACTCCCGCGCTGAGCGGCCAAACCGTGCAGCGCAGGAGAGTTTCTCAGGAATCAACGCTCGGGGGGAGCAGCATGGAGAAGAATGCCTACTTTCTAGAACAATCCCTCAAGACACGCAACACCGGCGTGTTGACGAGCCTTATCCTGATACCATTGGTCCTCGTCTTCATATACATCGATCATGCGTTCCCGCCCTTGTCCGGCATTGTCGGCTGGAGAGTGGCGGCTCTCGTCCCTGCGATCCTCTTTCTGCCGTTCGCTCTGTTCTTCTTCAAAACACACCGACGGCTCACTATTCCTCTGCACATCGTGCAGTTGGCCGGCCTGATGGTAATGATGTGCGGAATCAGCGCCGACCTGGCTACCCGGCCCGAGTTTCCAGAGTTCGGCAGGAGCGCTCTCATCTCCTCTCTCCTCGTATGCATCTTCGCCGTGTTCGTGTTTGCTGGAGGAGCCCGCAAGTATCTCTTTGCGATTGTCGTTCCCCCTCTTTTGGCGATGGATGCGTACGTCGTGACTGTGGGAAAGTTCCTGCCGCAGATAGAAAAGACTTGGCTCATCAGCAACCCTTCCGCGATTGCGACCTTCCTCGGGATACTTGCATTGTACCGGGAAAAGTCCGGTCGGAGGGAGTTTCACGCTCGGACCGAGCTGAAGCTTGCCGAGGAATCGCTGCGGCAGAGCGAGAAGAAATTCCACGATCTTTTTGACCATGCCGAAATCGGGATGTTCAGATCGCGACTCGACGGCTCCAAACTCCTCGACGTGAACCGCAAGTTCCTCGAAATCTTCGGCAGGTCGCGCGAAGAGATGGTCGGCGGATCCTCCCAGATCCACTGGGCGGACCCGCGTGAGCGGGAAGAGATGGTCCGGATTCTGGGCAGGGATGGCCGCGTCACGAATTATGAGTGCGGGATGATTGATGCCAGCGGCACAACGCACAACTGCCTCACCTCCTTGAGACTCGACTCTGAGGGAACTCTCGAAGGATCCATTGTCGATGTCACCGAACGCAAGCAGCTGGAGGCCGAAAAGCTTGAGCTGGAACGCAGGATCGCCGCTGCGAAGAAGCTTGAAAGCCTTGGCATCCTCGCCGGTGGCATCGCCCATAACTTCAACAACTTGCTGGCTGTCATCCTTGGCAACGCAGAGATGCTGCGCGATATGCTGCCTGCGGGATCGGATTCCGCCGTCATCATCAAGGAGATCACCAAGGCGGGATACCGTTCGCGCAACTTGATCGACCAGCTTCTGGCCATGGGCCGCAAGCAGGTGCTGGAGCTCCGGCCGGTGGATCTGAACGAAGTCGTCAGGGACTGCGGCGCAATACTGCGCAAGGCGCTTCGGGAAAACATTGCCATCGATTATCGCCTTTCGGTCTCTTCCTGTCCTGTCACCGCGGACCCCGGACGCATCGAGGAAATTCTGCTGAACCTCGCGCTGAACGCGCAGGACGCGATCCCCCGGGATGGGCGGTTGACGATTGCCACGGAGGAGGTGGTCCTGGAAATGACTTTGGAACGTTATCAGGACAGCATTCCCCCGGGCCGTTACATTCTGCTCACGGTCAGCGACACCGGAGAAGGCATGGGCCAGGAAACGATGACGAAGATATTCGACCCTTTTTTCACAACCAAGGAACTGGGCAAGGGTACGGGGCTGGGACTTTCCACGGTCTACGGCATCGTGAAACAGCACAGTGGAGGCATCGAGGTGGAAAGCCGGCCGGGAGCGGGGACCCTGTTCAGGATATTTTTGCCTCGGACCGAGGTTCTGCTTCAAGAGAAAAGCACCGGCGAACTGGTGCAGCCGCTCGGGGGAAGCGAGACAATTCTGCTGGTCGAAGATGAGGAGCCGATCAGGAGGCTGCTTTCGCGCCAGCTGCGCGGTCTGGGTTACACGGTCCTCGAGGCTGCCGACGGTACGTCAGCCCTGCGGGTCTTTGGGGAGTACGAGGGCACCGTGCACTTGCTCTTGACTGACGTGGTCATGCCGCAAATGAACGGCAGGGAGCTGCACGACCGCCTCTCTATCAGGGCGCCGGCCATGAAAGTCCTGTTCATGTCCGGATACGGACAAGAGGTCGTTACCAGCTACGTCGCGCAGGATGCTGAGATGCCGCTCATTGCGAAGCCCTTCAACAGTCAGGACATGGCCTCTCGCGTACGGAAGATTCTCGACAAGGGATGAGGGCCTGCGGTTTCACCTCGTGCGGATTCCGCGTATTGTGGAGCTCGTTGACCAGCCCTTCACCATGGGAAAGCGGACCACCTTCCCGCCGTAGCTGGAGACAAGCCGCGCACCGACGATCCTCCGCACATCGTATTCGCTTCCTTTGACAAGGATATCGGGCCGAACGGCTTCCAGGGCTTTCATGGGGTCCGGCTCCGGGAAGATGAAGCAGGCATCCACCTGGCGCAGGTTGGCCAGAAGGCGGGCGCGCGCGAACTGGGGGATGATGGGTCGGCCTTCACCCTTGATCCCGCGGGCGGAGTCGTCGCTGTTGATTGCAACTATCAGAGCATCCCCCAGCGCGCGCGCCCGCTCCAGCAGCCCCAGGTGTCCCACGTGCAGCAGGTCGAAGACGCCGTTGGTGAAGACGATTTTCTTTCGACGCCTGCGCAAGGCTTCGGCAATCCGCGCGAGGCGCCCATAGTCGACCACGATGCGCGAGCCCGCCTCCGCTCGCCGAATCTTGCTGAGCGATCTCTGGACCTCGGCCCCGGAGGCGCCGGGAAGCACGCCGCGAAAGCCGATGTCGGGCCCGCTTCCGACGTACCACGAGGCATACCACTCGATTGCATTCTCGCGGATGAAGGCGTCCACGCAGTCCGAATGAGCGGACGCGGAAAAAGGCGGGCCAGGCGGCGGAACCGGCTTCTTGCTCCCCCGGGTGACCAGAACGATCCTGAAAAACCGCGCAAGCTCATTGACAGCCGCCGAGTTGCACTCCGCGATCTCTTCGATGAATATCGCACGGCAGGAGCAGAGAGTGTCGGCCAGGGTATTCCTCTATCCGATTGCCTTCTCGATCTGCTCGAGATGATGGGCCCTGTGCGCGGCCCGGTCAAGGCGGACGGGTTTGCCTTCCGCCTCCACCTTCGCAAGCATGCTGGCGTCCAGAGAGTTTATCCAGCGATCGATTTCCTGGGCGGAGGAAAGGGCAAGCTGGACAACCACGTGCGGCGCAAGGGCGTTCAAGAGAGGACGCATGGCATCGTTGACAGCATCAACGTCGACGGCGGACTGGCCAATGCCGCCGTTCTTCCATCTGCGCAGAAGCCCAACCGCTCTCTGATCCCAGAACGCCAGGTGGCCCAGGATTCCCCCTACGGTCCATCCCGGACCGCCTGCCGGGCGCCCCATCTGCTCGTCCGTGAGGCTTCCCGCAAGTCTTTTCAAGTGATCAAGCTCAGCCTCATTGCGAGCGGAATAGGAATTGCTCATACGATGTAGCGCTTCTTCGAAAGCTTCGCATGGGCGATCTTGAGCTTCCGATCGATGTCGATCCCATACGGGCACAACCGGGACAGCGCGCTGTAGTCATGCTGGGGATCCACCTTTTGCGAAAGTCTGGCGTATTCGTCCCGTGCGACATCCTGTTGTTGAAACCAGTTCCGAAGCCTCTCCCGAAGCGCATACAGCGCCGTGTCGGTGACGCGCATGTCGTCCATCTGCCTGTCGTACAGTCCTTCAAGCAGAAAGATGGTCTGCGGGTCGAAGCCGTTGACCTTGCATTTGCCGCAGAGACGGCAGACGTAGTCCCCAAGCTCGGGAGCGGTCCGGTACAACTTCTCTTTCTCCCGTTCCGTCAACGGCTTGAAACCGGACACGAGGCGCAGGTCCGCAGCCAGCATCTGCCGGGAGTTGATCCCGGCAACAACAGTTGTGATCGGCAGGCTGAGGGTGTAGCGGAAAGCGGGCACAGGGGAACGGTAGAGGTACCCGTCTGCCAGGGATTTCATGGCAAGCACTCCGACCCCCTTCTTCTGGCAGGCGGGAAGCAGCGTGCCTTCGATGGACGGGTAGTTGAACCGGTCGAAATAGTTGAACCCGGTCATCAGAACGTCGAAGGGAAACCTCTCCAGAGCGTACAGGGCGGCGTCGGGCCGGCCATGGAAGCTCACGGCGATGAATCTTGCCTTGCCGCTCTTTTTCGCGGCCACGGCCGCTTCCAGAGCGCCTCCTGCGGCAAGGACCTGCTCCGCCTCCTTGCGCCTCTGCAGGGCATGAATGAAGATTACATCCACGTGGTCCGTCTTGAGGTTGCGCAGGCTCTGGTTCAGCTCCGCGGCAAGCCCGGCCCTGGTCCGCTGCGTCGACTTGGTGGCCAGGAAGAAATCCGCGCGGCGACGGGAGACCGCCCTGCCGATCTTCGTCTCCGAGATTCCGTCACCGTAGCTTGCAGCGGTCTCCAGGTAGTTGCCCCCGGCATCGAGGTAGGCGCCCAGAAGGTGGGCCGCCTCGGAGGCGTCGATTTCCACGAGGTGGAACCCGCCGAATCCCAGGACGGAAAGCGAAAGTCCGGTCTTTCCCAGCTGCCTCTTGTCCATAATCGCCTCCCTTCAATCCCCGTTTCATCCGCCTGCAGCCGCGGCCGCTGGCGCCAGATCTTCCCCCTCCAGCCCCTGCTGCTGCCACAGAGTGTAATACAGCCCGCCCGTCCTCAGAAGCTCCGGATGAGATCCCTGCTCGACGACACGGCCTTTCTTCAGGACCACAATCCTGTCAGCCGCGGCAACCGTGGAGAGCCTGTGGGCGATCAGGAGCGTGACGAAATGGGGCCGGGTCTGGATGATCTCATCGATTGTCCGTGTTATCTCTTTCTCCGTTTCCGTGTCCAGCGAGCTTGTCGCCTCATCGAAGATCAGGATGTCGGGGCGCCTGAGCAGGGCACGGGCAATGGCAAGCCTCTGCCGCTCCCCGCCGGAGAGCTTCAGGCCTCCCTCGCCGATCCGGGTGTCCAGTCCCTGGCGGCTCCGCGACAGCAGGCCGTGCAGCTGGGCGGCCCGCAGGCTCTCGATGCACTCCTCGTCGGTGGCCTCGCGACGGACGAATCGGAGGTTGTCCCGGATGGTCCCGGCGAAAAGCTCGATTGACTGCGGGACAAAGCCCACCCGTGCCCTCAGCATGTCGTAGTTCACCTCCCGCGAGTCGATCCCGTTGAAAAAGATGCGTCCGGAATCGAGCTGATAGAGCCCGAGAAGCAGCTTGATGAGGGTGCTCTTCCCGGCCCCCGAAGGGCCTACGAACGCGACGCTCTCCCCGGCGTGAGCTTGGAAAGAGACATCAGCAAGGGCTGGCTCCCTGGCCCCGGGGTGCTTGTAGCTGACCATGGAGAACCTCAGGGATTCGATCCCGTCGGGAACCGCTCCGCCGGGGTTCTGGGGTGCGGGCTCCTGGGCCATGATGCGCTGGAGGTTTTCCAGGCTGGCCCGTGTTTCCTGGTATTTCGCGATCACCGTCCCGATTTCTCCCAGGGGTCCGAAGACGAAGAACGAGTACATCATCAGGGAGAAGAACTCCCCAGCGTGATGAGCTTCATGGAAACAAGGATCAGCATCAGCATGAGCAGGATGGCGCGGGAGAAGTTGAGCGCCGTTCCCTGGAAGAACATGAGCATGCGGACAGTTTTCACCTTGGCCAGCTCGAGGTCCAGGATCTTCTGGTTGGCCTG
>Ga0187881_10002634_pt1 | contig 16562 bp, 15 predicted proteins | sample June2016WEW_19_1_2_FD_133017 | JGI IMG/M metagenome (GOLD analysis project Ga0187881, IMG submission 133017) | Peatland microbial communities from SPRUCE experiment site at the Marcell Experimental Forest, Minnesota, USA - June2016WEW_19_100 | ecosystem: Environmental > Terrestrial > Soil >...
GAGGCCTTATAATGGAAATTCGGCAGATTCAAGGCTGACCAAAGTGCGGCTGGCTAAAGTCCGTTTTCTTATCGGTGACACCAGCAAGAAGGAGTCGTTTCTCAGCAATGAAGAGATTGAACTCTTCTTGAATGAGGAGAAGAGCGACAACTTGGCTGCGGCCAAAGCGGGCGAAGCCTTGGCAGCGAAATTGATAGCCGTCAATGAATATGAAAAAGCGGAGCAGCTTAAAAAGACGTGTAAGGAATTAAGAGACAAAGCACGACGCTCCGCGTCGCGGGGCGGGCTCTAAAAAGAGTTGTGCCAGTCCTTTAAGCTATGCGAATCTTCGCAATGATTGCGCCCGGAATATCTGTGGGTTTACCCTTTAGAAGGGCACCCTTCTGCCGGTTCCGGAAAAAAAGGCTTAAAAGGGGCTGGTTAAGGCGGTAATGCTCTCTGGATAGCCCGACGTATCCAGAGTTCCTGCGACCATCCTCAAGCGGTCCCCGAGGGTGCTCGCGTCCGTTATCACTATCAAAGAGTCCGTCCGACTTTCGCTTGCCCGCTTCGAAATCTTGGATACTTGTTCACATTTGAAAATCTTACACTACGCAGGCTCAATCCGAAACGCTAACTGCTTAGTTTCCATGAAAGCTGCCAATCCTTCACGACCGCCTTCGCGACCAATACCACTCAATTTTACCCCTCCAAAGGGAGCTTCAACGGCTGCGATTCGCGTATCATTCACTCCAACCATTCCGACATCGAGTCGCTCTGCAATTCGTATTGCTTTGCTCAAATCGCGTGTGTAGAGATAAGCTGCCAGTCCGTATTGCGTGCTGTTCGCATGGTCGATTGCTTCGTCGTCGGATTCAAAAGCGGTCACCGCTATGACCGGTCCAAAGGTTTCTTCGCACGTTATGCGCATTTGTGGGGCCACGTCCGCTAATAGGGTTGGTGCATAGAAGTTGCCCTTTGCTTGGTCATGCGACGTGAGTTGATGTCCTCCGGTTAGCAGGCGTGCTCCGTGATCAATGGCATCGTTGACGTGGCCACTCACTTTTTCGAGTGCGTCTCGATTTATAAGCGGACCTACGTCGGTCTCAGGATCAAGACCGTTGCCTACCTTGAGTCTTTCGACGCGGGAAGATAGTAGCGTTAAGAAGGGTCCAAGCAAGCTCGAGTGTACGTAGACGTGGTTTGGAGCGATGCATGTTTGGCCCGCGTTCTGGAATTTGGCCGACATTAAACCGTCGACAGCTCGATCAAGAGCTGCATCACTCATAATGATAAAGGCCGCGTGACCTCCGAGCTCCAATGAAAGTCGCTTGACGTGATTCGCCGCTCCCCGCATCAGTAGTTTGCCCACATCGGGCGAACCTGCAAAGGAGATCTTTCTAACGCGTTGATCCTCGAGAAATGCTTGTCCAATGACACTTGCGTCCCCGGTGACTACATTCAAGACGCCTGGGGGTATTCCTCCGTCGTTGAACGCACGAGCCAGAGCAAGTGCTGTGAGGGGGGTTTGTCTGGCCGGCTTTATGACGACTGTGCAGCCCGCGGCTAAGGCTGCCGTAGCCGTTCTCGCAACCATATAGGCAGGAAAATTCCAAGGAGTAATGATTGCAGCGACGCCTATCGGTTGTCGAATGGTCAGCAAACGTCGGTCTGGTAAAGGATCGGGGATCCATTCTCCGTACGAACGCCTTCCTTCTTCAGCGTACCAACGTATGAAATCAGCTGCTACGTTGATTTCTCCACGTGATTGGCGCAACGGTTTTCCACATTCTTCTGTAATGGACCGCGCAATTTCTTCCCGACGGGATAGCAATAAACCGCGTGACCTGTCGAGGAGCTCGGCACGCTTTGCAGCAGACATGTGTGCCCAAGCAGGAAAGGCGGAGTGCGCTGCCCCAATAGCGGCAGCTACGTCTTCAGCCGATGCTGCTGGAACCTCGTCTACAGCCTCGCCGGTAGCCGGGTTGTAGACGCCAATAGAACGGCCTGCTGCCGCAGGAACCCATTCGCCGTAGATCAACATCTTCTGCAGAGCTAGCGTCCCTCCTGGAGATCCTTCAACACCAGTTTTTTTCGCGTGAGCTCAGACTGTTGGAGCTTATCATTAGCCGAAATGTACTTTATATTTTGTTTGGGATCCGCGTATTTCGTGCTCCTGAGCACTGAAGTCAAGCCAGTTTTCAGCGTTCAATATTATTTTTGAATCATGACCGATGTTGATTTCACCAGCACAGTCACTTCATCGCCGGCTTTGAGTGCGAGGTCCTCTGCGGCATCTTTAGTGATGGCTGAAATGAACTGATTGCCACCACCAACTTGCACGATGATCTCGGCCATTACAGCGCCCAACTTTACTTCTTTGACTGTACCGGGAAATTGATTACGTATGCTAATAGGCATTTTGTATCACCTTTTTCAGCTTGACCTGTTGGTTCTTATCATTTGTCCTTGCAATATTCTGGCCATTTGTTTTCGAGGTTGCCCCTCTTGAAAGCAATTGCGCAGGAAGAAATGTAAAAAGACGGACAAAGCATAACTCATAAGGCCTACGATCGCTAGGCAAAGAAGACACACATGCACGCTGTGCATATGGTGCCACTTCTTCAACAAATCTAGGAGATAAGGTAAGGGAGTTGTGTAACATCCCGAACCTCAAAGCATCATGTATTTTGTGTTATAAAAGCGTTGTTACTGGCACGTAATAACGCTTAAGTATGATTAACCTTATACTGTGCGCAAAGCAACGAGGGCGAAACCGTTGCTTATTTCACCAGCTTAGCGACGTTGAACTAAGCGCGGTTCAACGCCGCGCCGCGAAGCACTTGTGGCCACACGGGAAGGCGTTCCCTCCTACACGCTGACCATGAATAAAGAAGACTAGTTATGAACACGAAAAAGCTTGTAATGGTCTTCTTTGCGCGCTCCTAAGCGAGCTCGTCGTCATCCCGTGTGGCTGCACCATTTTGTAAGCAGCAACGCTTGCTGTTTTTGCTGCCGTCAGTAATCGTTGCGCTCGTCTGGTTTGATGAGGAGTGCGAGCACGGCCAGTCGGATGTTGCAAGCAGTGATGTGAAGATGACTACACATGCCCCTGGCGCTGATCTCTTCTTATTCCAAAAACCAAACCAATAGCTAGGTAATATCACAAGCAATGCGGCGTATTGGTTGAGTTTTCCCTTTACTAACCCTTGCGTCAGTCTGGGAACTCAGTTATAAGTGTTGAGTAGAGGTACTGCTATCTTTCTATTTCTGTCGTCTCTGAGCGGATAATCCGAATATCGACTTCACACGCCCGTGTCAAGTTTGCTCTGTAAGGACGTCGTCTTTTTCGTCCATTTCAATGAACGTCTGGCCTTTTATGTTCGGGGAGGATCTCCGCAAAGCGTAAAGAAAGGGAGTTCCAGCCCCACAATAAACGCTAAGTCTTTTTATATATTATGCAAAATCAAGTCCATTAGAAGGCTAAGTCATGCGAGGAGCTGGTAAGAAATGAACGTACTTATTGTGTACGCGGACCCAAATCCGCGCTCATTTAATGCTGCAATGCGAGAAACTGCCGTCGACGCTCTAACCGAGGCGGGGCATGTTGTACAGGTCTCAGATCTTTATGCTATGAATTTCAAGGCAACGCTGGATGAGCACGATTTCAAAGAGCGACAAAATCCGGATTTCTTCGATGCGCTCAACGAACAGTACCACGCTGCCATGAGAGGAACCTTCGCTGATGATATCACGAAGGAAATTGAGAAAGTTGACTGGGCCAATCTCGTCATTTTCCAATTTCCTCTCTGGTGGCAGTCATTCCCGGCAATTTTGAAGGGGTGGTGCGACCGCGTTTTGGCCAATGGTATAGCGGTAAACTTCGCGACCTATGACCCCCTCCTTTCGGGCAAGAAGGCGCTGTTAGCATTCACGACAGGGGGCGGTGCTAAGATGTACGCTCCGGAAGGACCAGCGGGGGATATTAATGTCCTTCTCACACTCGCTCGCAACATGTTCCGGACGGCTGGCATCGAAGTCTTGCCACCGTTTGTTGCGTATGGCGTCCCCTCGCTCTCTTCTGATGAGCGCGAAGTGCAGTTACAGCGCTATCGCGAACGGCTGCTGTTGTTGTAAGTTCGGCCTCGGGAGTTCCAAAAAAGGAGGTTTTTCCGCGGAACGGGACAGTGCCAAAATACAGCGGGCACTCACGCCCGTTTAACGAACGAACAACTTGAAGCTTGCGGCAGGCGCCTGACGGTTGTTTTTCTAGCAGTTATGTGACTATAATAGTTATTATGGCCCCCGGCTTTGTTTAGTAAGTGCTTTGGTCTTAACATCTACTAATCTGACCAGCGCAGGAAGGAGAGGTAACTGTCCGCCTTCGCGAATGCCTAAGATTCGCTTCAAGTTCTTTATGTGGTCCGCATCGGCAACGCACATCGGCCCAGCGTTATTCTAAATGGTGCCTGATACGCCTATAAGTTCGACCATCTCATCCGAAAATACATATACTGCTACCCTCTCTCTTCTGTGGTTGGCTGAAGCCTTAGCGAGAAGTATCGCTTGGTCCAAGAGTGTGCTGTGCGTTTCGTCACCGATGACGATCACGACATCACGCGTGTCGCTTGCCTTTACGTGAGGATTGCGAGCGAGACGTTCGCTGTACACGCGCGCTTCCGCCTTCGAGAGATCATCCAGTCTCAGAGATGAAGAGCCGTCTTGAGCCAAAGTGTAGTTGCCTGCGGTGAACGAGTTTATAAACTCGTGCCGACTAAACGTCGTCACATTGTAGGTGCTTCAACGTTCATATGAAAATGCATATAAGGCGAAGAGACGATTTTGGTTAAGGGTTGCGCGACGTATCCATTAAAACAAGGGTTGAAATATCATAATTCCAACTTCTTTGCATCCGGCGTGTTTATTTTGCAGAGACATATCCACTAAAACAAGGATTGAAATGGTGCTACGCCTATGTTCTCAAGGACCCAGGCCATTGTTGCAGAGACGTATCCACTAAAACAAGGATTGAAATCAATTCGTCATCGGGATGTTTGCTTGCCTCAGCTTGAGTTGCAACATATCCACTAAAACAAGGATTGAAATTATCCTATTGAGCACACCGCATGACCACCAGCTACACGTTGTTGCGATCTATCCACTAAAACAAGGATTGAAATGTAGCGCCATTAAAAGCACAGGGAGTAATAGACTTCTGTTGCAGCCACGTATCCACTAAAACAAGGATTGATTTTAGATCAGGCGCGATATGGCTGCGCATCTTGAAATAGCAATCATTTGAGCAGCGCCCCAAGCGTTCCGTCGTATTTTACATCACAAAACGTTATCCCGTCTATCTCGCACCTGTGCTGCTTTACATACCATAATGGAAGCTTCACTTCAAACCATCGCCGGTCAGCAGGGCGGAGATTGAGCACCTCATTCTCGTAGCAGAGTGGAATGACGGGCGTAGTCTCGTAGACGCCGAGACGTGTCGTCAATTCCTCCTCCTCATCAAGACGGCTGTCAAAGATCCCGGCCCTTTTGTTGTGTACGCTCTCGTAGAGCTGTGTTGCCTCGATGAAGTGCTCCTCATCCTCAACGTGATAGTTGCGGTAGACTGCTTCAACGATGCGCAGCAGATGACCCTCAGTTATAGCTGGGCATGCCTCTTCAAATGCAGCGTACGTTGCCTCGATCAGCGACGCGTTAGTGATCGGATCGTAGACCTGCTCCGAACCGTAGACCAATTCGGCCTTTTTAGACGCTTTGTAGATGTACACCCTGCTGTCTCTGTTACTGTCGCGGCGGCGGTTCACCCTTCCAGCCCGTTGGACGAGCGCATCGGCAGGGGCGCATTCTGTGAAAAGCCAGTCAAAGTCTATATCAAGCGAGACCTCGACGACTTGAGTCGCGACGAGCAGCCGTGCCAACGGTATTTCCGCCTCTATGTGTTTCCGATCATTTAGCGTGAAGCGTGAGTGATAACACAGAGGGTTTAATTCGCCCAGCGCTTCCGTCAACGCCTGGCATGCTTGCACGGTGTTAACGACGACGAGTACGCGCCTGCCTTCCAGCACCGCGCGGGAGATGGTTCCCAGGTCATCTTCAATGTGTTTGTGTTTCACGTAATAGGTGCTCCGCCGTTCGCCGACGAGTGTGTCATCCTCGATCAATGTTGCGCTAGTCAGCTCTGTTAGCAGGAGCGAACGAATGTGTGATGGCAGCGTCGCGCTCATAAGCAAGAAACGGGAACCTAATTGAGAGAAATGTCGAATCGTTGCGACTAGGAGCCCCATGGTCCAGGGTTCGTAAGCGTGCACCTCGTCGATGACGATGACCGCGTTTGCCGCGTTCACCTCCTTTACGGTCCAGCGTCCAGAGTTGAACCCGGTCGTGAGCAGCTGGTCGATGGTAGCGACGGTCACCGGCCGGATGAACGTCTGGTCGAACAGGTAGGTGCCTCGGTTGGCCCACTGGTCCGCCTCCGCTTCGCCGCGCGAAGAAGCCTCATCGCTTTTAAAGAGACTTGCTGTTGAGTGCGTCAGGCCGACGTTCTCATTTCCGAACGCCTCTGTTAACCGCTGCCAGGTGCTATTAGCCGTCACCATAGTGGGAAGGAGATACAGGACCTTCGCGCCGCCCATGCCACTGGCGTTGCTGAGCGCCCATAACAGAGCCGCCTCCGTCTTTCCGCTGCCTGTTGGCGCGCTCAATATGACGTTACCGTCGCACTCGCCACACGTGCGCTGAAATGGGTTGAGGCCACGATACGGGTTACCCTTGGCCTCGCACCGGACGCGGAGCGAACGGGTGACCGTCTCGGGTCCGGTCGTAAGCGCGTAGCTGACCGGCGCCATGCCTGATCCGTGCCAGTCAGCGTAGTGTAGGATCCCCTTGAGCAGGGCGTATATGAGGCGTGACCGCTCCACCCCCTGCTGCACAACGTACGTGTGAATGTAGGGAACCATCGCCTCAACGTTCGCGTACGGATCGGCGTGCTGTAACCGCTCCTCCTCGCCGAAGTGCATATGGCCGCCCTCCAGCTCGAACAGCTCTTCAGCGACGTCAAGCGCTTCGCGGATGCCGGCAGGCAGATGGTATGGAGGCGGGTCTCTGCGTTTTGTCGCCATGCGCTCACGTTCAAATGAGGTGAGGTCTGAGTTAAGCGAGCGGTGGTGCCCGGCGACGGCAAGCGCTCCGAGAAGTATTAGGGGAGCACACGAGTCCTTGAGGTGCTCGCGTTGCGATGCAACGTACAGAAACGATACGAGCTCGTGCCGGTAGTTGCGCCGCGTGTCGTAGTGGGCACCGGCCCGAATGGTCTCCATCATCTCCTGGAAGGGCGTTATCATCTTGCCGACGTCGTGGAGCGCGATCGTGAGAAGTGAAGCGCTCACCACCTCGTCGTACGTGAAACCACAGTGGAAGGCAAAGCGCTCTATAAGGGGTCGCATTGCGCTTATGGTTTGTTTCCAGGCAGTGTAGACGTAGTCGAGGTGCTCGCGGTAGGTCTGGTCCGGTTTGGCAAAAAAGACGGTCATTGGAGCAGGGCAAACGTGAGTCCATCTGCCCTATGTGCAGGAATCGGTGCCTTGAGCGTGATAGGGGAGCCAACAAACGTGAAGAGCGCACGTCGGCTCACTCGTCGTCCACCAGTACTACCCTCAAAGGAGAAGTCAGTGGGCAGGAGGAATACCTGGGGCGACCGGATGGTATAAGACACGGGCGTTGCCTGAAGATCGATCGCCGGATCGTACAGCCCCGTTTTGTCTCCCGAAAGTACGGTGTTTTCAAAGTCGGCGTGCGGGTGCTCATCGGCGTCGACCACATCGCTGACGTGCAGTATCTTGACCAGGTCGTCGCTCGTGCCGAGCGTCAGCGCGTAGACAGGGTCATGAAACGCCGCCGCAAGGGCGCGCACATCCTCCTCGAGAGGCGCGCCAAGCGCGATCATAGCCGCAAAATCGGTGATGTACTCCTTGATGAGCACGTCCCGTATCGCCGTTTTCTCCTTGATCTTGATGTAGCGCCAGAGGTCGCGCATCTCGCCTGCGTGCGAGCCGATCACGCCAAAGGCAAGGTTATGCTCCTTTTTGAACGCCATCGCGTGGTCGAAGGGCAGCCCGAGCGCGGCTCCCATCCAGCCGATGAGCGTCGTTATCGGAGGGAGGGGGAGCGTCGGCTGGAACGTATGCTGCTCTGGCACGCGGAACGACGCCGTTTGTGCGCGGATATCGATCGTAACGACGAACATGGCGCGACTTATTCGCTTTCGTGGGCGTAGTGATCTGTTACCCACCCACACATCGCCGTGAACGCGTCGCCGATAGTGGTGGTGCCCGCAGGGACGTCAGAAAACACCCCTGACTTTGCGCCAAAAACGTACTTGATAATCTCCGGTGTATAATCCTGCACCGTCTCTTCAAGCAGTGCACGGTTTATCATGATATCGGTAGGGTTGGCGAGGTTGTCCATCGCTGCGGGGAGCACCGCCTCAAGAAAGATTGGGTTCTTGACGCTGAGCAACGCCCCGGCGACAAACTTGGGGGCAATATCGGCGAGGTAGCGGCCCTGGCGCGCTGAGGTCCACAGATTCTTGAGAGCCGTGAGCAGCGCGATAACCCGGCTTGCACGCTCGGCTGGGGGCAATGGGGGAGGCACTTTCTTGGCACCGACGTCAGCCTCGAAACGCCCAACGCGGTCGAGTTCAATGAGGAGGGTGCCTCGATAGAGTCCAGAGTGAATCTCGGTCTCAAAGATGTTGGGGTCCCCTCCTTCCTTCACCGCCATGTAGTTGGTGCCAAAGTCGAGGTCCCCCACGTACCTGTCGAGCGCGACAAGTGGAGAAACGCGCACCGGCCCGGTTCGTTTCGTAGCATGCCCCTTGACCTCAGGCGTTGGCGCTTCCGTTCCCATGAACCCGAAGAGGTCGTCGTCGATGTATGTCTCGGGTTGTTGGAGTGTGGTCGCGGCGCCCTTAGTGATGGTCGCTGCAACGGCCTCCGAGAGGGGGTACTCCAACACGCCCAGCTGATCACGGAGCGCGCGACGGAGCGCCTGCGCCGAGACGTACGGGTATTGCTCCTCACCCTTCACGATCTTCTTAATGCTCGAGATGTTGTCCGCCTCAGAATCTGAACCGTTGAGACTGGCCAATGAGGCCGTCGCCAAATACGTAATGGTGAGCGCTTTGGCGCTCTTTCCGTTCGCTGATGTCATACAATTATCCCCCTTTGTGCTCCTTGCCAGATCGCGCCGCGGCGTTAAAGCTGTTTAGCGCGGCGATCATGCAGAAACTCTTAAACTCGGCGTAGTTCTTGTCGGTTAGCTTTCCGTCATAGACGTCGGGCGGGACGCTGAGATCATATTTAAACTGCAGCCGGTTCAACTGATTGAGAAAATCGACCTTTTTCCGCACCTTTCGCAAAGCGAAGAGGTCGCCCTTGTTGCCTCGGCTGCCCTTTCTATCCTTCGCTGCCTGTCCTACGATCGCGCCGATGCGCTTCCCGAGTTTGACTGCAGCTTCCTGCTCTTCCGGTGTCATACCTCCCTCCTTTCTAATAATATCCTCGTAGTGGACTACGAAATCAACCAGCGGCTTCATGTACTGTGGATCTGTGTGGAAGCTGTGCGACTCAACGAGAGAAACCACCGACTTCTGCTTCAGAACTCGCTCACAGACGCGATTTCGCAGCAGCGTTAGGTATTCATACTTCGTCGTCGAGAAGTCGATGAGCAGCCGCATCACCTCTTTGACATCTACGCCCGCGGTCTCCAGAGCGTCCATGAGCCTGAAAAAGTACACAGATTGCCTGAACGGCCATGCAAGCTTGCCGAGATAGGTGTCGCCCTTTGTCACGGCGTACACCACGACGAACTCGACCGGCGCTTTCGCCAGCGTCAGCTCAAACATCCTGTCCCAGTCAAAGACTAAGCGCGCGCCGCTCTCCTGCCCGTCGTCCTGCTCCTCGTGTACGAGCAGCTTCCGGTACAACGTATACAGGAAGGCGAACATCAGCTCAAACGGTCGCTGGAAGAACCCATCTTCGCTCTTTCCGACAGGGAGGAAGTGCCTGAAGTTCTTCGCTCGATTCGGATCATCTGTATGTTTAAAATCTTCCAGGAGCCCGAAGACGTCGTCCATTTTCGTCAACGACGTCGAATAGGGAAAAAAGGCGAAGAGTTGATCGACGCGGGTCATGTAAAAGCCGTTTACCGGGACGAACTTTGCGACAAACGCGCACTTCCAACAGACCTTTTCCGGACGCCCCGCGAGCGTGTTGAATGATCGGCCGCCGCTTCCACCGGTGATGAAAGGAAAGATGGTCTGATTCACATCAACGCGCGTATGGCTCTCGTCGCCGCACAAGTAGCACGTGCCGCGGCGCCTTCCCTCTTTGAGTGCGATCCGCACCTTTGGGCGGACCTCGTTTGGGCCGTCGATGAGGAGCCCAGACCCGGTCGCGTTCAGGTCGTGGTCATCCAAGAACGCGTCGAGACGCTCTTGGAGGTGCGCGTACTCAGGCGGCAATGTCCCATACGTTCGTTTGACCAGCTTCCCGTCCACCTCAACGTCACGCTTCTCCTTTTTCCACTTCACCTTGTCTCGTTGGGGCCTGAGGGGTTGGTCGTGAATGAGTCTTACAATTCCGACCGCGTTCTTGCGGGGAAAATCCTTGAATCGATCAGTAGCGCTGTCGTAATAGAAGTTGTACGACGCCCTGTTCACCTCCTGTCGCTCGGTCGAAAGGTCGTAGTACTCGTCTATCAGCCGGTCATACGCGCGGTTCAATGCAGCTTCAACGGCGTCGTAATCCCCTTTGATCGTCAGCCCATCATCGCTGAGCGTCGATGTCACATCGTCGTGCGTCTCACGAACGAGCTCGTAAAGGCCGAGCAGACCTGAGTCAAGCCAAAAATGGTTCAGCTTGGGAAACAGGACTTCAGTGTCGGCCATGGCACCTCATGTGTTTTTCACCCGCGCCACGACGCCATATCCGTGCGAGCTGAACTTTCCGACCCCCCAGTTTTCGGGGATGATGAAGTTCGTCTGAAAGCGGCAGCTAAATCCCATAAGGTGGACGCGGCGCTTCGCCTCCAGCACGTTACACGCCTCGGGATTTAGCTCAAGCGCAATCGTATTGTCGACGACATACTTCACCGCTTTTGATATCGAGAGCAGGTTGCCGATCAAGACCCGCGTCAGCAACCGGCCAACGCCTTCAGGGTCGTCCGTACAGGCGCAATATGTGCGATAGTTATCCTGGTTCAGGGCGATCCACGGGGTGATGAACTGGTACTCAATTGGTCGATCGCACAGGCCAAAGTCAACAACGTCGTCGTTACGGGATTGGGTTACCACGTGCAGGCTCTCACCGTGCACAATCAGCTGTTTGAGGGGAGGGACGGCTTTGAGCAAATATGCCCCCTCCTTCAAGCCCGTTATCAGGGCTTCTCCATCCAGCACCTTATACTGGATAAGTGGGTGTTTGTAGGAGAACGCCTCACCGTTGTGTCCGTGGAAAGCAGGCACAGCCTTGAATAACCTGCCGAAGAACCCACGGACGGCTCGCGCGTCGTAACCTTCTAACGCTTTTTCTGTGGTTATCGTGAGATCAGACTTCTCGATCCTCATGAAATGCCTGATTAAAGCCTAATTACCGTACAGAACTCACGCCCGTATTAATAGTTTGTCAAAATCGGTTAGGCCTTGATCGATTTTGCTGGTGAATAAGTCGCAGGCGAAGCGACCAATATCCCTGTTATTGTAATCGCCAAAAAAGGGGCAGTGCGTTCTACGCGCACTACTTTGCTTCATCCCTTGTTTTAATGGATCGCCTATTGTAACAACGAGACACGATTATCCAGGTGTTCGGGATTCCGCCATTTCAATCCTTGTTTTATTGGATCGCTATTGTAACAGTTTTGCATATTTGGCGGGGATCTTACGCACGGGATATTTCAATCCTTGTTTTAATGGATAGCTTACTGAAACTCAATAAGCAGGCGATGGCGCAGCTGGCAGAGTATAAATTTCAATCCTTGTTTTAATGGATAGCTTACTGAAACATGACGATCTTGGGACGTGTGTCATTTATCCCTCATTTCAATCCTTGTTTTAATGGATAGCTTACTGAAACCCGCGCCCAGTAGATGTCTCTTTGCATTTATATCACTTTTTACACTACCCAAGAACAACTAACGAGAGAACGACCACATTCGACGTTGTTTTATATACTCGCGCATATACTCGTGCACAGCGGGACGCGGATGGGGTCAACAATAAAAAGCGTGAGCAGCGATAATACGTTCCACTCCTTGTAGCGCTTGGTGGACGTTAACACTTAAAATAGTCGTTATCATACTGCGGTGTAAAGTCCTGAGCGACTGTTCTTTTCACGATCGTACGACGATGTGTCAATGGACGAGATTGCGACCGAAGCCGAGTTGAGTAAGGCCACGCTCTGCCTTTATTTTAAGGACAAGGAATCGCTCTTTTTTGCGGTCGTCAACCGCGGAATCAAAATCCTCTACTCCATAGTCAAGAAAAAAAGAAAGAAGGCGTCGGCCTAAACTTATCGAACCCGCTATGGCGTCTCATTTAATCTAACGCAGTCAAACCCGTTATGCGCCTCAGCTGAGCGTATCCGCGATAGTGGCCTCTAGCTGCAGGAGCATCGTGACCGTCTAGGTTGTACATATAATTCGCGCAGGATATGGCTTCGTAGGGTTAATCTCACGGAGCAATTTTGTTTCCTCGGCGCATAACTGCTTGTCGATCTCACTAATCGGATACCGTGCCGTTCCGACTATCACAGCGTCATAACATGAGGCTATAAGACAGGTCATCTCGTCACCGTCGAGTTATCATATCAGGATCGTAGCTGTAATAGATGCTCGGTTGGAATGTCTGTTTCACCACTTCCGGACTTAGGTCATACGTAACCAAACATAAGGCATGAATTGCTGACTGTGCCCCAATTTGTAGTGTATAGGCTGGAGATTCGTCTAAGGTAAAGTCAGACCGGAAAACTTCTAGCTCTGCGAGCAGGTCGGGCTCGTGCGGGAAACTAACGTAGTCGTTCCGCATCAGCATTGCTAGGTTTTCATATGCTGCGGTCCATTTCTTACGGGTCATCGGCACGCGTTGAACGTACACTCCTTTCATCTCTAACGCGTTCAGCAAGGCCTCGTCCAAGTCATCTATCGCACGAACCACAGCCCCGTTATACATCCGTGATAGTTGGTACATCGATGTGATCTGGTTTTCCATGGGTTCTGCGAGATATTTACCGAACGAAACGACCGTGTTATCGCTTAAATCGAACACGAGCGCCGTATACGAATCCTCTCGACGAGCAGGAATCCATGCAATATGGTAATACCTATCCGGTAATGGTTGTGAGTTAATATTCTCGATCACAGAGCCTTTCGCATCGGGAAATAACGGTCCTCGTAGCTGATTTAACGCTAACGTTGTTGCATCGACTTGATCATCATTCACGGCATTTGGAAAGATAAGCAGTTCGCGAACGTAGTCGTACACCCATACATATTCACCATCATCCGGTTCCGGTATGTAGACGTTTTTCGATTGCCAGACCGGTAATGCGTTTAATGCCCTAATTTCCTTAGACTCTTTAACGCTTATTGGAATAATGCCGGAAATCTGATGTTTTAAGTGTGTCGCGAGCGCAGCGCCTAACGTTTGTGCCTCGACAATCTTTGCGCCGCATTGGGGCCAGTGTTTTGACAGGTCGTTGATCTGAGCAACGGTCTCGTCAAAATCCCATCTGCCACGAACCTGATCGAGCAAATAGAAATCACCGCCGATTCTGCCCCAGACTTGCCCTACGACGAAGTCTGACGTGCTGCTTTTTGTCTGCGCGGTGTCCCACGATTGGATGATCGTGTTCATATATGGTGCGTATTCGGGATCGAAGAACTGTAACCAATCTCTTTTGAAGAACCCACCTTCTGCTGGCACTGGCCTTTGTTGATACATCGCGCTCCACCAGTACAAGCCGACTGACTTCTTTTTCTCCAGAAGTTGTTCCACTGGGAAGCGCTCAGGCCAAAGAGCTTCGCCTTCGGCGCGGTGTAAAAGATCGTCGGCTTCGGCTAAGGCCGGCAACGAAACAACCTCCCACTGCCCTGGCTCGTGCTTGAGTAACCGGCCGGCCAAATCGTCTTCGTGCCATCGAGTCATTACTAGGATGATCGCACCGTTTGGTTCCAAACGTGTGAATGCCGTCGATTGGTACCATTCCCACAGCTTCTCGCGCTGCACATGTGAGTATGCCTCTTCTGCGTTTTTGACTGGGTCATCGATGATGAGCACATCGGCACCTTTTCCAGTGATTGGGCCGTACGCACCCGTGGCATCCATTCCGCCGTTATGGCCTTCAATCTCCCAATGCTTGGCGGCACTTGATTCTTGCTTCACTGTAACGCTAAAATCGTTTCCGAGTTCGTCAAGAACCTCTCTGGCCTTGCGGCCCCAGGATGCGGCCAGGTCGGCCTCGTATGAAACTAAGATCACGTGGTTGTTGGGGAAGGTTCCGAGATACCACGCTGAAAAGTACTTTGAGATAAGCTCAGATTTGCCGTGCCTTGGCGGCATAAATACCATTAAGCGTTTGATACGGCCTGCGGCGATTTCGCGCAGCTTTTCATCGAGGTAGATCAGGTGATCTCCGGGGTGCCACTTACCCCGCGTGTGCACGATCGCACACCATGCCGGGCTATAAGGGGTGCTCTCGCTTGTAACGTCGGAGCGCTTCTGTGGTTCGCTTGTTGAGTTCTTCATTGGATGCGATGACAAAGCCGATACCTACTTCTTTTGTTGCTAGCCTATGCTCGCTTTCTATCTTCTCGTGAGTCTTTTTGCGGTAATCCTTCAAGCGAGGATGCCTGTCGGCGAGAAACGTCGCAGCGGCCAGGTCACCATCCTGCGCTCTTTTTATCTGGGCTTCATACAACGAATGGGAAAACGAAGCCACAGCGCGGTTAAATTCGAGCGAAAACTCGTGGAAGATGCCACGCGCTTCTGCCTCCCCGCGCCGCTTCCAGTCATTCCAAGTGCTCTTAGGTACATTGATTCGCTGCCTGATCTCTGAATCGGAAAATCCTTTCCAGACTAGTTCAACAATGGCTTTTATAAGCGCTCTATTGAGTTTCGTTTTACATCCCATGGCCGGATTCCTTTGTGTTTCAGAGTCCCTCAAGGTGAGCTTTGAAGGCCGGCCCGTCTTGGTCTATCAAAGTGTCACTTTTCTGAAGGCGGGGGTCACACAACGCTCGCAATAAGTTCTTGACTGGTTATCTCCGTGACAGCACAATCTCTAAAAAAAGGGTAGTTTAGCAGCGCTATATAAACCCGACTGCGCGATCTCAACGCAGCGCCGTTCTTTATATTTTTTTATAAAAAAATCAGAATTTTCTAACGTTTAAAGACGTTACAGAGCACATAATGACTTGCCGAGTAAAGACTGAAATCACAGCAAAAAACCGATGCCAAAGAAAAGGGTTTTACCCCCCACGCTCGACGTGTAAACGGTCACAATCGAAATGCACTGATATCAATGCCTGAACGCCCACGAGTGCGTCTGCTTTTGCGCTTAGCGCGGCATAGTTTTGCGACTTCGCTGTCCTTTGCTGATCACGTTTACCCCCGTTGCTTTGAAAGCGACGCTGACTTCGCTGCCTGTATCGAGTCTGAGCGTTTCCGTTGAGATGTTTGTGACGTACGCAGCTAGCATAAACCCGCAGTCGATAATCACCTTGTTGATAGGTCCGAGGTAGAGTATCTGCTTGACCGTGCCGTTGAAAGTGTTCCGCGCGCTGCTGACAACCTGTTCGAGCATCACGGTAACGTTTTCCGGTCTGATCCCTAAAACGACCCTGTCGCCTCTTTCATCGTTTGCGACGGCTTCAATAGTAGCATTGCCAATGTCGGCGGTAATAATTCCGCCTTTCTGAGAAACAACCACACCTTCAAAAAGGTTCTCCATCCCAACAAACGAGGCAACCCGTTTATCGTCCGGTTTGTCAAAGACTTCATGCACCGAACCGGTTTGTATGAGCCGACCATCATACATGACCCCGAGCCGATCTGCAAGCAATCGGGCTTCTGTCTGGTCATGGGTCACGAACAAGGCCGTAATCTCAAACCGGTCAATCACGTCTCGCAGTTCTTCGCGAAGCAAATCTCGTGACCGACTGTCGAGAGCGCTCAGGGGCTCATCGAGAAGGAGAACGTTTGGCTCAAGAATCAAGGATCGAGCGAGAGCCACTCGTTGCTGCTCTCCACCGCTCAGCGTGGTAGGGGTTCGGTCTCTGAGCTTACCTATCCCCACCAGTTCCATGATATCCTCGATTCTTCGTCCGTAATCGGCCAGCTTCGTATACCTCAGACCGAATTTGATGTTCTTGTACACGCTCATGTTTGGAAACAGAGCATAGTTTTGGAACATGTAGCCGATATGCCGCCTCTCTGTCGGTAAAAAAGATATGTCTGTTCCGTCGAGGAGCACCCGCCCCTGTCGCGGATAAATGAATCCTGCGATCAGATCGAGCAA
>Ga0187881_10002635_pt1 | contig 16560 bp, 9 predicted proteins | sample June2016WEW_19_1_2_FD_133017 | JGI IMG/M metagenome (GOLD analysis project Ga0187881, IMG submission 133017) | Peatland microbial communities from SPRUCE experiment site at the Marcell Experimental Forest, Minnesota, USA - June2016WEW_19_100 | ecosystem: Environmental > Terrestrial > Soil >...
CAAGCGACATATGATCGTAGATCAAAACGGAGTTCCGTTGGCCTTGGTTCTTTCGGGCGCGAATGTCCATGACAGCAAGGAGCACGATCACTGTTGGGACTCTCTTGTACTTCCCCGTCCCAACCCCAGAGTGCTGGAGCAGCATGCCTGTGAAGACAAGGGCTACGATTTCCCTGCCTGCCGGCGGAAACTGGCGAAGAAAGGCTACACCGTTCACATTCCTTATAGGGGGTTGGGCATCGAAACAAAAGGGTTGAAGCCTCATCCATCTCGGCGCTGGGTTGTTGAAAGGACGGGTCGTTGGGTGAACCTATTCCGCGAAGTGAGGATTCGCTACTGCCGAAAACCAAACAACTATGAGGCGCTTGTTCAGTTCGCGAATGCCGTCATTTGCTTTAGAATGGCACGGTCATGGATTTAGGGACGCACTCTAAATCGCCATTGACAAATCGCTGCAGTTGCCCCTTGGAGGCCCTGTTGGAACGCGGCGTTCAGTCCCCGTAGCGGTGGGTTAATGCGGCGGGGCAACTAAGCTCCATGGTATCTTCTTCAAAGCTCTATAATGAGAGATCAGGAGAGGATCCGATGAGCATCGATCTTTCATAGTTATTCACAGACACATTCACCGCGCCCAATGTCACGAAAAAGCGCTATCCCGACGGCTACCGAGATTCCTCGACAGTCTTTATTCTTCGATAGCCCGACAATAGCCCGAATGTAGGCTTCCCAATAAGCGGATTTATCGGGGAAAATCCTCCGTAATTCCTTCTTGCAGACATCTTGACTTTACCAATTATAATTGGTATAAATAACGTTGAAGAACAGTACAAGATCCGTGTCGGCTGTTAGGAATAGGATTCAAGGAGAAAGCGTATGGGAATCACTTTGCCAATAGGAGTTCAGTATGCCTCTCTCCGGGAAACAGGTTCTGGAACTGTACTTGAAGGCGGGGTGGATCAAGCTCAAAAGCAAGAGTGGCAAATCTGGTTCGTCCCACGTAAAGGTTGGGAAGGGCACGCAACGAGAGACCATACCGATGCACAAAGAGCTAGCCAAGGGGCTAGAACGGAAGCTGCTCAAGCGCATTGGTCACTAAGGAGTTGCCGCTAAAGAGGCTTGTTATGAAGTACCACTTTAAAGCACATGTCAGCGATGGTGAGTGCTGGGCTGAGTGTCTCGAGCTCGAAGGGTGTCTTACTCAGGGCACCGATTTGGAAGAGCTGAAGCGAAATGCCGCCGATGCCCTCAATCTTCATTTGGATGAACCGGAAGACTCTAAAGTCATTTTCCCGATGCCTGATGTTTCGCTCGCTAAGGGGAAAAACGTATTTTCCGTAGAGGTTGAACCACAGGTTGCCTTTGCCGTACTGCTCAGACAGGCGCGTATTGCTCGAGGCTTAACACAGAAAGTTGCAGCAAAAAGACTGGGGATTGAAAGTCTCTACAACTACCAGCGGCTTGAACGGCGAGCCAACCCGACACTTAGCACGCTTAAGAAAATAAAGATTGCATTCCCTGAATTGCCCTTTGAATATGTGTTGTAAATGTCCCATCTGCTGCACTCCTCGGTCGTAGTGGTTACGTTTCGGAAGCTACGAACCGACCCTTATTGTCGGGTGATTCAAAGATTCAAAGTAGTGACTCTCTTCTTGACTATCAAATTCATCCTGGTTGGATTCAGTAGCCGGCAATTCTACTCTTGCGCCATGGGTCACCGGATATGCCAAGGTATGCTTGCTGATTTCTTCCAACACGTTTTCACGGCCGATCCGTTTTAGCAACCAGCGCCGTCCCCAGTATTCCGCAATGAGCCGCGTTTTTTCCTTCGGGTTTGCTTGTGGAATCAGATACTGGGTCCGTTTTGCCAGCCCCAACAAGACCTCGGAGGCATTCCGGGCCAAGGAAACGGCGTACACAATACGAGGATTTCGATGCCGAAGAATCTCGTCAGACGGCAGACCCAAAGAATCGAACACCTCGCGCAACTTTCGCATGCGCGGGTTCACGCCTTCTCCAAAAATACTATTTACTCGCCGCCCTCCTCTGCGGCGTCCCAGCATGATATCGCCCAACTTAACGGTCAATTCGCTGAAATGATATGAACCGAATCCCTCGCTCTTTCCCAGGCATTCGTAGACCAGTCGCTCTCCAGATCTGCCACCAATAGCCTCACAAGGAATCCGCACTCGGTTGTATTGACTGGACCCGACCCCATAGAGGCTGGTCGTTCCAAGAAAGACCAGTTGCGGGGCTCTCACGACAGTAGCTCCCTTCATAGAGGACGCAATCACACTAGTTTTCGCGCCGTAACGCCCCCGGTACATCGCGACAACCTCTGGACTGCACAGAAGCATGCAGACGAGCTTTCCCCCAAGCAGAGCGTTGTATGGTGCGACTGCACCGCATACCACGATGTCCATCATATCGATGCCGACGCGCTGAGCCTTGACTAGCCGGACAAGCTGCGCTACTGCGCCACGCATTTCTGTGTTGTCCATCACCAGCCGCAGTTCCCTTGCTGTTCCTTCTTTGAGGCCGCACTCCTTGAACACCTTTCGAATCCGCATGAGTTTCGCCAAAGTTTTGCACCGCTTTCCCTGGAAGAGGTGTGTTTGTGCCTGTTTCTCCCAATTGTCATCGCTGTCAGCGTCTGTTTGTGTCGCCTTGTGCATCGCCGCCTGCGGAAATAACCTGTGTTTCTTGATCTCAGAATTCCCACGCGCCTCGAGTCGGGCGATCAAGTCATCAGTTGGCGTCTTCAGCTCGTTGCGTTTACATGTCCCTTCTGAAAAAAGGTCTGCCTTATACAGTCCGCCAATCAGCTCATTCAAGCACTCCAACAGCCACTTTGCGTAATTCGTTCCCGGCGTTTTGCAAATGGTGTCCACCATTGTGTCTTGATCCCATCCGATCCAGATGTCCCGCAATCGCTGCTGCGCAACCGAGTTGCCCAGTGCTGCAATCCCAATAACAGGATGATTCGGGGCTGCTTTGTCTCGAATTAGAATCGACATCGATCGTCCTGGTAGCGATTTGTAACTATTCACCCATGTGTGACGGAAGTACCGCCATATTTCCTGAAGAGGCAGACCTGTATGCTCGCATACGCCGTTTTCGGTCACAAGTTGCATATAGGGGGACACTACCTCGCGAAGCCTCGCCAGTTTCTCCTCGTCGCTCCTCAAGCTTTCCACTGTTTTCAGAGCACAGGCCAACTCCTCGCCGTCACGCATCACCGAAAAGACCGAATGCCACCCTTTGTCCGTCAGTCGTCGCCTCTCCATCTGCCGAATGAACTCGCGGACCGACGGCTGCCGAAGTTGCTCGTCGCGCTCCAAGAGGTGGCCTTGCCGGATGAATTCCTTTAGTTTCGCTGGATCTTCCGATACCCTCAACGGCGACGCAACATACACAGTGCCGCCTTCAATTCGCAATCGCCACCCGATACCAATCAGATCGAGGATTACACTCTTCATAAAAGCGATAGCTAATGCGTCATCGTTAGGAGTCGAACCCAGCCCATTGACTATTTCCTCTCGAAGCGATCTCAAGAGTATCGCCAAAGGCTTTCGCTGCTCCTTTTTGAACGTCCTGGTCACGCGCAAGCAGAATGCCGAAAACTCGACAAGACCAGATTCTGCTAGCAGCGGCTGAATTTTCGTGTATTTCACTCTCATGCGAGAAAAGCCGCCACTATGTTGCTCCACTTTGTCCGGAAGTCGGCCAGCGTAGCGCGTTGGCCCTCCTTGGCGAACGCTCTTTCGGCACGCGCCGCAGCGAAGAGAAGCAGCTCTAACGCTTTACTCACGCTGCGCGTATCGCACTGACGCGCCTGAGTCAAGGGAAGATAGAATCGGTCACAAAATGGATGCTGCCCGTTGAGTACAAGCTGTAGCCCTCGTCGGTTAGAACCCCCGATATAGAAGTCGGGCACGCCCAGATTTTCGATCGCCAGTTTGTAAAGAATTCCTACCGTCGTTCCCCCCGTAACCGCCAAGCTAGTAGCCCTTCTGGGCCATTGCGGCGGCGCGAACAAAATGTCGCGTTCCGTTGCACGGCGTTCAGAAGGAAGGCCTTTCTTCTTCTCCTTCATGAAAACCGATCGCACACGTGCGTTCAGCTTGTGCGCCACTGTCTCGAAGTCAGGACTGAGGAGCCGCAGCAACGATTCGGACGGAGCAATGCCCTGTTTCGTATGCGTCACACCAAAATGCTCATCCAACTCTGGTTGAAACTCCACTTCGCACCGCCACCAGTCGTCATAGTTTTCTTTGCGCTTGCCGCCCATGAAGAACCAGCCAAAGTCGATCTCTCGTCCAGCCCTAAGAACCGAGACGCCGGCGCCCTTACTAATACCTTCATTACTCTTCTCGCGGTTCGACTTTCCCATCCACTCCCTCACCGGTAGCTCGGCAAACCGTACAAGAATCTTACTCTTCCACTTGCCCCGCTGATCGCCGCCTTTAACGAAATATTCCAGCATAGGGCCATACATCTTAGAGCCCTTCAGGTTTTCTCCATCTCGAAGAAATAGGGGATCAACGGGCAATACTGTCTCGCCATTTATGCTGATCTTTCGACCGTCCCAGAGCATTTTTCGGAAAATGCGTCCCATTTCTCGACGCAGCCTCACGAGACTCGACTCACGCTTCAGGCTCAATCGGTCGCAATTATTCCAGATCACAACTGTCCCGCTGACAGTCAAAGCGTCGCCGAATTCTGTCGGCAACAACCGCCGTTTGGGTTCAGGTATGCTGGAAATCTTGCCGCCCAAGATTTCATCAACATCTAGATATGTCCACCATGTTCGCTGGGGTGCGGTCCAGGTGTAAACCTCCACCCGCCTCGCCTGACTGACTGAACTGTTCGGCAATCCCATTCCGAAACGTCCAGTCCCCTGACGCTGCCCAAACCGGTTACTCCCACCGAACTGCAGCGCTTTTCCCAATTCGGCTGGCGTCATACCACATCCGTCATCGCGCACCACAATCACAGAGGTATCTGCCGTGATACCCCGGACCTCAATCTCGACGGAGCGAGCGTCGGCCTCAAACGAGTTATCAACCAACTCCGCGAGCGCCGATCCGGTCCCGCGGTAACCTGCGTCCCGTATTGCCTGAATAAAATGCCGAAGCTCGACAATCGGTGTAGCCACACGATCCTCCTCTGTTTTCTATACAGCGCCTCACGCATGCCTCTGATACGGTCGGCTCAAACAGTACGCTGTTTTCATCGCTCCCAGACTGGTTCTCACCTGTCGTGGGTATCCATCCGGGCTTCGCCATTAAATGTTGCCTATGCTAGGCCAACTACTCGTGCCCCCTCCCGGGCTGTAGAGACTCAATCTTATCCGTTGTTTAGTTGCTTGGTGTAGAGTACGATACTTCACCGATCCAGACGAGCCATAGGTCGCCCGAACTGGAGTGCGAATGTGATGGTCGCCACAACAGAAAAAATCGCTAGCCTTCCGAAACTGCCTGGGCAGATCCACCCAAAGTGGCCAATTACACCGCGAGTTCCGAAGTCCAGGTATTGAGGTAGTGATGGACCTCACAGGCTGGCAGGATCGTCTCGCGCAGCACTTTACTCAGCTAAAAACTGCACGACAAAACTCCCAAGGCGACCGACCAGTGTTCGCGCTTGAGCACGGCCTCGACCAAACTGAGGCGCAGTCGCTCGCGACTCTAGTTCGCGATAGCATAGCAGGCGGCGCGCCATCGCGGGAGCACGCGCTTCCTTGGATAGTTTACGCCACAGAACTTGGCTACAGGTACTCCGGCGACGAGTATTGGCAAACGTTCGAATCCAAGACGCCAGGGTGGACCGACCATGGCGATCGCTACTGGATCCGCGACCGCTTCCACTCGTTTCACGCCAAGTTCGGCGGCGCAAAACCGTCCGGCGCTTGGGCTGAACGTTTCTCAATCATCTGTTGGCCGATCACGCATGCAATCCTCCCTCTGGATCTGCAACGACAACTCGCTCAAATCCTTTACGAGATTCGCTACTCCTTTTCGGCCGAGGTGTTCGAGTCGCCGTTCAAGCTTGGCGAGTTCATCGCGGCAAGAAGCTGGAATACCTCTTCAAGATTCCAGAACTTTGCGCAAGAGACAGCGCTCGTAGGCCAGATCGCAGCGGCGCTACTCCTTCGGGGTGAGTTCGGTACAGGAAGCTTGATACACCCTGCGACACTTCAAAGAATCAGCGAGGACCTAGATCGGGAGCGTCTTTCACGAGAATGGCTACGCGGGGCTCGCCGATTCGCCGAGGAGCGCGCGCACATTCGCGGTCTCGGGCCAGGCTGGGGCCCAACGTGGACCATTCCGCGTCATCCCGAACAGGCTCGAGCCGAAGTTGTAGCGCTCGGCATCGAGCCACGCTTGGTACTTCGCCCAACCGACGTCTTAGACGCGTCGTGGGAAGTGTCACTTGAGATTCCAGACCTCTCTCACCTCCTCTTAAGGTTCCCTCAAACACGTGGCGTACTCACCGGTTCTAGGTGTATCGTCGCAGGCGCCGCAGGTCGGCCACTCGCGCGAGGACGGTTTCTTCACGGCGCTCAACGTGTCGCGCTCGCTCAATGGCCGCACCCCAACGAGGTGTTGCTACAATTCGAGCCATCTGTTCCTGAGCTAGATTTCCTCCTTCACACCGAGTGTCTGCTTCGCCCCGTCAATACCCGTCTCTTTCGCATAGCGTCCGATGGACTTGCTTATGAGTCAAGAAGTCTGCGAGTCCGACCAGGCGAGAGTTACGTGATCGTGAGCGATAGGAAGCCGGTCGGCGCTATCGCCCACGTTCGGCCTATAACACTGCTCTGCCAGAGAGTCTACGGCGCAATTCTCGGTTTGCCCGCTGCGCTCACCGCTGATTGGGAAGCGACCCTTCGTAGCTTAGGATTGGGACTTGCAAAGACGATCGAAGTGTGGCCCGCGGGCCTCGCAGCGCTCGTATGGGACGGGGAGGGCCACGGAGAGTGGCTCGCATCCGAACGGCCATGTCTGGGAATTCGCACTGACCACCCGACCGGCTCACTTGTGGTCTCAATCTCCGGGAGCACAGAGCCGCCACTTGAGCTCACGTCGATCACGCCGGGAGAGCCGATCTTCGTGGAACTCCCTCAGCTTCCTGTTGGTCTCCACACGGTCCGAGTCTTTACTCGCAGTGACCCGAAAGCTGAAACAGAGCCGCTTGGCGATCTCGAAGTAGTAATGCGCATCCGCGAAGCGCATCCGTGGTTGCCGGGCGTAAGTGCTAGTGGACCGCTGCTCATACAGATTGACCCGGACACGCCGACACTCGAGCAGCTCTGGGAAGGACAAACCGAGGTCACTCTTTGGGGGCCACCTGGCCGAAACGTTAAATGCCGCGCCTCATTGTTTGCGAGGGACTCCGAGCCAGCGAACGTTGTCAAAAAACTCCCTCCAATGACATTGCCCATCACGGCAGACGGATGGCGAACTCACTTCGAGAAGTATTTTATCGAGACGAAAGAAGTGCAGGACTCGTACGACGCTGCCCGCATTTGCAAGCTCGATTTCAGTGCCGACGAGTTGGGAGCTTTTACAATCCGGTGCGAGCGGGAGTTTACACCGCTTCGGTGGGCGGTCCGGCGGCATGGTGCACATCACATCATACGTCTAATTGATGACAGCGGAAGCGCCGCAAGTCCGACTGCAGTCCAACTTGCCTTCGAGACTCCTTCCAAGGAGGAGCCTCTCGAGAACTGCACTGAGTACGAGGTCCCTCCTGTTGGTGGGCTGTACGTGGCGCGGTCGGGTGAATTTACAACAGCGATCATCGTTCCTCCAATGGTGCGCGACCTCGCCGGCCTTCGATGCTCTCCTCACTTTGACCGACTAGATCGTTCGGTGGAGTCCTTGGTCAAAGCAGTAAGGCTTGCACGCCTCTGGGGCCAAGCGAGACTGACCGGCGGCGTGTTCTCGGTAGGAAGGCAACGTGACGTCCTGCATGCGCTCACGAGTGAGATTTTCCGGATCCTTGGCGGCGACAGATGGGCGAATTCGGAGGGCACTGTGCAGGGCCGACCCGACAGGATTGAGTACCTAAAGCGCGCGGTGACCCAGCGGAGGAAGGAGTTCGCTATTGGCGAAACCCTTGCGCTCCAAAGTGCCGCCCTCGCGACGGCGGCCTGCCGTGATAGAGTGGAGAGTGTCGAATCGCTCGCTACGAGGTTTTTCTGGTTACCTCCACCGCCGCCCGAGAAATTAGCCCCCGGTCTGATGATTATTCGGCGAAACAGGCCTCCCAGCGCCGACGATCCGAAATGGCTTTCTGAGCTTGCCCTTAGACTTGCGAGCGATCCTGGTGGGGTAGAGGTCTGGGCCGGGCAACACCTCCGCGCCGGTATCCAGCGACTCTTCGGGGTACCCACGCTGGCGAGAGCCGCGAGATTCTTCGTAATCGCGATCCACATACACCTACAGTCGCGCGCATCAACTGGGGAGCTTTATGCCGGGTGGAGGTGGGGATGAAGCGCCTGACTGCGGCAGAGGTCCACGTACAGAAAGTCGCCGAGTTGGGGCTCGACCCAACAGCTGTCGACCTCACATCAATAGAGGCAATAGCAGGTGCGCTCCGCAGGGCGGCGAGTCACCTATGCCCTTGCGCCGCTGCAACATTGGTGCGAGATGTTGTGAGTCCGCTCCGCGGTCTTGTGCCCGACCTCGACGAGTTTAAGACACTTGTCAAAGAGACGCTCGAAGCGATGATCGCCCACGGAGACTTCCTGGAGTATAACGAAATCAGCGAAAATCCTCGGCGCGGGACGGGACCTCTCCTCTATACGGCCCCCGTCAGCTTCGTGGCGCGTGAGAGCGGGGCTGCAATCCTGCTTGGCGTCGCCCCTGATCAACTCTTTCCGCTCCCCAACGAGCTAGAGGTCCGCATCGAGTACGTCAATCACGTTCGGCGATTGAAGCCATTACCCAACGAGGACCTTCATAGCGAGCTTATTCAACTTGGCCTCGTCGAGGTGTCCTACGACGGCTGGTTGAAGGCGCCTCCCTTTGAGGATTCGGCCAAACACGTTCTGTACTTTGACCGATTGATGGACGGTGCGCAGCCGTCTCGCGAGGTGCCTGGCTTGTCGCTCCTGGATCCACAAAGCCCGGTCCGTTTTTATCCTGGGCGATGGGTCCAGCCGCGCTCTCAAACCGGACGCTTCGTGGGACGCAGAAGACAGGCGTACGGCGCTGATCTCTGGTGCTACGTGCAGATACGCAATGGTCACCCAGAACGCCTAATCGATCTGCCGCTTGCCAGCAACCAGTGGCGGGGCTGCGATGAGGCGTGGTGGCTACAAATGGCGATCGACGTACAACGCGGAGAGCCACAGCTCTTCAGAATTCGTCCGGGACCGGGACGCACGGTCGTGATGGAACTCTTCTCGCCGGTTCCGATGTGGGCGACAAAGCGGTGGGATGCGGTCGGCGAGCCTATCCCTACTTCGGGGTGCCTATTGGCATACCGATTACCCGACACCGAGGCGGAAGAAGAAATCCAATTTGCCCGCAAAGCTTTGTGGCTCGATGAACTACGCTAAAGGGTCCGGGGCCAGGACTAGGGGGAAGTAAGATGGATCTTACAATCGGAGAAACGACGCAGCAGTTGCACCACGCGCTACGAGACTACATCGAGGCAACATACCATCTGAGCCACCCTAACCTTGTGGCGCAGCGCCGGGCACTTCTTGAAGAGCCGGGTGTTATCCACCAGCGACCATACCTCGAGAGCACGCCTCGTTATAAAACTGGCGCGCCGTTTCGAGATCTGGGCCTTGACGCCGCTGCGCTGGAAGTCTTCTCGGCCGTTTCGAAGCCACAGGGCAATCTCAAGCTCTTGATTCACGATCCTCCTTATCAGCATCAAGCCATCGCCACTAAGCTCTCACTCGTAGATGGTTGGAGCTTGGTCGTCATGACTGGCACGGGGTCTGGCAAGACGGAGTGCTTTCTTCTCCCCATCCTTGGCAAACTTGCTCGAGAGGCAAAATCTAAGGGAGTTGAGTTCGGCACAACACCTGCTGTACGTGCCATGGTGCTCTACCCGATGAACGCCCTCGTTAACGATCAACTCGGGCGACTCCGATTGCTTTTCGGCGATCCGCGCGTCGTCAACAAGTTCATAGACTGGTCAGGAAGACCGGCACGTTTCGCACGGTACACAAGCCGTACTCTGTACCCGGGCGTGCGCAGCGTGGACAAGGACAGATACCGTTTGGCGCCGATAGGCAAGTACTATGTTCGAAACTTGGAAATCGCCGCGCAACCCGCGTCTCAACGGCAGATCGCTGCTGAAGAGCTCGTTCGCCAATTGAAGGAGCGTGGGAAGTGGCCATCGAAGCCCAACCTTATGGAGTGGTACGGTAACAAGAGAGCACGCTGGAGGGACGGGAGAACGGGCCCCTTCAAGCGATGTGTCACACTCGAAGGCGATCCAGAATTAGTTACTAGGCACGAAGTCCAAGAAGCTCCGCCGGACGTTCTTGTTACGAACTATTCGATGCTCGAGTACATGCTGATGCGCCCGCTCGAGCGCCCGATTTTCGACCATACGCGCGACTGGCTGCGCGCGAACCCTCATGAGCGCTTCCTGCTCGTGATCGACGAGGCGCACCTTTATAGGGGTGCTGCAGGCGCTGAGGTGGCACTCCTGATCCGCCGTTTGCGTATGCGCCTTGGTATTCCTGCAGACCGACTGCAAGTAATCTGTACAAGTGCGAGTTTCAAGGACGCTGACTACGCTGTGAAGTTTGGTGCTCAACTTACGGGGAAGGACCCAGCCGACTTTCGAAAAGTGCAGGGTGACCTTCTCCTTCGTTCCAATGAGGCGAAGGGCACGAGACGGGACGCAGATGCGCTCGCTGCGATAGATCTAACTGCTTTCTATGAGTCGGACAACGATGGCGCCCGGCTTACGCAAGTAAGGCCGTTTCTAAATTATCGCAGCGTTCTATCTTCATTAGAACTGCAGCCCGCGCTCTTCAGTGCGCTCGAATCTTTCGGGCCAATGGCGACCCTCATCAACATAACAATGAACGAAGCCCAACAGGTTGATAGGCTTGGTGAGGCATTGTTCGAGGGTGTCCCGTCGGATGTCGCCGCTCGAGCCGTGACGAGTCTTGTTGCCCTCGGAAGCATGGCACGGCGAGACCCGACCGAGCCGGGTCTCTTACCGTGCCGAGTGCACTCGTTCTACCGGGGTCTCGCTGGACTCTGGGTCTGCATGGACCCTCAGTGCGCAAGTCTCCCTTCTGAGCAGCGTGGCGGACCCGCCGGGATGCTTTTCAGCCAGCCACGAGATACGTGTAACTGTGGCGCGCGAGTGCTCGAACTCTTCACGTGTCGCAACTGCGGGACCGCTTACGCACGCGCCTACACGAACAACGTAGGCGATCCCAACTACTTATGGCCGGAGCCTGGCGGCGCTTTTCGGACGCTCTTGCGCCAAGTCGATGAGCTCGCGCCGATAGATCTCCTGCTTGAGAGTCCCGTTTTTGGTGATGCCGTCGAGCCGGCTGAGTACGACCTGGTCACGGGTCGGTTGAACCCCACAAAACCGGGACCGAGAAATCGCCAAGTTTACTTGCGCAGCAACCGATTGGGCCCGCCCGCAGCCGACGACGATTTCACAGACGCCAGACCTGGTGAGTTTCGGCCGTGTGCGGTCTGCGGCGAGAGCGCCGCCTTTGGTCGGTCCTCCGTTCAGGACCACCAGACAAAAGGTGACCAGCCGTTTCAGGCGCTGATCGCAAAGCAGATCCAGGTGCAGCCCCCCAGCGCTGTTGCGGCGACGCGATTGGCCCCACTCCGGGGTCGGAAGGTCCTCATCTTTTCGGATTCCCGGCAGACGGCCGCGCGGCTTGCGCCCAACCTCCAAAAGTACTCGACGCAAGACGCGCTTCGACCGCTCATCGTCTCTGGTTACGCACGGCTCACTCGCTCTCCAAATATAGCTAACATGCTTTCGTTGGATGACCTCTACCTCGGGGTGCTGATCGCCGCAAAGGACATGGGTGTACGGCTTCGTCCCGAACTGAAAATCGGCGAGGGATTCCAGGACGAAACCGTCGTAGAGGATGCGATCAGGGGCGGCGCGTTATCCAACGATCAGGCTCTGCTCCCTCTCTGGGGCCAACTACGGGCATCCCGGCCACCAGAGTCTTTGCTTCGCGCGATAACGAACCTGTTAACCGATCGGTATTATGGCTTGGAGTCACTCGCCCTGGCTTCACTGATCGAGCGTTCTGTTCACGCGCCCAAGATACAAATCCTGCCTGACATCACGGGGCTCGCAGTGACTCCGGAGCAGAAGCTAGCCCTTGCACGCGCTTGGCTCCGGTGCTGGGGACGCGTTGGGCTGTGGCTTAATCAGATGCCACCAGCCTGGTGGGGACTGAGTTGGGAGTTCCAGCCGCGCTCCGGGAAGTTCATTGAGATGAACAGGCTTTTCGGCGAAAAGGCATCGCGATCAGTCTTCGAGAAGGACTGGATTCCAAAGCTTCTGACCATCTTTGCGGAGCCAATCTCTGGTAAGTTCCGGCTTAGGGGAGGTGAACTCTCCCTCGCGATAGGCGGTATGTGGGCCTACTGCCAGTCTTGCCGGACAGCACAACGCCCGTTCCCGGGACGGAAGACATGTATCAACTGCGGCCAAGACACCGCAACACCCATCGACCCCGACAACGACCCTGTGTTCGTCGCCCGTAAGGGTTACTACCGAGCCAGCACCCTTGACGCGCTACGAACACCGCCTACACCCCCGATGGCGCTCATCGCAGCAGAGCACACAGCACAGCTCAACACTGCTCAAGCAGACGAGGTGTTCTCGAGAGCAGAGGAGCACGAACTCCTCTTCCAGGATGTGGACCTCGGCCCGGACGAGTCTGGTCGCGAACGACCGGCGATCGACGTCCTTTCCTGTACAACGACGATGGAGGTTGGCATTGACATTGGGACGCTCTCAGGCGTCTCACTGCGGAACATGCCACCCGCGCGCGCGAACTATCAACAGCGCGCTGGGCGCGCAGGCCGCCGCGGAAACGCCGTCGCAACCGTAACCGCCTTCGGCAGCGCCGACAGCCATGATGAGCACTACTTTACCCATCCTGACCAGATGATTCGGGGCGCGGTCGATGATCCGACATTGACCTTGGACAACCCTGAGATTGCCCGACGCCACCTCACAGCCTACCTCCTTCAGCGCTATCATCAAGCCAAACTCCCTGCGATCAAACCCGAAGCTCAGCCGCATCTCTTTGCTGTCCTCGGAAAAGTTTCCAACTTCAAGAACCCGAAAGAGGTGCTTAACCGCGCCGACCTCGAGCAATGGCTGCGGTCTAACGAGACCGCCCTCAAGGCAGACGCCGCCACGTGGCTACCCACTGAACTCTCTCGTGCGGATCGGCAGCAACTCCTCGACGGGCTCATCGACGGGACACTGCGACCGATAGATGAGGCAATTGAGTACGATCCCGGTACGGCTGCGGTCGCTGCAAATACCACAACCACGTTAAACGATGACAGCACCAGCATGGAAACACCGGACGAGGCGGGTGAGGAACGGCCTGACCGCGATCCAGCCTCAGAGAACCTCTTGGATCGCTTGCTTTACAAAGGCGTGCTACCAAGGTACGCGTTCCCTACCGACGTCGCCACCTTTCATGTCTTCGATCCAGATCGATCGACGCTTTTCCGGCCTGTCTTTCGGTTTACGCCGTCTCAGGGGCTTCCGGTGGCGCTCTCGCAGTATGCGCCCGGGAAGGAGGTTTGGATCGGGAGCAAGCTTTGGACATCGGGGGCTGTCTATTCGCCTATGCGAACGGATCGCTACCGCGCCTGGCTGGCACGACGTTATTACTACGAGTGCAGTTACTGCCACTACGCACGGACAACTAAGTTGGAAGAGGGGACGCAAGGAGAAACCAAAGACTGCTAGGCCTGCGGCCATACAGGTACGTTTGGCCCCGCGACGTATTGGCTTCGCCCTCCCGGATTCGCGCACCCAGTAAGCAAGGAGGAAGGCACTTCGCCTGACGACCAACCTGCCAAGAGCTACGCGACTCGGGCTAAGCTGACCGCCCCGACACCAGCGGATGCGGGGAGTTGGATGCAACTCAACGACCACCTCCGTGTGCACTACACGAGACAGCATCTCATTGTGACAAATCGAGGTCCGCGCGAGGAGGGCTATACGTATTGCACAAAATGCGGCCTCATCGAGCCCACAGCGCTTCCAAAAGGAGTGGTTGGTGCGGCGCACCGGAAACCCTACCCAGATTCGCACGATCCGAACTGCCCTGGAGGTGGAGCGACCAAGGGCCTTGTACTGGGAACCGACTTCATCACCGATGTCCTCTTGATCTCCATCAGCGTTGACCCGCCGCTAACGCTGACCCCTGGCCTTCTTGCTACCGACGTTGCACTCCGCACTATCAGCGAGGCACTGACTAAGGCAGCATGCGCCCGGCTTGAGTTGGAGGCAAACGAGCTGCAGGCCGAGTACCGGCCCGCACTCACGGCCGCGGGGCGCGACGGCCGTGAAGCCGAGATTTACCTCTACGATACACTGCCCGGCGGCGCTGGCTTCGCCCCGCGGGTGGGTCGGCTCGGATTGAGCGTTTTCGAAGAGGCGCTACAGATTCTAGAAAACTGTCCTGAGAATTGTGACCGCTCTTGTTATCGCTGCCTTCGAAGCTACAAGAACAAGTTCGAGCACGACCTACTCGACCGTTATATCGGCGCGAGCCTTCTCCGCTTTGCGCTCACAGGCACAACACCGACCCTCGACGCTGGGCGGTTGGAAAGATCTACGGACCTTCTGTTTCAGGACATCGAACGACAAGGCATTGAGGGACTCAGCCTGGCTCGGAACAAGGTAGTATCTGTGCCAGGACTCGGACAGGTTGTGGCGCCGATCTTGGCTGTCAATCGACTTGGCGAGTTCGTAGTTGGCCTTCACGGGGCACTGACGCCAGACACACCCTCGGACAACGGTCTCCGTGATATGAAGGAGTACTCTGTCGCAATCCCCGTTATCCTGGTCGACGAGTTGGTAGTGCGAAGGAACCTTCCGAACGCGACCGCTAACCTAATTGAGAGGTTACGAGCTAGCCTTCGGGAGGTAACATAGATGATTGCTACAGAACCGGTACCGCTATGGACCGTGGACACGCCGGCTACGTGGCCGGAAGCACCGGCGGAGATGACAATCACGACGCTTTCAGAAATCGAGGCGTGCCCACGGCGTTGGGCTTTGGCCGCGGCTGAATACCCTGAATTATGGAGCGGCCATGGATACCCACCGCGCCTACAGTTAAGTGCCCTTGTCGGTACTATTGTCCACCTTGCCCTTCAGACGATCACGAGAAAGCTTGTTCAAGCCGCATGCTCGTCGGTTCAGGATCAGAATGGTCCCAAGGTTATGAAGGAGCTTGGCGGCTACACGAAGGTAGTGCACGATTGTATTGATAGAGTCTTGCATCGCTTTACCAACAATCCCAGAGCGCTACCGCTTCTAGAAAGCGCAAATAGATCACTCCGCGCTCGGACACCGGAACTGCGAACGCGAATACAAACCATGCTGTGCCGAGTACGTCTCCCGCCACTCCAAACTGTGCGTGCGGAAATGCGCGAGTCGAAGCTGCGTGCTCCTCTGACTATTGGGGCTTTCACAGAGATCGAACTGCGCGCGACACACATCGGCTGGAAGGGCAAGGCGGATATGCTCGTTCTTTCAGACGAGACATGCGAGATCACCGACGTCAAGACAGGCATGCCGGAAGAGAGACACCAGTTTCAAGTTCAGGTCTACGCGCTCTTGTGGTGCCGTGATGAGGAGCTGAATCCGAACCATCGACGCGCGGATCGACTGGTCTTGCGATATAGCGACGAAGACGTTCAGGTAGCCGCTCCAACTGCAGTGCAGCTTGAAGAAATTGAGCGCAACATCGTCGCTCGCCGTGATGCTGCTCTCCAAACTGCCTCTCAGAGACCGCCAGAAGCTCGTCCCAACAGGGAAAACTGTCGCTACTGCGGAGTTCGGCATCTGTGCGACAAATATTGGACGCCTGAAACTCAGTTTGTAATTGGCGCTGACCAACGTTTCACTGACGCGGAGGTTTCCATCACGGGGAGGCATGGGCCGTCGAGTTGGGATGCGGTGGTCAAGTTATCTGCTCATTCTAAGGCGGGCACGCGGGCAGTCTTGAGGACACATCATGAGCTTGAGTTCCGTGTCAACGATTGTCTCCGAATCATTGAAGCAGCTATTGCCGGAGGGGACGACGAGCAGCCAGTGGTATTCACCCTGTTTGCCGTGAGCGAGGTTTATTCAGTGCGATCCGGTGGAACAGCCACAAAAGCGTCGTAAGGAATTGGACTGATGAGCGCATAGCGATCAACATCGGCAAAAGCACGATCTCCCTAGTGTGTTTTAACTCGCCCCTTGACGGGACTCTGCGCGTCAATTATCTCGGTGGAAGCCTCTTGCAAGAAGGACTTAAGGGGAGGTGGGGGAGGGGCGTCACCTACAGGGTCG
>Ga0187881_10002652_pt1 | contig 16469 bp, 14 predicted proteins | sample June2016WEW_19_1_2_FD_133017 | JGI IMG/M metagenome (GOLD analysis project Ga0187881, IMG submission 133017) | Peatland microbial communities from SPRUCE experiment site at the Marcell Experimental Forest, Minnesota, USA - June2016WEW_19_100 | ecosystem: Environmental > Terrestrial > Soil >...
GCAGGTGTCGGTGATGCTTTTACCTCTGGGCTTTTAGAACCCATGGGAAGCCACCCGAAAAGAAACCGGCCGAGAAGCCTTCTTGGGGAAGGGTCCCGGGTTCAAATCCCGGCGGGCCCGCCATATCACGGGTTCGATGAACAAAAAAGTGGATTTAGCGGTCTTTAGGCTTAAAACGTCTCATTTCACGGCTAGCCCGGAGGAATTTGAACCTAATTAGGCTAAAATTCCGTTAATGCTGTTAGAACCTGAGTCCCGATTATAGAAAGATATAATACTATTATGCTGTAAGTGGCTACATAGTGCCTCCTGATTGGCACAAAGTAGTTCCGAACAGTGTGCTTTGCTTGTTATAGCTCCCGTCGGAGCGTATATTGGTAGGGTACAATCTGGCATCGACCGCATCCTTTCTCAAAACGCTTCGCCAAGCACTCGAGTAGTAGTAGTTCTCGTAGTGGGCTCCGATTGGATCGCCATGGACAATGCCTACAAGTCCAGTTTTGTAGAACCTGTAAGAAACCATTTACTAAAAACATGGCAACAGGAAAAATTCCAGATAGAATGCCAAGTCCGGGAGCTCCCGTTGGATGAAGAAGATTACGTAGCTGGTTGGCTGCTAGGAACAATTTCAGATTTTCTTTCATCCAACCCTAAAGACTCACCTGTTCACGTGGACTTAACCTCCGGGCCAAAAGAGTGGCAATTCGCAGCAATCGATGTCTCGCATTTTTTCTCAAACCTCGAGCTCTATTTCGTCAAATCCACCATTAAGAGGCGACCCTCCGATTTCCCCGAAGAGCAAATACGTGAACAAGGGCACCCCAAGCTACAGATCGTTCGAACTGGACAATCAACCTTGAGGCACTGGCTCGAACCTGCTGACGAGAAGTATGGCCAGCCTAACCAACCATATGTCCTGTTCAAGGCAGTTCTGGAATTTGCTCTAGCGAAGACACCTCGCTCAACTCAGGATGCTGAAGAACTCACTAGAATTCTCGTTCCTGTCGAGGCTGATGATTTCATTCGACATTATCGTGAGCTACTCCCAAGCGAACTGGAATCGAGGTTACGCGATGATTCAGACCTCAAGAGAAGCATTAGCAAGTTACTCTCATCGGTAGAGATGTTCAAGCTTTTCGAAAGAGAAGGTCGGTCGGTTAGGCTTACCATCAAAGGTGCGATGCTTGGGCTTTCGCTATTCGCTAAGAGGAGGTCTAACTCTGCGAAATGAGGGCGGGAACAAAAAAGGAGCCCGTGACAGGTATCGGAACAATATGCAAATTCTAGTCACTCTCGCGGTTTTGTTTACAGCTCTATTCATTATTCTAAGTGGAAGATATGAAAGTGACACCCAGAAGTGGGCTTACGGAGTGGTAGGCTTGGTGATTGGTTACTGGCTGAGGCGGGCGTGAGTTGGAGGTGTCAGTTTTTGAAGTTGAACCGAGAAGGGTTTCGAGATTGGCAGAAAGCGTCTTGAGCAAGTGAAGCCAAAGCTGAACGTTTCATTTTGAAATTTCTTCCTTTCTCTCTCAGCTGATTCGACCGTTATCCTCGATTTTGAAACTAACACGATATCCTAGAAGAATATGGAAGGCATACGAGGCTTACTGTTTCTTAGCCGTAGGACAACGGATATCGACAGCAATTGAATCAACCGCTGCGTAGCGTGGATTGCGTCAAGAGTTAGAGAGATCCTGGCCAGCTCTTCCGCTCGTGCAGCATTAGGTGCATTGTAATAAATTCCGTTGAGTGAGTCTGTTCCAAAACCGTTGTCAGCGATTGAAACGTTGTAGGATTTATTGCCGTTCGGAAGAGTCGTTGCCGTCATGCGAGATGGAAGACTTGGAGGTTGAACGACTGAGGTTTGTGAAACACTTTGAAGGTAGCTGTAACTCATATTTTGATAATATAGTTCTCCCGCTTTCAGGCCAACAGTAGTAGTGGCGAGTAGAAGTAGGAACATAATTTCCCTATGCATCAAGAGAGAACTCCTCTAGGCGTCTCATGATTGTCCTTTGCATATATGAATGTACCATCAATGGAACATTAATGTTTTTGCAAACAGGTTGACATTATTGTTTCTTTTGGTTGTGATGTGTTAGCACTTCTACTGTTCTCTTCGCTTTCATTGACAGTAGTTCCTTGTTTTAGCGTTCTCTGGCATACTCTAGGTATGATGGGTCTATCTCGAAAGGCCTGAAAGTTGTTGCAGCGGAGAGCCAAGTAATGCGGTCTCGGGCGTCAGCTCCAAGAGATTTAAGCGAAGCAATACGAAACTGGTAACCTTTGACGAATCCGGAAAACAGAGGAAAACGTCCGTTAGACCTTCACGAACCCCAAGCTAACAAGACTATTGGCAACACTCGTAGGCATCGGCGAAGTGGCCTTTGAATTCAAGAGGATCCATCCTAGAGGATTGACGGGTACGTATTGAAGATGAATAATGACGCATGGGACTTGGCTAAAGGTACCCAGTGCCGCCTTTACATCCGGAAGAATCCATCGATAAGTGGACTCTACGCTCCAATTCCGCTCCGGCGCCACAACGACAGCAGATACCGGCAAAGTGAGCTGTTTCAGTTCATTGCTGACCTTGAGTTTGAAGGAGTTCACTATTTTGTCCATGGGAGTGGCTGAGGAAAACGAATGCTCTACAAGTCTGGAAACCTCGAAGTCAACTTGCTGCCCTGATATGGTAGCTCTGATGTCTGGAGTGGGAGTGGACTTTGGGATGATGAACCTGACTCCTGGATCAATTGACTTCACAACCCTCGCAAACCGGACCTCCGAAAGGAATGAATAGATTTTGTCTTCCTGGCAGACTTCAACGTGGAATTTAGCGTTGAGACTATTGAATGTCGACTGAGAGAATTCGTCCAGGATTTGTTCCATTTTATGCCAATCAATATTTGAAAAGGTCGATGAGTTATACTTGTGGCCCTCGAATAGTTCATTGACTCTAATCCTCGATGACACAGCACAACCCTTGAATATGTTACGTAGACGATGAGCCATACTTCGTATATCTGTATGCTGCGCTCGCATTTCTGTGGCTATCTTAAGGTCGACTGGCAACTTGCACGTTGGGCTAACGGCTTACACGCTCACGATCGTTTTGTTAAAGGAGATTGGAGCGGACACGAGAGCCGGATCTTGTTATGAAGAGGTTACCTTAGCCCTTTCCTCTCGAAGAGTATTCTAACGTACTTACTGAACTTCGTATCGACTAGTTTCCGTAGTTCATCTCCTTCGATAGGGATCAGTGTTAACCGATCATTGATTCGTGCATCTCGAATAGCAGCAAGAGAATCGCGGCTCAGGTTACTAGTAGTCAAGTATATTCCAATGGCACAGTAGGCTCCCGCCTTCTTGACCTGTGCGATGAAATGATCGAGTTGAGCTATTGGAATCGTCTTCTCCCAATTCTTGCATTCGACGCAAACATAGGGCGACTTTCGCCAGAAATTGTCTTGAATCTCATGACCAAGAACATAGTCGATTTCTCCAGCTTCGGATCTGAGATGCCTGGAGACTATCTCGAATTCTCCGTCCCGACGAACAACACTCTCAAAGAACTGCTCGAACAACTGCCCTTTAAGAACCGGATCATTAGTGCTAAGGCATTTGTCTAGTGCATCTGTGATCGATTCATTGGTCGTCAAGATCTGGGTGTTAGAGAAGCCCTCCTCCGCCTTGCTCGGCGCACGAAAAAAGCCAATATCAGAAAGTGTGCATATTACGTCTAAGTATTCAGTTTCTCGAGGAAATGTCGTGCCACAGGCTTGGCACTCAAGTTCGTCAGGAATCTGTGAGATTCGTTCAAATTCTCCAAGGTCCTTCCCGCACTCAGGGCAACGTACCTGTAGCCGGGCAGACATCTTGCCATCGAGAAGATATGGTATGAGGGTCGACTCTAGTGTCTTAAAGTTGCCTCCAACATCTTGGAAGAGTGAGCGTAGGTCAAAAGTCCTTTTTCCCTGGGCCGCATATTTTCTAAGAATTTCATTTAAAGTAGCTGTCGAGGATTCGCTCTGGCGCATAGATATCAGTTCCTAGGCTTATCTTTTCTAGCGCCTGAGCAATGAATAGTATGTCATCCTCGCTACTGAAGGATGTAAAGTAGACTCGACCATCTCTGAAGAATATCCTGAAGTTGACCGTGTTTCGGTCGCGTTCAATTGTGGCATGTCCACCTCGAAGAACTCCCTGCCCGTAAAGCTCTTGGAATGTTTTCGTCTTACGAAGATCGATTTGGCTCTTTGCGCTTATGCTAATAGCGCTGACTTCCTCACTCTCCCCAAATTCGAACCTTGCATTATTCAGTGAGACTATCCAGCGAAGAAAGCGTTGTATGGTCTTAAAACTGTAGAGGTCTAGGGAGAACGCAGACCCAAGTGAAAGTATGCCGGCAACATTGTACGAAATTTTTTTCGCGACCCGTCTATGACTTGCTCTAACTTCAAAGAGGCTTGAGAGAGGTCTCACAATGGCCGTTCCATGATGAGTTATGAGGTGTTCTTTGGTTTTCCTGGACTGCGGGTCAAAAAGCAGAGCCTTTCCTTTGAAATAGATGAATCGTATTCGAATCGACTTCGTTAGCTCATCGGTCTCTACGTATTCAAGATACGGTTCGCCCTCGTAGATATTCTTCGGCAATCTCCCGTCTGCGATAGCAGAACTCTTCTCAAGAAGCGTCTGCCATCCTGCAACATGTTTCTTCAGTCTAAAGTAGTAGCATAATGCGTTACCCGCGTACGCATATTCAGAGAGGACTCGCTCCTTGTCCTTTTCTAAAGCCTCTTGAATCAAATAATCCGGCAATTCATATGTTGGTATATCTGTCGGTACAACAATTTGAAGAGACTTGGCAACCTTGTAGATTGATTCGACTGGCATTCTTGCAAGCAGTTCACGTAGTCTCTTATCCTTCTCTTTTGCCGTCGGCCCTCACCGCCCGTTCAAACATAGGTTGCCCAAGGATGTCGTACCCTTACGTTGACCTTATACACTGTATAATATTAGCTTTGGCGTAATGTGTTGTTAAAATTAACAACATCAAATCCCAATGTCTATTACCTTGTGTTAGCCACTCTTAGTTCGATTCAAATGCCAGAGATCCGCGACCCAATTCACAGCGATATCTTTCTTGACGACTCAGAGATCGCTGTGATTGATACTCCAGAATTTCAAAGACTTAGGTGGCTTGCAGAACTACCTACAGCGCGGTTCGTCTATCCTGGTGCTACGCACTCTCGGTTTAGCCATTGTGTTGGAGTAATGATGCTAGCAAACACAATCTACAGGAATCTAAAGCGCGCTGACGGGAGACAATTCAAGCCAAATGCCAACCTTCTCAAGCACCTTCGCGTAGCAGCTTTGCTCCACGACATCGACACGCCGCCGTACTATCCAATCTTTCTCGACCACTATCTCGTGAAAGACTACCTGATGGCTATCAAACGTGAGTGCGTAAGATCCATTTGCAAAGGGGTCAATAACGAAAGCGACGATGAGGATGAAAAGATAGATCCCGATATCGTTTTGAGCATACTGGAAGGACGAGATGAGTTCAAGTACCTTAGTCAAATAATCGATTGTGAAGTTGGAGCAAACAGACTGGATTACTTGATGCGAGATGCATATTACTGCGGGGTCAACTATGGTCGCCTTGATCCGAGAATCCTATATCAATTCTACTTCGACAGCGAGCAGATCGTGCTGAAAAAGGAAGCATTGCCACTTGTTGACACGGTCTTCAATGCAATGTTTCAGATGAAAATCAACGTCTATGATCACAGAATCGCTAGGTTAGCCGCTAGAATGCTCTACATAGCTGTCGATGAGGGCATCAAGAAACGGAGTCACCGAATCCCTGATTTGCTTCGTATGACTGATGAAGAATTCCTTAGGGAAGTCGGCAAAGCTGATGTTGAATCAGTAGAGCGAATCAGAAGAAGGACGTTCCCAAAGACTGCATTCATACTGGACGCAGTCTCGCTTAGGGACATGGAGCTGATCCCTAGGTATTTCGAGAGCTTCAGACAAAGCAAGGAGGTTATAGAGAGAGAGCTCAAATCAATTACGAATTCTGAATCAGTCGTAGTTGATTTTGTGTCGCTCAAACAACCTCCAGCAACACCCATCAAGGCTCAGGTGAACTCGACGCAGATAGTACTTTCCGAAGTACCACTGCTAAGTAAATGGTACGAACGGCAACCATTTGAGCAATGGAAGATGTTCGTGTTTTGTGACGCCATCGATTTGCGTGCAGTTCATGATGCCTGTGAGAAGATTCTTGGGCCACTAGAAATAGGAAGAGAAAGTGAGGAGAGAAAAGTGATTGAACCGCTCCGAGACCTCTACGCGCAACTTGACGGGAGAGTCTCAAGCGATAGAGTCCACAGCTCGATGAAAGAGAAGATTCTCGACCTTCCAAGGCACGAGCTGTCAACTCTCAGAGCGTTAGTTGCAATGGGGCCGTCCACGGCGGTGGACACAAGCAAACATACCCAACGCGAAAGATCTACAGCGAGCCTCATACTCAACCGACTCGTTGAATACGGTTTCGTGGAAAAGGAGAGACTAGGGAAGAGGGTATTCTTCAAGCCGACATCTGCTACAATTAGTGCCATCAGAGAACTTGGAACGACCCCCCTTCTCAAGCCAGTTGTCAAAGTCTAGCGACAGCATGATCTCAGAGGTGATGCGATGGTAAACAAGATGGGGAAATCAGTACTCAATACCAAACCTCATCTCAAGAAAAGTATTGTCAGAAAGCAGAAACCTATCAACAAAATCAGAGAGGAAGCAAGCGGAGTGAAGGATTTGAAAGATACGATTGCCTACTTAGATGTTCATGACGTCGACAAAGCATCAAAGCTGATTCAGGACCTAGGACAGATACTGAGCAAATTGGATCTTGTTAAATCGGCATATTCTGGCTAGCCGACGCAGGGTCCTCCTACGCTCGACCTATCGATTGTGAGAGAGCCAAACTTCAAATCTGGAAAGGCATTCCAGGATGATTGCGAAGGCTACAACTATTTTGTCTCACAAATTACTAAGTAGAGATTCTGCGAGAGGACAAAATGACCCATCGTGAACTAGTGCCGAAAAAAGTCACACGAGACGAGTTGAATTCACTCGTCGACAAAGCCGCAGATCTGATTAGAACAGCCGTGGATTACAAGTTCATTCTTGTACTGCTCTTCCTCAAGAGAGTGAACGACCTTTCGAAGACTGAAAGAGACCGTTACAAGCAGCGACTGAAGAAAATCGAAGGAATGTCGGAGAAAGAAATTGAGAAAGAGATGGAGAAGGCCGATTATTATACGTTCAACATTCCTAGACAGTTCCACTGGGATGAGATTACCAAAGACGTCAAAACTCTTCCGGAAAAACTCGCCACTGCCATAAGCGAGACAGCAAAACTGAACACCGAGCTCCAGGGCGTCATCAATAGAGTCGACTTCTTGGAGTTCGCTAGGAACCAAGAGAATAGGGATCTGCTGCATCAACTCGTAGAGCTTTTCAACAAATACGACTTGGCTGGCGAGGAAGTCTCTCCAGACGTTCTCGGAGATGCATATGAGCACATACTCATGAAATTCGCTCCTGAGCGTGCCAAGGAAGGAGAAATCTACACTCCACGAGAAGTCATCAAACTGATGGTCGAGATACTGGACCCGAAACCCAAGGATAGCGTGTATGATCCGTGTTGCGGTTCCGGTGGCATGCTGATAATCTCCTATTTGCACCTCGCTCAAAATCCAAAATACGGTGAGAAAGAAGCTCGAAAATTGTTCTTGTACGGGCAGGAAAGGAATCCGGAGATTTACGCCGTAGGCCAAATGAACCTACTACTTCACGATATCAAGAACGCTCATCTTGAGAATGGCGATACGCTCGAAAATCCTAGATTCAGGGACAATGGAAGACTGAAGCAGTTCGATGTCGTAATCGCGAATATTCCTTGGAATCAAGACGGTTACAACGAGGGCAGACTCAAGGCGGTCAATTTCAAGGACAGATTCAGTTTCGGACATCCACCACAGAGTTCAGCGGACTGGGCCTGGATTCAGCACATGCTCGCCTCTGCCAAAGAAGATGGAAGAATAGCGGTAGTCGTCGACAACGGATGCCTGTTCCGAGGCGGGCAAGAAAAGGTTGTGAGAAGCAAGTTAGCAGGCAAGGAAAAGGATTGGATTGAATGCATTATTCTGCTACCAGAGAAAATATTCTACAATACTGGAGCGCCTGGGACAATCATAGTATTCAACAGAAAGAAGGCTGAGAAAAGAAAGAACAAGATTCTGTTTATCAACGCCTCAAATGACTTCATACGGCACCCATCAATTAGAAGATTAAACACTCTATCTTCAGACAACATAGGAAGGATAGTCGAAGCATACAGTAACTTCTCCGAGTTTTCTGGTTTCTCACGTGCTGTTGACGCTAAGGAGATTGCCAAGAACGACTATAATCTGAACGTTTCCCTCTATGTAATGCCCATCGAAGAAGCGGGAAAAATCAGCATTTCGCAGGTATACTCGGACTTGAAGAAACTCGAAGAGGAGAGAAACAGCATCGACAAGGAACTCGAAGAGGTGCTAACCAAAGTAGCAGAGTTAGAGCAGCATGGCCCAAATAGTCTTTCTCGATACTAATGTAATCCTAGACTATTTGGAGGGTAGAGACCAGGCTGTAAAACAGATAGTCGAACGTCTTCTCGACCTACACAAGAGTGGCAGGGTTGTCTTGGCGACTTCTGTCCTGAATATTGCAGAATCCATTTACACGGAATTTGACCTACACTTTGGAAAGTGGGGTCTTGCTCGGAATCTGGCATTCGATGAAATCAAGAAGCTAAGAAGAAACTGGAAGATATTTGCTGACGTTACAAAAGACAACAGCGTGAGAGAGAAGATTGAAGCTTTCGCTTACAAGAACGGAGTAGCATTGTATTCAGTTTCACCTGGAATCGAAGAATGTGACAGAATTTATGAGTTGATTTACAAATATCAACTAGAATCGCAAGACGCTGTTATTGTAGCTGCCGCACTGACGAACAACGCCACCTATTTCCTATCTGACGATGGCCCTTTGATCAAGAAAACCAGTGAGATATTAGACGGTTACAACCTTCAAAATGAGCAATCACGTAACTCTTTTGTCAAGGATGTTCTGGAGGCGATTTGAGTGAAGTCACATCTCTTCTACAAAGAGGAGAACTTGGAGCTGACAGCACTCGGGAAAATTCCGAAAGATTGGCCAGTAGTGTCAATTGGAGACGTGGCTGAAACAACAAGTGGAGGTACTCCCAGTAGGGCAAAGAAGGAATACTACGGTGGGTCCATCCCATGGGTCAAGTCAGGAGAACTGAAGGACAATATCATCGATTATACGGAAGAAACCGTTACTGACGAGGGATTGCGGAACTCTTCAGCCAAGTTGTTCCAAAAGGGCACATTGTTAGTAGCATTGTATGGTGCAACCGTTGGCAAGACTGGCATTCTGGGAATAGATGCGACGACAAACCAAGCGATCTGCGCAATCATGCCAAAACAGAATAAGCTAGATCCCAACTATCTTAGGTTTCAAATAACTGCGAGAAGAAATGAACTCATTTCTGCAAGTTCTGGCGGAGCTCAACCAAACATAAGCCAGGGAATCATTAGAGGATTCAGAATTCCGTTACCCACTGTGCACGAGCAACACAAAATCGCCGCAACTCTCTCCCTAGTCGATGAGGCAGTTCGGAAAACCAACGAAATCATCTCGAATATTGAGCGTCTCAAGAAAGGCCTGATGCAGCAGCTTCTAACCAGAGGGATAGGACACAAGGAGTTCAAGGATACTGAGATTGGAAGAATTCCGAAAGAGTGGAAAGTCGTAAGGCTGGAGAACTACATAGATCTACTCACTGGATATCCATTTAGGAGTCAGGAATTCTCTACTGACACCAACGGCGTCAGACTTGTTAGAGGAATAAACATCACAAGAGGGAGATTGAGATGGGAAGAAGATATCACGAAATATTGGAAAAGCATCACCAGGGACCTGGATAAGTACCTGGTACAGAAGAGCGACCTTCTTATCGGGATGGACGGAGCACTTGTCGGGAAGAATTATGCGCTAGCAAGCGAGAACGACTTGCCAATGCTTCTCGTCCAAAGAGTTGCCAGGCTACGAGCGAAAAACGGATTGAATCAAAGGTATTTGTTCTATTTGATTGGGAGTCCATCCTTCGTTAATTACGTAAACAAGGTGAACACTTCTTCTGGCATAGCACACATTAGTTCTACTCAAATCAACAATTTCAAAATCCCGTGGGCGCCTCCGCAAGAACAGGAGAAGATCGCACGAATGCTTTCCGCGGTCGACAAAAAAATCGAACTTGAAAGAATGATTAAGTCAAACTTGGAAAAGGCAAAGCTTGCACTAATGAATTTACTTCTCACCGGCAAAATAAGAATTAGGGTAGATTGAATGACGTATAGCGAGAAAGGCACAGTTGAAGATTTTATTATTCGGGAACTCAAGAAGCTCGGATGGACGGCCGTAACTCAAAAGGAAATGGAAGCAAAGCGAAAGGGAAGACTTGACGAACCGCTGGTTCTAGAAGATTTAAGTAATTCTGTTAGAAAGCTCAATCCCGACATAGAATTCTCCAACGCTGATCTTGACTTTATCGCTGTCTCGCTGAGGACCATACCCTCGAATCTCGAAGGAATCAGAAGGTTTCTTGACATTTTCAGAAATGGTTTGGTTATCCCGATACAGAAGGAGAACAAGGAGAAAGTCGTCAGGCTATTCGACCTTGAGAACCTTGAAAACGTCGATAAGAACGGGTTCGTTGTAACGAATCAATTCAAGCTTGAAGGCTCGAAAGGTAACATCAGGGCGGACATTGTTCTTCTTGTCAATGGTATACCCCTAGTCTGCATCGAATGCAAGAGTCCGACGCATGAGAACGTTGATTGGACGACTGCCTACACACAAATAAAGCGATACGAGCGACAGGCCCCTGAGCTTTTCAAGTACGTTCAGTATTCGATAGCCACCGACGGCATCAAGACTCGCTATTTCCCTAATGGCTTCAACGAGGAGAACAAGGATTTTCTTAGCGAATGGAAAGATCCGCACCCATTCAAAGCCGAGGATTTCAAAGAAGATATTCTGAAAAGCACAGTATACGGCCTTTTGTCAAAGTCAAATCTCCTCGACCTGATTGAGAATTTCACTTTCATCAGGAAAGAGACAGACAAGTCTACCAAGATAATGACGAGGTACATGCAGTTCAGAGCATCGGAGAAGATCTATCGAAGAGTAATCAACACCCTAGAAAAGAAGGAAAACAGCAAGTTCGGTCTGATATGGCACTGGCAAGGTTCCGGAAAAACCTACACGATGGCTTTCTCCGCCTGGAAGCTCTACCACTCGCCTGAAGCGGAACGCCCCAGCATCTTCGTGGTTGTTGACAGAAAAAACCTTGAAGAGCAGATTGAGAAGGATTTTGGCTTCATTCAAGTTCCGATAGAAAAAATTGAGCACGTAGACGACCTAATTGAGGTCTTGAAGTGGGGAAAGGAAGGAAAAAGGGGCATCTTCCTAGTAACCATTGAGAAGTTCAGGCCGAAGGAATTTGCAAAGCTGAAAAAAGAAAGCGGCAAGATAGAAATCAAAAGGGAGAATGTGATTGTTCTCGCGGACGAGGTGCATAGAACCCAATACGGGAAATTCAGAACGGTGATGAAAAGCGTTTTCAAGAAAGCCTTCATATTCGGTTTTACAGGCACGCCTCTTTCTAAACCAGAACGGAACACGTTTCAGAAGTTCTGTCCGAGAGGAGAGCTCTACCTCGACAGGTATTCGATGCTCGACGCATTGAAGGATGGATTCACTGTCGAACTCTCTTATGAGCCGAAACTCCCTGAGTATCATCTTAACGAGACACAATATCGACAGTTCGTGAAATTCGAGGAGGAGGAGCTGAAGACACGATCGAAAGCGGAACAGAATGAAATCAGGAAAAAGGTCAAGGTAATCGTCGCGTTTGTCAAGAAAAAGGAGCGGATAGAGGCAATCACCGAAGACATAGCCCGTCATTTCAAGGACATAGTCGAGCCCACCGGTCTTAAGGCAATGGTTGTAACAATAGACAGAGATGCATGTATCCGATACAAGAATGCATTAGACCAAATTCTGCCGTCGAATTGCTCAGAGATTGTGATGACGTTCAATGCGAACGATAAGGAGCCAATTAGACCCTACTTTGACAAGCTATCTGAGAAGTACGCTACCAAAGACCCAAAGGAAATTCATGACAAAATTATTGAGCGCTTCAAGGAAGGCAAAGAGCTCAAGATTCTAATAGTAACTGATATGCTGATCACGGGATTTGACGCTCCTGTCCTTTGGACTATGTACCTCGACAAACCATTGAAAGAGCATAGAGTTCTTCAGGCCATAGCACGAACGAACAGACCGTATCTGAACAAGAAGTTCGGTTTGATTATTGATTATATTGGCGTCCTTGCAGAGATGCAGAAGGCTTTCCAGAAATTCGAAGCAAGCGAAGCAAAAGACATTCGTGTCGTTATTAGGCAGCTCGACAAGGAGAAAGACGAATTCAGAGAGCTGCTACAGAAAGCCCTGAAGACCTTCGAGTCTGTGAAGAAGGAAGATACCCGAGAAAGTCTGGAGAGTGCGATGAATGCTCTTGTGAATCCCGAAGCAGCCAAGCAATTTGAAACTACCATGAGAGCGCTCATTAAGTCGTATGAAATGCTTAGTGGAGACGAGTTTCTTGAGCCATATCTCTCTGACTACACATGGCTCGCCAAAATATTCGTAGCATATAACAAACGGTTCAAGAAGAAAGATATGGACGAACTGAAAATAATAGAACTTTCGAAGAAGACGTTCCAACTCATACAACAAACAATCGACGTTAATCAGATCGAAGATACATATCCAACTTTGCGGATTGACGCAGAATACGTTGAAGCCCTCAAGAAGTCCAAGCCTAGAACAACCGGCGCTGCGATAGATGTCATTACCAACATTCAAAATGAAGTGAGGACGCATTCTAGCTCACCGTTCTTCCTCAATCTCAGTGGAGAAGTAGAAAGGACCTACGAGGAGCTCAGAACAAGAAAGATCGACACCGAAGAAGCGGTACGCAAGGCATTGGAGTTCTCCGAAAAAATCACGCGATGGAAGAGCGAAGAGAATGAAATTGGCAAAGACAAGTATCCCCTCTACGAGGCACTGAAGACCGTACTTCCGGACGCAGAAAAACAGAAGGCAATAGTTTTCATCAACCGGCTCAAGGACCATCTTGAAAATTTTGGTCTACTTTTTGAAGGCTGGCAACTGCAGAGAGATGTACGACGCAAAGTGAAAGCTGAAACAAGATTCATCCTTTTGGCGGACTATAAGGAACACCGCGACAAGATCGACGACCTCACCGAGCAACTGTTTGCAGCGATGGAGGGAATGGCATGAACAGATCAGGCGCTAAGGCTACCACCGAACACCAGAATGAAGAACTCTATTCGAAACTCTGCGACATTTACGAACAGATAAGAACGGAAAGAAGAATCGAAGTCTTCGGTGCCCTAGATTTTGAGGTCGTCAGAAACATCGATGGTAAGAAGCATAGGGTCGCAAAACTGAAAGGAAACAAGATACTTGTGCACGTAAACGCTAGGCGATTGCCGAAAAGTGCCTTAAGATATATCATTGCACACGAAATCGCCCATACGTTAACAAAGAGACATACGAAGAGATTCTGGAAAATTGTCGAGACCATTTATCCTCGGTACGAAACGGGCCAGGATCTTCTTGTGAGATATTTCACAAAAGACAACCTACTGGTCGGCTTCTGATAAACGTATGAATTACGGGCCTACACTCAAAGATGCGATTCTGCTGACTGGGTGGCCACATGGTGCCCTCTTTCATGAGTAACAAATCCGTAACCGTAACGACTTTGGCTTTTACGGAGTCAAATACGAGCTAAAACCAGCCGTGACTTGAACGGGAATGTCTCAAGTAACTCATGACTTAACTCGGTAGCCGTAAAAGCGAACTCCGTAATTTTCCTTCAGAAACCATTACTGTGGACACGGGGTTACAGACGCTTCCTATCTAGGTCTACGTGCTTGGAGCGAACACCCATGACACGATCCCATAGCGTCGCTTACCTCACGTAACTGACTCCCGCAGAGGTAGCAGGAATCAAAGTTGAGGGCGATAACAAATGGATGACTCTAATTCAGAACGCAAGCAAGATAAACACGGCACCTAGCAAAAGCAAGCATGGGATTTGACAACCTCTTTTTCCAAGACTTCAAGAAACTCGACTTTCCATGCAATACCGACATGGTTTATGTGATAGGAGTTCAAGACGACCGAAAGGGATTCTGTCCTTTTTATGTGGGAAAATCCAGTAACGTCATGGGTAGAATGGGAGACTACACGAGAGCACATTTTGATCTCAGCTCTTTGCCAGACTTCCATGTTGGATGGGCTATCAGGTTCTTCCAGTGTGCAAACAAGAAGGTCGAAGTGAAGTACAAGCCCTCCAAAGACATGTCGCAGGAAGAAAATGAATGGAAGAAGAAATTGCGGCTCGCACTAGGAAATAAGTTCCAACTGTTGACCGAGACTTTGTTCCAACCCTTTGGGAGCGAAGGCGAGGAAAAACAGAAGGTTCGAATGTATTGCGAGAAATTTCTCAATGCTCTAGACGATCATCCTATGGCAGAAGCCGAGAGTAGCTAATTCTCATTCAGAATCGCCTCAGTCAGCAGACGGTTTTTACAACGTCATAAAACTGGCGTAGCAGTCGAAGACTTGACGTTACCTTTTCTTGGGTAACGTCAAGTTAACGGTTGACGCACCGATAAACTCCCAGTGTAAAGAGTCGGTTGATGGCCCATTAGCCAGACAAATCTACTGCTATAACAAATGGGATAAGGCTACTGAACCTATACTCTTCGTCGAGTTAACAATGTCTCGAGGTTATTCTACCTGTTCAGATTGCGGATTTCAATTACCATTAAACCATCAAGGACCGTGTCCGCGATGTGGTTCTACGAATAGGTCAGCCGTGGTTTTTGAAACGGGCAGTAGTCGTGGCTCTGCGATTGTAACCATTCAAGACATAGTTACTGGTTCGGGGGGTACGGCATTCGTTTCACGTAATCTACCTATTCCAGATTGGTGGCCTTCAGCAGCTAGGTCAATAACAACTGACATCGAATCCAGAATGCCAGAGATTCTTCAACAGCATGATGCCCAAAGGGAAAAAGCGGAGAACACTCTGCGAAAACAGCTGACCAGAATTGCAGGTACTGTTTTCTGGATATTTATTCCTCCATACACTGACAATCCAGTAGGGAATGTATGAGAGGTTCATCTCCTCTTGAGTAGAGTCTTCGTGAAGGTGCCTGTGCAGAAGGCCCTTGTTCATCATCGGGATGATTATGGAGTTGACTTCGTCGACGCTGCTAACTTTGAGGGCCAGCATCGACTGCTTCTGTATTCCCGTCCATCCCTGGTTGCCCAGAGTGACTCCGCTCCCGCAGTACTCGCAGGTGATAACCATCTCGCCAAACTTGGGAGCTATCGGAGCGCCGCAGCTGGGACACTTCAGCAAGCTTGCGCCGGCAGGGGCTATAATTTGCTCATTCCTAAAAGAAGCGGCGGGAACGTCACTAGGTTGGAGATCAGGCTGGCCTCCGCCCAGAGTTGTAGCGGTCCCGCACTTGTAACAGAATGACGCGTCATCGGGAAGCTGCGTGCCGCAGCTTGAACAAAACATGTTTCCGTTTCGTCTCTCTCTTGCTAAAAAGATTGCACTAGGCAATCAGATTGTTTCGGCTGTGATGCATATGTTGCGTATTTTGCGAGTCTAGCCGAAATCTTATCCCTCACTTCTGAGGTTCAGGCTGCGGGTTATGAGGGTTCAAACGAGGGTGTAAAGCCAAAACCCCGCACCAATACCACACCCCCATCTGCGCTGAGTTTACGCCGATTTTGCGCAACAAAGGCGAGTTCTAGCTGCAGGTTTCCTGCTCTGGTTTTCATTTCCAGTGAGCGTTTGAACCCACGAAATGTGTTAACACTACACGGTGCTCAAAGTCTTACGAGTAATACTCCGAGCCGCATTACCAAGACATCGGCATGTACCTGGAATCAGCGAGGGCCTGAAAGATCGCTGTGGTTCTATTTACGTGATGATTGCTGCGTCTTGCGGTGCTCCCATTCATGTGCTTCTGCAAGTCCGTAAGAGTCCGCTAGATCCTCGAACTTTACACTCTATCTAGTGTCGAACCTTCTTCTACTAAGGTGACGCTTGTTGAGCTTGCGGCATTCTTCGAGCCTTTGGACGGCTCTTCTCAGGTGGGGGATTGTTATGGAACCTCCCGCCACTAAAGATACGTTGAAGGCTTCGAAGA
>Ga0187881_10002660_pt1 | contig 16426 bp, 21 predicted proteins | sample June2016WEW_19_1_2_FD_133017 | JGI IMG/M metagenome (GOLD analysis project Ga0187881, IMG submission 133017) | Peatland microbial communities from SPRUCE experiment site at the Marcell Experimental Forest, Minnesota, USA - June2016WEW_19_100 | ecosystem: Environmental > Terrestrial > Soil >...
GACTATCAAGAAATTCAACATCGTTATGAACGACTTCGCTGGGCTGAAAGGCTATGCAGCAGCAAAAAGGTCTGTGTTCATTTTAGACGAGAAAGGCATCGTTCGTTACAGGTGGGTTTCTGAAGATCCGACCAAGGAACCGAACTACGACGAAGTCAAGAAAACCTTAGCCAATCTCTAAACTACGCCTCAGCCCCATCTGGATTCACATTCATTTCAGTTCTAAAATAGAGGAAGGAAAAAAGAGGAGCTTCAGTACCATTACGACTTAGTCGATTCTGATTTCTCTGCCCCGCGGTTTTGGCTTCACCTTTCGGAGAACGATTTCCAGAACGCCGTTGTTGTACGATGCTTTGGAAGTATCTGAGTCAACGCTGGATGGGAGTTCAATTTCCTTATAGTATTTTCGTGCAGCGGAATCGACACCGATCGTTAACCTGTTTTCAGATATAGTAGTCTTGATGTCGGATTTTTCGACTCCGGGTAGTTCGGCAACTACGCGGACCTGTTCTGATTCATTGATGACGTCTACCAAGGGTTCGCGTGAGTCCTTTGGCTCTAGCGCAGGCTGTTCGAGGCCGAAGGCTCCAGGCTTCTTGGAAGGTTTGACATTTCCGAACTCTTGTATGACGGGTTTGCCGTCGGGGCCCATACTCATTGAGTAGCCGTATACGAAGGGCCCGTACTGTCGCATGGTTGAGCCGTCAGGGAATTTCTTTTCGGTAATGCTGTCTTTGGGCATGCCTTTGGCCATGTCTTGGAACATGCGTTCGAACATTTGATCGATACCGCTGAACCATCTGTCCATCCAACCGAAGGGTGATGCGCGTCCTCGACGCGACCTAAACCAATCGGGGAAGAATTCGTCGTCGGATGACATTCTCACAGTTCACCTCGCATTTGCTTAGTTTGTTACCGTTGGTAACACTTTTATATAAATATTGTTACGTAAGGTAACGCGTCGTCTACGTTTGGTCGGCTAGGCTGTTTACTTTCGTTTGGTGGTGTCACTCTTCCCATATTTCTGATCCCATTCCAAACATAATCGACAGCGTTTCTCATGCTCTCCGTATTGGAGTAAGACTATGAATCCGAGGATTATTATGAATAGAAACGGATACACACAACCAATACCACAAAGAAATGAACCCCATGCAAGCAGAGGGATTACCAAGAACAGGCGAATGCTAAAGGCCCTGACTACTTGTGAGCGGCGAGGGCGATGCGGAGGGTCAACGGGCATAAGAGTCTTGAAATCACGAAAATCTTCCCCGAAGACTGTCACTTCTCGGTAGATGATTCCCAGTAGCGCGAACACAACACCAACCAAGAGAAACCTGTTCAAGATTGGCAGACATTGAATGCCACTCACCGCGAAAGATAGTATCACAAGTGATGCTGATGCAGCCACAGTTGAAAACGTAAGAGTAGACGCTTCTCGCGTGTTGACTTGGTTCCTTATAGCATCATAGTTCACGCTTCCCTTTCCTTCTTGGCGTTCTGAATTATCGTCATCCACTTGTTGGAGCCTTCGATTTTGATTCCTGCTAGTTCTGCTGGCGTTTTGCCTTGTAAGGCTTCGTGTGGCCGTATGTAATTGTGATAAATCTGATAGCCTGACAGAATTGGAGAATCGGGGTTCTTGAGTGTTCGCATCACCTTCTCTCTCTGTCGCAGTTCTCCATTGAAGCGTTCCATACGATTATTGTTACGGTCGCCTGCTAATCGTATGTGGCGTATGTGTTCAGTGTCCGTTGCTTTGCTCATAGTGTGAAACTCTTTGAGGTACGCCTCGTGAAAGTTGGCCGCGCCATCAGTTATGAAGCTCTTAGGCTTCTTTCCCGCAACCGCCTTCCCAAGCTCTAGCAGAGGTCGAACATCAGCCGTGTACTTCGTGTTCGCTACCTCTTGGGCAATCCAGAATCGGGTTTGGTCATCCATGAGTGCATAAAGGTACTTGAGGTTCCCTTTCATCTTCAGGAACATCTCATCAGCCCTCCAAGTATCAGATAGTTGTGGTTGAATGGTTGCTAAGTAGCGTTCCATTAATCCCGTGTATTTCTCAATCCATCTCAGAATAGTGCGAGGCGAAACTTCCACACCTATCATGTGAAGCGATCTTGCCGTATTCCGTAGGCTTTCACCGCTAAAGTATAGTTGCATCGCCGCTGTAATGCCCTGTGGGTTATGTTTCATGCGTTCGAAGCCTAGATTTGCAGTGAAGAATTTTCCACATGACTTACAGGAGAACTTCTGAATGTCGCCGTACTTGTTGTGGCGTATGCCCCATTTGATTATGCCCTCAGACTTGCAGAAGATACATGCCTCAAATGTTACGGGCTCAATAACTCTAGCTTGAACGGCACTTCTCACGGTTTGGCTGATTTGAACAGCCCAGATGTGTTTACAGATTACTTTGCGGTGTTCGAAGTCTGGGCAAGTACATAACCATCCGCCAGTAAGCCTCTTGGTCACATCATAGCATATCTCGCGGCTCTGAGAATTGACCCTATAGAATCGGTCATCTAACCGTTGGATTTGGTTCGACTTCTCTGCAATTAGTCGGCCTCTTTCTTCACGGGAAAGAACTTGAGGCATACCACCATACCACACGTAGTATTATAGTAGGCAAGTGACCTATAAAACTATGCCACAATACCTTAATACCACTAAGCCACACTAACTTATTGGGCGATAGAAAATGCCTGAGTCTGAAACCGTTCAAAGAGAAGCTACCTCAATCAAGGTCAAACCCGACCTCTGGAAAGAGGCTAAGATTGAGGCTGTCAAGCACGACAAGACAGTTTCTGAGCTAGTTGAGGAAGCGTTAGAGGCATGGATAAAGGAACACAAGAAGAAGTAGTTCCAATTTTCACTTCTGAGGAAAAACAGCGTTACCTCCATAATTTCATGGAGGCTCGTTTGCGCGGAAACGTACAAGTCGAATCATTTGCCAGAATGGCATCATACATGATTAATCCCAAATTCAAATCGCTTGCGCCTGAGATAATTCCCAATATTGATCTGAAGGCTTTCACGATTGACGAGGCGCATCGATATTTCGACTTCTTGATAGGCATCCTCACTAATCCGAACGAGCGTAAGCCCGAATTTGTCAGAGAGGCTTCTGAGCAGTTATTTTTCTTCATCAATATCATGATCGAGGATATTGTCGTACGTGAAGACCTTATTCCCAACTGGCCTCAATTACTCAAGACTATGGCAGAGGAATTTACCAAACTCGAACAGAAAATCGAAAACCGAGATAAGGAGATAACGGATAACTTTGAGCTTCTTTTGGCGTGGAAGAGGGATAGTCAGCCAACAATCGATGCCGCTAAAGACTACTTTCAAGGCATGATTGGAAGGATTGGGGGTAAAAAGAAAGATGAGTGATGATGAGATTCTTGACAGATTGAAGCGCATTCATACGGAATTACTAAAACTCGTTGCCGACTCCGAACCTGAAATGATTGATGATTACATATTTTCAGAGCAAGAAGAAAAAGCTTGGTTTGAGGCCGAACATGACTTCACCAAACGCATTGCCACACCCCTACCCACCAAACAAAGACGACGCGTTACCTTACGTAAGGTAACGTTACCTTAACGGTTGATAGACGCATAGCTTCTCGTTGTTACTTTTCGGTTGATGACATCCGCAGGCGCAGGAATACATTATGCCATACATTGTTGGTGTCGCGGTAAGAGAGACCCTCTGAATTGCTGAATTGAAGCGGCCCTAGCTAACCTTGGCACCGCATTCTTTGCAGAATTTGCTGTCTCTTGTTATCTTGGAACCACATTGATTGCAGAACATTGTACCCTCTTCTGAAGCGCGTTGGGCATGGCTTTGAACAAAAACTGAGTCGAGCTTGGTCTGTAGGGTTCTTGGACGAAGAGAATGAAAGATGTACCAAGCAAGGACAACAATAACAATGATAGCTACAACCCACAGTCCTATTGCTAGGTAGTAACCCCAACTGGTTGAAGGTTCCATGTTCGCTTCCATGTTCGAACCATAGGTCTGCGTATTTTGCGCCGTATATTCCTCAGAAGTTTGGGATTGCTGAATGGTAGCCGAACTAGCCACTTGACTCCAAATGGCGAACGGTATTTGGCCGGGTAGATCAACTGAATCACCCCATCCGTAGCTGTTGCCCGTGATCACTTGCAAATAAACAGCATAAAGGTCAAGCGTGGATGGGTAAATGTTTGCAACAACCTCCAGAAAGCCCTTGCAGCCGCCGCGCATTAAATCGCTGTTCACACAGTTGTCTGCTAGGCCTAGCACATGACCTAGCTCATGTTCCGCCAAAATTGTTATGTGGTACGCGTCTTCACTCGCAGCATATCTGCTCAGAACAATGTCAATCGTTGTGGCAGAAAGACTTGTCAGTCCGTCCCATTGTTGTCCAGTATCGGAAACGTATTGTACAGTAACTTGCGCTGTCCGTCCAGCTTGTGCCAGTTGCAACGTATAAATGCTGTTTTGGTGTGCTGGTTCGTAGTTAGCCAGAAACCATGCCTGCGCTTGGTTCCAGTCTTGCATCGCTTGCTGGAAGGATTGCAGAGCCCAATTTGGATTGGCTGGTACGCTGACAAGAATTGTTTTCGAAGTCCAGCTTATCGGAAACATCGGTTGTGTATAGGTCTGCTGACCTGTAGCGAGAGGCATCGATATCGTGACAATAACAAGAATACCGATAGTGAGAAGGAAGACTCTTTTCACGGCTGAGTTCCCTCCTGTTCGTGGAGCCTTTTGTTGGGTTATTAAGGGTAACGTCAAGTCTTCGGTTGTTTTAGGTTCTGGCTCGTTTTCTTCTGCCTGTCAAAATTCGGTTGCTAGACGCCTATTTTTTCTTTGAGGGCATTTGACCAAGAGTTCTAAGAGAAAAAGTAGGCTCTACGCTGGCATACTTGTTATCGGATTGGTCCTCGGAGTGGTTCTAGCGCTAGGGTTAGCAGGGTTCATACCTGATAATTCAGTTCCCGAACTCATGTTGCTTCGTGATACGGGTGGCGGTTGCTGTGTTATGCACAATGTGAAAGTCGGTGGTACGATAGCGTCACGCTTTGGGGGAATGCTCATGAAGGTTGGGGGGACGGCTAGCGCATCGTCACCGAACGGACCGCAACTAGGGCGTCATACGAACGGGCAGTATCTATCGCTCATAGGTGTCACCGTTTCTAACAGTAGCGCCATGGCCGTTAAGGGGCTGGTAGTCAACGAGAACATGGATGGCGTGACTCTGCCAGTTTTGGTAACTCAAGAAGCCTACTACGTGTTAGTATCCTCGCAGACTATTCCTGTCAACGCCTATGTGAGCGTAACTGGATTACTCACGGTCTATTGGGCTAGTCCCTACAACAACGCGAACGACTGCTCACCCTTCGACTGTTCCAATCTACTTCTACAAATTCAAGTTAGCCAATTCACGGTTCTATATCAGGGAAGCTAGCACTAGCTTAGTTTTGAGCCGCATTCCTTACAGAACTTGCTATCGCGCGATATCCGAGCACCACATTCCCTACAGAACATCATATCTGCCGAAATCTTTGCAGGTGGAGAAGCAACTGTTTCAGGGGTTACTTTTCGTGGCGTTGCTTTAGGTCTCGGGGGTGGTTCCTTTTTGGTTAGAACTGAGTCTAGTTTCGTCTGTGTTGCCTTCGCCTTACGACTCCAAGGCAGGTAGACAAAATAGACGAATACGGCAATAGCCAACGCTATCGCGGCCATCCAGAGTAGGTAAGTGAATCCCCAAGCAAAACCCACCCCTGTCTCTTGAGCCGTAGTTATTGGGATTGATTGGGTTGCTTGCTCGTAAGTGTATGGGGTATATGCGGCTTGGGTTGTTGTTGGTGCGCTGTTCGCCCATGCCAAAGATAGCAATCCGTTCGTGTCCGCTGGGTATGGATCGTAGAGGACGAAATAGTGGTAAGCGTTATCTGGCGCAACGTAAGTGCCAGAGTAAACGAACCCGATACTCTCCACTCTAGATTCCCATGATTGAGGGGCTACAACGGCACACGACGAAGCTTTTGTGTTCGCTATACCGTTAGTGAATTGATGGTACTCACCAGCGGTTAAAACATAGAAGTCAACTCTACCACTCATCACCGTGATCGTGATGTAAACGGTGTTGTCCAACGCGTCGTAGATGGACTCTGGCGCGGTATAGTAGCATAACCCAGTATCAGCATTATGACCGCTCAGGCTGAAGGGTTGATTGTAGAAGTAGTTTGACTGAGCACTAACTAACTGCGAAGCCATGAGTCCGATGATGATGAGCAGAGGCATTGAACGGTAGAGGCTGCGCAAACTGCGCAACGCCACGAAATCGATGAGCGTCCGTTTAGTTCTTAAGACTTTGCAGTTTTACGGCTCGCATTTTGAATTATCGTAACCCACTTATTGTCTCCTAGAACTTGGATGCCAGCAACCTCGGCAGGCGTTTTGCCTTTCAGAGCCATGTGTGGGCGAACGTAGTTGTGGTAGATTTCCATTCCTTTCAGTATCGGGCTATCGGCTTTCTCCAAAGTTCTCATCACTCGCTCCCTGTCCCTAATCTCCCCATTCATGCGCTCCATCTTATTGTTGTGAACCTTGCCAGCTAACCTGATTTCGCGGATATGTTCGGGTCGAGTCGAAACCTTCTGTGTCCAAAATTCGTCTTTGAATGCTTCGTGGAAGTTCGGTGCTCCATCCGTTATGAACGTCTTGGGAGATTTCTCCGCAATTTGCTTGCCTTGTTGTAATAGTGGTCTTAGGTCGGCCGTGAACTTGGTGTCTGCTACTTCTTGCGCTATCCAGAAGCGTGTCTGGTCGTCCATTAGGGCGTAGAGGTACTTCATGTTGCCCTTGACTTTCAGGAATAGCTCGTCTGCTCGCCAAGTGTCCGAGACTTGCGGTGTGATTTTGTCTAGGTATTTCTCCATCAAAGCCGTGTACTTCTTTATCCACATAAACACGGTCTTATGACTGACTTGGACACCAAGCAAACGAAGCGATCTAGCGGTGTTTCTTAGACTTTCTCCGCTAAAGTACAATTGCATAGCTGTCGTAATCCCTTGAGGGCTATGCTTCATACGCTCGAATCCTAGGTTCACACTGAATGTTTTCTTGCAATCGCCGCATAGGAACCGTTGAATGTCGCCGTATTTGTTGTGCCGTATTCCGAATTTCTTCAGGTTCGTTGATTGGCAGAATATGCAAGCAGTAATTTCGATAGGCTGGATGACAACATTTTCTCGAACTTTTTCTCTTAACTGCTCGCGAATCTGGCAAGCTATGATATGCTTACAACGTAGATTCCGGTAGTGGAAATCTAGGCAGTTGCATATCCAAGCACCATTCTCCCTGCGAACAACATCATACATTATTTCGCGGGATTGCGAAGCAACTTTGTAGAATCGTTCATCTACCTTCTGAATCTGGTTCGGTTGCTCAGCAATCATTCGACCTTTTTCTTCACGGGAGAGAACTGCCTGCATCTCTTTCACTACTGCAATATAGCAGCATAACGCAAATATAAGACTTACTGCCATATTGCAGCATGTGGGAGTATGGTTCGTAAGGAGATATTTGGAACAGCGGAACGGAATATAATAGCGGCATACGTCAAGGGCGAACGACTAAAAGGCTACACAGCAGTTCTGTTTCGCATTAGACAAATTGGCTTAAAGGCGATCATAGAAGGCTGCGAGCGCGACCTGAATTTACTCAGAAGACTTGCGCAAATAGAGTCTGAACGCTAGGACAAATGTTTCCTTAGATACCAACTCTGGAATCCAAGCATTATCAATCCAAAAGCCAAGAAGAAGGGGTGTAAAATCCCCGCATAGTCTATAATGATGAGAAAACCGGCAAGAGCAACCAAGAATATGCTAGTTAGCCATATTTCTCGTCCATCTTGCATATTTTGTCAATAGGTAAATAGGAACTGGTCAAATGTCAAATGTCTTCATTGAGTTACTTGTCGGAAGCGTTGGTTTTCTAATAGCCGTGATGGTAACTACGGCTCTTTCTGGAAAGCTCGTCAAAATGGAAGGCAAGCATGCAGGAAAGCTGCCCGGTTCAAAAGAATTTCAAGGGTTCAGCAGGATTTTCCCTGCTTTTCTAGTTGAAGCAATCTTGCTTTCGGTTCTTTTTGGGTACTTTGAGAAGGCCGCTGAGAACTTACTGATAGCAAACTTACAGTGGATTCCCTCATTCATTGTCGAAGCGTTTGTGCTTTACTACGTTTGGTTTTGTCTATCATTTGATTACAAGATTACACGATATTGGAAAGTCCTCTTTGTTCTGCAATTGGTGGTAGGCTTGAATGTCTTGATTGTATATTTGCTCGGTATGTTGGGATTCTCACTTTCTCTCTACGCTTTCTAACTTCTCCACGAGTTAACAGGGCAAAATTCAACTTTACAGAGACATCCATCGGTTCTGTTACACCCTAGGGACACAGGAAAACGTGTTACAAAACGGGACACAGCGGTCAAGTCCCTAGGAACGGGTTATTTCTCTATATGATGAATGACTCAATCATCAATCGTTTCATGTGATTTCCTAACTCGTCGGTTCAAAGTGTTGAGCGATAACCAGCAAGAGAAGCGCGACAATCATCAAAAGCATGACGACCGACCATCTCGTATCCCATTTTCGTCCTTTCTTGGTCTTAGGAAACGCTTTAGGAAAAGCCAATACCGACCACAGTACAAAGAACTCGAAGCCAGCAGCGGTAAACGCAAGAGCCCAAAGTGGATAGGTGATTATCAACATAATGACGGTGGACTGAATCTTATCGAGTATGACAAAAACGATAACCGTCTCCACAAAATAAAGGATAGTTTTCGTTACTGGGCTCACTCGCTTTCTTTCACTAGCAAGACGGTAGATTTTCAAAAGAACATCTGTCAGGAAAGCCGAAAAGGAAAGCATGATAAAAATCGCGTCAAGATACGCGAGCCCATTAACCAAAGAATCGACAAGATTGGGCGAGAAGGTGTCCACCTCATGCTCTTCGGCATCATATTTGCAAGTCTGATCGCACCATTCAACCTTCACCTAGCTGGTTACGCCGGAGTCTGTTTCCTATCTGGAGGACTTGGAATGCGTTTAGCAGCCTACGACCTATCTTCCTTATGAGCTAGCTAGGTTCCAAATGTATCAAGACGAAGAGTTCTAGGCCGGAATAGATTGTCAGACGAAGTGAGTAACCACCAAGAGAAGAAGGAGAGCGACAACGAATTCGACAAAGAAGTTGAGTTAGCTAGACTACAATCCTTACTTAGTCGTCAAGATGCGATATGGGGTGCACTGTGGGCTGTGGTTGGCATTCTTGGGGCGTTTGCAATATTCAATATCACTCAAGGTAACATTGCGTTATCTATAGTGGCGCTTCTTGGTGGCTGTTTAATCGTGTATCGACAAATGCCGAAAGCTAGACGTAGATATCGCACATTATTGTCCAACTTCGATTTGATCGCGAAACATGAAAAACCCCATTATGACTGAGCGGCGACCAATTCGGAGTTGACAAAGGACGAGCCAACCTGCTTCGGATGAATGGCAGAGGAAAGAATACGGAGAACTCAGCGAAGACCTTAGACATTACGGAGAAATGAGTTGGCAAGCCACAGTCGCGACGATAGCCGCAGACGGCCTAATTATTGGAACACTTCTTTCGGTGAAAGACTTACGCCCTTGGTTCGGTTTCTTGCCGTTAATCGCCGCTGTGCTTACGTTGCTTATCGCGCTCACGACGCTTAAGTGGGTTCTGCGCTCAGGCGATAGAATACAGCAACTTCGCCGCTTTGGGGGTAGGTTCGGTTATCGTGAAACTGGAGTGAGGGCGTGGAACCTTGGGAAACCTTTAGTCGCATTACTGATGGCTGTTGGAGTTGGACTGCTCATTTATGCGCTAATTCTATTCATCCCTCAACTGTGGTTCCTGATTCAATAGGAACCTCCGTGTCCCGATTTGTAACAGAAAAGCCGTGTCCAAAGGGTGTAACAGAACCCATCCATCAACCGAAAAGTAACAGCCAAAGGAACCTAACAAATCAACCGTTAAGGTACCGTTACCTTACGTAAGGTAACAGTACCTTCTCGTCAGCTAGGAAATGCTGTTACTTTTCGTCAGCTAAGACAACTAAGCTTCCGAAGATCGAGTGGTATTATCCGATTTTCTTATGCGTTGTTTTATTACTTGTGGGTTCAAACTGGCGAGAACTTGGATTTGATTGGGCTATTGCGTCAATATTGATTGCTATTTTGCTCTTCGGTGTTGTGATTCTGTTTGTTTTGTGGATGGTTTTCGAACTAGCTCCTCAGGATGAGATTCAAGCACACCGAATCCAATCAGTGCTAGAGTAAGCCCAATTACCAACGAATTTGTCCTTGCGGTGACTGTCACATCCGCGGAGCTTATCACTATTGGTTGTGAGGAAAGATACTTACTGTTTCCAATCGTGATGGTATCGTTGATGTTTCCACCTTGAGCGAACACTATTCTTCCTCGTCCGAACCACTTGACTCCCCATGAGCTTTCTTTCAAAGGTTGGCATACTGCATACCGAAAGAGACCCACACAACTAGTCACTTGTGGATTCAACGTAATGTTTGCCAATATGGGAAATCCTTGAGTATCAACTTTCCAAATTGGCTGAAATGGAAGAATGAAATCCTGAGCCTCAAATGCTCCCCTAGCTTCAAATTTTACGATGGTCGTTAGAGCAACGAGATCAATAAGGTATAGAGTAACTTCAATCTCCAACGGATTATTGGCACTTAGCCCTCCTTTCCCATAAATGGTCACGAATCCATTTCCAACAGGTGAAACCGTTTCATTCGTAATGAAACCACCCACAACAGGTCCTGTTCGTGTTATCACTTCAGAGCCATTTGGATAGCGGACCACCACGGTCTTTGTGAAATTGACAATAGAACTGATTGTTACGCGCGAGTATCGGCCCGGGAGACTGAATTCGAAGATGGCGACAGTGTTCGGTGTGAACCAATCGAACCCCTGTAACGGTGAAATGAGCGCCATTATGATTAGGAATGTGGCGAACCCATACTTTAAGCGTACAATTCTTTCAAGGTTCATTTTGTCCAACTTCATTTTCAGCAATCGAGTCTTTCTATATTTTACGTATTGAGCTAGAGCACGTCTTTGAGTTTCCTTAACAGTGCTAGATCATGCTCACATCCGGCGATGATAGCGGCTAATCCAAGCTGTCGAATCCGAGTGAACAGAGTGGTGTATCCTTTTAGCTTCTCGCCGTCAAAGTAAGCCTCTAAGACCTTCCGTTCTGATTTGCCAAGTATCTCTTTTCTAACCATATTCTCACGGCTACGATATCGTAGTAAGCCTTATATTAAACTTAGGCTACAGTATCGTAGCCGTGAATGAAATGCAAGCGGTTCTCTCCCGTGAAGAAAAGGGTCGAATGATTGCTGAGAAGCCTAACCAGATTCAACGGTTAGATGAACGATTCTATAAGGTTGCTTCTCAATCCCGCGAAATAACTTATGATGTTATCCGAAGGGAAAACGGTTCATGGATATGCAACTGTTTAGACTTTCACTACAGGGCAATGGAGCTACATCAGATTATTCGGTGCAAGCACATATGGGCAGTAGAGCTAAGTCAGAAGCTGAGAGAGCATGTCCAAGCCAGAGTGATTGAGCCGATAACTGAGATTCACGGTTGCATCTTCTGCAAATCCGAGAATATCAAGAAAGAGGGATTACGGCATAACAAGTACGGTGACATTCAGAAATTCTTCTGTAAGGCTTGCGGGAAATGGTTCACTGTGAACTTTGGTTTCGAGCGAATGAAGCACAGCCCACAGGGAATAACGACCGCGATGCAACTCTACTTCTCAGGAGAAAGCCTCAGAAATACGGCTAGATCGTTGCGCTTGCTCGGCGTTCAAGTTAGCCATAAGACCGTGTTCTATTGGATTAAACGCTACACTGAACTCATGGAGAAATACCTAGACAAAATAACTCCGCAAGTCAGTGATACTTGGAGAGCTGACGAATTGTTTCTCAAGGTCAAGGGCAACATGAAGTACCTCTACGCCCTAATGGACGACCAAACTCGATTCTGGATAGCCCAAGAAGTAGCTGACACAAAATTCACAGCCGACCTAAGACCACTATTTCAGCTTGGGAAGCAAGTTGCTGAAAAGAGTCCTAAGACTCTGATAACTGACGGTGCCCCAAACTTCCATGAAGCATACTTGAAAGAGTTCTACACGAAACGCCTTGAAACAAGAACCGAGCATATCCAAGAAATCCGCATGGCTGGCAAAGTTCACAACAATAAGATGGAGCGCATGAACGGAGAACTGAGAGACAGAGAACGAGTAATGCGAACGCTTGAGAAGTCCGACACCCCGATTCTCTCAGGCATGCAAATCTACCACAACTTTGTACGACCCCACGAGGCTTTGAACGGTAAAACGCCAAGCGAAGCAGCAGGAATTGAAGTTGAAGGCGAGAATAAATGGTTGACGCTTATCCAAAATGCAAGTGTTAAGTACAAAAGAACGGCACACAAGTAATTTGGGCTATCTTCTTGAAGAGAGCAAAGTCCGCCCTAGTTCTGATTGTTCTTGCAGTAGTCGCAGTTGGAGTGTACTGGTATTACGTGCCGCCTTCATCTACAAATCAGGTTACGACTAGCTCTCCGCAAACTTCCACCGCGACTTCCGCTGTCTCGCTTCCACCTACGCACTTCTACTATGCAGGAAGTTCCTCGTGTCTAGCCCAAAACAAAACGACAGGAGGGAACCTGGCTTACTTAGTTGGTCTTCATATAACAACCGATCTTATACCTCCGATAAATTACTCAACTGTCGTCGTAAGATATGATGCCCTCACCCTCTCGAATATTGGAAAGGTGAAGCTCTTGGGTGGTCCTCCAGTTTGGGCCGACTCGTCATGGACCGCGCATGGAGCAAATCTGAGTGTCTATGTTTGGTTGACAGTAAACGGGAGTCTCATTGGTTATCCACACGACAAAATAATTGGTGCCGATCTGACCGTTGCCGTATATGCTTACGAATCTGGTCAGCTTGTCGGGTTCAATGTTTCACCTATACTGATTACAATTGATTTAAGCGATGTATCAAACGACTGTTCATGACGGGGAATAAGTCGCGGTCCATTATTGCGGACAAGATTGAAAGAGGACCAGATATCAGAAAGATCGCTATAACGAATTGTCTAATGACATAGATTGTCGAGCTTAACCAATGGCGAATTTCCGGAAAAAAGATAATCGCGACCACTTCAATCAAGAGGAATAGAGGCCAAAAGTCACTAAACCAAGCGTATCTTTGGTTGATTGTGGTCTTTAGCCATCGTACGAGGCGTGTCAGCAACTTTTCTCTGAACAAAAATACAGTTCTGTCGGGAGACGGTTCTTGTAAGGGTGAGGATAGGTGGTTGACGCTTATTCAGAACGCAAAGAAACAGGCCGCAAATTGATTTTCTTCTCGTAACCATTATATTCTGTTCAGAGCGAGGGTATGGTTTGGGTTTCATGGTTGGACAGAGTTCAGGCAGCGGCATTCGCTACTGTAGTAATTGTGCTTCTCAGCTTTAGTGTCGTGTCGGTATGGGCGTTAGGCGTGAGTCCCCCCTCACCGGTAGCAGGGCAAAGCTTCACCCTAAGTGGACTTGTCTCAGGAACCGATACTTTAGGGGTGTTTTCTGGTAGTGGTTGCTCCGGCTCACCGTTTGAATCGTTCTCCGTAAGTGGTTCCTATAGTCAGTCTGTTTCAGGGTTGCATGCTGGCCAGTACAGCGCAGCGACAGCTGCGGAGGGTTGCCTTAATTCATTCACAGTCGTCGCCGCAACAACGGGAACTACAGTAACCTGCGGTGCTTCTACGCTTAATGTGGGTTCCATGACGACCTGTACGGCGACGGTTTCTGGTGCCGCTTTCGGCCCCTCTACAGTTGATGGTGATACGATTTCATGGTCTGACGCAGGTAGCGTCTCTTTCTCTTTCTCTACATGCACCCTTTCAGGGGTAGGGGGAAGTTGTTCGGTTACGGTTACGGGAACGGGAGCAGGTTCGGCTACCGTGACAGGTTCTTTCTCTGGCGATGGAGATAATGACCCAAGCTCAGGCACATTCCCGATATCCGTCAACGCTGTCACAACCGGCACATCCGTTAATTGTTCTCCTTCAGCGATTGATGTGGGTGGTTCAACGAGTTCCTGCACCGCAACCGTCTCCGGTGCGCAGGGCAGTATTTCTGCTGAGACGATTACCTTTTCTCAGAGCGGGGGTGCTGGCACGATCTCCTTCCCTTCTGGAAGTACGTGTAATCTTTCCGGAGCAAGCTGCATGGTTACGGTGGCGGGGACGGGGGTTGGGAGTGTGACCGTGAAAGCCTCATACCCCGGAGACTCAAACAACGTAGCCAGCTCGGGGACGTTCAGTCTTACGGTGAATAGTATGCTTGTGGCTCCAACCGTGACCGTGACTCAAGCCGTGTTAAGTCAGGGTCAGAGTACAACCTTAAGCTCAAGCCCGGTAACCACCGGAACGCCACCTTACACTTATCAGTGGCTTGTGAAAGGCCCAACGGACTCAGAATACTCGCCCATCCCAGGTGCAACCTCGGCAAGTTACACGTTCACGACCAGCACATCAACCGCGGTGGGAGTTTGGTCGTTTGAGCTGAAGGTCACCGACTCAGACCCATCCATAATTTCAACCCCCGTCACCGTCACCGTTAACCCAGCAGCACCACCAATACCCGAATATCCGCTTGGACTACCAATACTCGCAATCTTCATGATAATCGGGTATGGTTTGGTTAGACGCAGAACCAGAAAGGTACCCAGTTCCTAAACCATAAGTTATCAACCGAAAGTATCCACCCCTTCCCATCAACCGTAGACTATCCGTTACCTTACGTAATGAAGCGTTCGAAAAGTAGCCACCAAACGGTTTGTTACAGCTACCTAAAATCTAGCCACCAAACGCAGAAGTGACGTTACCTTACGTAAGGTAACGGTACCTTCTCGTCAGCTAGGAAATGCTGTTACTTTCCGTCGGCTGCTGGCATAACATGTCCTTTGGACTAATAGGGCGCGGCAAACCGTTTGGTAAGCTAGAACTCTTTCACAGTGACTTTGCCAAAATCCACATATCATGGAACATTTGGCTAACTTCTTTCGGTGATGCCTCATCAAATACGGTGTAGTCGGTTATTTGACGAATTGGCTCCGGAATAGTTACTTCCTTTGTCTTCCAACCAAAAACCTTCTTTCCCCATGATTTCGCTGACCCTATCTCGAATAGAACCCAGTCCCTTGTTTCTTGATTGTCTGTCACATTATGTGTAATTATTGCATAAACAGCTTTACTCGTAAATATCGCTTCCACTATTTTATCGGCTGGATTTTTCCCAGCCGTCCTCATGCTGGCAATGTAAGCATCGAGTCCAGCCGCCTTGATCCGGCGTGCTGCTGGTTTTACGAGTTTGTTAAGGTCTGCTTTGCTGTGCGAAATGAATATGCTACCTCGAAGTTGTTTTGGTGAACGAGTTTTCTTAGAGGAAGGCGGTCCCTTAACAAAGGCTTGCTGTGTAGGAACAAAGACAAGACTACTGCCACCAGAGCTAGAAGTAGTGACGGGTACAAACGTTCCGCTAGTATTGGTAATTCCTAATCTACTACTATCGTCATAATACCCTGACCAAGTGTTTGACGACAAGGTGCCCTCAGGAATTATGCGTCAGGATACGGCTATTATAGGTTTTGATTTTTCACCTTGTCTTTACTTGCGTTTTGAATTATCGTAAACCACTTGTCAGTACCCCTGATTTCGATTCCTGCCGCTTCACAAGGAGTCTGGGGGCTTAGCAGGCTTCTTGATGAAGCAAAAGTAGATTATCGAAAAGGCGACAGCAATCACAGTGATTATCAAATCGAGATAGAGATAGGATATGCTGTGAAATTCCGGTTGATAGAGCTACATGCAGAGATAGAAGTAAGATTATGTCGAGGCAATGTCGAAATATATGTCGAGGCTAACCCGATAAATCCCTGTCGCTTCATCTGCGTCTTCTATCAAAAATCAATAGGCGACCAAATGTAAAAGCTAAATACGTTTCGAATGCTAAACTTAGGTCATGAAGCTCATTCTACAGGCCGGACATCCCGGCGACATGCAGGGTGTAATCTCCCCCGGCTATCTCCAGCAATCCAACGTCCTCAACTGGAATACTCACACAAGTCCAGGGATTCCAAGCCAGTTCTCGGCATTTCTCGGGCCTGGAATCAGTTGGTACTCAATCGCTGGCGCTTTTAGGCTCACATTGCAGGCGTTAGATGGAAACCTTGTGCTAGAATCATTGTTCCTTGACCGAAATTCGTATGGTAATATTACCCTGCAA
>Ga0187881_10002663_pt1 | contig 16414 bp, 11 predicted proteins | sample June2016WEW_19_1_2_FD_133017 | JGI IMG/M metagenome (GOLD analysis project Ga0187881, IMG submission 133017) | Peatland microbial communities from SPRUCE experiment site at the Marcell Experimental Forest, Minnesota, USA - June2016WEW_19_100 | ecosystem: Environmental > Terrestrial > Soil >...
GAAAGATGCTCAAGCCCTGGCCCACCGCAGCCCGGCCGCCCGCGCCAGACGCCTCAAGCGCTGCACGGGAAAACCCGTTCGGCGCTTCCAGCGCCGTCCACTCGGGATGATTCTCAGGGTAGAGAAAGGCCTCGGGGTGCGGCATAAGCCCGAACACCCTGCCGGTGGGGTCGCAGATCCCCGCGACGTGGTTGACCGACCCATTGGGATCATCGGGATAGGCCACCGCTCCCTCAGCGTGGGCGTCACGCCCCAGGTAGCGCAGGGCAACGAGGTTGCGCGATTCAAGCTCTGCCAGCACCTGCGGAGAGCGGACCACGAGCTTTCCCTCGCCGTGACGCACGGGAAGGTCCATATCTGCCAGCCCGCGTGTCCAGAGGCAGGGGCAGGCTTCCTGAAAACCCACACGGACCCAGCGGTCCTCGAACCTGCCGGAGTCGTTGTGGATCAGGGAGACTTCCTGCTCGTGCGTTCCGTGGAGATCGGGAAGAAACCCCATCTTCACCAGAGCCTGGAAGCCGTTGCAGACTCCGATGACAAGACCGCCCTGGAAGATGAACTTCTCCAAGGCTGGTCCCAGGCTGCGGCGAAAGAGGGAGGCAAAGACCTTGCCTGAGCCCAGGTGATCTCCGAAGGAGAAACCGCCGGGAAGGGCAAGGATCCGGAAGTCCCCGAGCCGCTGCGGGCGGTCCATCAGGTCGCGCGCGTGAAGCCGACAGGCCCTGGCGCCTGCCATTTCGAAGGCAAGGGCCAGCTCCTGGTCCGCGTTGATGCCGAGCCCGGTGACCACGCAGGCCCTCACCACACTCACGCCCTGGCCTCCTCGCTTCCCTGCCAGGCGTCACGGACATCCCGCAGAGAGACAGACGCGATCTCCTGCCCGCGCGCCAGCACGCGAAGAGTAGCATCCGCCGTCACTTCTCCGATGAGCGCGAAAGCCAACCCCTTCATGGTCCTTCGCCACCCCGCATCGGCCGCAGGCGACACGCTGGCAAGGAAGCGGGAAGGAGTCTCGCAGAAAAGGAGCCGGGCCGGCTCAAGCGCGCAGTCCGCGGAGACGGGAAGCTCATCCAGGGATATCCGCGCGCCGCAGTCACCGCCGATGGCGCTTTCCGCCAGCGCCACCCACAGGCCGCCATCGGCAAGGTCGTGGCAGGAACGGACCATGCCCCTCCTGATGGCGCGGTGCAATCTGCGATAGCTCCCTTGATCCTGCTCCAGCAGCAGTCTCGGCGCGGACCCGAGCTTGCGTCCGCTGGCCTTCTCAAAGCGCGTTCCGCCCAGCTCCCCCCGCGTCTCCCCGACAACGTAGATCAAGTCCCCGGCGCGCTTGAAATCCGTGGTCACGGCCCGCCTCACGTCGCGGATGATTCCCAGCAGGGAGACAAGGAGAGTGGGCCGTATGGAGATCTTCCTGCCGGCAACCCTGGCATCGTTCTTCATCGAATCCTTGCCGGAGATGAGGGGCAGGCTGAACCCCAGGCACGCATCCGCGAGGCCGCGGCAGGCCCGAACCAGCTGCGCCAGCTTGCGTCTGCCGTCCGGTGTCTCGGGACTTTCTACCGGATCCGGCCAGCAGAAATTGTCCAGCGCAGCCATGCGCCCCAGGTCCCCGCCCAGAGCCACGTGGGCGCGCACGGCTTCATCTACCGCGCACCGGGCCATCTCATAGGTGTCCTCGTCCCCGTACCACGGACAGATCCCGTGGGTCACGGTGATGCCCCGCCGGGCGCCGGGGCGCACGCGGAGCACCCCGCCGTCAGACGGTGCATCCCGGCGGCGGCCGACGAACGGCTTGACCACTGACATGCCCTGCACCTCGTGGTCGAACTGCCTGACCCACGTCTCCCGTGAGGAAATGTTCGGGTCTGCCAGCAGGGCCAGCATGAGAGGATGGAGCGCCGTGCTCTCCGGCAATCCTTCGTTTTCAGCCCCTGAAGGTGTCCATTCCGCCGAAAGCTCCATGACGGGAAGGCCGTCATGCAGGAACTCCAGCTCAAGGAGCCCCACCGTCTTTCCGTTCGCGGTCACTTCCACCGTGCCGGTATCCGTGAACTCCCCGACGACCGTTGCCTCCACGTCCCTGCGGGCCGCGAGCGTGAGAAGCTGTCCGACCCTCTGCGGGGGCACTGCCAGGCTCATCCGCTCCTGGGACTCCGACACAAGGATCTCCCAGGGAGCAAGCCCCTGGTACTTGAGGGGACACGCGTCCAGGTCGATCCTCACGCCGCCGCTCAGGGAAGCCATCTCGCCAAGGGAGGAGGAAAGCCCGCCGGCGCCGTTGTCCGTGATCCCCCGGTACAGACCGAGATCCCGGGCCTCCAGGATCATGTCGAGCATCTTCTTCTGGGTGATGGGGTTCCCGATCTGCACGGCGGAGGTCGGGGAGCTCTCACTCAGAGCTTCAGAGGAGAACGTTGCTCCATGGATCCCGTCCTTGCCCACCCTCCCGCCAACCATGACTGCGAGGTCCCCGGAGCGAACGCCCTTCACCCAGCCGGGCCTCCGCCGAACGCGGGCGGGCAGCACCCCGCCAGTGCCGCAGAATACAAGGGGCTTGCCCAGGAAGCTGTCATCGAAGAGAAACCCTCCGGCCACAACAGGGATCCCTGACTGGTTGCCGCCATCCACGATCCCGCGGTGGACTCCCTCCATCACCCTGCGCGGATGCATGAGGCCGGCCGGCACCTCGGAGACGGGGGTCTGCGGATAGCCGAAGCACAGGACGTCCGTGTTGAAGATGGGGCGAGCGCCCATCCCCGTGCCCAGGATATCGCGGTTCACGCCCACGATGCCCGTGATGGCCCCGCCATAGGGGTCCAGCGCGGAGGGGGAGTTGTGCGTCTCCACCTTGAAGCACACGAGCGTGGAGCGGTCGAAAGAGATCACCCCCGAGTTGTCGTGGAAAACGGACCGCAGGAACCGCCGTTTTTTCCGCAGAGCCTCCGTGGTGGCGCTGATGTACGTGCGAAAAAGGGATTCGATGATCTGCTCCCGGCCACCTTCGCGGTAGCGGATGGTGGCGTTGAAGATCTTGTGCTTGCAATGCTCCGACCAGGTCTGGGCGATCATCTCAAGCTCCACATCCGTTGCGGCAGGGGCAAGCCCGCGCGCCTGGCGCAGCGTTCTGACATCCGCCCTGGAGAAGTACCCCTGGATTGCCTTCATTTCGGCAAGGGACAACGCAAGCAGCCGGCGTCGTGAAAGCTGGACAAGCTCATCATCGCCAACCCCCCCGAGGTCTATCAGGCTGACATCCGCCGGGCTTGCATCCACCATGTGCGGATACGAAGACGGGGGGCGGGAGCCGCTTTCCCATTGCGTGCGGCTGAGCACGAAGGCGGACTGGATGAGCGGATTGAAAAAGAACAGGGCAAGCCGGGCAGGATCAAGAGTGCGCGATGACGGGCCTGCGCTGATCAGGTACTGTGTGGCCGTCTGGACGCGCGCGTCCGCCGACATGAGGGAAGGGAAAAAGGCATGCAGGGCCTGGAGCGCGGTTGCGGCAACAGGATCCGTCACGCCCGGCTTCACGGTGATCTCGACAAGGCAATCCCAGTCGGGGGGTCGATCATCCACTGATCCTGCCGGGTGAACCTCCTGGGACACTCCGTCGGAAAGAACGTCCCGCGCATCCTCGGGACGCAGCGCAGGTGCGCCGTGCACGATGTACACGTCGGCGATCCTGACATCGCAGACACCGGGGTATTCGCGGCGAAGCGCGGGAAGGAGCCGCTGCGCCCGGCCGTCCGCAAACTCCTGCCGCGAGACGACCTCCAGGCGCAGGGTTGCGTCCCGGCTCATGTGGCGTGTGCGTCCGTCGGCGTGAAGGACATGGCCAGGAGGCACATGTCGTCCTGGGGAGGGGCATCACCGAGGAAAGACTTGACGGATGCCACGATGGCATCCACGTCCAGCGTTCCGTCGGTCCTCATCGCGCGAAGCGCTTCCTCTTTGAGACGGACCATGCCGTAGGGCCCTGATTCCCCGCGCGCCTCCACTACCCCATCGCTCAGGAAAAGGAAGCTTTCCCCGTGGGAGAAATGGTAGCGGCGCGTTTCATACTCATGGTCGCGCACGTGACCCACGGGGTAGTCGGAGCTGTCGAAGAGCTCGGAGGCCCGCCCGGGGGAGAAAACCAGCGGCGACACGTGCGTGCCGGCAGAGGAGTACTCGAAGGAAAAGTCCCGCATGTCGAGCACGCCGAGGAACAGGGTCAGGTAGATCTCCGGGTCACCCTGGCTGATCTCTGAAATGAAGCTGTGGTTGATCGACGTGAGCACGGCGCCCGGTGGCTTGACCACGTACCGGCCGCCGATGAGCATGCGCTTGACGGATGTCTCTATGAGCTTCTTCACGTAGCTCATCACCAGGGCCGCATAGATGCCATGGCCGCAGACATCGCCGCCGTAGACGGCGAGGTGGCTCTCGTCCACCGCGAAGACGCCTGTGATGTCGCCACCCAGCTCTTCGCAGGGGACATAGTCCGTTGTAATGGCCACTCCGGGAAAGCTCTTGGCCTTGTCCGGCAGGAGATTGCGCTGGATGGTCTGGGCAAGCACCAGCTCCCTGTGCAGCCTCTCGCTCATGGCTTCCAGCTCCCGGGTCCTCTCCCTGACCTCCCGCTCCAGGACATGCTTCTCCGCGCGCAGGGTATTGATGAACCTCTGGTTCATGTCCTGCAGCTGGAGGACGATGTTGGAGAGAATGTTCCTGGCAATCGGAGGATAGTCGATGAGGAGCCGGGAGAAATCTTCCTTGCCAAGGGAGAATGCCCTCACCCTGCTTGCGGCTACCACGCTGGCCGAATGCTCCCGGGCTCCTCGAATGATCCCCAACTCTCCAAAGAAATCCCCGGCTGTAAGCTCGGCGAGATCGATCTCCTCAGCGTCCGCAAAGCGTTTCACCGACGCGCGGCCTTCCATGAGAAGATAGACGCGCTCTGGCGGCAGGGCCTGGCGGACAATGACCTCCCCTTCGGAAAACTCCTCCGGCGTCATCAGGGGTACCAGCAGGGCAACCTGCTCTTCCGTGAGACCCGAGAGGAGCTTGCTTTGCGCGAGGGCAAGAGGGGGGCGAGTGTCCATCTCCTGGTGCCCAGAATCGCCCAGCTCAAGCAGGGGTGTCAAGCCGCCAGTGCCTCAATCCGCCAGTGCGCCGGGCGCCTCGCAGCCTTTGTTGACGCGCTCTCGGCGGGCACGTATCTTCTCCCTGATGGCAGACATACTGGTGTTCGGCGCGCATCCCGACGACGCCGAGTTCGGAATGGGAGCAAGCCTGGTCAAGTTCGTGCGAAGCGGCGCCTCTGTGGCCGTGTGCGTGCTTACCCGGGGGGAAGCGGGGACCTTCGGCACGGCGGAACAGCGCGAGCGCGAGATGCAGGTGGCCGCGGAGAAGCTGGGCGGCGAGCTGGAAATCCTCTCGTTTCAGGACTGCAGGATTTTCGACACCTATGAGACCCGCGTGCGCCTGGCGGAGGTTGTTCGCAAGTTCAGACCCAAGATCGTGTTCGCGCCCTACCACACGAACCCCAGCTACCACAAGGACGGCGGCGCCCATCCCGATCACACTGCCACGGGGACAATCGTGCGCTCCGCCCTGCGCTACGCCCGGTTCTCCGGTCTCAAGGATGCGAAGGGAGAGCCGTGGAACGCGGACCATCTCATCTACTATATGGTGCCCAGGTCCCGGACGCCAAACCTCTTGAACGATGTGTCAGCGTACATGGGGGAATGGGAGGCAATCGCGCGCTGCCATGAATCGCAGATGAGCCTCCGCGACGGCAAGGTGCTGGACGGGCTGCGCCGGTTCAGGGAAGCCTACGGGAACCTGCTGGGGGTTGCGCACGCGGAGGGCTTTCTCATCGAGGAGCCGGTTGTTTTCGACCTTGCCAGTTTCCTGAGCACTTCAAGCCAAGGAATGCCGGCTGCAGTCAAAGAACAGTCCAGGAGCCATTGAGCAGGGGCTAACGGCCAGAGTGGAAAGCCAGCAGGCCTGCCCTCTTCACCTGCGTGAACTCTGTTTCCTCCCACGACGCAATGAAAAGGTCGCCTTTCCGAATCAGGTCCGTGTACTGAAAACCGGCAGGGAGAAAAGGCAGTGAAAACATCCTCTCGGGGGCCGCGGGCTGCTTCTCCAGCACCTGGCCGTCCGGAAGGAGCGCATACAGAACGCCCTCCTCGTCCAGGACGTGTATGACGAGGATGGAGTCCTGCTCGAGGCCTGAGCGGAAGTACCTCTGGACCGGTGTCTGGCGAGATCTCACCTTGAAGTGAAGGGCCGTGCTGGACGCCAGGCCCTGTATCCGGGCGCGACATTCCGTGAAAAACGCGCCGTACGAAGCAGGAACGCCTGGGCCCGTGAGGGAAGGAGTCCCAAGGGCCGCCACATAGGCATCCCGGTTGCTTTCCGCCTCCAGCTGCAGGTCCGCCCGATAGCGTGTGTAGGCGAAACGGGTTTCCGCGGAGTCGGTGTACTTCCACTCGAAATCGAACTCGTTCTCCGAGATCGGGGCAAATCCCACCGCCTCCCACTCGGGGTTCTTCTTCTGGAAAGAAGGAATAAGGAATGCAAAGTCTTTCTGGCCCGGCAGAAACGTCACCAGGCTGATCCCCCGCAGCAGGAGCTCCTCCGGCTTTGCGTCGTTCAGCAGCACGTTGTAGTAGAGGTGGATCATGAGGTCCCCGTGCCGGGGGATGAGGGTGGTGATGGTACGGTGAGCAAAGATGGGCGCGTCGTAGCGATAGCTGAAGGTCAGGGTGCCCGCCGCGTCCGAATCAACCTCCGCCAGGCCTGCGCCGTTGACCGCGCAGTACAAGGTATCCCCAAGGAAAACCATGTCGGCGACACGTGACTGAACGGTCCAGGGAAGAGCAGGGACCGGGGGCGCCGCATCTGCTGCGTCCGCGGGCTGAAACACCGTTGATGCCAGCTCGTACCACAAGCCGCGGGCGCCGGGCCCGCCCTGCCCCTGGCGGCGCGGCCCGCAGGCGCTCAGGGCCGCGATAACAGCGGCTGCCAGGAAGAGGGCCGCTAGTATGCGCGGCCGAATATCGCCAGGTGACGAGCGCTCTTTCCGCAGATGACGCATGCAGTGCCTTCCGGTGCCGTGGATACCTGAGTCCCCTCCAGGGGAATGAGGCGGATGGTGGCCTTTGTTTCTTCCTTCACTTTCGCCTCGCAGACGGCATCACCGCACCAGCCCGTCTCTATGAAACCGCCGGGCTCATCCAGAAGCTTCGTGAACTCCGCGTAGCTGCTGACGCGGAATGTATGCGCCGTGCGGAACTCCAGGGCCCGCTTGAAGAGCGATTTCTGGATATCATCCAGCAGCGCGCGCAGGCGCTGGCCTGCTTCAGAAACGGGAAGGAAAGTCTTTTCGCCAGTGTCGCGGCGGACCGCCACGCACTGGCCCTTTTCCATGTCCCGCGGGCCTATCTCCACCCGGAGCGGGATTCCCTGCAGCTCGTATTCGGAGAACTTCCACCCGGGAGTGCTCTGGTCGTCGTCATCAAGCAGGACCCGGAAGTCAGGCTTCAGGCTGTCGCGGAGCCTGGCGGCAAACTGCAGGACGGCGTCACGGGTCTCGTTCTGGAAGATGGGGACAATGACGATCTCGGTGGGAGCAAGCCGGGGCGGGAGAACAAGCCCCTTGTCGTCCGCATGGGTCATGATCAGGGCCCCGATCAGGCGGGTAGATACTCCCCAGGAGGTGGCCCACACATGCTCCAGGGTCTTGTTGCGCGTCTGGTAGGTCACGTCGAAGGCCTTGGCGAAGTTCTGGCCCAGGTTGTGCGACGTGCCTGCCTGGAGCGATTTTGCATCCTGCATCATGGCCTCGATGCAGTACGTCCGCACCGCGCCGGCGAACTTCTCCGAATCGCTTTTCACGCCGTAGAGAACGGGGATTGCCATATAGTCTTCGGCGAAGCGCCTGTACACGTCGAGGATGCGAAGGGTCTCCTCTTCCGCCTCCTGCGCAGTGGCGTGCGCGGTGTGTCCTTCCTGCCAGAGAAACTCGCTGGTGCGCAGGAAAAGTCGGGTCCTCTTTTCCCAGCGCACGACATTGCACCATTGGTTGATCAGGAGGGGCAGGTCCCGGTAAGACTGGATCCACTTCTTGTACATGCTCCAGATGATGGTCTCCGACGTGGGACGGATCACCAGCGGCTCCTCGAGCTTCTCTCCTCCGGCATGTGTGACTACAGCCAGCTCGGGAGAGAACCCTTCCACGTGCTCCGCTTCCTTCCTGATGAAGCTTTCGGGAATGAGAAGCGGGAAATAGGCGTTGACGTGGCCGGTCTGCTTGAAGAGCCCGTCCAGCCCCTGCTGGATCATCTCCCACAGGGCGTAGCCCCGGGGCCTGATGACCATGCAGCCCTTCACCGGCGCATAATCGGCGAGCTTCGCGTTTGTGACGATGTCGATGTACCACTGCGAATAGTCGCTGGCCCGGGGGGTGATTTTTTCAGCCATTCTGTGCGGCGTCTCCTTGGGATGCGCGGCATTCTACGGTCATGCCATGGCCAGAGTCAAGGACGATGATGGTGAGCGGCCGCGACGGCCTGGAATGCGCGGGACGCTAGTTGATTCCCGCGGTCTCTATCATGTAGCGGATGTTGTTCCCTTGCGAATCCTGCTCCTCTTTCTGGATCAGGAACACGAGGGAGGCGTTGTCAGGGGCCAGAATGATCTCTTTAATATGATAGGCCTTCACCCCGGAGCGCCGCAAGGAGGGATCTCCCGCCTTGTACGTATGGACGGTCCCATCCTTTTCCGTCACGGTGATTGCAAGAGCGTATGACGCGCCGGCCTCTCCCGAGGGCAGGCTCTGCGACAACACGATCTCGTAGTTTCGACCGGTCTGGAAATCCCGAAAGTCGACAGTGTCGGGGGCCGGGGCGCCGTCAACGAGGACATAGAGCATCCGCCCTGTTGCCAGGTGATGGATCCTGTACAGCGCATTCTGCGCGTGGGACTCAGCAACGGCGTCGAACAGCGCGCCGATGCCATCGCTGCCCGGATCCACCTGCTGGGACGAGGAAACCTTGTGCACCCCGCGGGCAACAAAAGCGTTGGCCCTCACGGCCACGATGTACGTCTCCGCCCAGGCGGTGGAGGTCTTCTCCTGGATCCCGTACTGCCCGAACATGAAGTAGCGAGAGTCCGTTGAAAACCCCAGGTTCACGAACCGGGCGATGTCGCCCGCCGACGCGGCGAACGTCACCAGGAGGATCAGGACCCCGATGGGTACGAGCCGTTTTGCCATAGATGCTCCTATAAACAGTATCGTACGGCCCGCGCGTTTCTATAGAGGAATCTTGCTAAGGCAGACCGCGCGAAGCGCGGTATCCGGTAGACGTGTCTTACGGAGACAGACGTACCATCGCCCTTCAAGAAAATCTTAGTTGACCGCCGTCCCCAGGTGCGGCGCAAGCTCCTTCAGCCGCGTGAGAAGGTCCTCGAAGTGAGGGTAGTTCAGGCTTTGCTTTCCGTCTGACATGGCTTCCGCAGGGTTGGGATGAATCTCCACGATGATGCCATCCGCCCCCGCAGCCAGGGCCGCCATGGATGCCGCGGGCACATAGTGCCAGTTCCCCATGGCATGGCTGGGATCGACGATGATGGGCAGGTGGCTCAGGCGCTTGATTGCCGGAACCGCACCTATGTCCAGGGTGTTGCGGGTCTCCGTCTCGAAGGTGCGTATCCCCCTCTCGCACAGGATGACGTGGGGGTTCCCGCCCTTCATGATGTACTCCGCAGAGAGAAGAAGCTCCTCGATGGTGCCCATCATGCTCCTCTTCAGGAGCACCGGCAAGCGGGTTTCCCCGAGCGCCTTGAGAAGCGCGAAGTTCTGCATGTTGCGCGCCCCGACCTGGAGCACCCCCGCGTAGCGGCTCACGAGATCGACGTCGTACTCTGAGAGAACCTCGGTGACGACGGTGAGTCCATGGCGACCGGCCGCCGCGCTGAGAATCTGCAGCCCCTGCTCCCCCAGACCCTGGAAGGAATACGGAGATGAGCGGGGCTTGAATGCCCCTCCCCGCATGAGCTTGAGGCCGGACCTCTGAAGGAGCTGAGCCGTAGATTCGACCTGCCCTTCCGTCTCGACGGAGCACGGTCCGGCAATGACGGCAAAGCTTCCCGGACCCACGCTCACGCCTCCCACGCTGATCCGCGTCGGGTCGGGATGGAACTCCCGGGATGCGAGCTTGTATGGCTTGAGGACGCGCAGCACGCTCTCCACGCCGGGCATCTGGTCGAACTCGGACTGCTCCAGGGCTCGGTCATCCCGGTGACGCCGCAGATTGTCTTGACTGCTCCCCTGCTCAGGTGCGGCGTGAAGCCCAGATGCTCGATCTTGCGCAAAGCGCTCTGGATTTCCTCCTCAGTAGCGTCTTTCTTGAAGATCAGAATCATGGCAGAGACTACAATGGTTTTGACCTTTTCGCCTATATCATTCTACTATGCTCGCGTGCGCACCTCATGGGAAGCCGGGCTCCTCGGAATCGCATTCGCCATCGTCCTGATCCTTGGCCTGATCGGCTGCGCCTCATTCGCCTTTCTTCTCAGCCAGCCGGCCGTTGCGGGGTCGCTTTCGACTCTCCCCTCGAATCCGTGGTGGCTCATCTACAGGGATCCGGGCCCGCGGAATCCTGCCCAGCCCCCCGGCATCGTGGCCGCCATGGCTGTGGCAACGGCCATAGGCTTTGTCTTTTCCCTTCGTTCGCACAGACTGTATCGGCGCAGCCGGACCCATGCGCTTCCCTACCTTCTCCTGTTTTTTCTTTCCCTGGGGATCGAGTGCCTGCGGGGGCCAGCCGCGGTGCTGTTTTCCGCCGACATGTCGATTACAACCTCCATCGTGCTGACGCGAGCCGTCTACTGGGGGAGGTTCGTGGGCCTTCTGGCGCTTCTCCTGTGCAGTCTCTACTGCATCGAGCTGAAATACCGGCACGTGTACGTGCTGGGCGGAGGGTCTCTGCTGGTGGCCCTTGCCATCGCGGCGAGCATCCCCGTGGACAGGACGACCTTCCTTTCACAGCTCACCTGGAAGCTGGCAGACGAACAGGGCGTGTGGTTCATGAACTTCGCGATCGCCGTCCTTGTAGTTCTGACGGCTGTCGGCGCAGCTGCCCTGAAGAAGGACAGGCGGTTTTTCGTGTTTGGCGGCGGGCTGACGCTGCTGCTGACCGCTCGGGAGCTTCTCTTCTTCATGGTGCAGCCGGTGCCGCTTGTGTGCGGGATAGCCGCCCTGGCTGCGGGATCGGTGGTGTGCCTGAGGTCTCTTTCTGGAATATACCGGGGGCCTGAAAGCCCTTCAGCTACAAGACAAGCAGCTTCGTTGCCACCATTCCAACGCCGAAGGGAATGATGATGTTGTCGAAATTGCCCGTAGGGACCCCTTCCAGGACCGTGGCGACCGTGGCGATGATGAGGGATTCCGCTGGCCGGCTGCTGACGTGATAAGCCATCAGAAAAACAGCAGCAAAGCAGGCGAGGCTTCCTGAGAAGGTCTTGCCTTGCAGGAAGGGTATCCTGGGACCCCCAACCACCCTGCCCACAAGGGCCGCAAACCCGTCTCCGAATGCCAGCGCGTAGATGGCGATGGATGCCGCCGGTTCAGGATAGAGTAGGAGGGAAATCATGGCCCCGAGACCCAGGGTGACGGGTCCGAGCACGAATCCGGCCCCGTCCTTGTCCCGGGAAGCTATGACAGTCAGATCACTCACGACAAGGATCGGGCTCCCGTGCATGCGGGAGCTCTCCGCGAATGCATAGAAAAGCGTACCAAATGCCAGCAGCGCCAGCGTTGCCGGCAGATTCGCTGAAGCAAGGACGGGCACTATTGCTATAAGAAGGTGGAGAGACTTTCTGACCAGCTCCCCTTGAACCCTTGCAACGCCTGCTGTACTCTGTATTCCTGTTCGCCGAACTTCGCGAACCAATTCCTGGTTTTCCTGCATGATGTCAGTCTTCGTTACGCCTTACAATGCAAGATTGATACCAACTAAGAACGCGCCGCTTTCTCTCTATCTATTTGCGGGAGAAGCAATTATTGTCAATTGAACAGCCTATTGAGGATGGTTGGTTGTTTTGTCTACTTTGATGTACCGGTTAATCTGATTTTAATATAGCAAACGCTCATTCAAGATCAGCGGTGTCCGAGGCAGGTCATTCCACATTGACATCTCAGAATCGTCACTGTATAACGTACCAACATTCGGGGGTCCTGGCAACAGGTCTGGCAGGGGCCCATCGAGGGCGATTAACTCAGCGGGAGAGTGCTACCTTCACACGGTAGAAGTCACTGGTTCAATCCCAGTATCGCCCATTCAAGTCCCTACGCTGTAGAGACTTAGGAACCTACCCGAAAACGGGCGGTTCCATGTGGCTCAATCTGAGACTCAGTCTGAGATTAAAAGGCTGAGCGCGGAGGCAACATGGAACGCCTCAAACGCCCCTACGCGCTTCACGCACGGCCAACGACTTCCAATCGGAACCGCCCTATGTACTACGTGGTCTTCCGCGACGAGACCGGAGCCTATGGTTCCGCAATCTCGACGGGCTGCACCCGAAAGGACGATGCAGTTCGGTGGTCCGAATCGGAACTGTGGAGGCGCAAGGAGCAGCGAGAGAGCATTACTTTCGCCCAGCAAGCCTGTGGGAACGCGCTCATTCTGGATGAAGCGCAGAGCATCAAAAACCCCGCCACGCAGAGCTTCGACGCCGGCCAGCAGCTGAAGAGCCGGCAGCGCCTTCGCAGGATGGTTCAGGCTTTCATCCCTGGCAGAACCAAGGATGTGGCGGAAAGAGCCTCCCTCCACAGGAAGAGGTGTGCCTGCACGCGGAGATGGGCCGCGGACAGAAATCCGCCTAAGAAGCGGGGTCGTTCTCATACTCTTGATCCATGATAGCGCGCGTCCTACACTATTTTTCATGGCAAGGAAGGTCAGGCTCTCTCTGCCGGACGTACTGTCCCACCTGAGCTACGCGCAGGCTCGGAAGCTCCTGGGTCCGCGCGGACAGGTTCTCCTGCGAAGGGGAGGCTCGTCCGACATCGACATCGATGCCCAAGTGCGCATGGATCGGAACAGCTTCGCGCTCGATCTCGGGGAAGCCGTCGCCACGCTGCGGCTCAGCGACGCCGCAAGCGGCCGCATCCAGTTTTCCTGCACCGCCTGCGCGCAGCCCTGCGAGCACGTCGGGGCCGCCCTCTCCCTGATCCTAGAGGAGAAGCTGTCACTCGGGCTTGCCGCGGCGCCGCGCGAAACGGTTCCCCTGGAGATGCTGTCCGAAGGCGAGTTGATCGAGAGGGCGCTTGCCGACAGGGCCGAACGGGCGCGAACGGAGAGGATGGCCCTGGCCCCTCTGGACGGGAAAGGGGTCTGGAGCGATTACGCCGTGACGAGCGGCCTGTCAGGAAAGACTTACAGGGTCGCGCTTCGGGGGTGGGAGAGAGGCGAATCGTACTGCTCGTGCCCCGATTTCAAGACAAACACGCTGGGGACCTGCAAGCACCTCCTGTTTGCGATGGCCAGAGTAAAAAGGAAGCTCACCCATGGGAAGATGCCCCGCCCCTACAGGCGCACCCGCATTACCCTCCACGTCCGCTACGCTGAAGAGGCTGAGCTGAGGCTGCTTCTTCCCGACGGTCTTCCGCGGGACGCCGAAGCTCTGGCGGCGCCGCTGCGCGGCAGACCCATCGACGACATCCCCGATCTCGTGAAGCGCATCAGGCAATTGGAGCGGTTGGGGCATCCCGTCCATGTCTATCCCGACGCGGAGGAGATGATGAACGCGCTGCTCACCCGCCAGAGGCTCGATGCAACCGTTGCCGCGGTCCGGGGCGACCCGCGCGCCCATCCCCTGCGAAAGGATCTCCTGAAAGTCGAGCTTCTCCCCTACCAGCTGGATGGGATCGCGTTCGCCGCCGGCGCCGGCAGGGCCCTGATCGCCGATGACATGGGGCTTGGCAAGACGCTCCAAGGCATCGGGACCGCCGAGCTTCTTGCGCGGGAAACCGGGATCTCCCGTGTCCTGGTGATCTGCCCGGCCTCCGTGAAAGCCCAGTGGGTCCTGGAGATAGAGCGGGCAACCGAGCGCACATGCCAGATCGTGACAGGTTCCCTGCGTGAACGGCCGGCCCTGTATCGCAGCGGGGCGTTCTACACCATCGCCAATTACGAGCAGGTGCTCAGGGATTCCCTTTCCATTGAAGCGGTGCCCTGGGACCTGATCATCCTCGACGAGGGACAAAGGATCAAGAACTGGCAGGCCAGGACCGCGCAGGTGATCAAGTCCCTGCGCTCGCCCTTTGCCCTCGTGCTGACCGGCACGCCCCTGGAGAACCGGCTGGACGAGCTGTATTCGGTGGTGCAGTTCATCAACAACCGCCAGCTTGGCCCCGCGTTCCGTTTCTTCCACGCGCATCGGATGGCGGATGAAAAAGGACGCGTGCTGGGATACCGGAACCTCGACGATCTGCGCAAGCGCTTGGCGCCGATCCTTCTGCGTCGAACGCGGGACATGGTCCTAAAGCAGTTGCCGCCGCGCACCACGGAGATCCTTCGCATCGAGCCTTCCGAGGAACAGCTTGAGCTGCACAACGGCCACAAGCAGACAATCGTCTCGATCCTTTCCAAGCGTTACATCAGCGAGATGGACCTCCTGCGCCTCCAGAAGGCGCTTCTCATGTGCCGCATGGCCGCGGACAGCACCTTCCTCCTGGACAAGGAGCCGCCCGGGCACTCGACCAAGCTCGAAGAGCTGGACTCCCTCCTGGAGCGGCTCACGGCGGAGGCGGGGCGCAAGATCATTCTCTTTTCCGAATGGACGACGATGCTCGACCTGATCGAGCCGATCCTCTCCCGACGAGGCGCGGGTTTCGTGCGCCTGGACGGCTCCGTTCCCCAGGTGAAACGGCAGGGTCTGGTGAACAGCTTCCAGCGAGACCCCGGCTGCGTTGCGTTTCTCGCCACCAACGCGGGGGCCACCGGGCTGAACCTCCAGGCGGCGGATACGGTGATCAACGTCGATCTCCCGTGGAATCCCGCAGTTCTCGAACAGAGGATCGCCCGCGCGCATCGCATGGGCCAGCGGCGGCACGTGCACGTGTATCTTCTGGTCACGGAAGGCACGATCGAGGAAGGGATGCTCGCCACGCTCTCGGCGAAAAAGGACCTGGCGCTCGCGGCGCTGGATCCGTCTTCCGAAAAGACGGAAGTCGCGCTCACGGGGAACATCGACGAGCTGAAACGCAAGCTGGAAGTTCTCGTTGGCGTCAAGCCGCCGGCGGCCGTGGACCAGAGCGAGAAGCTTCGCGTGGAATCCGAGGCGGCGCGGCGGGAGCGCCGGCAATCCGTGGCCCTTGCTGGAGGCGAGCTTCTGGCAGCGGCGTTCGCGTTTGTCCGGCAGGCCATGGACGGCGGCGGCGCCGCGCCGCCAGAGCAGTCGACCCGGGCGCTGAAAAGCATCCTCTCGGAGTGCATGGAGAGGGCGGAGGGCGGCGGCTGGACGATGACTGTGCGTTTTCCCGACGACGCCGCCATCGAGGCGCTGGCGGGGGTGCTTGCCGGGATCACCGCTCGAGCCCCCGGTCGGCCGAAAGCGCAATGACGGACGCCTACAGGGAGTTCAGTGCGCTCATGGGGAGCGGGAAGTTCCGCCAGGCGGCGGAGCTGGCCGCGCGGGAGCTTGCCAGGGGGGAAGGCGCCGCCGCGTTCTGGCTCACGCGCCGGGCGAGCGCGCTGAACCGCGCCTCTGACTACGAACAGGCGTTCGCCGATTCGAGGAGCGCACTCGCCCTCGAACCGTCCAACCCGTACGCCGTCCTCTGCGCCGCTGACGCGCTGCTGGGCCTGCAGCGCCCGCAGGAGGCGCTGGGCCACTACCGGGAGATCGCGGCACACGCCAAGGTGGGTGGCCGCGCGCGAGCCGGCATCTTGGAAAGCCTGGCGGTCCTGGGCCGATGGCAGGAGCTGCTCGATTCTATTGCCGCGGCCCCCGCTGAAGAGAGATATCCATGGCGCGTGAAAGCTCTTCACACGCAGGGCAGGACGGAAGAAGCCATGAGCGAGTGTCGGCAGTGGCTTGCCGCGCGTCCGGATCATCCGCCCGCCCTCTGGGAGCTATCGGAGCTGGAGGTCGCATCAGACGGCCTGGAGACCGTCCGCGCCCGCTACGAGCGCCTCGCGCGGATCCCGACCCTCCCCCCTGTCTACCGCGAGATTTACGCCTCCTTGTGCAGGCGGGCCGGGCTCCCCGAGCTTGCCCTAGAGGAATACCGGAAGATCGGCGAAGCGGGCGAAGGGACGCGCGTGCAGAAAAAGCAGGCCTTTCTCCTTGCAAAGACCGGACGCGAGCAGGAAGCCATTCCCCTCCTGGAGGAGCTTTTGACCCTGGACCCGAAAGA
>Ga0187881_10002666_pt1 | contig 16399 bp, 17 predicted proteins | sample June2016WEW_19_1_2_FD_133017 | JGI IMG/M metagenome (GOLD analysis project Ga0187881, IMG submission 133017) | Peatland microbial communities from SPRUCE experiment site at the Marcell Experimental Forest, Minnesota, USA - June2016WEW_19_100 | ecosystem: Environmental > Terrestrial > Soil >...
AATGCTAATAAACGCTCTTTTTTGGCCTCTTTATGCTCTAAGATTAATGTGGGATTTTTCATGCCCACATATTAACATAAATGAACTGTTATGTCACTTTATTTAGGACGTTTGTATTAGTTGGATATGGGTTCCAACGGCTCAACGGATTCTCAACAGTTTTTTCCTTAAACCCAAAGAAAGGAGGCAAGTATGGCGGCGAAGAAGATTTTGATGATTGTCGGGGATTTTGTGGAGGATTATGAGGTCATGGTTCCTTTTCAGGCATTGCAGATGGTTGGCCATACTGTCCATGCCGTGTGTGCTGGAAAGAAGGCCGGTGACAAGGTCAAGACAGCGATCCATGATTTTGAGGGAGACCAGACCTACAGCGAGAAGCCGGGCCACAATTTTGTATTAAACGCAACCTTTGATGAGGTGAAGCCAGAAACTTATGACGCCCTGGTGATCCCTGGTGGACGAGCGCCGGAATACATTCGCTTGAACGAAAAAGTGCTTAAGATCGTTCAGCATTTCTCCAAAGCAAATAAGCCTATTGCCTCCATTTGCCATGGCGCGCAAGTACTCGCAGCAGCGGGAGTGGTTTCAGGCAAATCGTGTTCGGCGTATCCGGCGGTAGGACCCGATGTGAAAATTGCAGGTGGTAAGTTCGTTGACATACCGGCGGATAAGGCCCATGTAGACGGCAACCTGGTTAGCGCACCTGCTTGGCCGGCCCATCCTGAGTGGTTAGCGAAATTCCTGAAAGTGCTGGGGACGAAGATCGAACCGTAGCGAGATCTTTTGTTGAAATCGACTTGTGGAGTGATTATATGTTCCATAGGAGGTATTCAAATGATCTCGAAAAGACTTCTGTATGTTGTATTTTCTTTTGTGCTCTTGGTATTCGGGTGTGCTACGAGTCAGCCGAAGATTCCGGTGGATATGGCCTCTGCTCAGCCAGGGGATCAGGTCATGTTCCAGGGCAAACCTGTGAAGCTCCTCGGTCCTCCGATCTCAATCGGAAAACCACTTCCGTCCGTTGACTTGGTCGATGCAATGACGATGAGTAATGTGGATCTGTACAAAGAAAGAGGCTCTGTCCTTCTCCTCAGCATTGTTCCATCCCTCGACACTCCGGTTTGTGAGGCACAGACTCATTATTTAGGAGAAAAGGGGAATAATTTACCTCTGAGTGTTAGCAGGATTGTTATCAGCCGCGATACTCCCTTTGCTCAGAAACGGTTTGCTAAGGAGGCTAAGCTGACGAACCTTCAATATCTGTCGGACTAGAAACAGGGAGACTTTGCGCGTGCCGCTGGCCTTTTAACAGATGGGATGATGCTTTTCGCACGTTCTGTAATCGTTGTGGACCGTACGGGAATCGTTCCATATATTCAGGTGGTTCCGGAAATGACCCATCTGCCTAACATGGATAAGGCTTTTGAAAAGGCTGCCGAACTGGCCAAATCGGGATCGTGAAAAGTCATGCAACTCGAAAAATATATCGACGGAAGCACGACGCTTTGGATTAAAGGACAAACGCCTCCGTCGAGATGGAGGGTCGAACCGAATTGAAAAACTGTTCTGTGAAACCAAAGTAGGATTTGGTGAAGCAAATATTAGGCGGAGCATATTATAGCTTGCATTAACCCCAGTGGGTCATTGCGAGGAGTGCAACGACGAAGCAATCTCAAAGCGAGATTGCCACGCCCTTCGGGCTCGCAATGACAACTTTTTGTGGTTCCTAATGCGGACTATTTTATGCTCCTGGTAATAATTAAGGTAATTACAGCCCGCTCGGATTTTCCTGTTCGGTTATTCACAAGCCAGAATTGGATCCGCTGAACCGAGATACCTTCCAAAATTTGGCATCAAACTTGCTTTCTTCAATCTTGGAGAAGAAGGTTCAAGGTGTTTTATGCCTGAAACATTTCTCGGCGATCTGGCAGAAGTTAAACTCTTCGATATTCTCAAGCCCCTTTTCATCGATAAAAGAACCGGAAAGATCCTTATCAGGGGGGAAGAGCGTGGAGAGTTGTATTTAGAGCTCGGAAATATTACTCACGCCAAAACCGATAATTCTGTGGGAGAATTCGCCTTCTCCACGCTGATGGGAGTAAAGGCTGGAAAGGCTTCGTTCGAGCCGGATGAAGTCCCGTCAGAGAGAACGATCTCTATCTTGACTGAACAACTCATTTTGAATTGGTCATCCCAGAAACAATGGAACAAGATCAAAGAAGTCGTTCCTTCGGCCAACGCGATTTTTCGGGCCCTCCCCCAGGAGAATCCGGAAAGTATCAGTCTGACCGGTGAACAATGGAACGTATCAGCTCTATGTAACGGGATGAAGACCGTCTCAGAAATCTGTGAAGCCCTTAAGTGGGATGAATTCAAAACATCCAAGACCATCTTCCAACTCGTCCAGCTGGGCTTGTTGGAGAGGGGAGAGGACCGGAAGCCCATCAAGAAAAAGCTCATTTCAAATGGTTTTTTTCATACGGTCGAAACCGAATTGAAAAAGGTGATCGGCCCCATGGCTCCGTTTGTCATCAGCGATAAACTCTCTGATATGGGTGCGACAAAAGATTCTTTTGCCCAAGACCAGATCTCTCCTTTCGTCCAGGCACTGAGTGAAGAAATTTCTGATGACTATATGAAAAAGGAGTTCCTCAGGGCGATGACGGATTATCTCTTAACGGACAGGAAGGCGAACTGAAGCTCAACCGGATACATTTGAAATTTTGATGTGACGCAGTCTTGGTGTGCAGAGAGGAGGGGTGAAAGGGTTCTGTCTTACCGAAAAACGGCGTTATTGTGACTTTGTGTCACATACGAACAGATGCAAATATCCGTAAATTCTAAGGGGAAAAACACAGATTGGAAAGGATTGCCCTGTGGGGGCATAGAAGTTGCTGAAATAAGTTTTTGGTATAAATCGCCGGTATAGAACTTAGAGAACTAAGGGTTCATAAAAAGATATTGAAAACTCTCTGAGCAAAGAGAGATACAGAAAAGAGGAGGTCTCAGCGATGAGGAAAGTTTGCTTCGTGTTGACGGCAGCATGTATAGGGTTGGTATTGTTTGCGTTAGGTCCCCCTGAAGCGAAGACCGCATCCATAAAACTCACCTATAGCAATTTTTTCCCCCCGGCGCACATTCAGAGCCAGCTGGTTGATTCCTGGTGCAAGGAGGTTGAAACCCGAACGAAAGGTAGGGTCAGCATAAAACACTACCCTGGCCAGACCTTGACGAAGGCTGCCGAATGTTACGAAGGTGTCGTGAAAGGACGCTCTGACCTCGGGCTTTCAGCCCTGTCGTACACCTCGGACAGATTTCCGGTGATGGGGACGGTGGATCTCCCCCTCGGTTATACCAGCGGAAAGGTGGCCACGGCCGTCGCCAATGAGGTTTATCGGAAATTTAGGCCGAAGGAACTCAGCGATACCAGGGTGATGTATCTGCATGCCCACGGTCCGGCCCTAATAAACACGAGGGGAAAAGCAGTGAAGAGATTGGAGGATATGAGAGGGCTCAGGTTGAGGACGACCGGAGCCGCTGCGCAGGTTATAACGGCCCTGGGCGGAATGGCGGTCTCCGCACCCATGCCGGAATGCCATCAACTGATCAGAAGCGGCAAGGCGGATGGTTCCACACATCCCGTGGAGTCCCTTAAGGGATGGAAGCTGGCAGAGGTGGAGAACTATCTTACGGCGGCCTATTCCATTGCCTATACAACGACCTTTTTTGTGGTCATGAATAAAGAGAAATGGGAAGCGTTACCACAGGATATCAAGGTGATCTTTGAAGAGATTAACAACGAATGGCTGCTGCAGCACGGCGAGGCTTGGGATACCAGCGACATGGAGGGCATGCAATTTTTCCTGGCCCACGGGGGTCAGCTGATTGGTCTTGAGAGCAGCGAGGCCGCGCGCTGGAAGGCTGCAATTGCTCCCATCATCGATGGTTATGGAAAATCTCTGGATGAAAAAGGACTGAAGGGTGAGGAGATCGTCAATTTTACGATCAACACTCTGAATAACATGCAATGAGCACAGGAGATGAAACCATGAGAACGACCGGTAAACCCGAAAAGTCGGCAGGCCCATCGAGCGCCCCTCAAAGGAAAGGGTTCGGCCTGAGGGGTAAGATGTTCGTCCTTTTCTTTTTTATTCCGATTAGTCTTATCCTCGCTGCGAGCTTGCTCTATATGAAGCAATTAAATGCGCTTTCCTCTCACCTTGCCCAAAAAAGTACAGATACGGTGGCCAGGGTGACCGAAGAAGTGGTGGCTCAGAGGGGAAGAGAGGTTGCTTCACAGTGCAAGGTCTATCTTATCACCCACCCGGAGTTGAAAAGGGCGTTTTTTAACTATGATCTGAAGTTCAAAAGGATAGCGGTGCAGAGGATAGGCGTAACGGGTTATACCGCCATCTATGAGACGCCGGGACCGGACGGAATCTGGCGTCTATGGACCCACGTCAACCCTGATGTGGTCGGCATCGATACGAGCACGCTCAAAGAGTCCCTCGGGGAGGGTTTCCCCGGATTCTGGAAGATTTATACCGGTGTAAAAGGGGGAAAGGAGTCCCAGGGTTACTACAAATGGCGGGATACAGACGGCATTCTGCGAGACAAGTTCATGGTGTGCATTCCCGTTGAGGGAACGACCTATGTCCTTGCTGCCACGGCCCCCCTTGAGGAATTTACCGAAGCAGCAAAATTTATGCAAAAAAGTGCCGCCCAGTTTGCTTTGAAAACGAGGAATATTGTGATTGGCATCCTGGCTGGCACACTGATCCTTATTGGCCTTACGGTCGCTCTGTATGGTTACAGGTTGACAGGAAGAATTAAGTCCTTGACCGATGTTGCCGACCGGATCAGTGTTGGCGATTTAGATGCCAAGATAATGGAAATCGGATCACAGGATGAAATCGGGGAGCTTGCCCTCGCGATCAAACGAATGCAGGAAAGCATCCGTCTGGCCATAAAGCGAATGAAAGAAAAAGGGTAGGAGCCGGGTAGACGCTAACAACAGCACTCGTCGGCGCAGTCAAAGCACGATTCGTAACACGCACTGCAATCTTCGGAGACCATTTCCTCGGCGTCGTAAAAGTCGCAGTATCCCTCGCGAATGGCTGATCGTGCTTTATCGTAGAACTCCTTTGAAAATCCCTCGATGCCGTGCATGGCCAACACATGTTGCCCCAGCTTGCTAAGCGCTTCCTCCTCGGTCTCCCCGCAGGCTAAAAAATCACATTGCAAACCCATGTCTTTACAATAAAGTTCTTTATCCATCATAGGCCTCCTTAAAACGGCTCACTTTTCAATTTCTTCTTCTTCCTCCCTACCTTTAGACTTAAATATAATCATTCCTTCTCCGTTTGTAAAACCGCGAAGGCATAGCGCAAAGCGTCAGGAAACTCTAAAACAAACGCATTTAATACTTTGACACGGAGGCCCCCTCACCCTCCCCTCTCCCCGCTGGGGAGAGGGATGGGGTGAGGGGCAATTCGATGAAATGTAATAATATTTAACGCGTTTGTATTAATTAATGAGTCAGAACGTTTCATCGTCCGGGGGAAGCCCAGGCCTTGCGTAATTACATTGAAGATTGCCGGAGCGATAATTATTCTTGATTAAAAGAGAAAAGTTGATGAAATTAAGTCTAAAGGAGGGTACCATGAGAAACTTATTAATAAAACTTGCTGTATTTACGTTGGTGCTAGGGATAGTAAGCGTTGCAACAGCAGAACCGAGAATCGTGGGGAAGACGGTAGACTACAGTGCGCAGGGAGTAGTAATGAAGGGTTACCTAACGTACGACGAGAACATCGCCGGGAAGCGGCCAGGTGTGTTGGTGGTTCCTGAATGGTGGGGGCTGAATGATTACGCGCGCAAGAGGGCGCGGATGCTGGCGGAGTTGGGATACACTGCTCTCGCCGTGGACATGTATGGCGACGGCAAGGCGGTAACGACTCCTGATGATGCAGGGAAGCTCTCGTCAGAAGTGATGAAGAATTCTGAAGTTGCCAAGGCGCGTTTTATGGCAGCGACGGACTTTTTGAAAGAACAGCCCAGTGTCGACCCGAATCGTATTGCGGCCATCGGCTATTGTTTCGGGGGTGGCGTGGTTTTAAATATGGCGAGGCAGGGTGTGGATCTCAGAGGGGTTGCAAGCTTTCATGGAAGCTTGACTGCGGTTAAACCAGCCCAGCCCGGCAGCGTCAAAGCAAAAATCCTTGTGCTCCACGGCGGGGCCGATAAGTTTATCACTCCGGAGCAGATCGAGGCGTTCAAGCAAGAAATGAAATCCGCAGGCGCCGATTTTAAATTTGTCTCCTATCCTGATGCTACGCACAGCTTCACCAACCCAGAAGCCACTGAATTGGGAAAGAAGTTTAATATGCCAATCGCTTACAATGCTGAGGCCGACAGAAAGTCCTGGGGTGAGCTGAAAGAGTTTTTGAAGAACATTTTTAGCAAATAAGAGACGAGAAATCGAATCTCAGCAAATTTGAGGGTCGTGGGTCCAGGGAGGGTGGGCGCAGCTTTTAGGCTGTGAGTACCCGGAGCCTAAAATGTGCAATTTTGACTGCGGATTTCCTATCTGTCTATCTGTCTTGACAGGCTTTCACAAAAGATGTAAATTCCGTTCTAAAACAGAAAACTTCCTGTCCCGGAGAATGAAATGGTCGGAGGACGGGAGCCCAAAAAAAATCGGTCATGATTCGCGGTCTAGATCCAGACGAGGAGTAACTTATGTCACTTTCAAGAGAACAGATGAAGGATGCTCTGAAGCAATGGCACCTTGCGTGGGAGAACCATGATCTGGAAGGGGTCATGAAACTCTTTCACGACGAAATCGTATTTGACAACTGGACAGGTGGAAAAGCCGAGGGTAAGGAAGCTCTGAGGAAAGCATGGGCACCGTGGTTTACGAACCACGGAGGGTTTCATTTCACCGAGGAAGAGACTTTTATTGACGATAAGGAGCAAAAAGTCCTTTACCGGTGGCGACTTGAATGGCCGTCGTCCGAAAAAGGCTGTGAAGGAAAGCGTGAAAAACGAAGGGGCGTCGATATCCTTCACTTTCAAGACGGAAAGATCGTCAGAAAACTGACCTATTCAAAAACAACCGTTGAAATTGATGGCAAGAGGTTCCCTCTTCGCCCCGTTAGAAAGGATGCCTCCTGCTCTGCGAAAGAGGAGTAGTCTTCAGAATAATTCCGACAGGATTTTACCCCCTGCTCGCTTTCTGACGGGGTTCACATCCATACCAGTTAGTGTCAATTTCTGCCGCCTAAAGCCTTCTTGACAGAACGCTCTGTGCGTGCAATAAGTTGTTTAATTTTGGAGAAAGTTACCGGCTTTCTTCTGTTATTAAAGTATGATGGTGTTCATTGTTATCGAGGAAAAACGAGATGAACCAAGATGAATTACTTCAATTAGCTGATCTAAACCTGGCGGAATCCCACCGTGAGATTTCCAGGTGGAATCCAAATACGGATATGGCTGAACAAGGGGATATTCTTTTTGTTTGCGGGGCGAACACCTTTCCAGCAGTTAACTTCGTCATCAGGGTTGGCAGGCAATTGAAATCATCCCCTGACAAGCTTATTGCTCAGGCGAAGGAGTTTTTTGGAAAACGGAAGCGATCTTTCACCATCATTGTTCGAACCCATATTGACAAGGATCTGCTCGATCAATGCGAAGAGCTTAAACTCTATCAGATATCAAACTTGCCCGGTATGTTCATCGAAGGGATGCTTGAAGACAGGCCGTTGCCTGACGGCGCCACATTACGGCATGTTACGGATGAGGCGATGGTCAATGACTTTGCTGAGGTGGTAGCGCTTAGCTACACCGCGCTTGGGTTGCCTGAGACTGTGGGTAGAAGCGTCTTCAGCGCCCCGAATGCTTTTCTCGTGCCCCATCTTTATGCTGTTGTGGCATATCGAGATAACAAGCCCGCTTCCTGCGCTTTGGCCCTGATGAGTCACGGCATCGCGGGCATTTATTATGTAGGAACGGTTGAGGCGGCACGTGGAATGGGCTTAGCGGAACACTGCACACGAACGGTTGGAAATGCTGCCTTCAAGCTCGGTGCTCGCTGTGTTATTTTGCAAGCGAGCCTATATGGTGAGCCCGTCTATAAGAGAATGGGATACAAGGAATTTACCCGCTATCCATGGTTCGTATGCCCCAGCCGTTAATTTGGAGCCTTTTCATAAGGGTAGATGCACACCTTCTTCTATGTTACACTTAAGCCAATAAAGATATCGTTTTGAGCCGGGCAAAGAGGAGAGATGGATGTGAAGATTCTAAGGGTGGACGTGCAAAGTGAAAAGATCAAGTTCGAAAATATGGAGGAAGCGTGGAAGACCATCGGCGGCAGCGCCTTCATTGCTAAGATCGTGAACAAAGAGGTTCCCCCGGCTGCGAACCCACTCGGCCCTGACAATCGTTTTATTATTGCTGTAGGCCCTCTGGCGGGCACTGGCGCTCCACAACTTGGACGGATTTCCGTTGGCGCAAAAAGTCCCTTGACACTGGGAATCAAAGAGGCAAACTCAGGAGGCCCGGCTGCGCAAATCCTCGACCGGCTGGGGATCCGCGCGATTATCGTTGAGGGTGCGCCTCAGGCTCATCGCTTATACTGCCTATTGATCTCCAAGGAAAAGACCGTATTGATTCCAGCGGATGAATACCGCCAAATGAAGAATTATGAATTGGTGGACAGGCTACGGAGACGATACGGTGAAAAAATAGCGGTTATCTCCACTGGAATAGCCGGAGAACGGGGATACAAAGGAGCGTCGGTCTCCTTTACGGATATTTTTGGAGATCCATCGCGGAATGCGGCGAGAGGTGGACTCGGTGCGGTGATGGGTTCGAAAGGACTCAAGGCGATAATCATTGATCCTTCCCAGGCTGGGCAGGTTGATATGGTCCATCCGGAGGAATTTCGAAAGGTCGTGAAGTCGTGGATCGATACCCTGAAACATGATGTGAGCTGCAGCTTGTATTCCCGTTTCGGCACCCCGTTTGCTATCAACAATTCCGCCAACCAAGGAACCCTGGTGTCGAATAACTACCGTTCGGGCACACCGAACAACTTCATTGCCGTGAGCGGCAATAGAATACAAGAGATTCTCTTTGAACGCGGCGGCAAGATGCACGGCTGCATGCCCGGCTGTGTTGTTCAGTGCTCCATCATCTATCCGGACAAGAATGGGAAACGGCTCTGCTCTGCCTACGAATACGAAACGATAGCATTGCTTGGAACCAATCTGGGCATTATCGATAATGATGCGATTGCGCGGCTCAAGTTCATGTGTGACGATCTTGGCGTCGATGCCATAGAAACAGGAAGCAGCCTTGGTGTCGCTGCGGATGCCGGGAAAATGTCGTTTGGAGATTGGGAATCCGCTGCCCGACTCTTGGGTGAGATCGAAGAGGAAACGCCGCTTGGCGTGGCCTTGGCCAACGGTGTGGTAGCCACTGCGAAATATTTGAACGTAAGCCGTGTACCGGCTTGTAGGGGGCAAGCCATACCCGGCCACGATCCCAGGTCGGTAAAGGGGACGGGCGTTACCTATTTCACGAGCCCCATGGGGGCGGATCACACGGCAGGACTGACTTACCGGATTCCCAAGAACAAAGACAAGCAGGCTGAAAATTCGCTTCGATCTCAGATTCAGGCTGCCACCTGCGACGCATTTGGCTACTGTCTGAATTCCGTTCCTGGCGGCCGTGCATCCGTTTATCAATTTTTTGCAGATCTCATGAATGCGAGGTATGGGCTCCAGTTGACCCCCGCGGATATCATGGAAATTGGCAAGCAGACGCTGCGAGATCAGATTGCTTTCAATGAAAAGACCGAATTCGGCAAAATGGATGCAAAAGCCGTTGTTTTTGTCCGGGAGGAGGCCATTACTCCGACGGATCAGGTTTTTGATGTGGATGATGCGGAGATAAAAAACATCTGGAGGGGACTGGATTCGTACCAGGAGAAGGAGAAAGCTTGGGAAGTCCGCATCCCGCCGCTGCCTGACATTATGTTTGGCGCAGGGGTTGCGGAGAATATGGGCCAGCGGATCCGTCAGATGAAGGTCAAAAAAGTATTCCTGACAACCGATCCTGTCATGTTCTCATTGGGAAGGGCTGACGACGTTCGCAAGATTTTGGAGTCGAGTGGCATATCCACGGTTATTTTTTCGGAGGTGGAGCCTGATCCTTCCATCGAGCTCATCGAGCGGGCTGGGAAGATTTATCAGGAAAATGGTTGCGACGGAATCGTGGGCCTCGGGGGCGGGAGTTCGATGGATACCGCAAAAACAGTTGGGCTTAGGGTATCCCACCCCGGTGAAATGAGAGAGTTTGAAGGTATTGTGGGCGGAGGGGGCAAGATTAAACCAATTCTCCCGCCGATCATCTGCATCCCAACGACTTCGGGAACAGGAAGCGAGGTGAATCCTTGCGCCGTGGTAACGGATAAGGAGAGGGACCTAAAAATTGTATTAATGAATAATTATTTGATTCCCAAACTAGCGGTGATTGATCCCGTCTACTGTAAGACGATGCCAGCCGGCCTCACCGTCGAATCGGGAATCGACGCGCTGGCTCATTGCATTGAGGGGTACGTCTCATTGGCAACCCCCTATCATCCTTATTTTGAGTCCTACGCCGTTTACGGAATAAAGTTGATTGGACGAAGTCTCCCTCGGGCATATCAGAACGGGAATGATATCGCCGCACGGACCGATATGTGCATGTCGGCAGTCTGCGGCGGCCTCGCCTTCTTGAAAGGGTTAGGCATGGGACATGCGATTACACACGTTCTCGGTGCTCATTACCATATGCCCCACGGCCGCGCAGCCACGTACGGACTTCTCTGTTTTGTGAGGGCGAATAAAGAGACTTGCAAAGAGCAGTTTATGGACATGGCGCAACTGCTGAACCGCTCCAATGATCTGGAGGCGAGCCTTCTGGAGTTCTATCGGAAGCTCGATATTTCCGTCAGTTTAAAGGCCCTGGGTGTTCCAAAAGAAGACCTGAAGAAAATTGCCTTCTATACCTCGAGGGATGCGGTGAACATGGCCACGGATCCCACTACTCCGAGCCAGCAGAAGATCCTGGAGCTTCTTCAAGAACTCTATGAGTAAGCTATTGGGGTAACCTGTTACCTTGGACAGCCTCTTCAGTAAGTCCATTGGCCGTTCCCCTGTAATACCAGATTGAAAACTTTTCTTAAATATTTTAAAAAAAAATGCTACGGATGATCTCTGAAACGAGCAGACTAACAAAAACAAAACCATTCTGGAGGTGACATCATGAAGGTCGATAGAAAGGGTCGCTTGGAAGGAAAAGTTGCTGTGATCACAGGGGCTGCCAGCGGGATTGGCCGGGCTACGGCAGTCGTTTTTGCAAGAGAAGGAGCCAAACTCGCTCTGGCGACGGATAAGAATATCGATGGGCTAAAGGAAACGCTGAAGCTGGTCGAGCAGGAAGGGGGAGAGGCGTTCATAAAAAAGACGAGTGTGGCTGTTGAAGAGGAAGTCAAGGAACTGATTGACTTAGCTCTCAAGACGTATTCCAAAATCGATATTCTTTGCAACATCGCAGGCGTAACGGCGCAGGTCTCTACGTTGGAAGAGCAATCCCCAGAGGAGTGGAAGAGAATTTACGAGATCAACGTCTTGGGCGCCGTCTATGGGACGAAACATGTGGCCAAACATATGCAGGAACGCAGGTCGGGGGCGATTGTGAATATGGCTTCGGTGGCTGGAATCCGGTCAGGGGCCGGGGCCAATTCCTATAGCGCCAGTAAGGCAGCCATTATCAACTTCACCCAGACCGCAGCTTGCGACCTTGGAGGGTTCAATGTCCGGGTGAACGCGGTCTGCCCCGGTCTGATCGAGACCGGCATGACCAAACCCGTCTTTGACTATGCCCGTAAGGCGGGGAAGGAGGAAAAATTGGGCAGCCGCTGCGAGCTGCGGCGCTATGGCTTGCCGGAGGAGGTGGCTTATGCAATTCTCTTCCTGGCCAGCGATGAAGCCAGTTATATTACGGGCCAGGCTCTTCCTGTTGACGGCGGCAACACGGCCTCCCTGAACCTGCCTGGGATGAAGGTTTGAAAGGGTGAAAGAAGAATCCATAGGTTGAAGTGACCGGCGAAAGACATTTTGAAGGTAACCGGGGTAGCGGCGGGAGTTTTGAAGAATGAATATGCGAAAAGTTGTTCTTGGATTCGCATTAGTATCATCTATTCTTGCCGGAGCGATTCCCATCCTCTATCACGAGTGGTTTTTTGACAAGAACGAAGTCGATGTCACTCTTCCCGATAACTGGAAACGAATGTCCACCCAGGAAAAGTTGGACAGTCTTGACGGGCTTTTATCAAAGAACGAAGCCTTCTTTCTGCTATCTCGGATCAAACAGTTAAGAATCAGAAGCCAGTTGAGAAAAATGATTGTTAGCAAAAAAGACGAGATATTGAAGGATGGGGTTCAGTACAGCTTTGGGTTTCGTTACGATGTCGGGTGGTTGGAAACAGGTCTTTTGGGATTGGTGGAATTTGCCTCAGTCTGGATGATCTATGGCTCTATAAGAGTGGCAGCTCTCTTGATTCCGCGCGAACCCATTGTACATTTTCCCGCCCCCGGTTTGAGTGGGCGGGTAGAATCTCTCCATTTCCCTACGCGGCGCGCGCCCCTCGGTCTTGCCAGTGTTAGGATTACTCTCTTTGGACTGCTCGTTCTCGAGGAGGGACCCAAAAGGCCGAGGAAACCGGCAGCGGTATGGATCGATTAAAGCATACGGCTTCCAGAATATTATCTCACCAATTTGGTAAACTTCGCGCCTTCGATGGTTGCGCTTGCCATCAAACCCCTCTGACCGTACATGAAGGCGACAATAGGGTCCTTAATGTTGATCGTGTCGAGGGATTTTCCCGCCCCGACGTCGATAAAGGTTACTGACCCGTCCACACCCGCCTTCCAGCCGGAACTCTTCCGAAAATTATTAAGGGCCCCGTCCTGCTTAAATACAAGGATCAAGTTTGTCTTCTGGGCTCCGATTTGAAAGCCGACAGAGCCGGCTGCGATGCTATAATATTCAACCGTCTTTCCTCCAATCCTCATGGCACCCTCGCCATACTCGCCGCCTACTCCCACCCCTGCCTTTACAATGTTCGGAATAACAAGCACACCTTTGGCCGCGTTGAGGAACTCCTTCCCACCTTTTACGTGCTGAAGAAAAAGTTCCAGGGCCGCATCGACCTCTGAATTGATCTCCTTGGCCGTTTTGGCAGAGGAAATCGTGACGGAAAAAATTCCGGTGGCAAGTGTGAGACATGCGGCGAGAACCAACGTCCCGAAACCTCTTTTTCTCGTACCCGTCACTCCTTTCTTCATGGCGCGACCTCCCTTTTCAGAGATTTGATTTGTGGGAAATCTGCTCTTTTTGGCTATCTACTCCAACAGAATAGACGTGATGGGAGACCTTCATTTAGAATATGATTAGCTTTAGCCTGAAGTCAAGGAGGAGGGGAGTCGCTGGCCTTAAGCAAGTTACCCTCCAGTCAGAGAAAAAATGGGAGTGCGAAACTGTCTCCCAATAGTGGGTTGCCGCCTGGAAATTTCGAAAATAATCCGGGACAGCCTTTATCCCCTCTATCTTACTAAGACTTAAAATCCACGCTATCTACTCTTTTTGTCCAAAAACTGAAACTGATCATTAAACGTCACATTCGCAAGAAACCAGGTGGATTTTGGTTTATAAAAATAGAACTCCCAGGTCGTCGGAGCCTTTTCGGATTTCAAGAAATAAACCAATCGTACTACCGAACTGCCCAATTGTTCCTCATGCACTATTTCGTAACCAAGCACCTTTCCGTACGACGCCAAACCCGACTGTGTCTGCTGCATAAGCAGTGTCACCACTTGGGGTCTGTCCGTCGCGATGCTCGACCCCTTGAATAGTTGATCGTAGGCTGTGCCTATGCTCCCCTGCTGCAACAAGGCAAGGAAGTTCTCCGCCTTGGATCTCGGCGATTCGGGCTCGGCTGCAAAAACAGAAGTGGAGATTAAAACCAACATGACGATAAAACATATTTTTCTCATATTTTCTCCTCCTTTCCTTTTGGTATGAATTATACCTCATTTTAGCAACGAGTCAAAGACAGACTGAATCTTAAGGCCATAGGGTTGTATCTTTTGAGATTCGCAAGCCCGCCCCGAGGTTTGTTGGCAATAAAAAAGTCCTTGCCCCAAACAGGGACAAGGACTTAATAGTCTACGGGTACATCTATGTTGAAACAAGTCACTCGGGCTTCGCTGGATGACCAGTTTTCGGATGTTCACCAGCTGGTTTCCCAGCCTCAGGGCCTGCGGTTTTTGACCCTTTCTCTCCTTCCACTTTCGGTCCTGCACCAGCCGGCGGCCTATGGAATTCTCTGCCTCCCCAATGATGCTCGGCGTGTTCTCTATACCAAGGCTTTCTGCCCCAGTAGTGATCACGACCCCAATCCCTCCAATGGCTATGGAATTCACCATAGTGTATCCGGTGGTATCCTGGGGGCAAACTGAGGATATAATCAGGGGGTATAACCACGATAGGTCTGGGAACAAGGTTTTCATAAATAGTTACCCAGGGTCCTCGATAATGGGCAGCCCTATACCAGTAGCCTTCGTGGAAGCGATACCAGAAGCCTCCGAAAAAATAAAGACCTACCGTGCCCGGCACCCAATAGACATCGTTTTGCTCACTGGGAACTACCACTACATCAGGGGGGGCTGGAAATTCCAGGGGCGGGGGAGGGGGGGACGTTGATTTTGATGTTCACTTCTGCAGCCGCACCAACAAACGACATGCCTACAACCAAAAACAGTGAAACCAAGAATACTATGCTTCGATTCATAAAATCGCACCTCCTTTCGGCTCATAACGGGCGAGAATGATACCTTTAAAGTTACGACTGAATATATGCAGAACAAAGTCTTATGTCAGGCAAAAAGAACAAAACATGTGAACGATGTTTCATGCTGAAATTGTGGAAATACGACTGCCGAATGAACCTCTATATCATGATGGGAGTCGATTAGCCAACGACCCTAAAGAGGTTCCACCAATCAGTGTTATGTGCCAAAAGTCCATTCGCTTTGGTTGTCATTCCGGACTTGATCCAGAATCCAGTCTTTTCAATCCCACCGAAGGCGGGACCGGATACCCCGTATCTGATACCGATCGGGAATGACGGCTTTAGAAATAATGCAAAGAAGTGTTGAATGAACTACACAAGCTGCAACCAATGCTTTGACATGGGGAGTTAATTAATGCTGAAATCGCCACCGCTGGTATCTGTACAACCCGTATTGCTTTTGCTCGTCACCCGAATCGTATAGTTTGACCCCGACGCCTGCTTTGGAGGAATCCTCCAATTATACGAGCCATTCCCTCCACTTCCGATCGAAGCAAAAGAAGCGATCGTTTGATTTTTTACCCCTGGCTTGAGAAGCTCAATCTTTACAAAACCTCCAATATTCCCCGTATAACTCCATTGAATCTTTTGCGTTGTACCTGCGGACCAGGTATCTCCTCCATTCGGAGAGACAACCGTGATCGCTGGGGGCGGAGGCCCGATAATGGCGAAGGTGTTATTGCTGGTATCGGTATAAGAGCTGTTGCTCTTGCTGGTTACTTTAATACTATAATCGCCTCCCAAAGCCTGGTCGGAAGGAATTTTCCATTTATATGAGCCGCTTCGTGCAGAGACCGAGGAGACGATGGTGTGATTTGCAGTTCCCGGTTTCAGCAACTCTATTTTTACATAAGATCCTATATTCCCGTTGCAACTCCAGCGAATCGTCTGGGTCGAACCTGCTGGCCAGGTCTCCGCTCCGTTGGGTGAGACAACAGAGACGCTGATTGGAGTTATTGTGACCGAAAGAGTCTCGGACCAAGGGGACAGACCCGTTGTCTGATAGGCGCATCGGGCTTGGACCTTTACCTGATACATGCCAGCCGAGGCCCAGGATTTGGACGCCATAGATTGGCCAGCCGGAAGCCAACCCGAGTTCGTCCCATCCCCCCAGTCAAATAGATACTGAACCGGGTTACCTGTGCTGGATATTGATCCACCTGTGGTATAGGTGTAAATCGTGCCTGTCAGTCCGTTGGCAGATCCTTGCGGAGTATTAGGGATTGAGACGGAATCGGCTAAAGCGAATACATGGGTCAACATCTGCTGCTCATCTTTTGTGACAGCCTCGATCAAGATTCCGGCATCAGGATTAGATAGGCCTCCACGCCCATTGATGAGATCTCGGGCATCGGTCAGCCATTTGTCGATAATGCCTCCCGGGGCTGGGAAGTGACCGGAGTTCTGGCTGATGGGATAGAGGATATATTTGGC
>Ga0187881_10002673_pt1 | contig 16377 bp, 16 predicted proteins | sample June2016WEW_19_1_2_FD_133017 | JGI IMG/M metagenome (GOLD analysis project Ga0187881, IMG submission 133017) | Peatland microbial communities from SPRUCE experiment site at the Marcell Experimental Forest, Minnesota, USA - June2016WEW_19_100 | ecosystem: Environmental > Terrestrial > Soil >...
AGGGGCCCCATTGCTCGTCTTTGGCCTGACAAAGCTGCAGCTGACGGGGAGTTACGCCATCGCGTTTATCGGCGCGCTCCTCATCGGCACCGGGCTGCTGCAACTGCACGCGCGGCAGAGAGTCGGCAAGCGAAACAGGTCGCTCTCACCAATCGATGCCATCATCGTTGGGATGTTGCAAGGCGTTGCAATCCTCCCCGGCTTCAGTCGCTCAGGACTGACCGTGTCAGCGCTCCTCTTGCGTCGTTATTCAGCGCAGGACGCGCTCAATTTGAGCTTTTTGATGTATATCCCTGCCGTGATCGGAGCTGAAATAGGGTTAACGGTTATAAAAAGCGGGTCCTACTTCACCCTCTACGCTCTTATCGCTATCGTCATCGCGTTCTTCTTCTCGTTATTAACCATTAGCACACTCCTGAGAGTGGCAGAGCGGATAAACTTCGGCTATTTCTGCATCCTTATCGGGTGCCTGGCATTGGTGCCGCTAGTCATCACATTGACCGGCGTCCTGCCCGGGGTGTGAACGACCGAGCACGCCTCATCCTTCGTCGTTTGAGTTCTCCTCGTCTGCAGCACACAGAGTGCTCGACAGAGCGGAGTTTCCTGACTAGACCTTTTTTACGCGAGGACAGGGGGATCCGCATGCCCAATCTACGCCTCAGAAGACTCGCAACCGGCCGCGACTCATTGAGAGCGCCTTTCCACGGCAATGCCGGCAGAGATCTCTCCCGCTGCGCATCCGTCGCACCGGATGGACGTCGCGGCGATGATCAACTGAGTACGCTCAGGTATACCGCCGGTACCGCGGCATCGTTCCCCACGTGTCGGCGCGTCGCATCACGAAGATGATGATGATGGCTGATGATGATGGCAACAGCAGACCCGCCACAGCAAAGAATCGCACGTATCTTGAGACTCAGCAGCTTGTAGTTGCGATCAACAGTCACAGATTTACCGCGAACCAGATTGATGCCGACACCTAGAGGTACGAGCACAGGCTGATAACAGGAGCGCGTTCCGAATCCGCTCACACAGTTTCGCATCACGCCGGTCTGCCAGCAAAAGTTATTACAGAATGCCGCGCGGCGATTATGTCTTCCACACGTGGCTTAACGAAAACCTGCCGCGCGTCGCGCGGTCTAGCTGCTCGGTAAATTCAAGGGCGGACTTGAGGAACTCGGTTCGCACGAGCGCTTCAGAGAACGTGGGATCAGCCTCGTGCACCATGCGCGCGAGCACAAACGAAATGAGACTCGGCTCCAGGAATCGGTGTTCATATCTTCGTGCGACTTCATCGACCGCCCGCTGCAACAGCTCACGGAGACGCTCCTGATCAGCCGCAGCACCAAAGTCAATCGTTTCGGCATACACTTGATTCATCGTGCTTGCTCGCATTACCAACACCATGAAACTGCTGGTTTGCCAATCAGCTTAAACTTTGCGATTTGCTCGCGTTTTCTAAAGCTTGGATGCTCGCTTCCCCCTCACGCATCCCAGATATAGCACCGTACAGCTGTCAAGCGCGACTGCGGCGAAAACTGCCCGAACGCACGCACGAGTGCAGCTGATAAGTCGCGCGCATCTCGAACAATTTCATCGACGCGCGCAGCGTGAATCAACTGTGATGCGCGAGTAACGGAGCGGAGCGGGAAAAACGGGGAAGGGACTAAGGGTAAAGACGGATATACAAGCGACCGATCATCGTGATAAGCGACTCAGACGCCGAAGACCTCTCCAGACGCTATGCACGCTACAAACCCGGCGAGCGCGCACAAGGCAGTGTGGCCGGAGTTTTCATCGGCTGTGATCTCGGCCGCGCCGATGGCTTTTCAGCACTCGTCGCGATCGAAAAGATCGGGCAGAGCCTGCTCACCGGCGGGGCGCCCGACGCCCCGTGGGCAACGCTCGGTGGATTGCGCCCGAGTCGCGGTGAGCCGCCCGATCAACCAGTCAAGCTGCGGGTTTGCCACATAGAGCGGTTACCCCCGGGCGCGCCCCTGCTCGCGATCATTGGCCGGGTCCGCGCGCTCACCCCGAGACGGTCGTCCGCGACACGACGGTTAGTGCCACACTACCTCGTCGTAGACGCCACAGGCGTGGGCCTCTCCGCCATCGACGCGTTCCGCGAAGCACGCCTCCTGCCGATGCCCGTGGTGATCGGCGGGGACGACGTTTCGTACGAGGACGGCTTTTATCGCGTCCCGAAGCGCGACCTGGCGCGCTCAGTAAAGCTGCTGCTCAAAAAAAATTGGCTCCATGCCGCAGACGACCTGCCACTATGGGGCTTGTTGAAAGACGAGCTTCGTGATTTCGCTGCGAGGGCCAGCATCAGTTCCGGGAGCCCATGGGAAGAGGCGTGGCGCGACGGCGAATACGATGACGTTGTGCTAGCAGCGGCGCTTGCGTGTTGGTACGCGCTTCAGTACTAGTCCCATACACACGGCTTGACGAAACCACTGCGTGACATCGCGTTTGGAGGAGGAGGACTGCTGAGTCACGCTGGTTATTCACATCACGACACGGTATTATCACACCACACGAAGCGGAAGCGCGAGCGAAAGGACGTACAATCCAATCAACTATCTCAGACAGCTTAGCCTCTCCGTAGTCAAACTCCCGTATCGCCCTGTCAGCAGCCGACGCAGTGGGTCATCGGTGCCACACTAGCGCGAGGCCGTGCGATTACGCACGGACCGACGTCGTTGTCTTTCACGTGGTAATATTGAACGACTGCATCATGTTCTGTGCAATCCCGACGTAATTGGGGTACTCGGCTTGTGTCGCATAGTAAGTTAATGCGTAACCGGTATTATTGACCAGCGTTAGCTCGACCATGCCTTGGTTGGTAGTGCCTCCGCTAACGAGAGTAAAGACGAGTTTCTGCGCAGGGTAACCTGCGAGCGTGGTATTGCTCGAATTGAGCAGGTTGAAGCTGGTCGCGTTTTGCTGCAGTGCCAATATTAGATCCTGCGCATAGTCATTGAGCGTCACGCCCTGAAGATTTTCAGGCGCTGCGATGGTAAATGATACGCCGCTCACGCCGCTCACGTTGAAAAAGGCATTTACGTAGACCCCCCCGGGTTCTGTGAGGTGCCACGATGGGGGATACTGGATCGCAATGCCGGCGGAACTGTTAGTGTAGTTGCGGTATCCGGAGTTGTCTTTAGGTACGAACGTCGGGCTTCGCGTCGCTGAAGCACTAGGGGTGGGTGAAGTATTATTGCTGGTGCATCCCGCGGCGCAGACCGTGGCAGTTAACAGCAAGGCCACGATTATCACGAAGAAGTGTTTTCGCATCTTAGGATCTCCACTGAGATTACGAATGTCGGGCTCTGACATATAGCTTCGCGTCTGTCCGTCTTCAAGGGCACAACGATCACCGAGCTAGCTCACAAGACGCCTGTCCTGCTTTAGCCCGTCGCACGATAGCATTCGTTTGTCGCCAGATCTGAGAGCCAGATCTGAGAAATACTATGGGAGTATGCGGCCGACGAGCACATCGGACGAAAACAAAAGTAGTGCTCAGAACGTCTCAGGTTTCGCAGGCCTATTTCAAAAGAACCCACGTCCGGTTGAGATATTTATACGTGACACCTATATGTGCTGAGTGAAGATGTAAGAATCAACTCAGTGATACGTCGTTACGAGGAGGGCCTGGTGAATCAACAAGCGAACGGACAATCACGACAACATGAGCCTTTTTTACCGCTATAAGCCACGCAAAGATGCAGTTCTTTTGCGCGTCGCTACGCGACTAGACCGCGCTGGCGTTACCCCCAATCAGATCACGGCGATCGGACTGTGCCTTGCGTTCTCCTCAGGGCTCGCGGCGCTCCGTGGCCACCTCTACATTGGCATCATCCTTTTTGCCGTCGCTGTCTTCTGCGATGCGCTCGACGGCTCTGTTGCGCGAGGCACAAACCGTGGAACGGAATTCGGATTGTACTTTGACGGCGTATCTGATCGGTTCTCAGAGTTCTTCTTCGTCGCCGGTGCCGTGTTTGGAGCAGGTGTGCCTCCCTCTGCTTTTTTAGTGATTGGAGGCGCTTTCACGCTCTTATTCGCACGGATCTATGGTCGGATGCACGGGAGGGACCATGTGTTCACTACGTTTGGGAGGCCTGAGCGGGTAGCGCTCCTCATTGCAGGAATCCTCAGTCCCGCGCCGTTCAACACGGTGCTTTTTATCGCGGCAGCTCTGTGCTGTGTCATTTCATCTGCGCAAATCCTTGCCTCAGGACCGTCCCGCAGTGCAAAAATCGGACGAACTAGAGGCGCTTCGAGTGACCGGCAGACCCGCGTTACACAAAGGAACAATTAGTGAGTGCCCCTATTAGCTCTGCGTGCTCTCTATTGAGGGAGCAAGCGTCAGTTGCGCGCATGGCGCTAACGTCGTGAAACACAAGTAGGATGCGCTCTCTGTATGTTGCGGGAGCACGCGATGCGCTTCAGGAACATCGATGTCGTGGTTTTCGATGCGATGGGCGTCACCTTCGTAGAGGGTGACGACGTCAGCAATTTGCTTATTCCTTTTGTCGCGCGTAAGTGCGGCTGCACGAACGGGGACGCGGTTCGACAGCTGTACCTGCCGGCGAGTCTAGGCCAGATATCGTCTAGGGAATTCTGGGCGCGGATTGGGTGTGCGTATCCCGCCAGCGAGCGAGAGTACCTCGACACGCAACTGACGCTCGACCCTAACTTTCTCACCGTCGCTGAACGGCTGAAGAAGCGCTATGTGCTTGCCATGCTGTCGAACGACGTGAGTGAGTGGTCCACCTATCTGAGAAGGCGATTCGGCCTCGACCGGCTGTTCGCGTCAGTCGTTATCAGCGGCGATCAAGGCTTTAGGAAGCCTGACCGCCGCCTGTATCACGTTCTTCTGCGGTCACTCAGCGTTGCACCAGATCGGTGCGTTTTCGTTGACGACCAGCCGCGAAACCTGGAGACCGCGGCGCAACTGGGGATGCACACGGTATGTCGTCTTCGAGACGATCGCGGCCCGCCGACCTACGAGCGTGCCATAGAGTCGCTCAGCGACCTACTCACACTCCTATGACGCGCACAAGGACTTGAACTGTGCCCGGCGGATCGTCGCGCGCCAATTGGGGCTTTTGGCAGCAGGATGCACGTGCGATGAGGTACACTAGACTGCCACGAGCGACGAATGCATATGGCGCAATCACTTCTACTAACGCAGCCATCGGCTGCGGCTAAGGAACCTGAGCAAGGAGAAGAAGCTTATATGCGATTACACATACGGACAGCAGAGGAGGATTCGCAAATGGAGACCGTAAGCGGAATTATTGAAGAGCTGAAAAGTGACGACTGCGACGTTCGGTGGCACGCAGCACGGGTCCTTCGGTGGACCAAAGATGAGCGGGCTGTTGACCCTCTTGTGCGCGCATTGAAAGACGCTGACTGTAACGTCCGGTGGAGCGCAGCAGAATCTCTGGTAGTTATGGGCGAACAAGCAGTGGAACCACTCATCGCTGCCCTAAGAGACGCCGATCACGACGTCCGATGGCGGGCGGGATGGGCGCTGGGACGGTCAAAGGGCGCAGCAGCCGTCGATTCCCTTATTCGCGCGTTGAGAGATGCCGATCCTGATGTTCGATGGCGAGCAGCGTGGGCGTTGGGACAGATAGGGGATGCCCAAGCTGAAGGGGCACTTATTCACGCGCTCGAAGATGACTACGCCAATGTTCGATGGAGCGCAGCAGAAGCCCTAGGAATAATCCAGGACGAAAATGCGGTCGTGCCTCTCATAAAGCTACTCAATAATCCAGACGAGGAGATCATGATTCGACTGGTAGCAGCAGACGCTCTCGGAAAGATAGGAGCCCCCGAGGCAGAAGCCGCTTTACAACAAGTTATTCTGCGCGATGAGTTCGCCCCTATTCACGAGACGGCACGGACGGCCCTGGAACGCATAAAAAAGCGTGAATGACGAACCATTGCGCTACGGCTGAATGCGACCGTCGTTGGCACGGGTGAAAGGCGATAGCAAATCAATAAATATATGGAAATGCAGCTGCTTGCCTTCCTTGCACGATGCCGGTGGTTGATGGTTCGGACTACTGGTAGCGTCCGTTTGTTAGACTAAGGCATGCAGTCCAGCCCAACGTTGAAGAAGCTTAGTCTCTTTGACGTTACCAACTTGCTCGTCGGGGCGATCGTCGGCGCCGACATCTATGTCGTCGCCTCCTTAGGAAGCCAATATCTCGGACCGGCAAGCCTCGTCGCGTGGGTAGCGGCCGGGCTGATTGCCATTATTATAGCGCTCAACTTTGCTGAGTGCGCAACGCTCGTGCCACGGGTCGGCGGCGCCTACGCGTACGCACGGGAGGTGTGGGGCGATTTCGCTGGGTTTATGGTAGGCTGGCCGCTCTGGGTCGCCGAAGTGGCGGCGCTCGCCGTTTTTCCCGTCGCCTTCGTGCGGTACTTCACATTTTTTTTCCCCACTCTCACCACCGTTCAGGGCGTAGTCATTAAGGTGCTCTTTATCGCGTTGATCACGTACGTCAACGTACGCGGGACGAAGATGGCAGGACGAGCCAATGACGTTCTCACGATTGCGAAGCTAAGCCCTCTTCTGCTGTTGATCGTCGCGGGGGCGATCTACATGACGTTTAATCCGGCGACAACCTACGCGAACTTCGTGCCCTTTGCCCCCCTCGGCTTTGCTCACTTTGGACAGGCACTCGTTTTGATCTTCTGGGCGTACGCCGGATTTGAACTCGCCGTTATTCCGTCGAACGAGATTGAAAATCCGACGCGGACGATACCCAAGGCCATCATCGTCGGAATGGCGATAGTCACACTCTTCTACCTGTCGACGAACTTCGTCATTATCGGCGTCGTTAACTGGACGTCGCTTCAATTCGATCCCGCGCCTCTTGCTACCGCTGGTAGCGTGGCGTTTTCGCTCACGCCCACGCTGGCGCTGGTCGGCGGCCTCATACTCGGCATCGGCGCACTGATATCCGTTTCTGGGTCCGATGAGTCGGGCACATTGTCGACGGCCCGACTCGCCTATGCCATCTCACTCGACGGTCTCTTTCCACGTTTTTTTAGCGGCCTTCATGCGCGATACGGCACGCCGCATAAGAGTCTCATCGCCCAAGGCGTTCTAGCGTTGGGGCTCTCGCTGTTCGGAGGCTTGAGCCAGCTCATCCTCTTTTCGACGTTTAACCTTGCCTTCGTGTATCTCGTCACGAGTGCAGTGGTTCTTGCTCTACGAGAGCGTGGACGGATTGGAGCGGGCCGCACGGTCATTGAAAAGATGACCGGGCCGATTCTCCCTATCGCCGGCATACTCTTGTCGGCGCTTTTGATTTTCGAAAGCGGTATCACAACGGTGATTCTTGGACTCATAACGATTGCAATAGGGATCCCTATTTACGCATTCTACTCGCCACGGAGCGAACTTGGGGTCGTTAAAGCGACGTTTTATTCAACAGAAGCGGTACTTGCGCGAGTTGCGCGGACGCAGCGGGTCTTTCTGGGATATTTGTTGCGACTGGTAACGCCGCGACGCCAGCGCTAGCTCCGCAGATAGTACCAATTTCGCTCTCCTCAGTGCTGCTTGATCGCCCGGCGACTTGTGCAGCATTAACACGAGCTAGCCTAGCAACTCCTCATCCCAGTTAGCCGTGCGAGACCGTAACTATATCACAAGGAGGACACCAAGCTTCTTGTTTGCGCCCTGACAGGCGCACGCTGAAAAGGGGACAGAGCCGTTCAGGCTTTCACGACAACCCTGTGTGTAACCCGATAGCCGAGACGTCATTTCTCGTCAGATGACGACATGAGGATTGCCCTTGAGGACGCAAACAGGCGATGTGACGCGTAGGATCGTCCGCACAGCAGCAACTCTCGCAGAGCCTTGCGAGGTGACGGAGAAGCCCCGCTGAGCGCACTTCTTTTTGTCTAGTGTTTCACCTCTTGTCGTAAGTAACGCAGTAAGGCGCTTTTATTCTTTTATTGATAAGAGACGTGAAATTGCCAAGTGACAAGTTTGTGGACACGGCGTCTTGCGAGGGTCATTTATCATATGAAAAACGCCGTAGCACAGCGTTCGCTCACAAAAAATATTGTGCTAACAACTAGCGGCAGACGCCCCGACCCGCGACGACAGGTGATGCGACGGAGGTCAGTGGCTATACGGTCTGGGACGCGAACGGTTAAGCCGCATCTCGGTTGTTCTTGTGTTCACATCTCCCGTCGCTTCGTGATGTACAGGGCTAATACGAGACCAATTATGAAGTACACGAAAATCACCGCAAGCGCCTGCGGCACCGATGGGTAGTACTGCGCGACGGTAAGGGTTCTCGTCGTGTTACGAAACGTCCGCTCTACGGTGCGCACTACATCCATAGGGTAGGGCTGCTGCAAGATGTCGAGAACAATGCCCGATGCAAAGGTAAGTGTAAACCACGGCTTAAAGTGCGCAATGCTGGCTCCCAAACCGTCAATTATGGGCAGTATCAAAAAAAACGTAAAAAACGTGAGCACGATCGAATACACTGAGCTTCTGAAAATGGCGCTGAAGAGGTACGCGATCGCCAGTATCCCGAACACATAGGCTAATGCATACAAGAATGAAAGGCTAGTGTTCGGAGCAATGCTCCCGTCGATTGCAACCACTGCAATCGCTGTAACGGCGTAGTAAAGCGCGACTGCCCCGACTGATATCATTGCGCTTGCGACGAACTTACCAAGCACGAGCACGTGCCTTTTCACCGCGTTCGGGAAAAGCAGAAGACCCGTCTTTGACTCAAATTCAGACACGATTGCGTCTGCCCCGAAGAACGTTGCGAGGAGCACTATAAGAATTCCGATTTCGCCAAGCATCGTCGAGGTGAATGTCGTCGGATCAGGGTCATACCCGGATCCTATGGTGGGAGGCAGCACTAGGTTAAGGATGAGTAGTATGGCAAGCAGTGCTACTATGATGAGTAACCGCCTGCTCCGCAGGTACTTGAGGAGCTCGTACTTTGTCACGACCGCCATCTGCCTGAGATCGCTTGGCGGCACTATGACCCCTCCTCTGGCACCAGCCTCAAATAAACATCTTCTATAGCTGACCGTACAGGCCTGTAGAACGCTACGCGTATGCCGATACCCTTCACCTGGTCAAGCAGGTCCGACTGCTCGGGCAATCCGCCCTCGACAGTTATAAGGAGCTCTGACGTGGCGACGCGCTTTACCGATCGTACGTTAGGCAGTGCCTGCACGGAAGCACATTGTTCGGCGGTTATGGGCTCAACGGCCGTGAGCGAGACGCCGCCCTCGCCTGCGTGCGACAGGTTGGCGACGGTATCATAGACGAGCAGCGTCCCCTTGTCAACAATTGCGACCTTATCGCATACTTCCTGCACCTCGTAAAGGAGGTGAGAGCTCATAAAAATAGTAAAATCTCTCTCTTTGAGCTGCATGATGAGCTCCCTTACCTCTATCATGCCGCGCGGGTCAAGTCCGATCGTTGGCTCATCGAATATCAGGATGGATGGATCATGCAGGAGCGCCGAGGCAATCGCAACTCGTTGCTTCATGCCGGTCGAGAAGTCCCCCGTCCGCTTGTGGGCTAAGTCCGACATCTTTACCTCGTCGAGCACTACGACTGAGCGCTCTCGAATCACATCGCTGTCCAAGCCGCGCAACTGCCCCAAGTACGATAGAATCTCCAGAGGGGTGAGCTGCGGATAAAGCTGTGGCGTCTCAACAACGGCGCCAACGCTTGCAAGCGCTTCTTTAGGGTTGCGCACCACGTCGATTCCGTTGAGGAACGCCTTGCCACCAGTCGGTCGAAGAAGGCTAGTTAAAATCTTGATGGTGGTGGTCTTGCCAGCCCCGTTGGGGCCAAGGTATCCCACACAGACGCCAGGCTCTATTGTCAAGTTCAGGTCCTTCAGTGCCTCGAACTGGCCAAACTGCTTGCTTAAGTTCTCTGTTACGATGGCATCGGTCATGCTGCGTATTTGCTCTTGGGCCTGGTTCAAAATTTGCGGTTTCTTGGTGCTAAACGCTGAAAATCTGGGTGCCTTTCCTTGAACTCTTCCGCAATGTAGGAGTTAAGGACATAATAAACTTTTCGGTAGCTTCCGTAACCTAAGAGACAACGGAAATCCGGTGCCGAGCGACGTCACCTATTTCGATAAGACGGGGCATTTCGTTGAAGCACACTGTGTGGATCCAACTATAGCTGTCCCATTTTCTTTGTTTAGGCACCGGAGCTATACCATAAATAAAGAGGAGGTTGCGTGTAATAGTCCCCCGACCGCTCCCATCGGTATTCGACAACCACAATCTGTAGCGAAGCCACTCGCATCTTATTTGCCTGTGCGTGGACACTAGCTCAGAAAGGCTTAAGTTTCTTCTCACCCATGCAATGTATTTGATTAATTTTTTTTGAAGCACAGGACGTTGAAGCAGGCGAAAATGGCAAAAAAAGAGGCAGTGGTCATTGCGCTCCTTATCGTCGCATCCCTATTCATCGCCGGTTGCATTAAATCAACCACGACGCCAGTGACGCCGCCCGACCCGCAGCTCGCGCAATACATCGAGGCGTACAACACCACATTGAGAGCCGAACATCCAAATAATTTGACCGCATGGCTTGTCACGCCAATAAATGCATCATCTGCGAATATAACAGATGCGTGGACGTACCCATCGTCTACCAACAGAGCGGTAAATCTCACCTACACTGAAAACGTCACACTGATCCGGTTCAGTTCCCCTGACGCCGCGACGGCATACGTTGACAATAATAACGCAGGTTATCGGTTGGTGGCGACTTCGTACCCGAGTCAGCTCAGTCCAGAAGCGAATCAGCGCGCAAAAGGGAACGCAACGACCGCTTATGCCATTTATGATACAGGGTCCTCGCTAGGAACGCCAGGCAGTCTGATTGTGCAGACTGATCAATACGTCTGGATCGGTCAGTATGAATACTTGTCAGCCCCCCCGTGAGGAGGTCGACAGTATGATACAAAAAGTCGCGATAACGTGCGTCGTCCTGGTGCTGATGAGCATCCTCGTGGTCGTGGCCGGCTGCACTTCCGCAAACCCAGCAAGCCCAACCCCATCGACGCAGACAGGAACGGCCACAACCAGCGCTAGCCCCGCGCGATCGGCCACTACCACCAACCGACGACACTTCCAATAATACCATCTCCGATTGTGACGCCTTCACCCTCCCCCACCCCGGCCGGAGCTCGGGTCGCCACGACCCTCAGCGTTTGGGAGGATATATGGGCCAGCCTGCGTTTTGGCTTGACTATCCGACGTATCACGTGGCGCTCAAACAGGGAGGCTCTGAGCAAGTCCGCTACGTGATCAACGGCGCGGATGGCAAGCACCCGTGCGGCGTGGCGAACTACTGCATAGATAATCAGGCGGCAGGCGGTATGTGGGATATCACAAGGCCACAGCCCCAATATTGGCAAGGCTGTCCCGCAGGACTGCCTGGCGGAGCGGGAGGGCTGTACCTCTATCCCAATGACACGGCAAAGTTGACGGTCGGATGGGACACACTGAAAATCGACTGCCTAGGGGATAGCACCTACGCGCCCTCACAGTTCGTGGCCCAGTTTTTGGTGGTGCCGTAAATTAGCAATTGAAACTATAGGCAGAAGCGCCCTAAAACCGCATCGAAACGCTGCTACTACGTGCTACAAGAAGAACGTAACAAGTGCCGGCACACGTTAATCAAAAAAGGCGCTGCAGTGAGCTTTGCACCACTTTTCCTCTAGCTCTTCTGTGCCGTCGTCGAAGCACTCTGTTCACGGCGTTGGCGAGGCGCTCTGCACACTTGTTGCAGTTCGGATCGTTGGTCGTGTTCACGCAGCCGAAGCGAAGGCCATACAGACAGGCGCCGTTTTTTATGCTCGTTACGTTCGTTGCCATAACGTTCATCTCCGAGCTACCGTGCTCAGAGTAGTTTCATAAGGCCGCGTGAGACAGGGATTGTGTGCAAAAGCGTGACAGTGCATTTGTATGGGAAAGCGTGACAGCACGTTTGTGTCACACCTGCGTGCACAAGCCGGGGAGTGTACGCGATGCCCGCAACCTTTTGCGCTGCGCTCCGCGGGTCAGTATCCTTAAGACAAGCTACTCAAATACCACCGAAATGAGAGGTTAGGCAGATTATGGCCAGTATTCTTATAACCGGGTGCAGAGAGGGCATAGGGCTCGATGTGGCGTGCAGGCTGCTCAAGAGAGGACATAGGGTCTATGCAACCGTTCACAAGGAGAACTCAGTCGATGAATTGCGAACTGTTTTGACGTCGTTCGGCGAGAACTCTGTAGTAGAGAAACTCGACGTCACTGCAGTAAACGACATCTACAAGGTCGATGAGTGGGATATCGATGTCTTAATCAACAACGCCGCTATCGGCGATTCCGGCCCGTTGGCCGAAATAGACCCTCAGCGAATACGCGCCGTGTTTGAGACAAACGTGTTTTCAGCGCTGCGACTGACGCAGAAAGTATTGCCTCAGATGATCGCAAAGGGTGGAGGACGCATTGTATTCATGGGCTCAATGGCAGGCCTTATTCCCATGCCATTTTACGCTCCATATGCCATGACAAAATCTGCCCTCGAAAGTGTCGCGTCCTCTTTGCGAACCGAACTGAAACCATTTGGCATCAAAGTGATTCTCATCAACCCCGGAGGGTATAACACTGGCTTCAATCAGAAAAACCTAGCGAAAAAATACGAGTGGATGGACGTAAATGGGCTCTATAAAGATCACATGGGATACGTCCGCGAAGCGGGAGAGCGACTCATAAAGCGCGAGGTACAAGACACCCGCGGCATTGCAAAACAAGTTGTTAAGGCGGTCGAATCCCGGCGACCAAAGCGGAGATACATCGCTCCTAAATGGGAATGGATTTTTCTTCCATTCGTTCGCAGGTTTGGATGAGTTCCATATGACTTGGTATTCTGGCTGCGATGCGCCCTCGCGGGACGGAGGGTGTCAATTACGATCGGTGGCAAGACAGCGTGGCGGTGCGCGTGCTAACCGGCGATAACAAATAGTTATCACTCCTGACGGCAGTTTCTATTACGTAATAGGCATACTATCAGCTCTTCTCGTCATAGTACTGATAGCTATTATCTTGCTCCTAGCGATCGTTGTAGTCACCCGCTTGCTTCCTTGTTGATATTTGTCGCGCTGGTGCTCCTTGTAGTATGGGGTCTTGTTTCCGAAATCCCCGAAGACCGGTTGTTTAGTAGATTCGTGCTTTGTTTCTTAAGCCGAAAAGGAGACCACGTAACGGACTTCGTTCATGATGCACATGGATTCGACGAACTGGCTGAAGTTGGTGGGGAGCAGACAAGCAACTGGATATGGCGATAAAGGCATATTGAAGGAGGATAAGACAGCCCAGCAGAGATACGATGGTCTATTTAGCAGAGCTATTCCCAACGACGACTGCAGCCTCAATATTCTTTGTCGTTTACGTGGTGTGGCTGTTGAGCGAACTCGTGGTTGGGGGCATTATCCCACACTCGCGTCGCCGCGGCGCCCCGATCAGATACGAAGACAAGAGTTCTCGCGCACTGATATCCCTGAGCATGTTTGTGTCCCTTGTGATAGCCTTCCTCTTTGCCTCATCTGGTATTGCGTCGTTGCCAAGCTGGGCTTTCTATCTCGGGATCGGCCTGATGATCGCGGGTATTGTGCTTCGACAGTGGTCGATTGCCGTGCTGGGGCGTTATTTCTCGCGGACGGTCGGCGTTCAAGAAGGTCAGGCGGTGGTTGACCGCGGGCCGTATCGATTAGTCCGCCATCCCGCGTATACCGGATCGCTCCTCACCATAGTCGGGCTGGGGTTTGTGCTGCAGTCTTGGGGGGCCGTGCTCGTGGTTATAGCGTTTTTCGGGATGGCTTTCGGCTACCGGATTCACGTGGAGGAAGGGGTTTTAACATCGAAGCTTGGCGATGAATACGTGGCGTACGCCAAGAGAACGAAGCGGCTTATTCCGTACGTTTTCTGAAGCCTTGTGCGCAGCCACTACTCTTTTTTTGAATAATCACGGGCCTACGCAGACGACGACCGGACGCTCTAGATGAACCTGTTCAAGCTGCACCTCTTCATCAAAATCGATGATAGGAGCATGTTTTCGCTATCTATAGGCGCTATTCCTCAATAAAGCAGCAGGCGTGACGAGAACTAGTTTCGAAACACAGCTGCGATGTCTACAAATCGATCAAGGTGTTTTTCAGCCGTTTGCCGGCCGGCGCACTGCTGAACCCCAGCAGACACGGACGCGAGGAGGGCCACGGCAGCGAAAACCTCGGAAACATCTTGAGAATCGAGCAGGAAGCATTCGAGCGCCTCGAAGAGATCGATCGTCATCGCGGTGCGGAATATCGCTGGTATGCACTCGAAACGACGATGAGAGAGTGAAAAAATGTTTGAAGCAAACAGCTATGTATCTAAATCGCTTCTATTCTGTGATGGGCGCTCTATCAGATCTTATCGTGCTTGCACTTGTTGTGGCAATCCTTGTTGTAGCATTCATCATATTCCTCCGCTTGCTTCCGTGGTTAATACTCGCGGCACTGGTGCTTGTTCTGATTTGGTTTCTGTTTTTTCGAAACGGTCCGCGAAGCTCGGTCGCGCCCTCTCAGTCGTCTTAAGCGGAAGAGTCTGCTCTACAAACTAACTTTGGGCGGTACTCTTATAGGTACGCGCGAACTGCTTCTGGAGCGTTTTCTAGTCCTGCCTACATTCTCAAAGTATTCCGGCTCTATATGCGATGCGGTTTGGGAATTTACGAACGGCAGACGCAGCAGTTCAATCTCGTCCCCCTGATGAGACTAGTGTTCTTTGATGTTTTAGCACTAGCTTGCCGTTGATGTTCGTATCAGTCGTGCTCTCCGATTTTAGAGCGTGCTCCTAGGAAGAAAGGAAGCCCCCGTCAACGGGGACGATTGCGCCTTGAACATAGCTTGCCAAGTCACTGGAAAGAAAGAGAACGACTTTTGCTACCTCATCAGGTTCACCCCATCGTCCAACAGCAAGCCTTTGCTGAAAATCATATCCGCTCTTGACGAGATCTAGCTTTACGTTGAGAATGGCGTTTTTCACTAATGACCTCGTCCCTGACGTTCTTATAGCGCCCGGAAGAACGACATTGACCCGAAAGCCGCTTTTTCCGTAGTCTCGAGCGAGCGATCTCGTGAGTGCGATTACGCCTGCCTTACTCATGCCATAGTGCACCATGTCCTTTTTGAACGGCAGAACTGCCTCAATGGAAGAGACGTTGACGATGATGCCCCCTCTTTCCTTTCTCAACCGAATGAAGTTCTGACACATCCAGAAAGCGGAGTTCATATTTACGTTAAACACTTTTTCTAGGAATTCCTCGTCGACGTCCAAGTAGCCCTCCATAGGATAAACGCCGGCGTTGTTTACGAGAATATCGGGCGGGCTTTCGGCGTCGAGACTCGCCCAAAACTGATCGATTTTCTTCTTGTCAGCCAGGTCAATTTCATACGTAGAATGCTGGCAGCGGGCAGTTTCCAAACAGCCAACCATTTTGGATAGTCCTTCTGGGTTAACGTCTAGAAGTGACACAGATGCTCCAGCTTCTGCGAACCGTAGAGCGATTGCTTTTCCTATGCCGGAAGCAGCGCCAGTGACTACGACGTTCTTACCAACGAAAGTCATCGATTCGGCTAGCGTGAGTCTCTGCTTCGCCATGTTGATCTTGAAGAGAGTCTGTGCAGCTTGATCTAGTAGTTTTTCGTCATACTAGCATTCGATAATAGGAACGTGCCGTGAAGAAACTTTAACAAGCAAGGTCAGAATCTGCTAGTCAGTGAACCTGAATCAATTCAACGCCTCGTCTGCTAAACTATTAATACGAGTGCAGGGTCTGTACGATTATAGTAGATGATAGGATGCACGAACCTGTTACTCAGAACCGCTAGTGTAGACTCGTCACGTCCAATCGAAGCAAGTCGACAGCTCCATTATGCCGGGAACCACGGACCGGTCATCGTATGGAGCGTTACAAAAAAGTGCAATCTCGCGTGCTCGCACTGCTATATTGATGCGGCTGATGCAGCTGCTGCCGATGAGCTGAACACGGATGACGCACTCAAGCTCATAGATGATGCCGCGACCTTGCACCCCCCTGTCATGCTTTTTTCCGGGGGCGAGCCGCTCATAAGACGTGATACCGTTGAGCTCTGCGCATATGCTGTCTCGAAAGGACTGAGAGTTGGCCTCTCTACCAATGGAACCCTTATCACACAAGATTACGCTCGAAGGATCGCAGAAGCGGGCGTTTCGTATGTCGGCGTCAGCATTGACGGGGTGGAAGCGACGCACGACAGGTTTAGAAACGAGAGAGGA
>Ga0187881_10002684_pt1 | contig 16338 bp, 15 predicted proteins | sample June2016WEW_19_1_2_FD_133017 | JGI IMG/M metagenome (GOLD analysis project Ga0187881, IMG submission 133017) | Peatland microbial communities from SPRUCE experiment site at the Marcell Experimental Forest, Minnesota, USA - June2016WEW_19_100 | ecosystem: Environmental > Terrestrial > Soil >...
AGGCGATGGTCTTTCCTTCCAGTTGCATCCGTATGGCAAGAGTCGGCACGGTGTGGTTCATCGCAAAGACTTCGGCCTCGAAGGGCAGTGCCCCTATATCGGCCGGCAATTCATCGAAGTGCATAGGTAAGATAGGTCTTGCGGTCCCTATTGCGGCTAATGGCTGGATCGACGTAGAAGGAATCGTCTTTATAATGTGTGGAGGAAATCTCTTCGAAAACAGTGCCGGTCACGGTACACATCTTGTGACGCACTCCCCGGTCGACGTGGATCGATTCGCCGGGCCCATATGTTTTTTCCTCTCCATCCAGAGCGACCTTTACACTTCCATGAAGGACATGGAAGGTTTCCTCCTTTTTTTCGTGGAACTGTTCGGGATGCGACTGTCCCGGCAACATCACCAGGATCTTCTTGCAATATTCACGATTTACCACGGTGATCATGACAAGACCGTGCTCGTCAAACCTATCCAAACCGTAGTGATGGGATACTTCGAGATCGGTCTGTCCGGGCACAACAATCCGCCCCTCTTCTAAAAGACCCTTTACCCGTTGAACTATATCGAAAACTTTCTGCCTCATATGGTAGCAATTCATATTGGTTGCAAGCAGCGGCGCTTTAGCCTCGATGTCCGATGTCGCCACAAAACGGGTATACTTCGACCATTCATTGGCCGTGACCTGTCCGTCCTGCGGCGGGAAAGCCATGAACACTTCATTTTGCCCTATGGCCTCGCCCTTAGCGAATGAACGCGAAGCAAACACGCCGCGCCTGAGGGAAGTGATACTATCCAGCTCTTTTTCGGATGGTTTTACGCGAATTCCAGCTACACCACTCATCCGATAGCTCTGAGCGGCAGCATTCAACCAGGCCTTCGCCTGTGCTGGACTGGCGGAATAGCCATTGAGGGCAAATTGTTCGGTGGGAACACCGACGTGTTTTTCGAATACCGCAGCACCCTTGGCAACCGCGATCCTTATTGCATCGACATTGTTCGGGCCTTCATGCGTGGAGTACCCAATCCTGACTTTGGGGTACCGGCCTCGAAGCAGGTCGATCTGGTTCAATTGGAGGTTGTCGTCGGCAGTGGGGTACTCGGCGACACAGTGCATGAGCGTGAAATCCTTATTCCTGTGTTCGAAGAAGCTGACGACGTTATCTATTTCATCCAGGCTTGCTGAAGCTGTAGAAGCGATGATGGGTTTTTTTGTTTGCGCTATTCGCTCCAGCAGAGGCCAGTCAGTAAATGAACAACTGGCTATTTTGACGATGTCTATGCCCTGTTTTTCTATTTTGTCCACTGAAGGCTCATCGAAAGGCGTGCACATTGTAATGAATCCACATGCCTTCATCTCCTGGAGAAACAGGATAAAGACCTCCTCCTCGATGCGGGTTTCCATGAATCTTTTTACGTATTTGATATCCATCCGTTCCTTGAAATCCGGGTGAATAAAAGTATCGAGGTCGCGGTACTGGAGCTTGAAAGCGAATTGAAAGGGGAAGCCCTTAACTATTTCGCCGAATTCCCTTATTATCCTGACCCCATGATCGAGGCTTCCCATGTGATTATTTGCCATCTCAAATACGAAAAGCGGCTTTCCCATCATTTCTCCTACGCCTAAACTGATTATTTAGTATCAACTAAATCACAAATCGCTTTTCTTCACTGACGGGCAATTTAACACTAAGAATTTTTTAGCTATTAAAAAAATATGTGACGCCTGGGCTGAAGACTAATCGCCGGTTTCGAGTACCAGCCCGTCTCTGCCGAGTTCCGTTTTATCAAATATTTTGCGGGCGGCTTTGAGCCCGTTCTGCCTGTCTTCCATGGAGAGATAGCGGGAGGCGTCGAAATGCACCAGAAAGAGCTTGCGGGCGTTTGCCCGGACAGCCAGGGTCGCGGCGCTTTCCGGGTTAAGGTGCGGCCAGTGTGGATAGTTTTGTCCCGGAAGGTACGCACTCTCGGCAATTAGCAGGTCCGCATCCTTTGCGGCCTGGACGGCGTTTTCGCAAAGCCCCGTGTCCGGGCAGTAGGCGATGGTCTTTCCTTCCAGTTGCATCCGTATGGCAAGAGTCGGCACGGTGTGGTTCATCGCAAAGACTTCGGCCTCGAAGGGCAGTGCCCCTATATCGGCCGGCAATTCATGGAAGTGCACTGGAAAAGACAACCGTTCAGGGCCAAGGCTAAAGGGCGGCTTGAGCAGCAGCTCGATATATTTCTGCTGGCCGTCGGGAACGAATATATTTACAGGCTTGCTGAAAGAGAACTTGTTCAGCACATGCAGACCGCAAACGTGGTCGAGGTGCAGATGGCTGAGGAAGATATAGACGGGCAGGTCTTTGTCAGCCAGAGCGCCCAGTTTATGGATCCCGTTTCCCGCATCGAGTACGATGCTGAACCGGGGATGCTCGATGGCGATGCAGATCGTACTGCCCGTGTCAGTGTCGTACCAGCCGTTTGTGCCGAGAAAATGAATGCGGACCAAAAACCTCTACCTTGTGCTCGTGAGCATCAACTGCTCGATCATATACCGGATCATCTCCGGGGTCATTCCGGGATAGACCCCGATCCAGAAAGAGTTATTCATAATCATATCAGTGTTGGCGAGGTCGCCGGAAACCCGGAAGCCCCGGCCGGTGCTTCGCATTTCATCGAAGCATGGGTGCTTTATGAGATTTCCGGCAAAGAGCGTGCGGGTCTGGATACCGCTTGATTCGAGTCTAGCTACAATATGGTCCCGGGTGAAGCCGGCATTCTCGCGCACCGTGAGGATAAAACCGAACCACGATGGGTCAGAATCGCGTGTCGGCTCGGGCAAGATAAAACATTCTTCCAGGCCGGCCAGCCCCTCGCGCAGCATCAACCAGTTTCGCTTCCGAGCTTCAATGAATGAAGGGAGCTTTTCGAGCTGTGCACAGCCGATGGCTGCCTGAAGATCCGTTGCTTTCAGATTGTACCCGAAATGTGAATAGACGTATTTGTGGTCATAGCCTTGGGGAAGCTCTCCAAACTGCCTGTTGAACCTATTCCCACAGGTATTGTCGTGTCCCGACAGGCACCAGCAATCCCGGCCCCAGTCGCGGAATGATTCCACCAGGCGCTTCAGGACGGCGTCATTGGTGTAAACCGCCCCACCCTCTCCCATCGTCATGTGGTGCGGGGGGTAAAAGCTCGATGTCGCAATGTCTCCGATGGTGCCGGTATATTTCCATTCCCCATCGAAGAAATATTTTGACCCGAGAGCATCACAATTGTCCTCGATGAGCCAGAGGTTGTATTGCTCACAAAATGCTTTGACCCTCTGGAGATCAAATGGATTTCCCAGGGTATGGGCCAGCATCAACCCCTTCGTCTTTTCGGACAAAGCGTTTTCAAGCTGGGTGCAGTCGATATTGTACGTAGGAAGCTCGACATCCACAAAAACCGGCACAGCGCCATACTGGATTATAGGTGCCACGGTTGTGGGGAACCCGGCCGCCACCGTAATGATTTCGTCTCCCCGCCTGATCCTGCGCTCTCCCAACTTTGGGGAAGTAAGTGCCATGAAAGCCAATAGATTGGCCGATGATCCGGAATTTACCAGCGAGCAGTGTTTCACTTCTAAAAAAGCCGCGAATTTCTCCTCGAACTCTTTGGCGTATCTTCCCGTAGTGAGCCAGAAGTCGAGAGAGGCGTCAACCAGAGTGGTTATTTCCCGCTCGTCATAAACCCGCCCGGCATAATTAATGCGGGATTTCCCCGTGACGAACCGCTCCTGGGCATGCGCCGACGAATAAAAATCAGGGACGGCCGAGAGGATCATCTTCCGCTGTATCTCGGCCAGTGTGTGGCGACCTAGCTTTGTAAGTTCTTTGAGCACGATTTTCCGATTTAGGAGGAAAACTTTCTCCAGTCTTAGAAAGCTCCTGAACGGCAGCGGCTCACCCTCATAATGTGGCTGCTGCAGCTCCATGGCCGTTTCCATACCCTGAGGCGGAGTGTTCGTAATGAACGCAAACCGAACGTCGCCATAGATGTCCGGGCTGGACAAGGCTAAGGCCGGTCTTGCCCTGGTTGCCGAAATATCGTTGAAGGGAAAAGATATCTTATATATCCCTCCCGGAATGATGTCACAGCTCATTCCAGACATCCTCCGCCGAATCCCCCAACACTTCACGGACAAACCCGGATGTTTCGATATGCGCTTTATGGCTGCGCCCGGCCATATAGGCCCCGATCTGGCTGGTCATCAAATGACGGAGGTCCCGCTTCGAATTGCCCGCATAATACAGTCGATACCAGTCGATGCTCAGGTTCAAAGCCGTCTGCACATTGTACCGTGGACGCCAGCCCAGATAGCCTCTAGCCTTGCTGCAATCGAGTTTAAGCCAGTGGGCTTCATGGGGTTGTCCGTCGGACTCGACCCTGTAACTTCCCTCGCCCCAAAGGCGAATAATCTCATTTACCATTTCTCCAACGGTCAAGGTTTCAGCATCGGAAGGTCCAAAATTCCAGGAGCCGGTATTGTTGGGACCATCACGAAAGAGACTGGCGCCGAGGAGCAGGTATCCGCTAAGGGGTTCCAGCACGTATTGCCAGGGACGTATAGCGTTCGGATGACGAAGAATGATTTCCTCTTTGCGGCTCAATGCCCGCACACAGTCCGGTATCAGCCGGTCTTTGCCCCAGTCGCCCCCGCCAATGACATTTCCTGCACGAGCAGACGCCAAGGCTATCCCATGGGTTTTGCCGTACTGCTCAGGCGAAAAATACGAATGGAGATAGGCCGCTGTGACCAATTCACAGCAGCCCTTGCTGGAGCTGTAGGGGTCCCGCCCCCCCATGGGTTCTTGTTCGCGGTAGCCCCATACCCACTCACGATTCTCGTAGCACTTGTCGCTGGTGACGACGACCACCGCACGAACGCTCGGGGTATGCCGGGCAGCCTCCAAAAGATTAACCGTCCCCATGACATTGGTTTCATAAGTCAACCGAGGTTCTTCATACGATGCCCGCACCAGGGATTGAGCGGCCAGATGAAAAATAATTTCGGGCTGGTGTTCGATAATGACCTCGATTAGACCGGAATAATCACGAACATCTCCGTGGATGTGTATAATTGTTCCGGCTAGCCCGATAGCATCGAACAAGTTCGGTTGGCCGGGAGGGTCAAGCGCGTACCCGATAACCTTGGCTCCCAGTTGTTCCAACCACAGAGACAACCAAGCGCCTTTAAACCCGGTGTCGCCGGTTACTAAAATCGTTTTATTTCTGTATACTTGCTTGAGTGATTGCATTATTCGATTCTTGATTCCATGTATCCGGCCATACCTTCCAGGGAGCACGACCGGAGTTCCAGAGATCTTCAAGGTGATTCTTATCTCTTAAAACATCCATGGGATGCCAGAAGCCCCGGTGCCTGTAAGCGCAAAGCTGCCCTTTGGAAGCAAGGGTTTCAAGAGGCTCGCTCTCCCAAGGGGTTTGATCGTCTTTGATGTAGTCGATGACTTTGGGCGAGAGAACAAAAAACCCGCCATTCATCCAGGAATTGTCCCCTTGGGGTTTCTCCTGAAAATTCAGGACACGGTCATGGTCCAAGTCCAGTGCTCCAAAGCGCCCAGGCGGCTGTACTGCCGTAACTGTGGCGAGCACTCTGTGTTCTCTGTGGAAGGCAACAAGATTTAGTATGTTAATGTCGCACACCCCATCTCCGTAAGTGAGACAGAAAACTTCTTCGTCAAGATAACGCGCAACCCTTTTTAAACGACCGCCGGTCATCGTATGTTCGCCGGTATCTACAAGGGTCACTCGCCAAGGTTCGCACTGGTGATTGTGAACACTCATTTGATTTTGAGCCAGGTCAAATGTGACATCCGACATATGCAGAAAGTAGTTAGCGAAGTATTCCTTAATGACATATCCCTTATAGCCTAAACAGATAATGAAATCATTGATGCCGTAGGCTGAATAAATTTTCATGATGTGCCAGAGGATCGGTTTTCCGCCAATTTCAACCATAGGTTTCGGTTTTAGGTGCGTTTCTTCGGAGATGCGCGTCCCAAAGCCACCAGCGAGAATTACTGCTTTCATGATTCAGACTTCCTTCTAGTGCAGCGACAACTAAGTTCCGATAGGTAAGGACCTACAGCCCGTCATTCCGGCGAAGCCTGCCCCGGAAGTGTCTAGTCCGGGGGCCGGAATCCAGCTTCTTTTCAGTTGGTTAACAGCACTGGACCCCGGCCTTCGCCGGGGTGACGATTCCTTGCAACATGTAATAACTTTGTTGACAACGTATTAGCGATCTGCTGAAATATTTCATCGAAGTTTCGGAGTACGAGAATGTCACTGTCGAGAAAAATCCAGCTTTGAACCTCTGTGTGGTTTAGTATGTAATCATGTAAAAAGCCCCGCAACTCGCAACATAACTCGAAAGGGGAGTAATAGAAGCTCATTTCGTTTATTGCTCGTTGATCGCCCCGGTCCTCTAAGCATATAACGCTTTATATACCAAAAAAAGCAAATGACTCAACTTCTTCTGTGAGGCGCCAAACAAAGACCAAAGCACGTATAATCTTTTCCAAACATTTTCGCCGAATTCTTTTATTATGAGTCTTGCCAAGTGAGTGTGGATTACACTTGAGCGGAAGTGTTGCTCCAAACTGACTACGTACTCTCCGGGAAAGTATAAATTAAATTGAGTAGAGCGCATCAAGTCTGCCATCCTTGCAACTATCTTGAGCATTAGTCTCGCGTCCGCCATGATTGAGGATGAAAAAGTGTTGGGACTCCAGCGCATGCAGGTACAAGGTTGCGGAATATAACAGGCCCCATGCCTTAAGCCGATTGCTCTAATCGCGAAAGTATCGGACCAGCTTGCCAGTTCTGGGCGAAAGCCGCCTGCTTCTTCTAAACTGGTGCGTTTGTGGATCGTTGCGCTGGACAATGAATGTCCTAAGGCTACTTTTTCGAGATAGTCCTTCAAAAACTGGCCAGGTGAGGCAAAACGAGGAGTGGTCCAGTGAGGGATTTCTGCCAAACCAATCTTATTGCCATTGGTATCAATTACTATGTGTTGACCAGATATAATACCAGCTTGGGGATACTGCTCTGCCATCGCCATCGCTGTTTCAAAGAACCCCGGCAGCACATAGTCATCAGAGGCAGCCCAATATACGTAATCCCCTTTTGCCATATTTGCGAGATGTCGACCGGTCGCTACTGCCCCCAGGTTGCGTTCATTCCTTTCCAGGCGAATATAAGGATAGCGGCTTGCATAACTGCTGATGATTTCAAAGCTATTATCGGTTGAGGCATCATCTATTATAATGAATTCATCTGGGGGTCTGGATTGAGTTACTATCGCCTCAATGGCCTGCGCAACATATTGTGCATGATTATAGTTGGCCAACGTGACGGATAAGGAACTCATTCTTGGGAACCCTTCCTTTGTCAAAGCTTTGTTCAGGGGATGTGTGAAAGCCCCTGATTGATTCACAGTTGCGGTCTGTCACCTTATGTTGAGCTGGAGTCGTTGCCCTCATCTACTCTGCGGCTGCAGGGTTAATCTCCAAAATCGGCCGATCGCCTGAACTTCGCTCTACCTCATTGAGCGCTCGATTTACTTGATCCAGGGTATACCTGCAGGTACAGAACTCGAAAGGGGAGTAATAGAAGCACATTTCGTTTATTGCTCGTTGATCGCCCGGGTCCTCTAAGCAGATAACGCTTTAAGTAGCAAAAAAAGCAACCGATTCAACTTCTTCTGTGAGGCGCCAAACAAAGACCAAAGCGCGTATAATCTTTTCCAAACATCTTCGCCGAATTCTTTTATTATGAGTTTTCCTACGTTACGGTGGATTATAGTTGAGCGGTAGTTTTGCTCCCAACGGACTACGTACTCTCGAGGAAAGTATAAATTAAATTGAGTAGAGCGCATCAAGTCTGCACACCTTGCAATTATCTTGAGCATTAGTCTCACGTCCTCTATGGTTGAGGATGTAAGACTGTTGGGACTCAAGCGAAAACAGGTACAAGGTTGCGGAATATAACAGGCCCCATACCTTAAGCCGATTGCTCGAATCGCGAAAGTATCGGACCAGGCTCTCAGTCCTGGGCGAAAGCCGCCTACTTCTTCTAAACTGGTGCGTTTGTAAATCGTTGCGCTGGACAATGAATGATCTAAGGCTACTTTTTCGAGATAGTCCTTCAAAAACTGGCGAGGTGAGGCAAAACGGGGAGTGGTCCAGTGAGGGATTTCTGCCACACCAATCTTATTGTCATTGGTATCAATTACTATGACTTTACCGCTAATTACACCAGCCTGGGGATACTGCTCAGCCATCGCCATCGCTGTTTCAAAGAACCCCGGCAGCACATAGTCATCAGCGCCAGCTCCATAGATATACTCCCCTGTCGCCTTGCTTAGGAGCTTTTGAGCTGTGGCCAGAGCTCCCATATTCCGGTGATTCCTGGCAAAGTCAATGAAATGGTAGCGGTGTGCGAATTCCTGGATGATTTCAACGCTATTATCGGTTGAGGCATCATCTATTATAATAAATTCATCTGGGGGTCTGGATTGAGTTACTATTGCCTCAATGGCCTGCGCAACATATTTTGCATGATTATAGTTGGACAAAAAAACGGATAAGGAACTCATGCTTGGGACCCCTTCCTTTGTCAAAGCTTTGTTCAGGGGATGTGTGAAAGCCCCTGATTGATTCACAGGTGCGGCCTGTCACCTTATGTTGAGAGGAAGCCGTTGCCCTCATCTAATCTGCGGCTGCAGGGTTAATCTCCAAAATCGGCCGACCGCCTGAACTTCGCTCCAGGTCATTGAGCGCCCGATTTACTTGGTCCAGGGTATACCTGCAGGTGATGAGCTTTTCCAGAGGCAATTCGCCCTGGCGGTAAAGTTCGGCAAGATGTGGAATGTCCTTGTCAGGCTGGGATTCCCCACCCCAACTGCCGCGAATTTGCTTACCGGATATGAGGTCGTGCGGTTCAAGGCGGATCTTATCCCCTGCCGGAGGGTGGCTGGCGAATACGCAAAGCCCTCCTTCCTTGCGAACAGCCTCGAAAGCCTGTTCGATGGTGGCTGCTCGCCCAGCCGCTTCGACGGCGAAATCAGCTCCGTCCGGTCCCACAATTTCCCGGATGCACGCCAGAGCGTCCACTGAGCACGCGTTTATAGAGTGTGTGGCGCCGAACTCTTTTGCAAGTTCCAAACTGACGTCCTGGGCATCCACTGCAATAATCGCCGCGCATTCGCAGACGCGAGCCGCCATCACAGCACTTAATCCGATGCCGCCAACTCCCCAGATCACTATGGTGTTTTCGCGGCTGGGCTTTATCGTATTGAGGACGATTCCGGCCCCTGTCAGAACGGCACAGCCAAGCAGGGCCCCAACATCCAACGGAATGCCTTCGGGCAATTTGACGCACCGGTTCTCCGAGACAACCGCATATTCGTTGAAAGTCGTCACCGCGCCGGCATTTATGTAATAGTCGCCCTTGCGGTACCTGCTTCCGCCGCAGTCTGCCCCAAGGCTCTTTATCCAGGTCAGGACCACCCGGTCGCCTTTTTGCACTTTGTCGACCCCCTCGCCCACTTCGATTACCAGGCCGGAACCTTCATGACCAAGCAGGTGAGGAAGGAAAGGATCCGGACCACGCCTGCCGAGCGCTTCCATGAGTTGGCTTTGGCAAACGCCGCTACAGGCTACTTTCACCAGCACCTGGCCCGGCCGCAATTCCGGGGTTTCCAGTTCCTCGATGCGCAAGGGCCTGCCTGGCTCGTATAGAACGGCAGCACGGGTTTTCATCTGTGAGTTTCTGTTGATATCATGACTTGATATGCCAGGAGCGCCGCTATCGACATACTGTCCGAAATCTGCCGTGAAAAAATCATCTCGATGCACTTCGCCAGAGGGACCCAGATTCGGTGGTCAGAGAGTTCTTTCGACATCTCGCGGTATTCCTCGGAGTAGAAAATACGGGTAAAGTTTTTCCATACATCAAGACTGGGATGATATGCGATAAGGGGCTTAAGATTAGCGCACCGGATGCCGGTTTCCTCCAGGCATTCGCGAATTGCCGCATCTTCGGGGGATTCGTTATCATCGACGCGGCCGCCGGGGATTTCGCAGGAAAGCCCGTTTATCAGCAGCCGGTACTGCCGCGTGAGCAGTACTTCTCTGCCTCGGATAGCCACCAGCGCTGCCCGCTCACCGTGGTCGGAGACGAAATATTCCTTATCGAACCTATCGAAGCGGGCAACCACGCGCTGGATGGTCTGATTGTGGTCGCGGTAGACGATCTCGAGTGGTTCTACTGAGGTTGGAAGGAGAAGTGTCTCGTCCATTTATTCGGCAATAAACCAGTAGTAATCGCCAGTGTAGCCGATCTCCGAGAAAAGTTTCTTCCATTCGTCCACGTGCATGTAAGTCAGCGCGGTCAGGTTCCACTTGAGAAGCCGCTCACGTTCATAGTCGTTTCGCCAGGCATCCATGGTGACAAACGCGTTTTTTCTGCTGACGCGCTCTATCTCGTGCAGGGCCTGCCTGCACTCCTCCAGCGGCAGGTTGTGAACGGTGTTGATGCTTATGACCAAATCGAAGGAATTATCCGCAAAGGGAAGCTCTTTTGCGTTACAGACCCGGATATAGGGCTTCATGTCCTCGATTGCGTGATCCAGGGCATACCGAGATACATCGATCCCCACTATGGTCATCTCCGGCATAAGGAGCTTGAAATCGTGCATCATAAACCCTTTGCCGCTGCCGACGTCCAATACTCTCGCATCCCCGGGCAGTTTATAGTGGTCCCGAAAACGGCGCACCGTATCAGTCCAGAAACGCGGATGGTAGTTATAGCCGCCGTATCCATACAGCCGCTCGCCGTCGAAATACTGCTCTCCGAACTGACGCGCGATGCTTCGGTGTTCTTCGGTGATCAGCCTGCCGCGTTCGTCTATGGGTCGTTTGGATTTGGGATAGAAGTCGAGGAGGTTTATTTCTTGTCCCATTGGTTTTCCTTGTAAATGAATTGGGGAAGGCACAGGTAAATACTAACCTTCCCGAATGGATACTTCTAACGGAGGAATGATCATGTCTTCTAAAAAATGAGATCTTGGGAGCAGGGGGTCCAAGTCCTCATTCGGGCGCCCAAACTTAACCTGCGGAATTACGCGATGGTTAGGGCTAATCTCGACTATACAGAATGTCGGCCCTGCTTGGCGCATCACTTCCTGGATACCGTTTGTCAAGTCGCGATTCAGCGAAAGACTATAGACCTGTAAACCAAACGCTTCAGCCACTTTGCCGAAATCGGGAATGGGTAGTCCACCTTCCATACTCGATGCTAGAAATCTCGAGCATAGCCACTGGTCTTGTGTCTGCCGGATCATACTATAACCCTGGTTGCTAATAAGGAAAATCTTGATTGGCAAATTGTGGTGAACCACGGTCGCCAATTCCTGGACATTCATCAGCAGGCTGCCATCACCAGTTACGCAAACCACAGGTTTTCGGTCCATTGCAAGACTTGCGGCGATGCTGGCAGGCAAGGCCCAACCCATCGCAGTATTGTTCCAGTCATGAAATAGTCTCTGCCCAGTTTTGAATTCAAAAGTTTGCATCATCCATGCTAAGGTACAGCCGGTATCAACCATAAATACGTCACCGGGAGATGCATTCTGCGATAACGTCTTCACGAACACATATGGATTAACACCCTCCTCCAAAAGGTATTCAGGCAGACAAATGGGATATTTATTCTTCCAGTGGCTGATTTGATTTATCCAGTTCTCAATGCTGCGCCTCTTCAGGTTTTTGAGCTGAGGTATAAGCACTCGCAGGAATTCGGAAACATCGGCCTTGATCGGAAAATCCACATGTAGACCAAATTTCTGGAATTTGCCAAGCTCTGTATGATCTATATCTACCACGATCTTTTTTGCACCGCGTGCAAAAGTGGAAGCAGGGCTTCCCGTTGCCTTGGTATCCAGGCGTGAACCAATGGACAGGATCAAATCGGCGTTCTGCACTGCGAAATTTGCGTAGCGTGTTCCATGTGTGCCGAAGGTCCCAACGGCCAAAGGATGATCGCTCGGCAAAATATCTGCCGCCGCCCAAGTCGGGACAACAGGAAAACCAATCTGATCGATGAATTCGGGAAATTCCTTTTCTGCTTTCGAAAGACGGAGACCCCACCCGACAATGAGTACAGGCCTTTGGGCATTTGCAATTAAGTTCAGCAGTTCAGGCATTTCTTGTTGCAGCCCAGTTACACTTGGGGAAGGTTCTCCAGTGAATCCGGATAAATGATCAGGATTGATTTCCTCACGTTGCACATTGTCGGGTATGTCTATCAAAACAGGCCCGGGCCTGAGTTCTCGTGCAAAATAGCAGGCTTTCTCAAGTTCACGCCTGATCAGTTTCGGGTCATCAACGCGCACTGCATACTTGGTGACATGCTTGAAAATATCAATCGTGTCAGTCTCTTGAAAACCGATCTGCCTTACTCCAGTGCCCGCTCTGGATCTAAAGGTTGCTACCTGCCCGGTAATGTAGATCACTGGGACGGAATCGTAGTAGGCGCAAGCTACCCCAGTGAGCAGATTTGTTGCTCCCGGGCCGCTTGTCGATATTGCAGCTCCCAGGTTTCCAGTGACTCTCGAATAAGCATCTGCGGCCATAGCACCTGCCTGCTCGTGTAAAGGGCAGATGAAACTCAAGCCAGGTTGATCTGCTACAGACTGGATTAAATGGACCGAAGCACCGCCTGATACTGCAAACACATGGCGAATGCCTTCTTTTGCGAGAAAATGAGCTACGTAATCTGAAAGCTTCATGCGTTTCCTTAAGGGTCGGACCACGGGCCTTGGGGATCAATCCCAGGGTATTTCCTTCTCGCAACTTGCAAATAAGGTCCCGTCACGATAGCTGTTCAGCATTTGGTCAACTTGCCAGCTTGTAATTGACCCTATACTCTCCACCCTGACTGGAAATCTTTTCAGTTCACCATAAGGGTTTGGTTTGGACCCGGCAAGATGGCTGCCCGTAGTGTTGCCTTCAACCCTTACGAACCCCATTTCGCCCACTGTGCCGGAGACGGCGGCATTGTGCGCATCTACGTTACCGCAATGATTCAGCTCCAGATTCTTCTGAACCTGTGAAAAGTGCTGCGGATCGGGTTCATAGGAACGTACATCGAATCCGCACTTGCACATCAGAATCGAGTGCAACCCTATATTGGCGCCGATATCAACCGCTTTCTTATATCTGTTTCGATTTGCATGATAAAAACTAAAGATAATCAGTTCATCCAGGTCGAATAAATTCAAGGAATCAACGGCGCCCATTTTGAAGTAGGGTAGAGTTAAGCTGCCGAAGGGAGGTATAAATTTTGATAGTTTGGTTCGGCCCTGCTAAAAAGGGTCTCAATTTCACCGCGCACCACTTTGTTTCAACATTTGATACGCCCGCCCGCCGGGTGCATGGTGGCGCTTGAGATCGGGAAGGGCCGAAAACAGCTTCTCCAGAACAGAACTCATATTTATTTTCTCCCCATCGTGCTGCGCACTAGCAGGTCGTTCCCGTGACGTCGCAGTTTGTACACATCAGGCTGGCCTGCCAATAGATTTGCCAGTTCTTCCGATCCCCAGGAATCAAATACGATACTGAAGTTGCGTCCGCTGACAAGTCGCCGGGGCTGTGTTTCCACCCAGTCGCAAAAATCCAGGACATGATCGATAGGCGTCATTTCATCACCGGCCAGTTTTTCCGCGGTCCGATTGTAATTGGCCCCCGCACGCACGCCTGCCTTCAGGGTGGCATCGTGAATCTTCGTCCGCACCCAGCCGGGCCCCATGATCACGAAGCGGGTATCCGGGATTTCGGCATCCAGCAATTCACACATCTTAATCAAGGCGATCTTGGAGATCGTATAGGCGGAAGAACCGACCGTAGCGTTGTTCGTCCCGCCGCCCGCGAAAAACATGACAATTGGGCCATGGGCGCGGTCAAGGCGGCGGCTGGGAAGCAGTTCGTGAACGATGCGCATTTGTGAGCTAAAATTAATAATTACCGACTGTTCCCACTCGTCGAAAGCACATTCCATGAAATTCCCGATGGGTTCCTGCGATCCCGGCGCCAGCACCAGGACATCCCAAGCCGGGCATCTGTTCCTCAGGGTCACGCACGATTCGCGGATCGAACTCGGCGAGGCGAGATCGCACCGCGCCAGTTCTGCTCCCCGGCTCTGCAACGCCTCCACCGCCAGGGAGGAAGTGCGATAAGTGCCAAACATATTCCAGCCGCGTTGCAGCCAGCGTAAACTCATGGCTGTCCCGATGTCACTTGATGCGGAGATTATGATAGCTGTCTTCTTATCCACTGCCGTTCTATTTTTTTGAGGGTTGTGCAACCTCTTGTGCCCGACAAAATTTTCAAAACGGCCCCTTAAAACTAGCATCGGGCACATCCAAACGCTGACCGGCGGCCACGGCAAGAAGGTCCGTGACAGGATCGAGACCTAACGCCCTCTTAGCGGCCAGGTGGATATGGCCGGCCCGCTGGTAAAAATGCTCATTGAGGGCGGGGCTTGTGGGACTTGGGCAATCGGGCAGGGCAACGCGCTCGGGAGCGGCCTTCAGGGCGCTGAATGCTTTTTCCGTAACGGTTGAAACTATCTCAGCGGCCACTCCAAACGATTTCCAACTGTTGTCCGCTACCACGAGGCGGCCCGTTTTTTTGACACTTTCGAGCACCATCTCTTCATCCCAGGGCCGGATGGAGCGCAAATCGATCACCTCGGCGGATATACCCTCTTTTTCCATGCGCTCGGCGGCGCGAAGCGCCTCAAGGCTCATGTAGGATACTCCTACCATTGTAACATCAGTGCCCTCGCGCATCATTCGGGCCTTTCCCAGTGGAACCGAGTAGTATTCTTCAGGCACCCTGTCGCTAATATTGTAGAGCCAGCGGTGCTCGATGAAAATTACGGGATTATTGTCCTCGATGCCGGCGATCAACAACCCTTTGGCGTCATAGGCGAGGGAAGGCATCACTACTTTCAGGCCGGGTATGTGCGCAAACCAGGTCTGGAGGCTTTGGGAATGGTGCGGACCCTGCCCCCACCCACGCCCGACGATCATCCGTATCACCATGGGTACGGAGAGTTTTCCGCCGAACATGTAGTGCCACTTGGCCGCCTGGTTTACGATCTGCTCCATGGCAAGCAGCGCAAAGTCCACGCGCTGGTGTGTCATAACGGGCCGCATCCCCACCAGGGCCGAACCGATAGCCACTCCGGTCATGCCGTTTTCCGAACAGGGCATATCCATCACACGAGTGGTCCCATATTTTTGCTGAAGGCCCACAGTGCTGCCAAAGATACCTTTGGGGTCCGGTACTCCCAGTCCCATGATATAGACGGAAGGGTCCCTGGCCATACACTGGTCGACGGCTTCGTTCAGGGCCTCGAAAAACTTGAGTTCTCTTTCAACCACCTGACTTCTCCTGCCTCCGGCCTCAGACATAAACGTCCTGAAGCATCATGGGCTCTTCCGGGAACGGACTTTTTTTAGCGAAGGCAACAGCCTCCTCGATCTCAGCGCTCAGGTCGTGAATCACGGCCTCTGTGTCCCGGTCAAACAACCCATCCCCATGCATCCTTTTTAATGTCTCAATAGGATCACGTTTCTTCCAGTCCAGAAATTCGCTCTCGCAGCGGTAGCCAAGGTCGTTGTCATAGTCGGGGCCGCAGTGTTCCCGCCAGCGGTAGGTTTTGAATTCCAGAAAAGTCGGGCCGCCTCCTGCCCTGGCTTTTGCAGCCGCCTTGGAAGCCATTTCGAACACCTGCACGACATCGTTTCCGTCGCACTGAAAGCTCTCGACCCCATGGCCTTTCGCCAGGTCGGTTATTTCCCGGCAGGCGGGCTGCCGCACGCAAAGTGGTGAATAAACCGAATAAAGGTTATTTTCGCAGACGAATATAACAGGCAGGTTTTTCAGGAGAGCAAAACTCAGGGACTCGTGAAAGACGCCCTCCTCAGCCGCCCCGTCCCCCATGAAAGCAACCGATACGCGCGGCTCTCCCCGCATGGAACTTGCCAGGGCCGTGCCGACCGACATCGGAATGGTGCTCCCCACGATGGGAGTGGCCCCCAGAAAGCCGACCGAAAGGTCGATCAGGTGCATCGAGCCGCCTTTTCCAGAGCAGCAACCAGTGGTTTTTCCGTATATCTCGGCCATCATCGCATTGAGGTTGCCCCCCTTGGCCAGGTAATGAGCGTGCGAGCGATGACTGCTGAGCACGTAATCATCAGCGGTCAACGCGGCGCACACGCCCACTGCAAC
>Ga0187881_10002718_pt1 | contig 16166 bp, 18 predicted proteins | sample June2016WEW_19_1_2_FD_133017 | JGI IMG/M metagenome (GOLD analysis project Ga0187881, IMG submission 133017) | Peatland microbial communities from SPRUCE experiment site at the Marcell Experimental Forest, Minnesota, USA - June2016WEW_19_100 | ecosystem: Environmental > Terrestrial > Soil >...
AAACGGGTAGCGAGCCCGCTGTACAAAATAGGTTCACCCTCACCGCAGTTTTCATATGCGATCACCACTGCGTCGGTTGTCGTCCCGGTCAAATTGAACCCGTAATCGAGAAGAGCACGCGCTTTCGCTTCGGCGCTGTAATTATCACCCCCGCCATCGCCCCCTCGCGCAGCTTCGCGGAAGATACCAAAATTATGTTGATTGTTCCAAATGACGACGGATTTGTAAGACCAGCAGTAATGAAAGTCGTAATGCACGCGTCGCTGAGCGTCTGCAGGTTTTTCATTTCGACTGCAGTTAGCAGCGCAACGCAGCTTCCGTTGAGGTCTGGCAAGCGAGGCGGCGTGTTTAACCGTTTTGCAAGCTAAGCGTTATTACTATTGCGTTAGAAGTGTGTGTTTCGTAATACTATTCGATAGTTTTTTATAACCATCAGTACATCTTCGCGTGGTGAGTTAATTGCATATGCCAGACGGCTATTTGGGGCCGAATACGTACATACCATTGTGGCTTATCATGATCCCGATTTGGTATTACGCGGGACGATGGTTAAAGACGAACCTCAGAACAAAACAGGTGCCATATCTGGCACTTGCAGCCGCTTTTTCGTTTGTCATCATGATGTTCAACGTGCCCATACCCGGCGGAAGTACGGGACACGCAGTCGGCAGCGCGTTGGTCGCAATCATATTGGGGCCTTGGGCGGCAGTCGTAACGACATCCGTGGCCCTTCTCATACAGTGCTTGCTTTTTGGTGACGGAGGGATTACGACTTTTGGCGCGAACTGCTTCAATATGGCCGTGGTCATACCCTTCGTTGGGTACTATACCTACGCGTTTATCGCCGGAAAGACGAAGATCACTGAACGTCGGAGAATCATTGGCGCGGGAGTTGGTGGGTGGCTGGGCTTGACAGTCGCTGCGGCCTGCGCTGGCTTTGAGATGGGCATCCAACCCATAATTAATGTCTCATCCACCGGCGTGCCACTCTACATGCCGTATGGGCTCAATATAACGGTGCCGGCAATGGTGTTCGGGCATGCGTTCTTCTTCAGCATTATCGAAGTGGTCGTCACGGCAGTGGCGTTTGCCTACATTGCGCGGAACGATCCAAGCATCATATGGAACTACAAAGCAATAGAATCAGCGTCAAAATCGAGGGTTACCGCGGCACCAGCTTGACACAAGGTGAAGGTCATGGAAAAGGTTTTAAGAAATTTGCTGATCTGGTTGCTGATACTCGTCATCCTAGTGCCCCTCGGCATAATTGCAAGCGGCACTGCATACGGTGAGTGGAGCGTCAATGAGCTACAGTCGTTGATAGGGTACGTCCCGGCCGGTTTCGCCAGCCTGAGCGGTTTGTACCATGCTCCGATACCGGATTACGGCACCAACTGGGCGAGTTCCTTCATTGGCCAGAGCTTGGGATACTACCTAGCGGCAATCATAGGGGTAGGCGTCCTCGCCGTATTATTTTTCCTGATCGGAAGAGAGTTAACAAAAGACAAGGAAGATCAGGAAGAAACGGCCTAAAGCAGTGAACCAATAATGAATATTCGAGAGTCTATGCATTATCCTTCATCTCTTTTTGTGACTTTTATGGCTGGAAGTAATACTTTTGTAACAGAAGTATTACACATTAAGTGGTGAAATTGATGAGCAAGCAATTGGAGCGTACGTGCGTGTCCTTACCTAGCGATCTCTTGGAGAGGTTCGACGAAATTATCGAGAAGCGCGGCTATTCGTCCCGCTCAGAGGCCTTACGAGATGCCATAAGGAACTATATTGTAAATTATGAGTGGATGAATGAGGTCCAGGGCGAACGGGTAGGTGTCATCTCGCTTGTTTACGAGCACGACCAGCGAGGGCTGGCTGATGACCTGACTGAGATACAGCACCGCCATATAGGGCTGATCACGTCTTCCGTGCACGTGCATCTGGACCTTGAGAATTGCTTAGAGATCATCGTTTTGCACGGTGACGGAGAGGCCATCAGGCAGGTCGCTGAAACCGTGATGGCATTAAAGGGCGTCAAATATGTCAAACTTAACGCCATATCGCCAGGCACCAACTATCGACAACTCCCATGATACCCGACTGGATGAACGCGACTGAAGCAGGGCCATATCAGGGCGCCGCCAGTTTAGCTAAGAAAAAGGGCTTTGCGAAGAAAACAGTTGATGGCGTTCTCGCTTTCTTCCAAGAGAGCCTCATCTCCGAAACCTTTGCAAAACGTCAAGGGCTATTGCAAAGCTTAGATCCCCGCGTAAAATTAATCTCGATGTTCGTGCTCATCGTCGGCGTGACTCTGATGAGAAGTCCTTGGGTGCTACTCATCATCTATCTCTTGACTTTGGTGCTCGCCTATTTCAGCAAGATAGAGGTGCTTTGGTTTGTCAAACGCGTGTGGGTCTTCATCCCTATTTTTGCAGGCGTTATTGTGATACCGGTACTCTTCAATGTTTTTCTACCAGGCAACGTTTTGGTCCCGATTGCCACTTTGGGCAACGGCAGCCACTTGGGACCAATCGCGCTGCCTAGCTCTATATACATCACCCGGCAAGGCACGACCTACGTTGTTACGTTCATCCTGCGCGTTGCTGCGTGCGTATCACTCGCAATACTACTGTTTCTCACGACTCAGCGGGATTTGCTTTTCAAATCGCTGCGAACGCTTTACGTGCCCAAGGTTTACGTCCTGACGATCAACATGTGCTACAGGTATATCTTCCTGCTCTTGGACACAATAGCGGGCCTTTTTACGGCTAGAAGGAGCCGGCAGATCATAAGCCTGCCACTCCGGGAAGAGCAAAAGTGGGTAGGCGGACGTATTGGTTACATGCTCGTAAAATCGCTGGACATGAGTGACAAGGTACACCAAGCTATGATCTCGCGAGGCTTTGATGGCGACGTGAAGCTGATCCACGTTAATGTCATGCGCCACCGGGATTACGCGGCGATCGTAACCGTCCTTGCGTGCTGCGTGATCATGGGGCTGATCTCCCAGAGTCTTATTAGCATCTGAAGTTCACAAAAAAGGCCCCTTTCATGCAGACAATCTTCGATTTGCAAAACGTGTCTCATTTGTACTTAGATAAGTTCGAAGCGTTGAAGAACATAAACGTAACGATGACCGCCGGAGAGCAGATTACGATTCTCGGCGCCAACGGCAGTGGAAAATCAACGCTTCTCTTAATATTGGATGCGTTGATATACGCGACGTCTGGCGAAGTTTATGCGTTCGGTAACCCGGTGACGGAAGAGCGTTTCAACGCGCTCGAAGACAACGAATTCGCTCGGTATTTCCGAACAAAGGTCGGCTTCGTGTTCCAGAACCCTGATGTCCAGCTATTCTCTTCTACCGTCTTCGACGAGATCGCCTTTGGCCCGCTGCAGCTAGGCTTGCCGCGAGAAGAGGTTATAAAGCGAACGGAAGAGGTAATGGCGATGCTGGCCCTCTCTAACTTACGGGATCGGGCACCGCATACCCTGAGCGGTGGCGAGAGGAAGAAGGTGTGCATCGCCTCGGTACTATCGATTAACCCCGACGTGCTGTTGTTAGATGAGCCTACCGGAGGTCTAGACCCACGCAGCCAACTGTGGCTTATTGAACTTCTGCAGGATTTGGCCAAAGCGGGGAAAACGATCATCACGGCCACCCACGATCTAGATATCGTAGAACAGATAAGCACACGGGCTATCGTCTTCGGTGAGGATCACACTATCAAAGCGGACTCCAACTGTGATGTGGTGATGAACAATCTTGAACTACTGATGTCTGCAAACCTGATTCACAAGCATATGCATCGGCACGGCAAGCTAATGCACGAACATCTGCATTCGCACGACGGAGAGAATCATCACGAGCATTAGATCATAAAAAACTCCATTTTTTGGAAAAAGAGGCTTGGCGCCAGCGCGATCCGTGAACCAATGTTGAGCATGGTTGTTCATGTTTGGCCAGTTGGACCGCGAGGTGGTAGGTGGCGCACGAAAGAGGTTATGCGATACGTCAAAGAGCAAAACAAAGTTCATAGCAGGCCCGTTTATGGCTATGACGTTGTGGATGGCCCCGATTATAGGATAACAAACGCGAGCAAAAGGTGATAGACGGGTTGAGACGTGGCGTCGGCAAGGCGGCCGTACAGTACAGACACATTGCGCAGCGTTGAACGCTGGAGGCGTGCCGACGAAGCGGGGCAAGGGTTATCACATCAGCGAGCGATTGCCACGTATGGTCACTCATGTTGCGCTCTATACGCTTGTTCACAAAGGCCTCCGAGCCCAACTCTCAATGGTATCCATCAAAGCGGGGACCGTAGACTTCGCTGACCAAGTCGCACTAGACGCGTTCCTTAATGAGTGTAAGCTGCTCGGAGTACAGATGCGCCTCCATCACGATTGGGAGGAGCGCGCCATTCATCCATTGCTGGCCGATGAGGTTCCTGGCTGTGCTGAACATCTTGAGGAAGAACATCGCGCGGCACAACATCGCTTTGACAGCCTCATTACTCACTTGGAAAAGACGCGCAAGCAGCCCCAGGCTGAGAAACAGCGGGCGCTTGGTCTCGAGTTTTATCTCGCACTGAATCGCTTCATTGCCTTTTTCTGGCATCATCTCAACGAAGAGGAAGAGCGCGTCCAGCCCGCCTTGTGGAACCTTAGCACGACAAAGGAGCTCATGGATGTGGCCCAAACGGCTTTCAACGTGAAGCCTGAACAGGTGAAGGCAAACCTTGTTATGGTTATCGCCGCCGTCAATATCGAAGAGCTGACGTCCCTTTTTATTTCTATGAAGGGGAGCACGCCTGCCGCTGCGTTCCAGAATGCGGTTAATCTAGCCGAGCGCATTCTCAACGCACAGGACTGGGAAACGCTGAAATCGCGGATAAGTATTGAATAAAATAGAGCGGCGTCACAAAGAGCTCATTCCTGATGCGACGCCAGCCAGCGAACGTGCGAGCACATGCATCAAGGCAGCCCGATCGACGCGCACATTCTTGGAGCTCGGAGTCGCAAGCATTGTTTCGGAAAAATCAGCTTGCGATCAGCGGGCCGTACAAAGGCCCAATGACACGTCTTTACTTTAGGGTAAACGAGCGGCACGCGAGCAGCTGTACTCTTTCTCACTTAAACGAAGATATTTAGTAAATTTCTCTATTTTTATTATGATTAGGGTATTTCTTCCAGAAATCATATAAACCATAAGCAATACACTCAGAGTCACTTATGACTGCAGACGTTGACTCTGAGATGGATGAGACTGATTTAGCGATACTTCACTCTCTCGTCCAGAACGCCCGGATCACGTTATCAAAGATGTCAGAAGACATCGACGTGCCTGATGCAACCATCTCTCACCGGCTCAAGCGGCTTGAGCGAGAGGTGATCAAGGGATATACTGTGATCCTCGACCCTGAGAAGGTGGGCCTCGAAATGACGGCGATCATCATCATCCAGACAGAGACCGAAAAGCACGGCGCGGTAAAAATCGCGCTCTCGAAACTTGATGAGGTTTCAGAGGTGTACAGCGTGTCGGGAGAGTATGACCTTCTGACAAAGCTCTGGGCTCACAATATGGAGGAGCTCAATCAGATCATAAACAGCAAGATACGCTCGATTGATGGTGTCGACGATTTGACCGAGATGATCGTCATGGAGCGTGTGAAGGAGGGGACTGTGCCCCTGCTAGTGTAGTGGAGGGAAGGAAATGGCCTTTCTAAGCCTGAGTGAAATCGTGAAGCAGCCTGTGATTGACGTTCACGGGGAAAAAGTGGGAAAGCTTGCAGACGTGATCGTGTCAGCAGATACGCCGTATCCAAAAGTAAAGGCCCTGACCGTGAGAACGTCTGATAAACACACGCTTAACGTTCCGTGGACACAGGTGGAAGGCTTAGGACGGCAGATCCCTCTCAAAGTCGGACGTGACGAGATACAGCCGTACGACGTGCAGGAGCATGAGGTGCACTTGGTCGAAGATGTTCTTGACAGGCAAGTCATTGACGTGCAGGGAAAGAAGTTGCGACGCGTCAATGACCTGCAGCTCTCTGCCACCAACGGCTCTTATCGACTCATCGGCGTCGACATCGGCGTCCGTGGGCTGCTGCGGCGGCTCGGATTGGAAAAAGTTGCTGACAGGGCACGGATTCGCTTCGAAGGGAATTACATCAGCTGGGACGCCGTTGATACCATACACAGCGGGCCATCAGCCCTGCAGCTGAAAGTCCCAAAGCACAAAATAACCAAGTTCCACCCAGCTGACATCGCAGACATCCTCGACCAGCTCAGTGTGAATGATGGATTGCAGCTTATCAACTCACTCGATGAAGAGGCCGCTGCGGACACATTGGAAGAAACGAGTCCGGAGCGGCAGGTCTCGCTCATCGAAGGGATGGAGACCGAGCGCGCGGCCGAGATTCTTGAAGAGATGTCACCGGATGACGCCGCGGACTTGCTCGGAGATCTGCCGGTGGCCCGCGCCGAAGCCATCCTTGACCTTATGGAACCTGATGAGTCGGAGGATATACGAGAGCTCCTCGAATACCCGGAGGACTCGGCAGGCGGCATCATGACAAATGAGTTCGTCGCGGTCCACGCAGACTTCACCGCACAACAGGCGATCGAGGAGATCCGCACCGCCGCAGCAGACGTGGAGACGATTTACTACATCTATGTCATCGCGAAGGACGAGACGCTTGTGGGGGTGATCTCACTGCGCAACCTCTTGCTCGCACGCCCCGAGGAAAAGCTCTCTGCATTCATGCACATCGATGTTATCACAGTTCAACTGACGGACGACCAGCGAGACGTGGCAAAGAAAATCGCCAAATACAACCTGCTCGCGCTTCCCGTCGTGGACGAAGAGAAAAAACTGAAGGGCATCGTCACCGTTGACGACGCGATTGACGTCGTCTTACCTACCGCGTGGAAGAAACGGGTTCCTAAGGCGTTTGGCTGAAGGGAGTGTCGCGTCGTGGATTACCGGGTCATTACGCGGTACTTCAGGAGCCCTTGGTTCATCAGACTCGCTCTGTTCCTGGTCATCCTTGGGCCGGGGATTATTACCTCCAGCGTCGACAACGACGCGGGCGGCATCACTACCTACTCCCTTGCTGGCGCGCAATTCGGTTACGTCTTGCTCTGGACGCTCATCCCCATGACGGTTGCACTCGCCGTGACCCAAGAAATGGGCATACGGATGGGTGTCGTTTCGGGCAAGGGACTCGCTTCTTTAATACGTGAGAAGACCGGTGTTAAGCTAGTCTTCTTCATCATGGTCTTATTACTCGCAGTTGACTTCGGCAACACCCTTGCTGAGTTCTCAGGCATCGCTGTGGGTGGCTCTATTTTTGGCGTTCCTCCAGACATATCAGTACCGCTCGCTGCGATTTTCGTGTGGTTATTAGTTGAGCGCGGGACCTACAGGCGGGTGGAAAAAGTTTTCTTGGTCGCATCGGCGCTCTACGTCACGTATATTATTTCGGGATTTCTGGCACATCCTGATTGGAAAATCGCTGCCGTGAATTCGTTTATACCATCTCTTTCACCTAATACTGCTTACATCACCATGCTCGTTGCACTTGTGGGGACGACAATCGCGCCATGGATGATGTTTTACATCCAGGCCTCAGTGGTCGAAAAGGGGGTTCCGCTCAAGTACCTCAACTACTCGCGGCTTGACGCCATTACCGGTTCGATCGTGACCAACATCGTGGCATTCTTTATTATCGTAGCTTGTGGGGCAACCCTCTTCGTTCACAGCATTCCCGTGAACACTGTCGCTGACGTATCCGCTGCACTTGCCCCGCTGGCGGGAAAGTACGCGGCTGCGCTGTTTGCCTTTGGCTTTTTGAATGCCTCAATATTTTCAGCGAGTATTTTACCTCTTTCAACGGCACATTATGTTTGTGAAGGATTAGGATTGGAGCGCGGCGTATCTAAGTCATTTAAAGAAGCTCCGGCATTCCACGGACTGTATGTAGGAATAATAGCGCTAGCAGCGTTCTTCATTTCGCTTCCGAACGTGCCCCTCCTTTCCATCCTCTATTTATCGCAAGTGGGCAACGGGATACTGCTCCCATTCATCCTAATCTATATGCTCGTCATCGCGAACGACAAGAAGATCATGGGCGAGTATGCTAACACAAGGGTGTTCAACTACATCGCGGGGGCAACGATCGTCATCATGATCGGATTGAGCATCACGCTCATATTCATAGGGTTCCTCTAAAACGTGCGTCGAGACGCTCTATGCTTACGTCGTGCTCCGCTTCTCGTTTTTGATTTTTGCGCGTGCGTTACGGCCTTTATTGCTGCCCGGGACCGTCGTCATCTGGAGCGCCCAAACGTGATCTTGGTATATCGCGCGAAGTTCAACGAGGGGCGATGGCAGTGTCGCTGCACTTGGTGTTTGGGTGGTTTGTTTGCGGCGGTGCAGCCAGCGATAGCACAAACGACTAGACAAACGTAGCGACGGCTAGCAACTTTTTTATCATCTGAATCTAGACTAGGAATGAATGACACCGCGCAGAAAAATAGCTTTAGCGACGGCAATATTTTTCGTCTTGGGTGACGCATTCTTTATGGGGGGCGCGTATGACCAGCCGCTCGTGATAATTGTCGAAGGTAATGTTTTTGCGTTGGTGTATTCACTTCTATTCTCGATTATCCTATTTGATAGGAGTTAAGGAACAAAGGAAGGAGGGCCTTTTTTGATGGAAGCAGAACATGAGCTACCGAAGAGCACGTGTCGTGTGTGCACATCACCTCCTGCAACACTTCAACGATCTGGCGAATGGGCGGCTCCGGCTGCACTTTCCGCTTCAGCGCGTCTACGCGGCTGAGGCAGAATCGATGTGAAAATGCGGCGAGGGTCTGGGCAAGCTGTTCTTTCAACTCAAGCGCAAACGTTCGCAAATACGATCCTTCAAGCCGTTCGACCCTGCCGAGACAGTAGCTGCACGCGACCTCGTGTATGACTACGTGCCTAAGCTGTGCGTCTCGCTGTGCGCTTTTCGCGTTCGCAATCAGCTCTTCGAGCTGCAGTGTGTGCGCGCAAGCAGCAATGGGCTTGTAGATTGCCCGCTCCGTCTCGGTTGTAGCTTTATAGACGTGAGCTGCTTGCACAAGGATTTAGTTTATGGTGACAGGGATAACTCAACTGCAAGAACGTGTGAAAGTGAAAAAAGAGGACGATGGCGGATCAGGTGAGTTTTGGGTCGCGTCGCACACAGCGTTGGCGATTCTCCTCGTGGGGGGCTATACCAGCTCACGTGGATATATCGATGCGTCTCGGAGCACCCTATGCCAAAGGCTAAAGAGGATCGAGGGGGCACCAAGGAACGCGAAACCTTTGCACAGTGGTAACTGAGAGAAGCAACCTCGTTAGAATGAACCCGACCAAAGATTTTTATAGAGTTTGTCGCACCTACGCATACCCCGCATGGACATCTCGCAACTCATACAGTCAATCGTGCTCGGTATCATACAGGGCATAACCGAGTGGCTTCCGGTCAGCAGCAAAGCGATGATGTCCGTGATACTGGTGAGCTTCTACAATATGAACCTCACCGAAGCGGTCTACTACGCCATTTGGTTGCATATCGGGTCGTTGTTCGCCGTCGCGCTGTTTTACCGAGGCGATATCCTCAAACTGTTGCGTAACGTGCCCACCTACGTGCGAGACGTTCGCCACCCGAGCGGGTACAACCGGCTGACGACGTTTCTCATCATCGCGACGTTTGCTACCGCGCTCGTTGGCGCTCCGTTGCTCGTCTTTGGCCTGACAAAGCTGCAGCTGACGGGGAGTTACGCCATCGCGTTTATCGGCGCGCTCCTCATCGGCACCGGGCTGCTGCAACTGCACGCACGGCAGAGAGTCGGCAAACGAAACAGGTCGCTCTCGTCAATAGATGCTATCATCGTAGGGATGTTGCAAGGCGTGGCAATACTCCCAGGATTCAGTCGCTCAGGACTGACCGTGTCAGCGCTCCTCTTGCGTCGTTATTCAGCACAGGACGCTCTCAATTTGAGCTTTCTGATGTACATCCCTGCCGTGATCGGAGCTGAAATAGGGCTGACCATAATAAAAAGCGGCTCGTACTTCACCGTCTACGCTCTTATCGCCATCGTCATCGCGTTCTTCTTTTCGTTATTAACCATTAGCGCGCTCTTGAGGATGGCTGAACGGATAAACTTCGGCTATTTCTGCATCCTTATCGGGTGTTTGGCGTTGGTGCCGCTGCTCATCACACTGTCGGGCGTCCTGCCTGGCGTTTAAGCGACCGAGCACCGCTGATCTCTCTATTTGCGCTCTCCCTTTCCTAGCGGCGGCACCTCGTGCCCGATAAGCAGAGTTTCCTGATAATCTTTTTTTACACGAGAATAATGGAATCCGTATTTCCAATCTACGCCTCAGAAAATTCGCAACGGGACTCATCGAGGTCGTCTTTTCCACAGGAATGCCGCACGAAATCTCTCCCGTCGGCATCCATCGCACCTGTGAGGGACGTACGCAGCGATGATCAACTCCGTGCGCTCAGTTCAAGCCGCCGGTGCCGTGTCATCGCTCACGTGCCGGCGCGTCGCATCACGACGATGATGATGGCAACAGCACCGCAAAGCAAAGAATCGCACATCAGCTCTTTCGAGCCTCAACAGGTCTGCACGTGCCATCCGCAGTCACAGATTTTCCGCGAACGAGATCGTGCCTAGACCTAGACGCCTCAGCTACTGGCTGATGACGGGAGCGCGTTTTCTGGATCCGCTCCCACTCACCAGTATCACGCCGCTCTGCCATTTAAAAGTCATTACAGAATTCATATGTATGCCGATGCCGTGCGACCGTGTACCGCGCTGCGCTCCTTTCTTTTGGAACATCGCTCGCGTAAAAACGTCTGTTTGCTATCTATCGGACGCGTCGGTCACTCATGCAGAATCCACGATAGACTCTGCGTAGGCAGGCCTGATGATGGTCAACTGCCCTACGTGCTACCGCTTGCGATGTCCTCTTTTTGTGCTTTTTGAGCTTGCACCCAGCACTGGGCGAGACGAAACCATATTCCGTTTTTTAACGTAGGGCGTCGTACGAAGCAATTGCTTCACACGTGTAACTGTCTCGAACAACGGTCATGTGCGAGCTCATCGGACGCCGTGACGGCTGCATCCGCGCCGGCAATTACGTCTTCAACACGTGGCTTAGCGAAAACCTGCCGCGGGTCGCCCGATCTAGCTGCTCGGTGAATTCAAGGGCGGACTTGAGAAACTCGGCTCGCACGAGCGCTTCAGAGAACGTGGGATCAGCCTCGTGCACCATGCGCGCGAGCACAAACGAAACGAGACTTGGCTCCAGGTATCGGTGTTCGTATCTTCGTGCGACTTCATCGACCGCCCGCTGTAACAGCTCACGGAGGCGCTCCTGTTGAGCGACGGCACCAAAGTCAATCGTTTCGGCATACGCTTGATTCAACGTGCTTACTCGCATTACCTACACCACGAAACCGCTGGTTTGCCAATCGGCTTAAACTTTGTGATTTGATCGCGTTTTCTGAAGTTTGAATGCTCGCTTCCCTCTGACGCGTCCCAGCAATAGCACCGTACAGCTGTCAAGCGCGATAGCGGCGAAAACTGCACGAAACACACGCAAATGCGCCGCTGGTAAGTAACGCGCCTCTCGAGCGGTTTTATCTACACACGCAGCTTGAATCAACAGTGATACACGAGTAACGGAGCGGAACGGGAAAAAACAGGGAAGGGACTAAGGGCAAAGAGGGGTATATAAGCGACCGATCATCGTGATGAGCGACTCAGACGCCCAAGACTTCTCCCGACGTTATGCCCGCTACAAACCGGGTGAGCGCCCACAGCCCAGTGTGGCCGGAGTTTTCATTGGCTGTGATCTCGGCCGCCCCGATAGCTTTTCCGCTCTCGTCGCAATCGAAAAGATCGGACACAGCCTACTCACCGGCGGCGCGCCCAACGCTCCATGGGCAACGCTCGGTGGATTGCGCCAGGGTCGCAGTGAGCCGCCCGATCAACCAGTCAAGCTGCAGGTTCGCCACATAGAGCGGTTACCCTCGGGCACGCCCCTGCTCGCGATCATTGGTCGGGTCCGCGCGCTCACCCCGAAACGGTCGTCCGGGGCTCGGCGGTTAGTGCCACACTACCTCGTCGTGGACGCCACGGGCGTGGGCCTGTCCGCCATCGACACGTTCCGCGCGGCACACCTCCAGCCGATGCCCGTAGTGATCGGCGGGGACGACGTTTCGTACGAGAACGGCTTTTACCGCGTCCCGAAGCGTGACCTCGCGCGCTCAGTGAAGCTGCTGCTCAACAAAAGTTGGCTCCGCGCCGCAAACGACCTGCCATTATGGGACCTGTTGAAAGATGAGCTGCGGGATTTCGCTGCCAAGATCAGCATCAGTTCCGGCAGCCTATGGGAAGAGGCGTGGCGCGACGGCGAATACGATGACCTTGTGCTGGCAGCGGCGCTTGCGTGTTGGTACGCGCTGCAGTACTAGTCCAGCTCATGCACACGGCTTGAAGAAACCATTGCGTGATCGGGTTTGGACGAGGAGGACTGCGGAGTCACGCGCGGTTACGGACATCACGACACGGTACTCTAACACCACACGAATGTCTGCAAGCGCGAGCGGAAGGGCGTACAATCCAATCGACTGTCTCAAGCAGCTTTGCCTTGACTTAATCGAACTCCGTATCTCAGCCCTCTCAACGGCCGACGCACGTGGTCATCGGTGCCACGCTAATACGAACAGTTCGAAAACGCAGGAACCGACGTTGTTGTCTTTCACGTGGTAATATTGAACGACTGCATCATGTTCTGTGCAATCCCGACGTAATTGGGGTACACGTCCTGTGTCGCGTAGTAAGTCAATGCGTAACCGGTGTTGTTGACCAGCGCTAGCTCAACCATGCCTTCCCTAGTAGTGCCTCCGCTAACGAGAGTAAAGACGAGTTTCTGCGCAGGGTAACCTGCGAGCGTGGTAGTGCTCGAATTGAGCAGCGTGAAGCTAGTTGCGTTTTGCTGTAGTGCCGATATGAGGTCCTGCGAATATCCATCGAGCGTCGCGCCCTGCCCTAGGTTCTCAGGTGCTGCGATGGTAAATGACATTTGGGCGCCGCTCACGTTAAAGAAAGCATTTGTGTAGGGCCCTCCCGGTTCTGTGAGTTGCCATGACGGGGGATACTGGATCGCAATGCCGGCGGAGCTGTTCGTGTAGGTGCGGTATCCTGAGATGTTTTTAGGGGCGAACGTCGGGCTTCGCGTCGGTGAAGCACTAGGTGAAGTGTTATTGCTAGTGCATCCCGCAGCGCAGACCGTGGCCGTTAGCAGCAGGGCCACGATTATCACGAAAAAGTGTTTTCGCATCTTAGAATCCCCACTGAGGGTACGACGTCGCGCTCTGACATATAGCTTCGCGTTCGTCCGTCATTAAGCGCACGACGATCATGGCGAGCTAGCTTCGGGACGCCCGTCCTGTTTTGGCAAATCGCCGTTGCACGAAGCGTTCGTTTGTCGCGGGCGATCTGAGAATAGTCTGTGGGTAAGCGGACGACATATCGCAACGTGTACATCGAACAAAACCACTTAGTTGCTCAGAACGTCTCAGGATTCGACACAATACTTTAAAAGAGTCAACGTCCGGTTTAGATATTTATACGTGATATTTATATGTGCTGACAGCAGAGACGTAAGAATCAACTCACTGACATATCCTTTAAGAGGGCGGCCCGGTGGATCAACAAGCGAACGGACAAGCACGATAGCGTGAGCCTTTTTTACCGCTATAAGCCACACAAAGATGTAGTTCTTTTGCGCGTCGCTACGCGACTAGACCGCGCTGGCGTTACCCCCAATCAGATCACGGCGATCGGACTGTGCCTTGCGTTCTCCTCCGGACTCGCGGCGCTCCGTGGCCACCTCTACGTTGGCATCATCGTTTTCGCCGTCGCTGTCTTCTGCGATGCGCTCGACGGCTCCGTTGCGCGAGGCACAAACCGTGGAACGGAATTCGGATTGTACTTTGACGGCATATCTGATCGGTTCTCAGAGCTCTTCTTCGTCGCCGGTGCCGTGTTTGGAGCAGGTGTGCCTCTCTCTGCTTTTTTAGTGATTGGAGGCGCTTTCACGCTCTTATTCGCGCGGGTCTACGGTCGGACGCACGGGAGGGATCATGTGTTCACTACGTTTGGGAGGCCTGAGCGAGTAGCGCTCCTCATTGCAGGAATCCTCAGTCCCGCGCCGTTCAACACGGCGCTTTTTGTCGGAGCAGCTCTGTGCTGTGTCATCTCATCTGCGCAAATCCTTGCCTTAGGACCGGCCCGCAGTGCAAAAATCGGACGAACCAGAAGCGCTTCAAGTGACCGGCAGACCCGAGTTACACAAAGGAACAATTAGCCAATGTCTCTGTTGGCTTTGCGCGCTCTCCACTGAGGAACCAAGCGTCAGCTGCTACCCGGACGCTAACGTAGTGAGACACAAGTAGGATGCGCTCCCTGTATGTCACAGGAGCACGCAATGCGCTTCAGGAACATCGATGTCGTGGTTTTCGATGCGATGGGCGTCACCTTCGTGGAGGGTGACGACGTCAGCAATCTGCTTATTCCTTTTGTCGCGCGCGAGTGTGGCTGCACGAACGGGGACGCGATTCGACAGCTGTACCTGCCGGCGAGTCTAGGCCAGATATCGTCTCGGGAATTCTGGGCACGGATTGGGTGCATGTATCCCGCCAGCGAGCGGGAGTACCTCGACACGCAACTGACGCTCGATCCTGACTTTGTTGCCGTCGCTGAACGGCTGAAGAAGCACTACGTGCTTGCCATGCTGTCAAATGACGTGAGCGAGTGGTCCGCCTATCTGAGAAGGCGCTTCGCCCTCGACCGGCTCTTCTCGTCAGTCGTTATCAGTGGTGATCACGGCTTCAGGAAGCCTGACCGTCGCCTGTATCACGTCCTCCTGCGTTCACTCAGTGTTGCACCGCACCAGTGCGTTTTTGTTGATGACCAGCCGCGAAACCTGGAGACCGCGGCGCAACTGGGGATGCACACGGTATGTCGTCTCCGAAACGATCGCAATCCGCCGACCTACGAACGTGCCATAGAGTCGCTTAGCGACCTACTCACGCTTCTGTGACGCGCACGGTGACTTGAACCGCGCGCGGCTGATCGTCGCCCACCGATTGGGGCTTTTTGCAGCGGGATGCACGTGTGATGAGGCACCTGGATTGCCACGACGCGTTGGGGAACGCGCACGCGCAGTCACACTGTTACCAACGCAGCCATCGGCTGCAGCTTAACCTGAGCAAGGAGAAAAGGCTTATATGCGATTACACATACGGACCCGATAGCAATCACTAGACGATGGCTGATGTATCTGCTTGCGCTGATTGCACGGTGTTGGTGCTTAATGGTTCGGACTACTGGTAGCGCTCGTTTGCAAGACTAATCGCATGCAGCCCAGCGCAACATTGAAAAAGCTTAGTTTCTTTGACGTCACCAATTTGCTCGTCGGGGCGATCGTCGGCGCCGACATCTACGTCGTTGCCTCCTTAGGTAGCCAGTATCTCGGACCAGCAAGCCTCGTCGCGTGGGTGGCGGCCGGACTGATCGCCATTATCATCGCGCTCAACTTTGCCGAATGCGCAACGCTCGTGCCACGGGTCGGCGGACCCTACGCGTACGCACGGGAGGTGTGGGGAGATTTCGCGGGGTTTATCGTCGGCTGGCCGCTTTGGGTCGCCGAAGTGGCGGCGCTCGCCGTTTTTCCCGTCGCCTTCGTGCGGTACTTCACGTTTTTCTTCCCCGCCCTCACCACCGTGGAGGGCGTGGTCATTAAGGTGCTTTTCATCGCGTCGATCACCTACGTCAACGTACGCGGGACGAAGATGGCAGGACGAGCCAATGACGTTCTCACGATTGCGAAGCTAAGCCCTCTTCTGCTGTTGATCGTCGCGGGGGCGATCTACATGGCATTTAATCCGGCGGCAACCTATGCAAACTTCGTGCCCTTTGCCCCGCTCGGCTTCGGCCACTTTGGACAGGCGCTCGTTTTGATCTTCTGGGCGTACGCCGGGTTTGAACTCGCCGTTATTCCGTCGAACGAGATTGAAAATCCGACCCGGACGATACCCAAGGCCATCATCATCGGA
>Ga0187881_10002730_pt1 | contig 16092 bp, 15 predicted proteins | sample June2016WEW_19_1_2_FD_133017 | JGI IMG/M metagenome (GOLD analysis project Ga0187881, IMG submission 133017) | Peatland microbial communities from SPRUCE experiment site at the Marcell Experimental Forest, Minnesota, USA - June2016WEW_19_100 | ecosystem: Environmental > Terrestrial > Soil >...
GACCCGGTTCATGGCGTCGCAGCCGGCATCGACCTCGTCCGCCGTCATCGACAACGCAGGCCGGAGCCGGAGCGTGCGCTCGCCGCAGCCGAAAGCGACGACGTGCTCCTCACCCCAGAGCGTGGTGAGCACGGAGCTTCGAAGTTCGCGCGTCGCAAGGTCGATCGCGGCGACGAAGCCGCGCCCGCGAGCGTTGGAGACAGCCTTGGGCCAGGCCTGCTCGAGCTCCACCAACCTCGCTAGGAGATGCTGGCCGACGGTTGCGGCGTTCGCGATGGCACCCGTCTGTTCGACCAGCTGCAGCAGGCGCCGGGAGCGCACCATGTCGGTGAGATTGCCGCCCCAGGTCGAATCGATCCGGCCGGGGGTCCGGAAGACGTTCTCGGCGACCTCGTCCACACGCCGGCCCGCCATGACTCCTCCGAGTTGGACCTTCTTGCCGAAGGCCACGAGGTCTGGAGCAAGCCCGAGCTGCTGGTAACACCATGGCGTGCCCGTCGCCCCGGCTCCGGTCTGCACCTCGTCGATCACGAAAAGGGCGTCGTATTGATGGCACAGGTCCTGGACGGCCAGCAAGAACTCGGATCGCAGGTGGCGGTCGCCGCCCTCGCATTGAATGGGCTCGGCGACAAAGCAAGCGATGTCATGCGGGTACGCCTCGAACGCGGCCTTGGCTTCGGCGAGCGCCAGCTCCTCGGCGGCTTCGACCTCGGCCCTGTGGGCCTCCAGCGGGAAGCGCACAGCGGGAGAGGAGATCCGCGGCCAGTCGAACTTCGGGTAGCGGTCGGTCTTGACGGGATCGGTGTTGGTCAGCGAGAGCGTGTAGCCGCTGCGGCCGTGGAAGGCGTGCCTTAGGTGAAGGACTCGGGTGCCCAGCTCCGGCGAGCGACCGGCCGCCTCGTTGCGGCGGGACTTCCAGTCGAACGAGCACTTGAGGGCGTTCTCGACGGCGAGCGCGCCGCCCTCGATGAGGAACAGATGGGGCAGTGCCGGGTCCCCGAGCACCCGGGTGAAGGTGGTGACGAACTCGGCGAGCTGGACAGTCGGCACTTCGGCGTTGGCCGGCTTGTTCGCAGCAGCCTCGACGAGCTCGGAGCGCGTCGTCGGGTCGTCGAAGAGCCCCGGAGGGTTCATCCCGAGGGGGGCCGAGCCGAAGAAGGTGTAGAAGTCCAGATACTCGGTGCTGTCCCTGGCATCCACCAGCCGGGACCCGTGGCTCTTCGCGAGATCGAGCACGATGGGAAAGCCGTCTACGAGCATGTGCTCGGCGAGCCGCTCGTGAACCTCATCAGGCGCGATATGGCACTGATCCTGGGTCGTTTTCATTACCGGAGCGTATCGCTACTACGCTTTCGCGAAACGCAACCGCTGAGGAGAATAGCGATGACCTTCGAGCTCAGCTCGTTGATCGAGGCCCACCAAGGTGAGAATTTCCGCCTCCACAGTGAGTATCTCAATCCTCAGCTCGTGAAGGTGCTGAAGACCCTCGGTTTCGATCGCTTCTACGTCAGGGGAGAAGGCTGCTACCTGTACGACCGGAACGGAGAGCGTTATCTCGACTTCCTAGCCGGGTTCGGTGTCTTCGCGCTCGGGCGCGGCCATCCGGTGGTGAAAAAGGCGTTGCACGAGGCGCTCGACATGGACCTCCCCAACCTGGTTCAGCTAGATGCGGCACTACTGCCCGGATTGCTCGCAGAGGCGCTGGTGGCGAGGACGCATGACGGGATCCAGCGCTGTTTCTTCTCGAACTCGGGCGCTGAGGCGATCGAGGCCGCGATCAAGTTCTCGAGATACGCGACAAAGCGGCCCCGCATCCTCCACGCCGATCATGCGTTTCACGGCCTCAGCCTGGGGGCGCTGTCGCTCAACGGTGGCAAGGAGTTCCGTGAGGGGTTCGGCGCGCTGCTGCCAGGCTGCCACGAGGTGCCCTTCGGAGCTATCGAGCCGCTCGAGCGCGAGCTCCAGCGGGACGATGTTGCCGCGCTGGTCCTCGAGATCGTCCAGGGAAAGGGCGTGAATCTCGCTTCGGACGAGTACTGGGCGGCTGCCGCCGAGCTGTGCCACAGGCACGGGACTCTTCTCGTCATCGACGAGGTTCAGACGGGCCTCGGCAGGACAGGCAAGCTCTGGGCCTATGAGCATTACGGCTTGCGGCCCGACATCATCACGGTCTCGAAGGCGCTATCGGGCGGCTTCATCCCCGTCGGGGCGATGATGTGCTCGGCGGAGGTCTTCGACCGTGTCTACTCCAAGATGGAGCGCGCTGTCGTCCATTCCTCGACCTTCGGGCGGAACCAGCTCGCGATGGTGGCGGCGCTCGCGACCTTGCAGACGATCGACGACGAGGACATCGTCGATCGGGCACGTGTGAGCGGCGAGGCCTTCATGAAAGGCTTGGCCCCGCTCGTCGAGAAGTACGAGCTCTTCCACGAGGTACGCGGGAAGGGCCTGATCATCGGCCTGGTATTTGGCGAGCCGACCTCTTTCGGGCTCAAGTCGCGCTGGAAGATGATGGAGGGTGCCCGAAAGGGGCTCTTCTCCCAGCTGGTCGTGGGACCCCTCTTCCATCGGCACAGGATCTTGACCCAGGTGGCCGGTGACAACATGAACGTCGTCAAGCTGCTTCCCCCGCTGATCGTCGGTCAGGGGGAGGTCGACTACTTCGTCGAAGCGCTCGACGACGTGCTCGAGGACGCCCACCGCAACTCCGCGCTCCTGTTCGAATTCGGCCGGACTCTTGCGAAGAGCGCGCTTCGCAGGGAGCCCTCCTGAGCTCGCCCGGCCAGAGCGGCCCGGGTATGGAGTCGCCGACGGCCATCAGGCCGGGCGACAGGATGCTCGTCACGGGCGCAGCCGGCTTCATCGGCTCGGCGGTCACACGGGCCCTGTTGGCACGCGACGCGGAAGTTGTCGCGTTGCTCCAGCCCGGAGTTCCGAGCGTCAATCTCGATGGCCTTGTAGTCGAGCCTGTCGTGGCGGACCTGCGCGACGCGGCTGCTGTTGCAGCCGCAGCCACCGGGTGCCGCATGGTCTTCCACGTCGCCGCGGTGTACCGGTTCTGGGCGCCTAACGCGGCGGACTTCTACGACGTCAACGTCGGCGGCAGCCTGAACGTGATCGACGCCGCCAAGGCCGCCGGGGTCGAGAGGGTCGTCTACACGAGCACCGTCGGCACGATCGGCTTGGACGGGACCGAGAACGGCGGCGCCGCGGACGAGACCGCCTGGGCGCGTATCGGCCACCTCTTCGGGCTCTACAAGCAGTCGAAGTACGTGGCCGAGCACGAGGTTCTGCGCGCAGGGGCCCAGGGCCTGCCGGTCGTCCTGGTACAACCTACGTTGCCTCTGGGCCCCGGTGACCGGGCGCCGACGCCGACCGGCAAGACGATTCTCGATTTCTTGAACGGCCGCATCCCTGGTTGGTTCGACACAGCGCTGAACGTGGTCGACGTCGACGACGTCGCCACCGGGCACCTGCTCGCGGCCGAGCGCGGTGCCCAAGGACGTAGTTACGTGCTCGGGGGCGAGAATCTTGAGCTCCGCCAGATCCTCGACGTCCTTGCTGCGGGAACCGGCTTGCCCCGGGCCACCATCAAGGTCCCCCGCCAGGTTGCGCTTGCTGCTGCGCACGCCTCGGACTTCGTCGAAGGCCGCCTCTTGCACCGGGAGCCGAGCGTTCCGCTCGAAGGAGCGCGGATGGCCGCGACCCGCATGATCTTCAGCGATGCCCGGGCCCGCAGGGAGCTCGGGTACCGGCCGCGGCCCGCCATCGAGGCGATCATGCGCTCGGCGCGTTGGTTCGCGGAGAACGGCTACGTATCGGAAAGGCGATTGGCCCGGATTGTCTGGAAGGACGTAGCCGAGCTTCCGCCGAGCGGTCGCATTCCCAACGGCAGGGCCAGGACCGCACTGGACCGGTCGAAGGGCTCCGCTTGATGTTCCCGAAGTTCGCGCGCGGTCCAACCGGATTCGCGCGCGATCGCCGGCGCGGGGTGGAGCGCCTCGTAGCACTGGCGGTGTTGGCTGCAATCGTCGTCCTGCCCGCGTCTTGCAGCTCGAACGAAGCTGGCCACGCGACGACGACAACGACCACGACGAGCACGACCACGACGACGGCCACCACGACCACGACCTCCTCGACAACCACTGCGACGACCACGACGCTTCCGGTGCCAGTTGCCGGGACGTCGATGTTCCGGGCTCGGGTGGCTGCACTGCCACCCGGTGACGTCGTGCTTCCTGCCGTCTCGGAAGGCAGCGGTGCCTGGTCCAGGATGGTCCCGGTCGCGTACCAGACCTTCGGGAGCGGTCCCGATCTCCTCCTCATATCGGGCCAGGACGGAACCATGTCCTGGTGGGATCCGGCCCTGTTGTCGGATCTCTCCAGCCACTACACCGTGACCGTGTTCGACCTTCCGGGAGCGGGGTACTCAGGGCCTGTGACGAGCCCACTTTCGCTCCCGTGGCTGGCGGACATGACCGCTGGGTTTGCCCTCACCATCGGGCTGTCCGATCCCATCGTGCTTGGCTGGGGCCTCGGCGGCGAGATAGCCCTGTCCCTCGCGGAGCGTCATCCGGAGATCGCCTCCTTGCTCGTTCTCGTCGACACCTCGGCCGGCGGTACCGGTGCGTGGCCTCCTACTCCGCAGGTCGTGCGGCTGCTCGCGACGCCGGGCGCCACACCCTCGGAGCTATCGAGGCTTCTGTTCCCGGCAACGGCAGCCGGATTGCGGGAGCGAGCGCAGTGGCAGAACAACCTCTTTTCGGGGACCCCTGATTGGCTGACGGCGCCGACCGTCAAGGCGGAGGCCGCGCTCCAAGCGACAGTCTGGAAGAGCACGATGCTGCTGGATTATCTCTCACGCGTGAAGATCCCGGTGTTCGTGGTCTCGGGTGTCGACGACGTCGTGTTTCCTTCGGGAAACGCGAGTGAGCTCGCCGATGAGCTGCGCCACACGTCGCTGGTCATCGTCCCGGACGCGGGATACGGCGCGATGACACAGGACGAGCCCGCGTTTGTCGCCGCGGTGGAGAAGTTCACCGGATGATGGGCCCGACATCGCTCCGGGTCCTGCGCTCTGGCATCTTCTCCTGATGCGATGTCTAATATAGAAAAGATCCGACAGCGGCAGGATGCCAGCTAAGCTGGCATGAGCCCGAATGATCCCAAAGGGGGATGTTGTGCCCGAACTCTCAGCTGCCGTCGCAGACCTGGTTGTCGACTGCACGGGGCTGGCGTGTCCGCTGCCAGTCGTCAAGACCGCGCAGGCGATCAAGAATCTCGCCCGGGGACAAGTTCTCGAACTGCTCGCCACAGATCCAGGCGTCGAGCCGGACATGCGCGCGTGGAGCAGCCGCACCGGCAACGACCTGCTCGGCATCGACAAGCAGGCTGACGTCTTCCGCATCCTCATCCGCCGGGTGAAGTGACAGAGCCCGGCTATGTGGGCCGACGAGTCTGAGACCAAGATCCTCTATGTGCAGACGCACGGGATAACCGACCCGGGCCGCAGCGCGACGCCGTTTTTCCTCGCGGCCTCTGCGGCGGCGATGGAGTTCGAGGTCATGATCTACTTCACGATGTACGGCCCCACCCTGCTGCGCAAGGACGTGGTGGACAAGATCGGGCCGAAGGGTGACCAGGGCCAGCCTTTGCGCTACTTCATCGAGCAAGCCACAGGCCTCGGTGTCCGGCTACTGGTCTGCCAGCCGTCGCTCGACCTCAACGACCTGAGCCTCGATGACCTGATCGACGGAGTCGAGATGATCGGCGGCGCCGCCTTCAATAGCCTAGCGGCCTCCGCCGATGCCGTGATCAGCTTTTAGGCCCCCTCGATGATCGAGACAGCCGCCCGGCACGACGAGACGGACGCCCACTACAAGGTCCCGGACGTCGCCGGCTACGCCGAGGTGCCCCACGAGGAGAAGGTGCGGCTGTTCGAGCAGGTCAAGGGTGACTTCCGCTTCGGCGACTACCTGTACGGCTGCTATGAGTGCGGCATCTGTGTCGCAGCCTGCCCGTCCGCCAAGTTCTACGACTTCAGCCCGCGCCGCGTCGCGCAGGCGGCCGCGCGCGAGGACGTGGACCTGATCTACCAGCAGATGCAGGAGGACATCTGGGAGTGCTCTCAGTGCTTCTCGTGCCTGCGTTGCCCGCGCGGCAACAACCCGGGCGGGATAATCACGATCATGCGGGAGGTGGCCGTCAACAACGGGCTGGCCTCGGCGAAACAAGCGCTGGTCGGTTACTCCCGGATCATCTACAAGATCATGTCCAGCGGCACGCAGGTATCGCCGGACATGCTGCGGTCGGACGCGTTCCCCGACTGGGGTCCGGAGACCGCCGATGTGGCGGACAACTTGGACCTGTGGCGCCGGGCACTGCCTGCCGAGACGATGCACACTACCTCGACCGGATGGTCCGTCGCCGACAAGACGCTGGTCGAGCTGTACCTCATCTGGCTCGAGACCGGGGCCCTCGACATGATCGCGGACGTCGACAGCGGCCTGCATTCGATCCTGCTGGAGCTGATGGAAGAGCGCCTCGAGGAAGAAGGCATCCAACTGTGACCATCCCGATTGGGGCGCTGAGGCGCCAAAAGGCAGCAACGGAGCCGGTCACGGACCGCCGGTCGCTCGAGGACCCCCGCGCCGAGCTGCTCGAGCTGGAGCGCCAGGGCGAGCTGATCGTGCAGAAGATCGACCGGGAAGCGGTCACCGTGTCGACGAAGTACGGGCGCGAGAAACGGATCCAGAAGTCGCACCTGTGGCACCACAAGTCCTGTGGGCAGTGCGGCCATATCCCGGGCTATTCCACTTCGATCTTCTGGGTCATGCGCCATCTCGGCTACGACTACCACGACCCGTCGGACCAGACTTCCTGCACGGCCTGGAACTACTACGCCAGCGCGACCTCCAACGCGGCCGCCCAGGCCGCCGTCGCCGTCCGCAACTTCGCCGCAGCGTACGAGAGCGGCTACTTCCCGCTGATCCACTGCGGCACCTCCTACGGTCACTACAAAGAGGTGCGCGAGGAGCTGATCGGCCACCCCGAGCTCCGGGCGCAGGTCCGCGACATCATGGCCAAGCTGGGCAAGCCGCTCGTGCTGCCGGAGGAGATCGTGCACTACTCCGAGTGGTTCCACGCATTGCGTGACGAGATCGCCGCCAAGCAGGTCCGTGACATGTCGGGAATCGTGGTGACCGTCCACCCGGCGTGCCATTACTACAAGCTCGTCGAGGGCGACGCGATCTACGACCCGGACATCTACGGCGGCCAGCGCACAGCCGTGGTGACGGGCCTCGCCCAGGCACTTGGTGCCGAGGTGCGCAACTACTCGACCTGGTTCGACTGCTGCGGCTTCGGTTTCCGGCACATCTTGGTGCAGCGCGACTTCACACGGTCCTTCGCAACGCTGCGGAAGATCGAGGTGATGAAGGAGGAGGCCAACCCCGACGTCGTGCTGACTCACGACACCGGGTGCGTCACCACTTTGGACAAGAGCCAGTTCGCGGCCAGGGCGCACGAACGCAACGTCGGGCTCGCGGTGCTCAGCGAGGCGCAGTTCGCGGCGCTGGCGATGGGGGCACATCCATACCGGGTGTGCCAGCTGCACTGGCATTCCGCCGACTACCGGCCGCTCCTGGAGAAGCTGGGCATCGACTGGGAGAAGGCATGGGCGGAGTTCCAGAGCGATCTGCGGCGGCTCGAGAGCGGCGAGAAGCGCTATCTCGACTGGGATGACGTCGATGCCTGACAGCCAACCGCACCCGCGCCGCAGCCGCATCCCAAAGTGGCGGTGGCGACCAAGCCGGCCCCAGTTTGGAGAGCACGACAACAGCGGGCGGCAGTTCGCGCTCGTTGGACACGAACACGACACTTGAGGTGATCAATGTCCTCGGACAAGGTTGCTGTTATCGGTGGGGGCCCCGGGGGGTTGCGCGCGGCACAATGCGTCGCGGAGATCGGAGGCGAGGTTGTGCTGGTCGAGCAGCGCGACTTCCTCGGAGGCACCCCGGTCGCGGAGAACTACGCGGGCCTGACTCCGCGCGGTGAGCCCGCGCAGCCCCAGATCCGGGCGATGATCGACACGGTCACCGCCCATCGGCTCGTCGAAGTCCGGCTCGGCACCGAGCTAGCCGGGTTGGCGGGGGAGCCCGGAGCCTTCACGTTGACGCTGCGCGGCACCCAGACGGCCGAAGCGCAGACGGTCGAGTGCGGCGCCATCATCATCGCCACCGGGTTCGGTCACTTCGACCCTGGTCGGTCGACCCAGATGTACGGGTACTTCGAGTTCCCCGACGTCATCACCCAGGCTGACCTCGAGGTGATGCTGTCCGAGCACAAAGTGCTGCGTCCCTCTGACGGCCAGCCGCCGGAGCGGGTCTGTTTCATCCAGTGCGTGGGCAGCCGTGACCGCCAGATCGGCAACGAGTACTGCTCGAAGGTGTGCTGCGGGGTGGCGTCGAAGGAGGCCATCGAGGTCCGCCAGCTGCTGCCGGATTCGAAGGTGTTCATCTTCTACATCGACATGCGGATGTACGGCTATTGGGAGAACGAGATCTACTGGCCGGCCCAGGAGCAGCACCACGTCCAGTATGTGAAAGGACTCATCACCGAGGTTCTGCCGAAGGGCGATCGCCTGCTGGTCCGCGGAGAGGACACCACGATGGGCCGGCCGATGGAGCTGCTGATGGACCTGGTCGTGCTGTCGGTCGGTATGGAGCCGTCGCCGGGCACTCGCGAGGTCGCGAGACTGCTCGGGGTGAAGCAGAACAAGTACGGCTTCATCGACGCCGTCGGCGCGCCGCTCGACCCGGTCAGCACCGACCGGGAAGGGATCTTCGTCTGCGGTGCGGCATTCGGCCCGGCCGATCTCGAGGACACCGTCTCTTCGGCAGCCGGCGCGGCCATCCGCGCCGTTGGCTACCTGCGTTCGCGTCCCGTCACGGCGGCGAACTGAGGCGATGGCGATCCGATGACCGGTCCCGTCGTCGACACACCGAGCGCGCTGGAGTTCCAGCGCGAGATCATGGACCGGACCAGCGAAGCCGAGCTGCAGGGCATTGCCGCTGACCTGGAACGCAAGTCCTCGGCGCTGCGGGACCTGCTGTCCGGTGAGCCGTCCTCGTGGGACCGCGCGACCCTGCGGCAGGTGCTGCGCTGGCTGTTCGCAACCCGGCGGCGCGCCGACTCGATACTGGACTCGATCGGCCCGCAGCGGCTTGCAGCGGCCATCGCCGGGCTTCTCGACGGCGGCGACCCGGTGGCAGACCGGATCGACCGCTTCGACGCCTCTTTGACCGGGCGCGCCGCGCTGGCCGCGCTGGCCGGGTCCGGCTTTGATCTCCCCGCCGAAGTGCTGCATTTCACCTCGCCCGACCGGTACTGGCTCTGGACGAGGTGGATATGGGATCCGGGCGCCCGGACCGGTGCTCTCGCTCTGGTCACGACCGATGACCTTGATCTGGGTGCGGGAGCCACGAGGGGAGCGGTGTACCTCAGTGTCGGCCGCGCGATGGCCTTTGTCGATGCGACCGGCAAGGCGGCCGGCTTCACCTCAGCGGGTCCCGGCTTGTTCGGCACGGATGTCCTGCTGGCCGCGGTGTACGGGGTTTACATGTACACGGTCCTGCAGATGCGTTTGACCCGTGAGTTCAACCAGGTCGTCCCGACGCTGCCCCATCTCGTCCGCCGCCTGCTCGGCGTCTACTACCTGGAGGGCTAGGACAATGCCTGTCGGTGGCCGGAAAGTCCGGCCGGTCGCGGTGGAGAAGGAACAGGCGAGGGTTGCCTCCACCATTTCGGGGCGCGAGGTCGACCTGCCGGCGATGTGGAACCGGATGTTCGAGCCGCGGGTCCTCACCGACTACGGTCCGGACGGCTTCGCCGCGATCTCGAAGCTGCCCGGCGGCGAGTCGCTCGAATGGTGCTACGGCTGCGGCAAGTGCACGCCGGTCTGCCCGGTCGACATGGTGGGCGACTACGGCCCGCGCAAGATTCATCGCAAGGTCCAGACCGGCACCGACCTGTTCGCCAATCCCGACCTGTGGCTCTGCACCGCCTGTGGGAACTGCTTGCGGGTCTGCCCGAAACAGGTCGACATGCTCTCGGTCATGCCGGCCGTCCGCGAGGCCGCGCTGAGCGGTGCGGCGGTGCCGGCTGAGCTGCAGGAGGTCTTCGAGAAGACTTTCCGGTACGGCAATGCTCTCGGCCAGAACCAGCGGCGCCGGGCGCAGTGGGCAGAGAGCGCCGGGGTTCCGGTGCGAATCCTGGCGGCGAACCCGGCTCCCGTTGATGTGCTCTTCTACGTCGAGGACTACTGGAGCTTCCACCCACGCGGCCAGGACGCGGCTCGCGCGTTCGCAAGGGTGGCCGCGGCGCTCGGCATCGACTGGGCGATCCTCGGCCCGGAGGAGCGGACGCTCGGTGACTCTCAGCGGCTGGCCGGCGAGAAGGGCCTTTTCGACGCGCTGGTCGAGGACGCCATCGCGACCTTGGCGAAGTACGAGTTCCAGCGGATCGTCACGCCCGACCCGCATGCCTTCAATGCCCTGGTCAAGGAGTATCCCAAGCGCGGGCACACCTTCGACGCGCTGCACTACACCCAGCTCCTGGCGCCGCTCGTCGGTCAGGTCGGATGGGCCAGGGAGCTGAACTTGCGAGTGACCTTTCACGATCCGTGCTACCTGGGCCGCCAGAACGGGGAGTTCGATGCGCCGCGGACCCTGATCGAAGCCATCCCCGGCGTGCAGCTGGTCGAGATGGGTCGCTGCCGGGAGAACGCCTACTGCTGCGGTGGCGGCGGCGGCGGTATGTGGCTGGACGGTTTCACCAGCGATCACACCACCGAGCGGCTGGCCGAGCGCAGGGTTCGCGAGGCTGCCCGAACTGGCGCGGACGTGCTGGTGGTCTGCTGCCCCTACGAGGTGTCCAGGTTCACCGATGCTGCCAAGTCGACCGGTCACGGGGACCTGCGGGTCTGCGACATCATCGAACTGATCGACGAGGCGACACGGGACGGGACGGTCGGTGGCTGAACCGCTGCGTGTGATCGACTTCGGGTGCGCCTCGCCGCTGCGCTCACAGACGCTGTGGCACGCGATCGGCTACGGCGTGTCGGCCGGTGCACCGGCCACGCTCTCTTTCACGAGGCCGGCTGCCCCGTACGTCTGCATCGGCTACCACCGTGGGATCGAAGAGGTGGACCATGACTACTGCCGGGCGAACGGGCTGCCCGTCTTCCGGCGGATGGTCGGCGGCGGTCCGGTCTACTTGGACGCGGGCCAGCTGTTCTTCCAGGTCTGCCTCCCCGCCCGGGCTTTGCCGGCGGCTCGGTGGCAGGCTCTCAGCGTGCTGCTCGAACCGGCCGTGACCGCGTTCCGCGTGGTCGGGGTGCCGGCTGACCTCGCTGACGATCTGGAGATCTGCGTCGGTGACCGCAAGATCTGCGGCCATGGAGCCGGCCAGATCGAGGACGCCGTGGTGCTTTGCGGCAACTTGATCGAGCGGTTCGACCACGAGCGGGCGTCCCGGGTGCTCGCGATGGCCGATCCCGACCAACGGGATCAGACGCTCGCGTTGATGCGGCGCTTCGTGGCCGCGACCCCGGTCGATCCCGTCCTTTTCCAGGCCTCCATGATCAGTGCTTACGCCGAGGCGCTCGGGCTCGCCGCGGTGCCCGGCGAGCTGACCGGGACCGAGCGCAGTGCAGTCGCTGAGCTTGACGAGAGGTTCGCCAGCGCTGGCTGGCTCCTCGGACCGGACCGGCCTGCCCCCGCTGCCGGTGCCGGGCCGTGTGCTCGCCAGGTCAAGGTGCGGGCCGGCGTGTGGACCTTCGCCGCGACTTGCGACGGGGCAAAGGTCGCCGCCAGCGTCGTGCGGGGAACTGTCGAGCAGGTGAGGCTGCGTGCCGGCGGGCTGAACGGATCAACACTTGGGGCCGAACGCGCGCTCACGGGAGTCCCGTTGCGCTCGGTTGCTCAAGTGCTGGCCGGCTTCGGTGACCCCGGGCGCCGGTTCGCTGCGGCTTTCGCCACTGCCGACCCCGGGAGGCTCTGATGGAACAAGCTGGGCATTTGGTCGTGGCTGGCTTCCCGCTCGCACTGGACCGGCGCTACCACGTCGGGACGCACATGTGGGTACTTCTGAGCGAACCGGGCCAGGCGCGGATCGGCATGGACCCGCTCGGCATCGAGACCAGCGGCACCCTGGCTGAGCTGTCTTTCGTGCCGGTAGGGACCGAGCTCATCGCGGGGCGGCCGTTCGGCCAGCTCGAGGCAGCCAAGTTCGTCGGCCCGCTCGTCAGTCCGGTGTCCGGCATCGTGCTGGCCGTGAACGATGCCGCGGCCATCGACGCAGGACTCACCGCGCGGGACCCGTACGGGGCCGGATGGTTGATCGAGGTAAGCCTGAGCGACGCTGCCGGCGAGCTGCCGGCGTTGCTCGCAGACCCGGACGAGATCACCACCTGGTTCGTTGCCAAGATCGCGGACTACCGGCGCATGGGTGTGATCGCGCAATGACCGCCGCGGAACCGCTGCTGCACCCAGCCGATGTGCGGCGGGCGAACTTTCCCGACGTCATGGACTTCTACGCGCCCGGCCTGAAGCGCTGGCAGACCTCGGAGTGGGTCCCGGCCAACCCCCGCCGGTTCCTTTCCGTATCGGTGACCGGCTCGGCCTGCGCGCTCTCGTGCGACCACTGTCAGGCCAAGGTGCTCGACGGCATGGTGTCGGTCCAGGCCGGTCAGGACCTGTTCAGCTTGGCGGCACGGTTCCGGGCGCAGGGCAGCGAGGGGCTGCTGGTGTCCGGCGGCTCCACTCGCACCGGTGCGGTGCCGCTGCTGGCCCACCTGCACTACATCCGGCGGATCCGCGAGGACCTCGGTATGAAGGTCATCGTGCACTGCGGCCTGGTCTCACCCGAGCTCGCGGCCGGGCTGGCGGCGTGCGGCGCGGACGGCGTGATGCTCGACGTCGTCGGGGCCGACGAGACGCTGCGCGACGTCTACCACCTGAACCTGACCGTGGACGATGTGGACCGCTCGCTCCGGCTGCTTTCCGACCGTGGGCTGCGGATCATCCCGCACATCGTGCTCGGCCTGCAATATGGGCGATTCCTTGGCGAACACCGTGCGTTGGAGATGCTCACCCGTTATCCGGTCTCGACTCTGATCCTGGTGGTGCTCGTGCCGTTGGCCGGCACCCCGATGGCGCACGTCCCGCCGCCCCGGGCCGACGAGGTGACCGGCTTCTTCGCCACCGCCCGGTTGGCCGCGCCCGCTACCACGATCAATCTCGGATGTGCCCGCCCGCTCGGCGCGGTGAAGCGCGAGCTTGACCAGGCCGCGATCGACCTCGGGCTGAACGGCATTGCCTACCCGGCTGACGGCGCGATCGAGTACGCGAGGTCGCGCGGCCTGAGGCCACGGCTGTTCGAGTACTGCTGCTCGTTGACCTGGAGCGAGGCACAGGAGAGCGGCTTGGCCGCGGTGCAGGTGGCGCGGTGAGCGGGGCGTGGCGGTTACTGGTCGACGACGGCGTCGGAGCCGCCGAGGGGCTCGCGCTGGACGAGGCACTGATGGGCCGGTACGCGCGAGGCGAACCAGACTGCCCGCCCACGCTGCGGCTCTACAGCTATCGCAGCCACTGCGCCCTGGTTGGCCGGTACCAGAACCTCGCTGCCGAGGTCGACCTGGCTGCCTGCCGCCGTACCGGCACGCAGGTCAGCCGCCGGCTCACCGGCGGCGGCGCGATCGTCATGGGATCTGGTCAGCTGGGCGTTGCCTACGTGGACCGGGCACCTGCCGGCGAGCGTCCCCGGGAGATCATCGAGAAGCTCTCGGCCGCGATCGCGGCTGGCTTGGCACAGCTGGGGATCGCCGCGACGTTCCGTGGCAAGAACGACCTGGAGGTCGGCGGCCGGAAGATCGCCGGCCTGGGACTCTATGTCGACCCGGCCGACGCGATGCTGTTCCACGCGAGCGTCCTCGGCGATCTGGACGTCGAGTTCATGCTTGAGGTGTTGCGGATACCCGCGGCCAAGCTGGCCGACCGGGCGGCGGCCGCGGTGACGGAGCGGTTGACGACTGTCTCCGCCGAGACCGGCAACCGGCACGATGCCGAGATGCTTCGTGCGGCGATCGCCGGCGGATTCGCGGTGAGCTTCGGCGTGACCCTGGAGCCCGGCGTTGCCGATCAGACCGAGCTGGCGCAAGCCGATGTGCTGGCCGCCGGCCGGTACCGGTCGCAGTCCTGGCTGAGCGTGCGGAGCGTCGCCGAGGACGCCAGCGGATCGGCCGTGCTGAAGACGCCGGCCGGACTGGCCCGGATCTACCTCACCACCCACGGTGACCTTGTGAAGAGCGCAATGGTGGCGGGGGACTTCAACGAGCTGCCACCGGCCATTGTGGCGATGGAGGCGGGACTGCGTTGGCGGCGCTTGACCGACGATGCGATCGCCGCCGTGGTCGCAGGCTCGGGAGCCGCCGACGCGCTCGGGGTTCCGGCCGAGCGGATCGCTTCCGCCGTGCTCGAGGCAGGCCGCCAGGCAGGCCGGTCTGCCTCGCCCGAGCCGGCCGGGGCAGCGGGTCCGCCCGAGGTCCCCGAGCCGAGCTGAGGGGAGACGACATGGTGGCTCGCCAGTTATCGCTGCTGCCTGCAGCCGGTCCCGCGGCCCGGACCAGCCCTGAGTACGTGCGGATCTCGATGGCGAGCGCGATCGCGCTGCGGATGCGCTCCGGCCGGTTCAGCCGCGACTTCGAGCTCGGTGGCATCAACCTGCTGCTCAATTATGACGAAGGATGCCGGTCCGACTGTGGCTACTGCGGCCTGGCTCGCACCCGTCCGGGCAGCTTCGAGGACAAGTCGTTCATCAGGGTCGAGTGGCCGCTGGTGGCCACCGACGATCTCGTGGAGAGGATGGCCCGATTCGAGCCGGCCTTGACCAGGATCTGCATCTCGATGGTCACCCATGGCCGCGCGTACCGCGATACCTGCGATATCACGCGCAGGATCACCGCGCGAGTCCGGACACCGATCTCGATCCTGGTCGCGCCGCCGACACTCAGACGCGAGCGCCTGGAGAACTTCAGGTCGATCGGCGTCGACATGATCGGGATCGGTCTCGACGCCGTCACCGAGGAGCTGTTCCGGACCATTCGCACGGAGGTCCCGGCTGGTGGCCTGAAGTGGGACAGGTACTGGGAGGTCGTCACCGACGCCCGCGAGATCTTCGGGCCGTGGAAGCTCAACGTGCACACCCTGGTCGGGCTTGGCGAGACCGACCAGGACCTGCTCTCTCTGTTCGTCGCGCTGCGGGACCGGCAGATCTTCTCCTACCTGTTCTGTTTCAACCCGGAGCCGGATTCGCGAATGGCGGCCCAGCCGAAGCCCTCGCTGCAGCGCTGGCGCCGGGTGCAGCTGGCCAGGTACCTGATCGAAACCGAAGGCTACGACCTGGAACAGTTCAGCTTCGACTGCAATGGCGGGCTTGCCCGGGTGCAGGCGGGCCGTTCTGCCATCGAGACAGTCGTGGCAACGGGCTCGGCGTTCATGACCAACGGCTGTCCGGGCGGGAATGGTGAACCCGGATGCACCAGGCCCTACGGTTCGTACCGGCCCGCCGAGCCGTTCCGTGACTATCCCTTCGTGCCGGCGGCGAGCGATCTCGAGGAGATCCGCCAACAGCTGTCGCTGGACGATGTCGTCAAGTGAGGCTTGAAAGAGGTGGCCTGAAGTGCGAATCGTAATGCCCGTTAAGTCGGTCCCCGATCTCGTCGAGGAGATCGAGCTGACCGCGGACGAGACCGGCATCGACCGCGAATACTTGACGTTCGTGCTCAGCGAGTGGGACGCCCAGGCTCTGGAGGAGGCGCTTCTCCTAAAGGACGCCGGCGGGGCACAGGTCGTGGCCGTCGGCCTGGCCGACGACCCCGAGATCGACCAGATCCTCTACACGGCGCTGGCCAAAGGAGCGGACGCGGCGGTGAAGATCGCTGACGCGAGTGCTGCAGGACTGTCCGGACCTCGGAGGACCCGGACCGCCGGCCGGGCCGCGCTGCTGGCCGGGTATCTTGCTGCCCAGCCTGCC
>Ga0187881_10002733_pt1 | contig 16078 bp, 10 predicted proteins | sample June2016WEW_19_1_2_FD_133017 | JGI IMG/M metagenome (GOLD analysis project Ga0187881, IMG submission 133017) | Peatland microbial communities from SPRUCE experiment site at the Marcell Experimental Forest, Minnesota, USA - June2016WEW_19_100 | ecosystem: Environmental > Terrestrial > Soil >...
GAAGCAAAGCCTGAGGCCCTTAGGAGCTTTCAGTTTGCCAACGAAGTGGAAAAGGTCCACGCCCAACTCTTCCAGAAAGCCCTGGCAAATCTGGAGCGCAAGGAAGCAGTGGACATTTTCGTCTGCTCCATCTGCGGCCACACCGTGGAGGGAGAACCGCCCGACACCTGCCCCGTGTGCAAGGCCTTGAAAAAATTCTTCCAAAAGATCGACTAGGCTGGGGGGGCTGCCCATTTAGGGTCGCCCTTACTCGAGAGGTGCGTCCGGGAAATTAAGACTCCTCGTCTCGGGCGGGCTTCAGCAGGGTTTCCAGAGCCTCTCTGGCTGCCATCTGTTCGGCCTGTTTCTTGGTGCGGCCCTGGCCCTGGGCCAGGGAGCGCTCCCCCAGGCGCACCTCCACCAGGAATTGGGGGGCATGGCTGGGGCCACTTTCGGAGAGCACGCGGTAAACAGGCGACTCCTTGTAGCCGGCATGGATGAGTTCCTGCAGCCTGGACTTGAAGTCTTGCCAGAAAGAGTCGGCCAGACTTCCCAGCAGCGGCTCAAACCAGCGGCGGGTCAGTGCTGCCGCCGCCTTGAGGCCGCCATCGAGGAAGACGGCAGCCACCACCGCCTCCAAGGCATCGGCCAGCAGGGAGGACTTCTCTCGGCCGGCACTTAGTTCCTCGCCCTGGCCCAGGAGGAGGTAAGAGCCTAGTTCCAGTTCCCTTCCCAGGGCTGCCAGGCGCCGGGCGTTGACCAGGTAATACTTGAGGCGGACTGAAAACTCAACCCCCAAATTAGCCCGGCATAGGCAATGGACTTGTACGCTCACTTTCATGCCAAGCTATAAGATTTGGAAGTATATTAGAAAAAGTATAAAGACGCATGACTGGACATTTTGGCCACCTATATGCACAGCTGACAATCCTGGGCCGGAGCAAATGGCAGAACTGAGAGTGAGGCTTGAAGCCCGCAGGTATTCAGTTGTCTCGGGCAATGGGAGTGATTGCCTATCTCCACTACCTGAGGGAATTTGACACAGCCGAATGACTCCGGGCCGGCACCCCACGGGCCTGGAGATCCCATTTCCCTTCCTTTAACCCTTGCTCATTTGCACCACCCCAACCATGCGTGGAGGAAGTGCCCAGGGGACTCGACAGTCTCAAAAGCAATCCGCTATTCTTGAATACAGCTTCGCTTCTCGCCAGATAGCCCGCTACCATGCCCAGAAGGGGGATGTGTATGTGGCATCGGCTTTTCTTCTTGCGCAACACTATCAGGCGGTGCAGGCCAAAGCTGTTTGCCGACTTACGAAGGATCTGCTCAAAAAGAGAGGGGTATACTCAGAAATCTGGAGAAAATTATTTTTCCGGCGAAGTCTGTGCTATCTTCCCTTTTAGAAACCAATCTGGCTAAAAAAAGGGGGGTATTCTATTTCTTGACTGTGGCGGCAAGTGGATTCGCGAGTGGCCGCCGAGAGCCTCCATGAAAGACTTGATGGGCGCCCCAGTCGGCCCGCAAGCATCGAAGAAGGAAGGAACGTCGGCCATTCCCCTCACAGGGGCAAAGGTCAAAAGGACTTTTTCTACAGACTCGTCAGGCTTTCCCCCCAGGGAAGATGTCGCGCCAAGCACATTTGAGAGGAGTAACATCATGAAGGAGCGCACCGATGTGCTGATGGAAGAAACACTTGACCCGAATGATTGGGAGTCGATGCGTGCACTGGGCCATCGCATACTTGATGACGCACTGGACTATCTGGAGTCATTGCGAGATCGTCCAGTCTGGCAGCATGCGCCGCATTATGTAAAAGCACACTTCGAGGGGCCACCCCCGCTTGCCCCCCAGCCATCAGAAGGGGTTTACCAAGAGTACCTCCAGTACATACTCCCACACCAATTAGGCAATAGCCACCCGCGATTCTGGGGTTGGGTCGCTGGAACCGGAACCGTGATGGGGATATTTGCAGAGCTACTGGCGGCCGCAACGGATGCTGTCAGCGGTTCCCTTTCCTACCTCAGCAACAACTACGTCGAGATGCAGATTCTCAACTGGTGCAAGACCCTGCTTGGCTATCCAATCAATGCCAGCGGTCTGCTTACCAGCGGCTGCTCGGCTTCAAATCTCATCGGATTGGCGGTCGCTCGTAATGCTAAGGCCGGTTTCGACCTGCGATGCCAGGGTATGCGGGGCGCACTGCAGCAAATGACCGTCTATTGTTCGGAAGAGGCTCACTCCTCGATCCAGAAAGCCGTTGAATTGCTCGGCTTCGGGAGCGATTCGTTGCGCCTGGTACCTGTAAACGAGTCCATGCAGATTAACCTTGCTGCTCTAAAAGCAGCAATCAAGAAAGACCGCGATGACGGATTTTTACCTATTTGTGTTGTCGGGGTCGCCGGAACGACCAATACAGGCGCTATTGACGACCTTAAGGGTCTCGCAGACATCTGCGGCGAAGAAGGATTATGGTTCCACGTCGATGGTGCATTTGGTGCCTGGGCAGCTATCGCTCCCATGTCAAAACATTTGGTTGCTGGACTGGAAAGGGCAGATTCGTTGGCATTCGATCTGCATAAATGGATGTACTTGTCTTACCCGATCGGCTGTGTTCTCGTCAGAAGCGCTGACGATCACCGCGGCGCGTTTTCGCTGACCCCTAAATATCTTGCGCACGGTGAAGGAGATCGCGGTTTGACCGGCATCGACGTGCCGTGGCTCACCGACTGTGGTTTTGAACTGTCACGCGGCTTCTACGCGCTAAAAGCGTGGATGACGTTCAAAGAACATGGCACCGTGAAGTATGGGCGCCTCATTCAACAAAATATTGACCAGGCGCATTATCTGGCTCGGCTGGTCCAGGCCTCACCCGAACTTGAGTTGGCTTTGCCGGTTTCACTGAACGTGGTTTGCTTCCGTTATATCCGACCGAACCTCAACGACGCCATGCTCGACGATCTGAACAAGCAAATCGAGATCGAGCTCCAGGAGCGGGGGATCGCCGTGACCTCTGTCGTCAGCATCAGAGCCAAGAAGTACCTGCATGTCGCAATTACCAATCATCGCAGCCGTCGGGGTGACTTCGATGTACTAGTGCGAGAGGTGATACGAATTGGCAATGAGCTGGCCTAATAACCGAATGCCTTTGACTCGCCATCTAACCTGTCGCTGGAGTGGGCGGCGGAACCACGCCTTCTGGTTATAGAACGTAAATTTGATGAAATCGTAAGGACCAATGGCGGCAATGGTGAAGCACCGGGAAGGGTTAGAGACGCAACCTGTTCGTCCATCGACCCCAACCGTCATGGGCTTTAGGGAGGTTGCAAATCTCTACCTTGACTACGCTCAGCGCTGTTTTGCCGAGAAAACGTACCAATATAAAGTCATCGTCTATCGAGAGTTCCTGAACCAAACCTGAGACTTGCCGTTGGATCGCATATCCTCCCAGGTCATCGAGAAATACCTCTGCACTCGCCCAACTAATGTCAACTATAACCGCCATCGTAAGGATCTTTCGGCGCTCTTTGCTTGGTTGATGAAGAGAGGCTACCTCGCTTTCAACCCTTGCTCCCCTATAGACTGCATGCCGGAACCGGAGTTTCGTCGCCAAGTCCCCACCACTGAAGAAATGACCAAGATTCTCTTGGCCTCTGGGCCGAACCGTCCCTTTCTTCTAACCCTCTACCACACCCTTGCTCGGGTGGATGAAATTCTACGCCTCCGCTGGGACGATGTGAATTTCTCCGAACACACCCGTGCGCCTTTGGACCCGGAAGCGCAAAGATGGCTCCTGGCACTTCGACATGCTGCCCATGAATGATGACCTCTACGAGGTCTTATGGGGTTTGTGGAAGAAAAAGGGAAGTGCCGAGTGGGTCTTTCCCAATCCCATGACCGGTGACCGATTCTACTGCCGGCGTCGGCTCATTCGCACCATTTGCAAACAGGCCGGGGTTCGACCCTATGGCTACCACGCCATCCGTCACCATGTAGCCAGCCTGTTGGCAGATCGGGCAAAAGTTGGCATCACCACAGTGTCTCGGCTGCTCCGCCACAAATCCATTCGCACTACCGAAATTTATCTGCACACTGTGGACGATGGACTGCGCCAAGCGATGAACCGATTGGAGACCAAAAATTTGAACCTACTCACCGAACCTACTCGGCGGGATGTTATGGGGGGTTGATAAATGGATAACTATTTGAAATTATTGGTGGAGATGAGGGGACTTGAACCCCTGACCTCCTGCATGCGAAGCAGGCGCTCTTCCAGCTGAGCTACATCCCCACGTGCCGTTATTATCCCGGCTCACGGAGCCGTGTCAAGCACAATTGCACCGGTCCGCCCGGCGCCTCCCTGGGCCACCCGGGGCTTGCCCCCAGGCTCGCACTTTCTCCGGCTCAGCGGCCGGATTGCCCGGGGAGTGGACCAACCGCCTTAAACGGCCTGGACTTCCTTGAGTCCCGGGACTTCCTTCATCAGGAGCTTTTCCACCCCCTGCTTCAGGGTCATCTGGGACATGGGGCAACCTTTGCAGGCGCCGGTGAGCCGGACCTTGGCGATGCCGTCGGTCACTTCCACGAGTTCGATATCCCCGCCGTCCCGCTGCAGCATGGGGCGGACCTTGGCCAGCGCTTGTTCCACTGATGCCTTCAAATCGTTCACGGGTATCCTCCCAAAGTTAATTGATTAATCATAACCAGATAAAGGCCGGTTGTAAAGGGACCGCGGCGAGTACCAGCAAGGCGGACGCCGGTAATTCTCAAAATTATCCTTGAGAGCTAGCCCAAACCCCCTAAGGTTCCACCAGGAAGACCACCTGGACGCTAGCCTTGATCTCTTCTGCCCCCACCTCGATGGGAGTGACGGGGGCGGCGGCGGCCAGCCGCATGGTCCTCTCCGGACCCCCCAGAGGCAGGATACGGATGCCGGTGGAGATCTTCTCCACCCCTTTGATTTTAAGGCCCTGCGACTGGGCCAGGGCCTCGGCCAGACGCCGGGCTCGCTCCAGGGCTGCCACCGCGGCCTGCCGCTGCAGTTCCTCGGCGTGGGCATATCCCCAAAATGGCCCGTTAATCGCGGCAGCGCCGTTTTTCAGGGCCAGATCGATGACCGCCCCCAGGCGGGCCGTGCCCTGGAGCTTCACCTGCAGGCGGTGCACCGCCTGGTAGCCCTTGATTTCCAACGGACCGTTTTTGACCTGGGGGGCGTAAATCGGCGAGAGGTGGTAACCCAATGTCTTTACCTGGTCGCCGGGGCCCAGGGCCTGCTTCAGGGCAGCCAGCAGGGCCTCGGCCCGGCGGCTGTTTTCCTGGGCGGCGGCCTCCGCCTGGGGGGCCCGGGTCTCCACTTCCACAGTCAACATGGCCAGGTCCGGAACCGCGGCAACCTCGCCCTCGGCCTCCACCGCAATGGTGGGACCGGCATCGGCCGCTGCCGCGGTTTGCCCGGTGGCCGCCAGACAACCCGCCAACAGCAGCAGCCACCAAACGCTCTTAGGTCTCTTAGGTAGAGTACCGCTCATTTTTCCTCTCCCCGGCGGCGAAGCCCGCCTCCATCAATGTTGCCAATAAACGCGCAGTCATTATATTATATTAATCATGTGGAGAAATTTGGCAAATCCGCCCTCCAGAGGTATTCATGGCCGATGAACCCCAAGCCAGCGCTCCGGCCCGCTATCTCATCTGGTACTTGCTGGCCGTCATCCTGATTTTGCTGGTTTTTCAAATTTATAGCGGCGTCAAACCGACCACGGAGATCAGCTACAGCGAATTTCGCCATTTGCTGGAAACCAAGGGAGTCAACGACCTGACCCTCTTTCCCGCGAGCATCACCGGCAAGCTCCTGCCGGCCGGCGTCGGGCAATTGGCCAAGGAGCGCAAAGAGCCGGACCTGCCTCAAAAGCTGGCTAAGTTGTCTGACAACAAGGAACCCGACTTCAACGTGAACCGGGTGGAGGATAAGGACCTGGTGGGGATTCTGGAAAAGCAAGGGATCAAGTATAGCGCCGCCCCGGACAGGACCATGCTCAACAACCTCCTCTCCTGGGGACTGCCGATTTTGCTGCTGGTAGGCATCTGGATCTATTTCTTCCGCAAGGTCGGCGCCGGCGCCGGCGGCCTGATGGCGGTGGGCAAAAGCCGGGCCAAGATTTACGCCCAGGATGAGACCAAGGTCACCTTCCAGGATGTGGCCGGGGTGGATGAAGCCATTGAGGAACTCAAAGAGATCATCGAATTCCTGAAAAATCCCGCCAAGTTTCAGTTGCTGGGGGGCAAGCTCCCCAAAGGGGTGCTGCTGGTGGGACCGCCGGGAACCGGCAAGACCCTGCTGGCCCGGGCCGTAGCCGGAGAGGCCGGGGTGCCTTTTTTGAGCCTCACCGGCTCCGACTTCGTGGAGATGTTCGTGGGGGTGGGGGCGGCCCGGGTGCGGGACCTGTTCGCCACCGCCCAGGAGAAGGCCCCCTGCATCATCTTCATCGATGAACTGGACGCAGTGGGCAAGGCCCGGGGGGTAAGCCCCATGGCCGGCCCCGAAGAGCGGGAAAACACCCTGAACCAGCTCCTCTCGGAAATGGACGGCTTCGACACCCGCAAAGGGGTGATCATCATGGCGGCCACCAACCGCCCGGAGATCCTGGACCCGGCCCTGATCCGCCCGGGACGCTTCGACCGGCACATCCTGGTGGACCGGCCCTCCCTCATGGGCCGGGAAGAAATCATGCGGATTCATTCCCGGCAGATCAAGCTCTCCCCCACCGTCGATCTCAAGATGCTGGCGGCCCGCACTCCCGGGATGGTGGGCTCGGATTTGGCCAACATCGTCAATGAAGCAGCCCTGCTGGCGGCCCGCAAAAATAAAGCGGCGGTGGAGATGGACGATTTCGAGGAGGCCATCGACCGGGTGGTGGCCGGCCTGGAAAAACGCAACCGGGTCATGAACCCCCGGGAAAAGGAGATCGTCGCCTACCATGAAAGCGGCCACGCCCTGGTGGCCGAGGCCCTGCCCACCACCGACAAGGTGCACCGGGTCTCCATCATCCCCCGGGGCATCGGCGCCCTGGGCTATACCATGCAGTTGCCCACCGAGGACCGCTATCTGATGACCAAGACCGAACTGGAAGACCGCATGGCGGTGATGCTGGGAGGCCGGGCTGCTGAGGAACTGGTCTTTCAGGAGATTTCCACCGGGGCCCAAAACGATCTCTACCGGGCCACGGACATTGCCCGTTCCATGGTGCGGGAGTATGGCATGAGCGAGAAGTTGGGCCCCATCACCTTCGAGCGGGAGCGGCGGCCCCTGTTCCTGGAAGGCATCATGCCGACCCCCAGCAAGGATTATAGCGAGGCCACGGCCCAGGAGATCGACCAGGAGGTGGCGGACCTGGTGAACCGGGCCCACCAGCGGGCCAGGGAGGTCCTGGAGGCACGGCGGCCCACCCTGGAAAAGGTGGGCAAGATTCTCCTGGAAAAAGAGGTTCTGGAGGGCCAGGAACTGCGGCAGATCTTTAATGCCACTACGCCGCCGCAACCTCAATAAAAAATTCGCACCGGCTCTGATGCGGCTGGGCCTTAGCCCGGCAGTGTCCGGCAGAGATATTGGACAAGGATTGGCGAATGAAAAATGAAAAATGTAGCCGCAAGCCTTAAGCAGAGAAGACGGGGGCAGCCCGGAAGCGCCAAAACTCCCTCTCCCCTGTGAGGGGAGAGGGATGGGGAAGGGGTGGCTGACTGATTACTCCCCCTCACCCTGCCCTCTCCCCCGATGGGGGAGAGGGGAAAAAGCAAGAGAACTCCATTAAGTTAATCAAAGAAGATTTGGAAGCCTAGATTTCAACGGCAGATTAGGCCTGGGACCCGCTGATTATCAGGGCTCCTAGTCCAGCCATCATTTTGCCGGCCTTGGGGTTGGCCGCTCTCTGCTCAACGTTCATAAGATGCCTGGCGGTTTGCAATTATGCCCTTCTTCCCCTCTGCCGCAGCCTTACAAGATCACCTCCTGGCCGAGGCCGGCCCCGGGACCCTCGTGCTGCTGCCGCACCAGCGGCTGGCCCAGCAGTTGTGGCAGCGGCAACGCCAGGCCCGCCTCGAGTCCGGCGCCGCGGCCTGGGAACCTTTGCCCCTGAAGACCTTCCAGGGCTGGTTGCAAGACCTCTTCCAGGCCGTCTGGCCGGAGGTGGCGCTGGCTCCCGATTTGCGGCGCCTGTCCCTGTGGCTTAAGGCCGTTGAAGCGGCGCCGGGCTTGGAGGGCACCGCCGCCGACCTCTCCTGGGCCCAGGCCCTGGATGAGGCCTACAATCTTCTGGTCCGCCACGCCCTGGCAGGAAGGGGCGCCCGCCCTGGCAGGCCCTTGCCCCCGGCTGGCGCCGGGGATGATTCCCCTCTGTTCGCCTGGCGCAACCGGGTTATCCGGATCTTCAGCCAGCTCCTGGCGGAGGGCGGCTGGTTGGCGCCGGCAGAGCTGCCGGCCTTCCTCGTGGCCAGGTTGCAGGAAGGAAAGATCACCCTGCCCGAGCGGATCATGGTGGTGGGCCTGGAGAACCCGGCCCCGGCGGAGGACGCCTTCCTGACCGCCGTGGCCCGGCGCACCCTTGTTACGCACCACCTGGTGCGGGGCCATCCCCAGGCGGTGCAACAGGCGGTGCTCCTCCCCGACCGGAGCCAGGAGCTGGCCTGGGTGGGCGCCCGCTTGGCGGAGCTGGCCTCCCCAGAAGGCCTCCCCTGGCACCGACTGGCGGTGACCTCTCCGGACCTGGACCAGTATCTCCCCCAGTTGTCGCGGCTCTTCTCCGAGTTGCTGGGGCCGGCGCAGACCGCCGCCGGCTTTGCCTACAACTTCTCCCAGGGGCCGCTTCTTTCGGCAACCCCCCTCTTTCTGGCCGCCACCCTGCCTTTGCGGCTCGTCTCCGCCGGGGAAGCCCGGGAAGACCTGGTGTCCCTCCTGCTGTCCCCCTTTTACCGCGAACTTCGCCGCCACCGGGACCAGACCGCATCCTGGGACCGCGTCTTCCGGGAGCGCCGGCTGGACCGGGGCTGGTTTCATTTTAAGGCGGCCATCCCCGATTCTGATGAAGGGGCGCTGGTGCGGTCCCGGCTGGACCGCCTCTGGGCCACCCTCAAGGCCCCCGGCGACGGCCGCCAGTGGCGCCGGCGCCTGGAGCAGGTCTGGCAAGAGCTTGACTTCACCCCCGGCGATGAGTTCGAGACGGCCCAGTTCCGCCGCCTCCATTCCCTGCTGCAGGAGGCGGCCGCCAGCGTGGCCTCCCAACGCCTTACGGCCGGGGAGTTCCTGGGCTGGCTGGAGCACGGGGCGAAACAGGCGAAGCTGGCTGGACCCGGAATTCAGGAGGCCGGCATCCAGGTCATGGGCCTCCTGGAGATGCGGGGCCTGGAGTTTTCCCAGGTCTTTTGCCTGGGGATGAACTCCGGGGCCTTGCCGCCGCCGCCCCGCCCCCTGCCCCTGCTCACCGCCGCGGAAAGGGGCGTCGTCCTGGGTGGCACCTACCGCAGCCAGCACGATTTTTCCCGGGTGCTTTACGACAACTTGCTGGGCGCCGCTCCGCACCTGATCCTTACCCGGCCCGGAGTGGTCGCAGACGAGGAGCGGCCCGGCAGCCCACTGTACCTGGGGGACTGGGAATCGCAAAAGATGCCGGTATTGAGCCTTCCTGATCCGGCCTGGCTGCGGAGTCCGGCCATCCGGGCGGCCTTTGACAGCCGCGGAGCTTCCTTTGCCGGCTATGACGACGGCCCGCTCTCCGTCAACCTGCCCGACCGGCTCTCCGTGGGAAAGGCCGCCGCGGCCCTGAGCTGTCCCTGCCGCTTTCTGCTGGAGGGCATCCTGAGGCTGAAGGAACTGCCGGAGATTGAAACGGGCCTGCCTCCCCGGGAGCGAGGCGACCGGCTCCACCAGGTGGTGGCCCGATTCGTCAAGGAATTTAAGGAAATTCTCAAGGAGCATGATTGGGACCACGACCAGGCCCAGAAGGTATTGGACACCGCGGCGCGCCTGGTGCTGAAAGACCTTTTGCCAGACCCCCACTGGCAGGCGGAGCTGGAGCGCTGGCTGGGAACAGATGCAGGCGGAGCGGGCCTGCTCCGGGAATGGCTCCTCCTGGAACGGGAGCGCTACCAGCAGGGCTGGCGCTGGCGGCTAACGGAAGAGGGTTTCAGCGGGCTCCGGGAGGAGGGCTGGCCCTTTGCCCTGAGCGGCCGCCTGGACCGCCTGGACTACCACCCGGAGACCCGGGAGGCCGTTATCTGGGACTATAAGAGCGGTAAGCTCCCCAATGCCAAAGAGGTGTTCGATGAGCTGCTGGAATTCCAGTTACCCTGCTACCTGCTGGCGGTGGAGCGCGGCCTGATCGAGACTCCCCCGGAGCGCCGGGGACTCCGGGCCGGGTTCATCGGGCTCAAAAGTCTTCGGAAGAACCACCTGAAACATGAGGATTTTAAGGCGCGGGCCGAAGACTGGCCCCGGGTGGCGGCGGCCCTGGTGGCCAGTTTGCAAGACCTGGGGAAGCGCCTGGCGGCCGGAGATTTCCGCCCCCAACCCACCCCGGCCCCGGCGGGCAAAGACTTGGGTGCCTGCCAGTATTGCCCTTATCCACTGCTCTGCGGTTTTAGCGGCGCCTCCGCCCCCCCGGCTGAGGAGGAAATGGAAGACTAACCCACCCTTTGAAAAGGCGATTATCCACTTCTTGACATAAGGTCAAGATAGCTAATCGCCCCGGAAAGCGGGGAAAATGGAAAAAAATCGTTTAATTTTTCCGTCTTTAGGTGCAATTTAAAAATATGCGAATTGATTTTAAAATCGCTTTATACGGTCTTCTTTTTGGTCTTGGGATATCGGTGGCAGGCATGGCACTCCCGATGCGCTATCCCAACATTCCAACATTGATCTTGGATATTATGATCTATGGTGGACTGGCCATTGCTTTCGGTTCATTTGTGTTAATAATTTATGAATTAGTTATCAAGCCTCGCCTCGCTAAAAAGACTATACAACATACAAAAATAATAAATTTACACAAGCTATTTCTTTCTGACTTTGATTCAACAAAGCCGCCTTCTAATTTTTATTTGACCATTGCCAAAGGTACAGCTAAGTCAATGTATCAGACAGTTGATTATATATTATGGCCTGATTTCACCACAAAGACCATTTCCCTAAGTATTTATCTGGCAAAATCAGATTATACCTTTATTGCCTTTAGGCTCCTTATTCCAAAGTATAGCGAAATTGTGCAAGAAAACCTTTCATCAGATGGATTAACCTTTTCAGGTCAGGTTTATATTTACCATGAAACTGATTTGTCACCCGAACAGGTTGATTTACTTATAAATGAATATAAAAACCATGGCTTGTTCCCCCAGTTTAGAGGGAATGATTATTTAATACAGGCTGAAAAACAAATTTCCCCAAAATTAATAATTTCATTACATGAGTTATCTTCTTTGACCAAAAAGGGCTATTTGACTTATAAAATTGTGTTTAGCAATGATACTGACAAACAATGTATAATAAAATCTGCTATTTTGATGACATTATTACATGATGATTTAATAAAACTAAACCAATATAATGTAGAAGAGATTAATTATAATAATAATTACAAAAATATATTTGATAATTATGGCCAGATGTCGGTGTCTCCCCATAACCAACCAAATCCTATTTTTCCAAAGACATTAGGGCCTGATGATTTATGGTCATATGAAATCGTAGAGCCATTTGACCCACATGAATTTGTCAAAAAGAATGGATTACCTAATATCAGAAAAATACCCATAGGTGTATCAATACACATTATAGATTTTAAAGGTAGATTATTGACTGATGATTTAGGTTTCCATTCAGAGATATTGGTATCAAATGATGGAACTAACTATAATACAAGTAGTTCTTATATTCAACATTACATGTTAATAAATTAATATTTAGCTCACATTTAACATAAGCCGAGAAGATCTAATGACAAATCTGCCCTCCGATCAGGCTGCCCGGGATCAGGCCCTGGACCCCAGTAGGAGCTTCCATCTGGAAGCCCCGGCGGGTTCGGGCAAGACCTCGGTGCTGCTGGCCCGCTTCCTCACCCTGTTGGCCCGGGTGGAGGCCCCGGAGGAGTTGCTGGCCCTGACCTTCACCCGCAAGGCCGCGGGGGAGCTGCGCGCCCGGGTCATGGAGCTCCTCTGGTCCAGGGGGAAGCCCCCTGGGACCCCCTGGGAAGAGCACCTGGTGGACCTGGCCCAACAGGTCCTGCAGCACTTCGGCAGCAAGCCGGATGCCCTCCAGGAGTTGCTGACGCCCGAGCGCCTGCCGGTCATGACCTTTCACAGTTTTTGCGCCCAGTTACTGAGGCTGGCGCCCCAGGAGGCCGGAGTTTCCCTGGAGTTTCGGCTCCTGGAAGATGATGAAACCCGTCTCCTCAGGGAGGAGGCCCTGGAAGAGCTGCGCCGGAGCCTGGCGGCCAGGCCCGCCCGGGACCCGGTGCGCCAGGCCCTGGTGCGGCGGCTGGTGCGCCTCAACAACGACTGGCCCCGCCTGGCCGGGGAACTCTTATCCCTGCTCTCCCGCCGGGACAGCCTGGAGGATTTCCTGGAGCTGGCCCGCCGCAGCAGCCAGCCGGAGGCCTACCGGCTCTTATTGGAACAGCGTTACCGGCTGCTGCTGACGCCGCTTTTGCAAACCCTGGCGGACGGCTTCCGAGCCGCAGCCCTGGGCCGGGATTGGCATCGCCTCTGGCAGGATTTGGGCGGAACTTTCAAGGGGGAGCCGCTCCCCCCGGAGATCCCCGGGACCGAGCCCGGGGACCTGCCGGCCTGGCAAGCCATCTGCGGCCTGCTCCTCACCCAGGGCGGCGAGCCCCGCAAACGGCTGAGCGAGAGCCTGGGGTTCCCTGCCGGTTTCCAAAAAAGCCATTGGCCGCAATTGTTCCAGGAACTGCCGCCTGCCTCGGGGCGACTCCTGGATCAATGCCGCCAACTGCAACCCGCCGCCGCCCAGCCGGAGGAGGCCCAGGCCCTCCAGGATCTGGTAATTCTCCTGGGGGAGGCGTTGGCCGCCTACGAAGCTCTCTGCGCCCGCAGGCAGGCCCTCGATTTTATCGCCCTGGAGCAGGCTGCCCTGCGGTTGCTCGGCGACCAGGACGTCAGCGAGCTCCTGTTGCGCCTGGACCTCAAGCTGCGGCACCTGTTGGTGGATGAATTTCAAGACACCAGCCGCAACCAGATGAAGTTGCTGTGCCGGATCATGGCCGGCTGGCAGGCCGGGGAGGGCCGCACCCTGACCGTGGTGGGGGACCCGAAACAGTCGATTTACGGCTTTCGAGACGCCAAACCCTGGATTTTCGCCGAATCCCGCCAGGGCATCTCCTGCGGGGATTTCCGGTTTCCCCTGGAACCGCTCCAGCTCACCACCAACTTCCGGGCCAACCGGACCTTGATCCATTGGGCCAACACGGTTTTTAACGACGTCCTGGCCCAAGAAAAAGTATCCGGCTTGAGCTTCCACGCCGCCGCGGCCGCCCCCGGGGCCCCGGCAGGGGAGGCCCCGCGGCTGGCCCTCTTTGCCGGCAGCGGCGACCTTCCCGCCCGGGAGGCGGAGGCTCGCTGGCTGGCCCGGCAGGTGGGAGAAGCCTGGTCCCAGCTAGCCGAAAATGAGAGCATCGGCATCCTGCTGTTCACCCGCAACCACCTGCCGGTCTATCTCCAGGCCCTGGCCGCGGCCGGCCTGAATGTGCGGGTGAAAGAGGGGCTGAAACTGGCGAAGGACAGCCTGGTGGTGCAGCACCTTCACAATCTGGCCCGGGCCCTGACCCGGCCCCAGGACGACCTGGCCTGGGCCGCCCTGCTCCGGGGGCCCTGGGCCTCCCAACCCCTGGAGGTGCTGGCCCGGGTGGCCGGGACCGCGCCGGGGGAGTTGTGGCCGGAGAAGCTCTCGCGCTTCGCCGGGACCCCTGAATGCCCCGGGGATTTGGCAAATCTTATCAAAAACCTGATGACGGCTTTGGACCGGGTGGGACGCCGGCCCCTGGCGGAAGTCGCCGGAGACTTTATGTCCGAGGTGGAGGCCTGGCCCGGCGTGGCCGCCTGGGAAGGCCCTTTGGGAGTGGCCTGCGCCCGGGCCTACCTGGAACTCCTGGCCCAGGCGGAGGCCGGCCTGCCCGAGGCCACCTTCACCCGGGCCGACTTCTCCCTGCCGGAGGCCTATCAGCCTCCCGATCCCAAGGCCCAGGACTCGCCGGTGGAGGTGCTGACGGTGCATGGCGCCAAGGGGTTGGAGTTCACCCGGGTATTTATTCCCTTCCTGGACTGGCAGCCGCTGCAACGGGAAGACAAACTGGCCCCCTTTCTGCTGGAAGAGATTGCCGGGAAGGGTGGCGGCGCTCGGGTCCAGGGCCTGGCCCTGGCCCGGCCTTACGCCCAGGAGCGCCAGGATTCCCTGTATCTGCTTCTAAAAGATGCGAAGGTGCGGCGCCTCCTGGAAGAGGCCCGGCGCGTCTTTTACGTGGCGGCGACCCGGGCCCGGGGGCGCCTCACCCTCAGCGCCGCCGTGAAGCTCAATAGCCGTGGTGAGCCAGCCATCCCTCCGGAAAGCCCCCTGGCCTGGCTGCTGGATCATTACCGGGCCGCCCTGCCCCCGGCCGGGGCCGCGGCGACCTGGCCGCAGCCGGAACTCCAGGTGGAACTGCCGCCTGACCTCCCTCCCCCGTTCCCGGGGGAGCGGCTAACCACCCAGGCCGATAAACTGCCCCCCGCCCTGAGCTTAACCCCCGAAACCCCGCAATATCGGATAATCCACCCCTCCCGGCTGGCTGAGGCTGGACCGGACGAACCCCCAGCCCCGGCGGCGGACGGAGAAGATCCGGAAATCCCCCGCCTCCGGGGAGAGATTATCCATCGGGGCCTGGATACCCTGGCCCGGGGGGGCGAGCTGCCCGGGCTGGCCGGGCTGGCCGCGGCCCTGCGCCAGGTGGGCCTGGCTCCGGAAACCGCCACCGCCCTGGCCCCGGAAGTCCTGGCGGAGCTTCAGGCCTGCCGCCAGGACCCCTGGCTGGCGCCCCGGCTCGACCCTTCGCTGCCCGGCGCGGTGAGCGAGTGGCTCCTGGAGGACCTGGCCGCCCCGGGCACCCTGCGCCGGGGCCAGATCGACCGGCTGGTGTTCGACGGCCGGGATTGGTGGCTCCTCGATTACAAGAGTTCCCGGCCTGAGGACCCGGCTGCCTGGGAGGATTTCATCTCAGGGGAAGTGGTGAAATACCGGCCGCAGCTCCTGGCCTACCGGGAGATGGCGGCCCGGGCCAGAGGGCTGCGGCTCGAGGAGATCAGATTGGCTATTTACTTTACCGCCTGCAGGCGCGCGGTGGAGGTGTAGGAAACGGCCATACGGCTCCCTGGCCAATCCCCTGCCCCTCTTTACCCGGCGCCGGGGCGCGGTTTTCTATTTGCGCAAAATCGAAAAATCCTTTAGAAAAGCTATTAGGCGAGGCACAGGAAAAAATGCCGAGGCAGGATTGCTGCTTGTAGGGGCGGGTTTAAAACCCGCCCCTACGGACCGGGCCAAGAGAGCTAGACTCAGGCAAAATCGGTTAATCCCGGAGATAAGATCGGCACAGCCCATCCAGCCAACCCTTTAAAAAAGGTTCCGCCGGCAGATGCAGGACCCTGGCAAAAAAAGCGACAAACCCCATTATCTCGGGCACCGGCAGCGCCTGCGGAACCGCTTTCTCCAGGGCGGCCCCCGGGCCTTGCAGGATTACGAGCTGCTGGAACTGCTGCTCACCTTCTCCATCCCCTATTCCGACGTGAAGCCCCTGGCCAAGCAGTTGATCCAGCATTTCGGCTCCTTTACCCGGGTGCTGGACGCCGCCCCCGAGGCCCTGCTGGAGGTCCAGGGGGTGCGGGAGTACGCCGCCACCCTTATCCGGCTGGTGAAGGCCTGCGCCGAATACTATCTGAAGGAAGAGGTCCTGGGGCGGCCCCGCATTTCCTCCCTTTCGGCCCTGGTGGACTACTGCCGCACCGCCATGGGCGGCCTCCCGGATGAGCAGTTCCGGGTGATCTTCCTCAACAGCCAGAACGAAATCATCGCCGAAGA
>Ga0187881_10002743_pt1 | contig 16036 bp, 16 predicted proteins | sample June2016WEW_19_1_2_FD_133017 | JGI IMG/M metagenome (GOLD analysis project Ga0187881, IMG submission 133017) | Peatland microbial communities from SPRUCE experiment site at the Marcell Experimental Forest, Minnesota, USA - June2016WEW_19_100 | ecosystem: Environmental > Terrestrial > Soil >...
AAGCGAGACGCCCGAGGCGATCGCGGCTATATCGCCGTCTATCCTCATTTTGGCCATCGCTGTGCCGATGAAAACGGTCCAGAACAGGATACTGAAAAAGCCGAGACTGCTGCGCCGCCAAGCGATAAAACCCATGGCCTGCTGCGCCAGCATGACGCCGGAAACGGCCAGCACAGGCAGCGATGTGTCGGCTGAGTGGGGAAAGTACTCGTTCAGGCAAACAAACATTCCAAAGGGCTGGAGGAAAGCGGCGACGAGAAAAAACGGCGTGGCGGCTTTCTCAGAGCGTTGGTCCTTCAGGCACAGCGCGCCCATGATGCCCCTGGCGGGCGCTCCTCCCTATTACGGGACCGCTCAGTTGATCGTCTGGGTCGGCGGGGAAAAGCCATGAGCGCTGCGCGAGAGGAAGCGCTGGAGCAGATTGCGGCGCTGGTCCGGCAGCATGGCATCGGCATTGGCGAAATCGCCGCCCGCCTGAAAGAAGACGAACCGTCAACCGTCATAGACACGGGCGGCAGCGTTTTGAAAACCTCGCTCGGCTATGCCAGCGGCAAGGCGGCGCCCGCCACCAAAACCACGTTTTCCTTCAAAAATTGCTTCATGTCAAAGCGCCCCAGTAAACCAAAAGCCGCATGGCTCTAGCTGCAACCGTGTTTCGCCGTCCGCAACGGCAGCGCCGCGATCTTCCGCAGCATGCTACCAAAGAGCCGTCCCGTCAGATGCCCCTCGGCCAACAGCAACCGCGATACTTCGGGGTCACGCGCAAAAGGCACGCTAGAGGCCCGTGCTTTCGATGAATTGACTCTCATGAAGCCTGCTCCAGGCGGACAGCGCCTTGCTTCGGCGGGACTTCGCGTCCCTGGCTGCGTACCCATACCTGAGTCAATTCGACTCCCAGCAGAAAGATCAGCGCTGAGTAGTAAGTCCACAGTAGAATCACAGCCAGGGACCCCGCAGCCCCATAGGCGCTGGCTTTCCCGGCGTGCGCCAGGTAAATCCCGATCAGAAATTTCCCGACTACAAACAATACGGCGATAAACAGGCCACCCACCCAAACGTCGCTCCAGCGCAATTGGACATCCGGCATCACCTTCAGAATCGCCGCGAAAACTACCGTAAACATGACCAATGATGTGACAATCTCCCCAACATGCGCAGCGCCGGGGAAAGGCAACATATGCGCCAGCGCCGAAATCGCGGAACTCGCTGCCACCGAAACCATCGCCAGGATCCCGGCTCCAATCAGCAGAAGAATTGAGCGGACGCGTTTCATCGCGAAATGCCTTATGCCGGAACCAACCACCCTTACTTTCCACGCTTTGTTGAGACACTGCTGAAGTTGCAGCAGCACGCTGGTTGCGGAAAGTATGAGCCCGACAAGTCCCAACGCCGTCGCGACCAATCCACCAGTATGGTTCTGAGCCACGTTGCTCACCATGGTCTGGATTTGCGCGGCGGCCTGTGGGCCCATCGCGCCGCTCAGCTTCGATTCGATCTGGCCGCTCGCAGCCTGCGGACCCAGAACGAGGCCCGCAATGTATATGACGATTAGTAAGAGAGAAGGCAGCGAGAACAGCGTCGCGTATGCCAAAGCCGCGGCCATCGACGGGCATTCGTCTTTGGAGAAATCGCGAAACACCTGCTGAAGGAACTCTTTTGGAGTAGCTAGCATCTGAGGCCTACCTCAGAGTAGCTTCCCGAGAAAGCTACTCTTGAAAATCGTCACCGGTTGTTCAAAATCTATGACGCGGGAAAACGCTGGCATATTCGGCCGGGTTCAAAGCTAGGACATCCACCCGTGGCTCGCCAGAAATTCCGAGACTGCGGCTTATGATGTGTTTGTCCGACAACAGAGTCATTGTCAAATGTTGTGGATCGGGTGGTATGGCAGGCTTCGCGCGGAGCCGGTCCTCAATGCCGGCGGACCGCCGGAATCACTTCTTCGGCGAACGCCTGAAACTCTTGCTCGACGAGAATCGGCCAGCGCAAGCTGAAGATGAAGTGCGTGACGCCGACCTCGGCGTACTGCGCGATTTTGTCGAGGCATTCGTCCTTACCGCCGATCATGATTCGATCGCGCGCCTGCTCCGGCGTGATCCGCGCCATGCTCGCCACGCCCCCGGAGATCAGCCGCTCGCGCTCTTTGGACGCCTTGTAGCACAGCGGCATCATGATGGTCTTTTCGATTTCATCGGTGTTGCGACCGACCGCGTCGCCGTGCCGTTCGATAACGTCGATCAGGCGCTTCATCTCGGCGGGATTCGCATGCATCGTATTCCACATATTGGCATGCTTTGCGACGATCTTGAGCAGGGATTTTTCTCCGCGTCCGCCGATCATCAACGGGATGTGCGGCTTCTGGAGCGGCTTGGGATTACAGACCGCGTCGACCACGTGGTAGTGCTTGCCCTCGACGGTGGTTCTGTCCTGAGTGAACATTTCCTTGATGATCTGGCACGACTCGTCGAGCGCCTCGAGGCGCCCGCGGACGGTTTTGAATTCGATCCCAAAGCTCCGATGCTCCAGTTCATACCATCCGGCGCCGAGACCGAGATTGAGTCTGCCGCCGCTTACGTGGTCGAGCGTCGCCGCCATTTTCGCCGTCAGGCACGGATTGCGATAAGTATTGCTGCTGACGAGCGCGCCGATGCGGGCGCGCCTGGTGTGCTGGCTGAGCGCGCTCAGCAGCGTCCAGTTCTCCATGCAGGGACCGGCCGGGTCGGGCGTGAAGATCGGATAGAAGTGATCGAAGGCCCAGAGCGAGTCGTAGCCCCAGGCGTCGATTTTCCCCCAGACGTCGCGCATCCGCTCCCACGTGACGTTCTGTTGTCCGGACTGGAATCCAAATCGAATCGGAGGCTTGCTCATTTTCCTTGTGACCTCCCTTATGTGCCTTATATGGAAACTCTGAAAAGGGTCTAACCTTTGTACATTTCGCAGCTTGCGGAATTGTTGGAAGCCACAAGCTATTTCCCCTTCTTCTTGCGCTCCGCCCAGCGCTTCTTCATCGTCTCCGATAAGCGCCTGCTGCGCGGCGAACGCGACGATGTGACGATCGACGCCGACGCGAATATGCCGGTTTAGCCCCTGCGCGCTACCGCAGCATCAAAAGCTTCAGCATGAAATCGGCGAGTTTGCCGAAGGGCGGACGCAGCATCCACGCGCTGTTGAAGCGGCTCTGCAAAAACACGCCCTTGCGGTGCGAGAAGGTCTGGAAGCCGAACTCGCCGTGATAGGCGCCGATGCCGGAGGCGCCGATGCCGCCGAACGGCAAATCATCGACCGCGAGATGCATCAGCGTCTCGTTGACCCCCACGCCGCCTGAAATCGTCCTCTGTAGAACTTCATCGCGCTGCTTGGGGTCGAGGCCGAAATAGTAGAGCGCCAGCGGACGCGGCCGGCGATTGACGTACTCGATCGCTTCCTCAAGCCGGTCGTAGCTTTTGATCGGCAGGATCGGGCCGAAAATCTCGTCGCGCATCAGGCCGAGCCCGTCGTCCGGATCGAGCACAAGGGACGGGGTGAACTTGCGCGCGCCCGGCTCCAGCGCCTCGCCAGCCGGATTAATTTCGACGACTGCGGCGCCTTTCGCCCTGGCCTCGTCGATATAGTTTGAGAGGCGGCGGTAATGGCGTTCGTTGACGATACTGGTGTAGTCGGGATTTGACTTGAGGCTTGGATAGAACTTGCGAACCGCGGCCTCGGCCTGCCGGACGAATTCCTCTCGCCGCGCCCTGGGCACGAGAACGTAATCCGGTGCGACGCACGTCTGACCGGCGTTCATCAATTTGCCGAAGATGATGCTTTCAACCGCGGCGGGCATCGATGCGTCGTCGCCGACGATGCACGGCGATTTGCCGCCAAGCTCCAGCGTGACCGGCGTCAGGTTCTCCGCGGCCGCGCGCATCACATTGCGGCCCACCGCGGTCGAGCCGGTATAGAAAAGATGATCGAACGGCAGCCGCGAAAACGCCTCGCCGACCTCGGGCCCTCCTTGCACCACCGCGACCTGATCGGCGGGAAAGAGACCGGAAAGAAACTCGGCCAGGAATGCCGAGGTGCACGGCGTCAATTCCGACGGCTTCAGCATCACGCAATCGCCGGCGGCAATCGCCGCCATCAGCGGCAAAATCGAAAGCTGAAACGGGTAATTCCACGGGCTGATGATGCCGACGACGCCGACCGGCTGATAAATGATACGCGCCTGTCCCGGCATCAGTTCCAGGCTGACCGAAACCCGCTTTGGCTTCATCCATTTGCCGAGATGACTGCTGGTATGGCGGATTCCTGCCAGCGTAGTCCAGATCTCGGCAAACCGGCTCTCATGCGTCGAGCGATTGCCGAAATCCGACGAGATTACCTCGGCGATCCGTCCCGTATTTTCCTTAATCGCTTGCTTGAGCTTGGCGAGGTCCGCGCGCCGCGCTTCGAGCGAAGGCGCTCCGTTGCGAAGAAACGCCTCGCGCTGGCGGGCAAGGATCGCGCCGAGATCGGTTGCGCCATTGGATTGCGGGAAGTGCTGTACAGTTGCGGCCGTCATGATCGGGATTATCGATCTTTCCCGATTAGCAAGCGAGACCCAGACCTTATGAGATTGCGACGGTAGTTGGCTTTACGTCGAGAAGCGCGAGCCGCCGGCGCGGTCCCACGATTCGAAAACCGGCGCGGAAGCGAATGTCCTCCGAAGAGGCGCCGACGAGAATTTCCATCTCTCCCGGCTCGACCGAAAATTCCATGTCGCGGCCATGAAACGCGGCCTGACTCGTGTCGAGCGTGAACACTACCCGGCGCTTTTTGCCCGCGAGTATCGGCACCCGCGCGAATCCTTTTAGCTCTTTCACCGGCCGGGTCACACTGCCCGCCACGTCGCGCAGATACAACTGAACAACTTCTTCGCCGTCGCTCGGCCCATCGTTTGCGACGCTGATCGAAATTGACAAACAGCCGTCCGGCGGAACCTCGGTCGCATCAAGGCTCCCATCCGAATAGGTGAAGCTTGAGTAACTAAGGCCATGTCCGAACGGGAACAGCGGCTTGCAACTCATGTCGGCGTAGTCGCCCCAAAACTGGCTGCGCTGGCCCGATGGCTTGTGCGAGTAATACAGCGGCATCTGGCCTTGATCGCGTGGCAGCGAAACCGGGATGCGTCCGGCGGGATTGACGCGGCCCGTCAACACATCGGCAATGGCAGTCCCGCCTTCTTCGCCGGGAAGGAAGGCGAAAAGCGCGGAATCGGCCTTTTCAACCGCCTTCGTCAGTGCGAGCGGGCGCCCCTCGATCACCACCAAGACGATCGGCTTTCCGGCCGCGCCAACAGCGGCGACCAACTCCTCCTGCACCCCGGGCAGACCTAGAGTCGCGCGATCGGTCGCCTCGCCACTGGAGCATCCTCTTATCAGGCCCGACTTTCCGCCAACACACAGCACGACGACTTCCGCCCAGCGGGCGATTTCCACTGCTTCGGCGATGCCGGAACGGTCGTCGTCGAAAGCATTGCAGCCGTAAGTCGAGCGGATTTCGGTCTGCGGACCGACAGCGGCGCGGAGGCCCTCAAGCGGCGTCACCATGCGCGGGAATCGATCGCCGAGAGGCCGCTTTGGCGCCTCCAAGAATGGCTTAATTTCTCCGGATGCGCCCAAGCGGCCGGATCCGGGCGGAGCCGACTTCTGTGGCGCCGGCCGCTCGGCAATCGGGCCAAACAGAATCTCCTGATGGCTCGGGAAGTGGTAGTCGCCTTGCAAGAGCCGCTTGGAATCGGCCGTCGGTCCAATCAGGGCGATACGCTTGAGATTGGCGCGCAGCGGCAGAAGCCCGCGCTCGTTTTTCAGCATCACAATTGATTTGCCCGCGAGTTCCCGCGCAAGCGCGCGATCATCGATGGTGTCAAACATGGCCGGCGCCGCCGCGGCATCAACGTACGGATTCTCAAACAGGCCGAGTTCGAACTTGGCGCGCAAGACGCGCCGGACGGCGCGATCGACCAGCTCCATCGGCACTTCGCCGGCTGCGATGGCCTCCTTTAGCGGCGCGCCGTACACGTCAAGCTGCGGCAACTCGACATCGAGGCCAGCTTCGAGACCGAGCTTCGCAGCCGCCCGGGGGCTCGCCGCGATGTTGTGGTATCCGTGCAGGGCAGGCAACGTGAAGTAGTCTGATACCACAGTGCCGGTGAAGCGGAGCCCGCCGCGAAGCAGATCGTTGAGAAGATAGGTGGACGCGCCGCACGGGATTCCATCGATTTCCTGGTACGCGTTCATGATCGATCGCAAATTGGCTTCGCCGATCATTGCGGCAAATGGCACAATGAACGTATCGAGCAATTCCCGCGACCCGATATGCGAGGGCGCCCAGTTGAGTCCCCCCTCGGAAAGACTGTAGCCGGCATAGTGCTTGCCGGTGCAGATCACGCCGGCCGCGACATTGCCGCCCTGCACGCCCCGCACGTATGCGACGGCCATCCGCGAGACGAGATAGACATCCTCGCCGAAGGTCTCCTCGCAGCGGCCCCATCGCGCGTCGCGCGCGACGTCGGCTACGGGGGCCAGCGTGTGGCGCGCGCCGACGGCGGTCATCTGGCGGCGAATCGCCGCGCCCATCCGCTCGACCAGATCGGGGGCGAAAGTGGCAGCTAGGCCCATCGGCATCGGAAAGCACGATGCGTCCTGCGCTTGATAGCCCGCGCAACTCTCCTCATGGAAGATCGCGGGAATGCCGAGCCTGGTCTGCTCGACCAGCACGCGCTGGATCGCATTCATGGTGCGGGCCGATTCAGCTGGACCCATCAGTTCGGCGGGACGCGAAATGTGCGCGATGCCATTCTTCAGCAACTCGCGCGCCCGATCGCCGTCAATCTCGCCGCCTTCTTTGAGCAGGAAGCGACTGAACATTCCGCCCAACTGGGCGATCTTCTCATCGAGCGTCATTCGCGACAGCAGGTCTTCGATCCGCGTCTCGAGTTGCAGGGAAGAATCTTTGTATTTGTCCGCCATTGGATATTCCGCTCCCACTACCGAGTCATCCGGGATTTTTGTTTTGCCTCTCCGATTCCAACTCGCCGTGTAGACCAGACGGCCTCCCTCTGCAAGGTTTTAGCCCTGCTCAGTATGCTACCCTGTCGCTTCTGTTAAGTTCCGATTGCCTCCCGCTGAATTAGAGTTCATTCTCTTGTTGAACTATGTAGTTCGGTAGATGAACTTAGGAGAATCGCCATGAGCGACGACTGGCAAAAGACCGTGTGCATCCTGTGCAGTGTTAACTGTGGAGTCGAAGTGAAGCTCGACGGGCGCCATATCACTCGCGTACGTGGAAATCGCGAACACGTCGCGTCGCACGGGTACGCCTGCGAGAAAGCGCAGCGGCTCGACTACTACCAGAACGGACGCGATCGGCTCACATCGCCGCTGCGGCGCAGACCCGATGGCACGTTTGAGGAGATCGACTGGGACACCGCGATTTGCGAGGTCGCCGCAGGTTTCGTTAGCGTTCGCGATCGATGGAGCGGCCCCAGCATCTTCTATTACGGTGGTGGTGGCCAGGGAAACCATCTCGTCGGCAGCTACGGTACATCGACCCGGCGCGCCCTTGGCTCGGTATTCAGCTCCAACGCGTTGGCCCAGGAAAAGACTGGCGAGTTTTGGGTGGACCATATGCTCTTTGGAACGGGCCTCAGCGGCAGCTACCAGCAGGCGGAGGTCGCGGTATTCGTCGGCAAGAACCCATGGCAGTCGCATGGCTTTCAGCGCGCCCGTCCGATCCTCCGCGACATTGCGGCCGACCCGAACCGTGCGCTTATTGTGATCGATCCGCGTCGCACTGAGACAGCGGAGATGGCGGACTACCATTTACGGGTACGTCCCGGGACCGACGCTTTCTGCCTCGCAGCGATTCTTGGGGTCCTCGTGCAAGAGGATCTGATCAATCAAGACTTCATTCGAGGCCGCACTCAAAATGGCGATGAACTGTTCGCAGCGTTAAACGACGTACCGGTCGCGGACTACTGTGGGCGCGCAGGCGTCACCGAGGAATTAGTTCGCGACGTGGCGCGCCGAACCGCCCGGGCTTCGAGTGTTTCGGTCTACGAAGACCTCGGCATCGAGCAGTCGCTCCACAGCACGCTCAACTCCTACCTGGAGAAACTTCTCTTCGCCGTGACCGGGAATATCGGGAAACCCGGCGCCATGAATGCGGGGACAAGTTTGACCGGGATGTTCGGCGGCGCGCTCTCGTCTGTGGCCAGTCCGGTCGGCGGACATCGCATCATCGGCGGGATGATCCCGGCCAACGTGATCCCTGATGAAATCCTGACCGACCATCCCAAGCGTTTCCGCGCGATGCTGATTGAAAGCGAAAATCCCGCGCACTCGGTCGCCGACAGCACCCGGATGCGCGAAGCGTTACGTGCGCTGGAATTCGTCGTCGTCATTGATGTTGCGATGACCGAGAGCGCGCGTGAGGCGCACTATGTCCTGCCCGCGTCGTCACAATACGAAAAATGGGAAGCCACCTTCTTCGGGGCGGCTTCCCATGCTGAGACGCAATACGCGAACACGTTCACACTCCGCGCCCCGATTCTCGATGCGCTGCCTGGAACGCTTCCCGAAGGGGAAATTCATCGCAGGCTGGTTCGCGCGATTGGCGCGATGACCGATGACGACGTGGCGCCTCTGCATGCGGCCGCAGCGAAAGGAATGGCCGCCTATGCGAGCGAATTGATGCGAGTCGTTTCAGAGCGGCCGCATTTGGCGGAGGTGATGACCGTGCTTCTGTATGAGACCCTCGGCCCGACGCTCGGAGCTGGAAACGAAAATGCCGCGTCGGTCTGGGGTATCGCGCACAATTTCGCGCGCAGGTATCCGGAGTCGCTGCGCCGCGCAGGCTTCATCGGCGAAGGTGGCGAGCTCGGTAACGCCTTGTTCGACGCGATGTTGAAGAATCGCTCGGGAGTGGTCGTCAGCATTGATCCGTATGAGGAAACCTGGCGGAGAATTCACGGGGGGCGGATTGATCTTGCGATCCCCGAGTTGATGCCCGAACTTAAGTTACTTCGCAACGAGCATCCGTCCCGCGACCCCGAGTTCCCGTTCGTACTCTCCGCAGGCCAGCGGCGCTCCTCTACCGCGAACACCATCATCCGCGATCCGCAATGGCGTCCGAAGGATCCAGCGGGCGCCCTCTGGATGAACCCGGCGGACGCCTCCGCACTTGGAGTCCAAAGCGGTGGCCGCGTACGGATCATAACGAAGCGTGCGAGCGCCGAGAGTGTAGTCGTGCTGACAGATACAATGCTGCCTGGTCATGTCGCGCTGCCGAACGGAACCGGCCTGTGGTACCCCGACCGCGAAGGCCAGGAATTTCAGCACGGGGTGGCGCCTAATGAGCTTACGGTGACCGAGGACCGCGACTGGTTCGCGGGCACCCCTTTTCACAAGCACGTGCCGGCGCGAATCGAGGCGGTTGCCTGATGCGGCGAACTCGCTTCGACCGGTGGCCGTGCCCCATCGCACGCACCACGGACCTGGTTGGCGATTGGTGGACGCCGCTCGTGATGCGCGAGGCATTTGCCGGTCGCCGCCGCTTCGAGGATTTCCAGCGCGCGCTAAAAGTTCCGCGCGCGGTGCTCGCCCGTCGGCTCGATCGACTAGTCGATGAAGGCCTTCTCAAGAAAGTTTCTTACGAAGAGCATCCGCCCCGCTACGAATACCGGCTGACGGACAAGGGCCGCGCGTTCTGGGACGTGCTAGCCGCGATGTGGCGATGGGGTAGCGATTGGCTGTGGGGCAAAAACGGTCCTCCGGTGATTCTCGTGGACAATGAAACGGGCCGCGAAGTTCGCCCGCTGGTGGTCGACGAAAACACCGGGATTCGCCTGACGGGCCGCCGCCTGCACATCGGTCGCAAGCAGGACGTCAGGCCACCTTCATGATACTCTGTGTGAGCCACCCACCGGTCTTCAAAATCAAAATCGGCTATGGGGCTGCCGGCGGAGATTGCCTGCGGGTGCGTGGCCGCGCCTTTCGCGAAGTATTTGACAGCCAATTTGACAGCCACGGGCTTGGACAAGGGCGGATAAAGGGTACGCGGGCGGAAATAAAATCCCGCTGTTTCGTTTGATTTGGACGCCCGCGGACGCCTTTCCCACCACCTCTCACGTCGGGAACGCGGGTTCGACTCCCGCTGGGATCATTCAAGAAAAAACTTCGGATCGTCGGACCCGGATCGACCTCCTGCCGCCGGCGTTAACATTGTGCTGGCAACGCGTTTAGACCCCCCTATCTTTGTCCGCGCAAATAGCGTACGGTAATTATCTAAACGCTCGGATTGTTCCTTTCTCTAAGCCCGGGAATTAGCCCGGGTTTTCTGTACGAGAGCTTCCCGGCAAATACTTACGGAGGGGCAAAAATGCCCAGTAAATTGTACGTAGGCAATCTGGCCTACTCGGTGTCGAACAGCGATCTGGAAGAACTGTTTTCACAAGCAGGCCAGGTTCAGAGTGTGGCGGTAATCACGGATAAATTTTCCGGCCAATCGAAGGGCTTCGGCTTTGTCGAGATGGCGAATGCGGAAGATGCTTCCAAGGCAATACAGACCCTGAATGATACGGATCTGAAGGGCAGGAACATCAAGGTTAGCGAGGCCAAGCCCCGCGAGTCGAGCTTCGGCGGCGGCGGCGGTGGCGGCGGCAACCGGCGCGGCGGCGGTGAGAATCGCGGCGTCGGTGGCGGCGGCCGCTGGTAAATTAGTCTGAGACTGAGCGGGCACGCGATGCCCGCTCAGTCGTTTTCAGGGGTCGCGGAAACTCCGAGTCCCGCGGCCTCTGCAATTTGTCAATTTTTCAACTGTCTTCGAGCTCCCGTTCTGGGAGACGAAAGACGCTTGCACGTCCACGAGGAGGCCCGGTGCCCAGAATATATTTGGGAAATCTCGCCGAGTCAGTCACGCGCGACGATCTGCGGGCGCTGTTCTCCAAAATCGGCCGAGTAGGCGGCGCGCTAGTGATCACCGACAAGCTCACCGGCAAATCCAGGGGATTCGGCTTCGTGGAAATGATCGAAGTTGACGACGCGATTAACGCCGCCGTCTTCTTCAGCGGCGCCGAACTCGAGGGCCGCAAAATTCACGTCGATCCATACCGTCCCCAGGAACCCGGTGCTCAAAAATATCGCGGCGAACGCAAGCGCCGCGCTCCTGCCAAGCGCAGCACCGGCAATGGCGCCGCGTAGCCGGGTCACAGTGTCGGGGCCGAGCTGAACCATGAAAAGTGAAAAAGTGAAAAGTGAACAATTCAATCGGGAGACGATATGCGCGATGAAGGGCTGACGCCGTGGAGAACGCACGACTGGAAAATTCGTACGATAGAATCGATTGCTCCGGGAGGCGGTTCGCGGCTCGCCTTTACCTGCAGGAGTTGCGCCAGGGTGTTCAATCAAACCACAATCAATAGCCGGACCTGGGCGGTTGATGCGAGCGGCGTTGCGCTGTCCGATACGGTTACGACGCGATGGCTCGCGGAAAGCTGCCAGCATCGCCCGGCGGACGGCGACGAGGACGACCGCAGGCAATTCAAGAACGGCCCGGCGCTGCAAAATTAAAATATTTTTCCGAGCGATGCCGCGATTGAAATTGACAATCCGGGCAATCGCGCTTGGAGCGCTGATTTCAAGTGCGGTCGCTGCTTCCGCCGCCGCGCAAGCGACCGGCCTCTCCCCGCGGAAAAAGCCGGATCGGGGACCATAAAAAAACTTCGAAATAGGGCGTAGCCGCCGCCGCGCGGCCATCTGGTCCGGCATCGGCGAGGTCATCGCCGCCGGCGCCGCGAAGCGCGGAAACCGCCGCCTCATCGCGGCGCGAGCTTTTTCGCTTTTCATGAGCGTATTTGTTAAACCGCAAGGATGACGAACATCCACGACATTCAGACCCCGGCGCTGCTCGCAGATGCCGACGCCCTCGAACATAATCTCAAGACCATGGCGGCCGCTGTCCCGGGGCCGCGACTGCGCCCGCACGTCAAGGCACACAAATGTACGGCTCTTGCCAAAATGCAGGCACGCGCCGGCCATAAGAGCTTCACCTGCGCCACAATCCGCGAGATCGAAGGGATGGCGGCGGCCGGACTCGGCGACGATCTGCTGCTCGCCAACGAAGTGCTCGATGCGCGCCGCCTGGCGGCCGTCAAGGCCCGCGTCACGGTTGCGGTCGATTCCGCGCCCACTATTCTCGCCGCCGCGCAGGCCGGGATAAGGGAAGTTCTCATCGACGTGAATGTCGGCTTGCCGCGATGCGGTTGCCCTCCTGGCGATGCGGGGCGGCTCGCGGACCTGGCGCGCGGCAAAGGTCTCAAAGTCCGCGGTGTGATGGGCTACGAAGGACACGTTGTGGGCCTCGACGATCGAACGACTCGTGAAAAGCTGACTGCGGATGCAATGGGATTGCTGCTTCAAGGTCACCAGGCCGCGGGCGGCGACATAATCTCGGCCGGCGGTACCGGGACATACGACATCAACGTCTGGGCAAATGAAATCCAGGCCGGCTCCTACGTACTGATGGATACGACTTACGCCAAACTGGGTCTGCCCTTTCGTCAGGGGCTTACCGTGCTGGCCACGGTCATCTCCGTCTCATCCTCATACGCGGTAGGGGATTGCGGATTGAAGGCGCTTGGAATGGATCATGGCAACCCGTCGATCGACGGCGGTCATCAAGTGTTGTTCGTATCCGACGAGCACATCACTTTCGTGCCTTCTTCACCGATGAAGCCGGGCGACCGGATTCGCGTCATGCCGGCCCATATCGATCCGACAATCGCCTATCACGAGCGGATGCATCTGGTCCGCGGCGAAGAGATCCTCGAAACATGGCCGATCGATCTGCGGGGATGGTAGGGGGTTGCCGTTGGGTGCTCGGAGCCGGCCGCGAGCCTCAGCCGGGCGACCTTTTGCGTTTGAACGGTAGATGCCGGAATCATCTGCGCGATTGTTCTGCTGAGCGCGGCTATCGACTTAGCTCAGACCTATCGTTCTCAACGGGCAATCGAACAACTGCGCGAACGAGTTGCCCCGACGGCAACCGTCCTACGCGGCGGCGAGTCACCAGCATCGCGCGACATCGCGATCCGCTTCAATCTTCTCGAAACCTGATCGACGCGCGCGGGTCAGGTTTTGAGGAGCCACCACCGATGGCGCCACACGTAGATGATCAGGAACGGCCCGAAGGTCAGCGAGAAAAGATTGATCATCACTTCGACCGCCATCGCACCGTCAATCGACGCATACTTGCCGTTTTCGAGGTCGTAGAGCACGTCGAGCAGCCCGAGGTAAACGAACGAGCTGCCCGCGATCAGTCCCCACAACAGCGCACGTGGGTCCCGCCGTGCAAGCATCAACGCGCAGGCCGCCGCCGCGATCGCAAGCCACGCATCGGCGGCCGGAAACGCGCGTTCGAAAGCAATGTAGGCGGCCCCGCTGCTGGTCTGCACCGCGCCTGAGGTGAAGAAAGTCATCCAGTACAGCACAGTGGCGCCGGCGCTCATCCAGAGCATCACAGTTACCGCGCGCAATGCCGCAGGCGCATCCGCCCCGGTCTCACTCCTGCCGATCTGTCCGGCTTGAACTCGCATGGCTCTCCGAAGTGTGGCGGCCGCAGGTCATTCATCGGCTGCCAGCGCCGGTATAATCTATGCGACAGCACGGCGTTGCTACAATCGTGTCTTTTGCTCGGCGGCACGGCGAAGTGAGGTTGCGCGATGATTTTGAAAGTTGCCCGTCTCGGATTTCCGTCGCTGAGAATCGTATCCGGTCCGGTGCCGGCCGATCGGATCAAAACCCGCGAGTTTCAGCGGCTGATCGATGACATGATCGAGACGATGCACGAGTACAACGGCGTCGGGCTCGCGGCTCCGCAGGTACATCTTCCGATTCAACTGGCGGTGCTCGAAGTCCACGACCATCCGCGCTATCCCGACATGCCGGACGTGCCGCTTACGGTGCTGATCAACCCCGTGGTAACGATTCTCGACAGGACATTGGTCGAAGAGTGGGAAGGATGCCTGAGCGTGCCGGATCTTCGGGGGCGGGTGCCGCGATTCAAGCAGCTCCGCGTGACGGCGCTCGGGCGCGATGCGGAGATGGAAGAAATTGTCGCGTCTGATTTCCACGCGCGGGTGATACAGCATGAGACCGACCATCTGAAGGGCGAAGTTTACCTGGACAGGATGCCGGATATGCGGGCGCTGGGGTTTCTCCAGGAATGGCAGCGCTTCATGGTGAAGGCGGAGAAGCAGGAGGAGTGAGAGGGCACCGCGCGTGCCTACTTGGGGGGCGGGGGAATCTCCGGCATCTTGCCGGTGGCCTTGAACGACGCGATCGCCTTGCGCATCTCTTCGTTCTGTGCGGCGAGAATGTTTTGCTCGCCCTGAACTTTCGTGAGCTCGGCTTTGAGCTGCTCGTTTTCATTTTGAAGCTTGAGCAGCTCGGCGTTGAGTTGCGAGACCTGCTGGCTCTGCTCCTCGATGCGCGTGCGGTAACTGCTCGAATAGAGAAAGAAGAGTAGAGCTGCGACTATCGCGACGATCAATCCGCCTATGAGCAATCGTGCCATCTATGCACCCTTCCTCAGGAGTCACGAGCCGATTTTGCAAGCGCGCGCATCAGACAGATTAGCCGATCGGCACGCGAAAAAACTGAATTGACTTCCCTGGCCGGCCGTCCCTAAAATGCCGTGGTTCGCACTTCTGGTCGGGAGCCATTTGCACTACATTAAGAATTATGCACGATACCCGGCGCCGATGAACGTGGGGATCGCTGAATTTCGCACACCGGCCAAAGCAGGCTTTTTTGCATGATAGAGGTCCAGGAGCTAACCAAGTATTTCGGCGCCACGCTTGCCGTAGACGACGTTTCGTTCAAGGTCGAGAAGGGCGAGATCATCGGATTGCTGGGCCCCAACGGTTCGGGCAAGACGACGATCATGCGGGTTCTGACGGGATTTTTCCCGGCCACCTCGGGACGCGCGCTAATCGGCGGCCTCGACGTGGCGGAACATTCGCTCGAAACGCGCCGCCGCGTCGGCTACCTGCCGGAAAACATGGTGCTGTACCCCGATCTCAGCGTCGATGCGCTGCTCGAGTTCGGCGCGCGCGTGCGTGAGATCGATCCCGGGACGACGCGCGATCGAATTGAATATTCGCTCGATACGTGCGGGCTCAAGGACGTGCGGCGCAAGCTGATCGGCAAGCTCTCGAAAGGCTATCGGCAGCGCGTCGGAATCGCGCAGGCAATCCTCAGCGATCCCGAGGTGCTGATTCTCGACGAGCCGACGGTCGGACTCGATCCGCGCCAGGTGGTCGAAATCCGCGATCTGATACGTTCGCTGGCCGGGCACTCGACGGTGCTGCTGTCGACGCACATACTGCCCGAGGTCAACATGACGTGCCGGCGCGTCGTGATTATCGACCGCGGACAAATCGTCGCGCAGGACACGCCCGAGCACCTGACGGCGAAACTGCAGGGAAGCGACCAGACGATGATCACGGTCGGCGGTCCGTCGCCGGCGGTGCGCGAGGCATTGACGGCCGTCAGGTTCGTGCAAAGGCTCGAGGATCGTCCGGTCGAAGCCGGCACGACGGGCGTGTGCTCATTTGTCGCGTACTCGAGCGGGCACGGCGAAGAAGTCCGCTCGGCGCTCGCCGCTTGCGTCGTGCAGCACGGATGGAATCTGCTCGAAGTCAAACCGATGGCGCTCAGTCTCGAGGATCTGTTCATGCGGCTGGTCACCAGGGAGGAGCGGGTTTAGGTGCGCCGCAAGCGAAGTTCAATGTGCATTGAGGTAGTCGTAGTCGATGTCTAACCGTGCGGGCACGCTGGAAGTCGCTGGCGCCGCCGCCGAGTCGCGACGCGCCGCGATCCGCGCCGCGGGGACGGGCTTTTCAGTGGGCAGGATGCTCGCGGTGACGCGCAAGGAATTGCGCTCGTACTTCGCCTTTCCCCTGGTCTATGTGCTGTCGGGCGTGTTCCTGGTTTTGGCGGGATACTATGCGTACACC
>Ga0187881_10002748_pt1 | contig 16029 bp, 12 predicted proteins | sample June2016WEW_19_1_2_FD_133017 | JGI IMG/M metagenome (GOLD analysis project Ga0187881, IMG submission 133017) | Peatland microbial communities from SPRUCE experiment site at the Marcell Experimental Forest, Minnesota, USA - June2016WEW_19_100 | ecosystem: Environmental > Terrestrial > Soil >...
TAATTATATCAATTGTGGGCATTGCGAAGGCTCAGGGAAAGTGAAAACGGAAAAAATCGAACGTTCAGAATGGAACACAATGCAGCCATACATAGAAACAAAAGACTGTCCATCGTGTCAAGGAATTGGTAAACTTAAGATAAATGACACCTCAAAGAAATATGCGAAATTAGTGGTCGATGCCACTAGAAAAGTTATCGACATGAGCAGGCGATTAACAGATACCATCGTGAATGTACCGGAGGAATAACTTCTATTCCCTTTTTTATTATCATTATGAATAGAAAATAAACTCATGGAGAGTGATAAGTTATGACAGAAATGGACGATAGTCCTTTGAATGGGCTCTATTCAAAATACAAACCTTTTGAATCTGATCTTGCTCACATAATGACAAATCTATTGGAGCACTACAGCTACCCCATGGAAGAAGCAACGATAGTTGAGAACATGGACAATTTCATTGATGAGAAAGGTTATACTAGGATTGAGTTTTGTTCGGCCAAAGACAATTTTACTATCAAAATGTATGGTTCTGGTATTCCTGCAGAAGTATTCAATACGACTTTGCACACGTTAGCGGGAACGACAAAAACAAAGGGTCAGGGCCTAGGTCATTATGGATGGGGTATGAAGGTAGGACTAGGCATTGCTGATCGAATACAAATATTCACAAAAAGAGAGCAATTCCAGGGAGGGCAAGAATGGATAGTTGACGCCAAAGGTATACCACAACATGCGGTACTACAAAGTCCTAACTTCACTGAAGACATGACCATAATCGAGCATCAATTAAAACAAGATTTTCAAGGTAAGATCGATGAAGCATTTGTATGTTCTACTCTTCAAAAATTTTACCCGACAGTCTTAGATGGAGCTCCTTGCAATGGAAGAACCGTAGAAGTATTAGTGAATGGCAAGAAAGTGGAGCCTCCTGAGATAAGCTATACCAAAAAAGTACCCGTTCATTGTGATTTTGAAGACAACGAGATCTGTGGTTACTTCCTTTATAATGACAAAGAGTATGACGAAAAATATGATAAAGTTGCTGTAATCGTATTCGGAAGAGTAATCATGAGAGAAGCATTCGGAGTACCAACTGGGGGTAAGGTATCAGGCTATATTCATGCAGATGTTCTAGCTGATGAAGTTCGAGGAGATAAGACGGTAATCAAAAGATCATCCAAGTTATGGAATGGTATTAGCACAATCATTGGAAAGCAGCTTAATGACTTTTTAAAAAGTATTGGAGAACTGAAAGAAGAGGAAACTTGGGATTCGGATTTCATAAGATCTCTCCACCAAGATATTAACGAGACAATAAGACATTTTCCAGATCTATTTGGAGATTTCAAAGCAAGGTCAGAACGCAGACAGACTGCTATTATGTCACCTACAGGGGCATTTCAATTCGGTGAAGGTATGGGAGGTCAATCAGCAGTTAATGCTGGTGCAGGAGGTAGTGGAGGAGGCGGGGGAAATAAGACAACGGACAGTGGTGGAACAGATCCCAATTCGACAGGACCTGATTTTTCTAAGAAAGGGGAAATATCAGGATTCATTAAGAACTATAGGAAAAAAATTGGAGTCCAAATAAGGCCAAAACCCTTAGAACAGAAAGTTGAGGCATTATTCGATTACCCTGTAAGTACGGTATTTATCAATACTAATTTCCCCACATACCGAAAAGCAGAAGCAAGTGGTAAGAGAGTATTGAATTATCATTGCAATCGATGTACCTATGATGCACTTCTTGAATATGTCATTGAGAACAAAACTGATGAGAAAGACGTCGGAGATAGATTGAAGGAGTTTATGTTTCAACGCACAGAGATACTATCAAAATGGGGAGAAATGTGATTGGACAGATTTACAACCGAATTCACGAGAATGACCCAAAACGGTATACAGAAGACAGTGACTGCAATCCCCCTAGACACAAATAAAACACGTTTTTTCCCCAGCAGCAGTACGATCAATAGCGTACTTCCATATGTTGAAAAAAGATACTACGAGTTGTTGGATTGTTTGAAAAAAACCCTTTCAACTCAATGCATTGACAAATTTTTCGATGAGGTTCAAGACAAGACAATTGTTGGTATAGGATTTCTCGAATGTCTAAAGAAAGACCTTAACACCTCTTTCGAAGAACTTTACAATATAATATCAAACACAAAATACGTCATTACGATGGTTGATAAGATAAATGTCGAGTACCCCAAGAGGGCGAAAGATGACCCTATTGGTTATGCTGAAGCATGTCAACAGCTAATTGACCTTTTTGGTTTTGCAAATGCCTTCATTTTTATCAATAATAAGGGAATCCCCATGAAAAGGCGAGTATTTTCATATCTTTACAATATCTCAATAATGCATCCCAAAGTAAAGGCAATGATTCAAAATAAAGAAATAGACCTTACAGCAGCATATGATATTTCTCCACAACTTAGCGAAGAAAAACAATTGGAGTTGGCCGAGACCATCAAGAATAAAACACGTTCAGATGCTCGTAAAATTCTAAGACGAACTAGGGATTTTTAAAAGATAATTTTAGACGTACAGTATGTGTAGTTAGTGTATGAAATAGGGGAATGTCTTCATCCCCCTGAATCTTCATTATTTGATGGTTTGTGCGGTTGTGGTCTAGTCCGGTCTAAGATAAAAGCTTCCCAAGCTTTGGATCCTGGGTTCAAATCCCGACGGCCACACTATCAAACATAAAGGAAACTGATTAGATTTCTTCAATTTTGAGATGGGGTTGAGGTTAAAATTTAATAAAAAAATATTACTTGCTAGGAGAAGTCACAACTTACTTGGTTGGATAAAAACCAGCTGTACCATTTAAGAATAGTATCACGCCTCTTTCCATGGCATCTTGCACTTTATCTGCTGCCAGTTTTATTCCAAAGGATACCAAAGCACGGAGGATCAAGTTTAATTCAGGGCTTGGAATTCCTGGTATTAGATCAACCAAAATGGTCGCAGTCCCCACGGAAAAAACCCATACGCCTATCTTCAAAGCAGTTCTTGTGTGGCTCCTTTTCTTCAGTTCGTCTTTCAACTCATGATGAAGTGAGATCACTATGAATTTGGCCTTATGAAGAAGAGTTGCTAAGCGATCTCCAAAGGTTAGTATCCTTGCTTTTAGGAAATGAGCAGTTGCAAGCAGCTCAAATAGTACATCACCTAGAACCCCTCCCACTTTATCAGAAAGGCTTCTGCGACTAACGGTATGTTCACCGATGAAGTCGACCCCTTCAACTTTTTTGCTTGCTGGCATCGGCTCGCAAGTCTTGAGGAAATCAGATGCGATTCCTTTAAGTTCTTGTAAATATGAAAAAAATTTTGTGAGATTAATACTTGGGCTCCACTTCTTCAATAGATCAATAAACTCATGAGATGGGGATTCTCCCTCCGAAATTTCAGTTAGACATTTCATGAGGGTAGTTGGTAAAACTACATTGACCGGTGAACCCGTCTCCTTAATTGTCTTGAATAGATTGACTCCCGCCCTTAACCTTGCTCGTGAAAGGATTAATGATGGATCAAAAGTCAGTGTAACAGCTTCTAATTGTGCAGTCAAAAGTACCACTCTGTATTTTCTTATCGCTCATTCATTATGAACTATTCGCTCTCCCTGTCTTGAGTTGGGCTTGAACCCACGACCCCCTGGGTGCAATGCATATATCTATTGCTTTGAATCAGAAATCTTCATATTAATTTGTCTTGTTGCGACATGATTTCTAACCATTTTGCTTTCAATGTAGATTGAATATTCTAAGTCAAGCCCTTCACTAGCGAGCGAAGGTGTGAATGGAATCGTTTTGCGTATAGTATTTCCCTTTTTGAGAGGTGGAAATAGTTGTTCATATGGAATCTCATTAAAAGCGTCATGTATGTTTGTTAAGTCCAATAATAACTTCGGAGTGTCTATGCTTGCGGAAATTGAGATCTTCATTGATGATTGTGTTCCTAAAAATAATGATTCGGGCATTTCGAGTTTTACATTATCTTGAAGCGTTACCACGGGCTCACGAGATGGTGGGTTTTCAAGTATTATGAATTCAGTATTCTTTGTCAGCAATACTATGCCGTTCGGAATTGTGTCTACAACTGAGTATTTCAGCATTTTTTCATTATCTGGGAACGATGTATCTGGATTCTCATACGTCCAAACCTCATCCCCTTTCAGAAATGGTTTATTTTCATAATACCTCTTGACATCTTGAACAAAGTCCGGGTTAGCTTTGTTGTACGAATATGGGGCGAGTTTTAGAAGGATTGCTTCTTTTAGATCTGCTTTCCTAACAGAGACTTTCTCTCCAACATTTACTCCAGCATTTTTCATGATCAACTGATCCATATGTATGCCTACCCCAGATCCATTCCAGCGGGAAACCTGAGCCGCAGTCTTTCTCTTACCCTCAATTTCGACATAGTCTTGTTCGTTGACGCCAATCCTTATCCTCAAGTCCGGCAACATAGTTACTTGACCCCTTAATGCAGGGTCGATGATTTGTTTATCAACGGTTAACGATAAGGTTTCAAAAGTTGTTTTCACAATCAATGTGCCCTTACCCTTACAGGTTGGACAACTACCAGGCTGCGGAGCGTCAAATAAATCGTGCTCTTTTCCGGTTCCTTTGCACATATAGCAAGTAATTGTTATTTCTTCACCGTTAGAATTCATCTTGGTTCTCTCCAAAACTTCTATTGTTGAAGATGTATTCTTTTCAAATACATAAACCTTGTAGAAGATAAGCCCTCGCGCATAATTAATTGGCTTACATTTATGTTGCTGACAAATCTGTTTTAAGGTTTGACTCCCAATAAACATCATAGAAGTGGCTGAAATGGCGACCTACTCGAACTCAAAACTTAGCACCTTCGAACAATGCCGCTACAAGTATAAACTTGCATATATCGAACACGAAGAAGTCGAGAAATCAAACACAGTTGAAACGTTCTTGGGTGATCTTGTCCATAGGACCCTTGAGAAGCTTTATAGAGATCTGAAATATCAAAAGATGAACTCCCTCAAAGAGCTACTCGCCTATTACGACAGGCTGTGGAGGAAGGAATGGACAGACGAAATTCAGATCACCAAGAGCGAATACACCGAACAGAATTACAAGAAGATGGGCGAAAAATTCCTCTCGGACTATTACAACCATTACAAACCCTTCGACCAGATGACTGTAATCGGCCTAGAAACCCAGGAGATGCTCCCCCTTCCAGATGGCAATTATTACCATATCCGGATAGACCGGCTAGGCTGCAAAGGCGATGAGTACTACGTCTGCGATTATAAGACGAGCAATAGGCTGAAGGATCAGGAGGAGGCAGACGACGACAGACAGCTGGCTATGTACTCCCTCTGGGTTAAAGACAAGTTCAAAGATGCTAAGAAAATCAACCTGGTCTGGCACATGCTCGCCTTCGACAGGGAAGTTGTTTCCGAGCGAACCCACAGGCAGCTGGAGCAGCTTCAGGAGGAAGTGATGGAAAGGATCAAAGAGATTGAATCCTGTGAAGACTTTCCGCCCAATGAAAGTGCCCTATGCGATTACTGCCTATACAGGGAACTCTGCCCCCTCTTCAAGCATGAAGTAGAGCTGGAAGAGAAGAGTGTCGAAGAGTTCAAGGACGATGATGGCGTCAAGCTGGTAGATGAATTCGCCAAGCTGCAAGAAATTAGAAGAAAAGCCGATGAAAAAATCGAGGAGCTCCGCGGGAAACTGATTCTATTTGCAGAACAAAAAGGCATCAACAGGGTTTTTGGCTCAAATAAGAAAGCGTCCATCAGAGCATTTATCAAAATCTGCTTCCCTGAGGACAAAAGAGAATTGACCGCGCTCATCAAGGATAAAGGCCTCTACGATGAATTGTCTTCCCTTAATTATCTTGCGATAACAAAGCGGATAGCCAACGGCGAAATGGATCAAGACATTGAGAAACTTGTTATAAAAGAAAAATCGCACCGCGTTACTTTGTCTAATAGGGCTATGGAGGAGGAATGATGAATTACCCTGAAAAAGTGGCTGCCCATTTGTGGAAAGGTTTAGAGCTCTATGCCAAGGAAGATCAACATGTGGAAGCCAGCATCGAATTTGAGGAGGCGCTAAGGCTTAATCCGAGAGACCCACAATGCCATTTTTGGGTAGCAAAGATGATGGCAGAGTTTGGCGATAATGAAGATGCCGTAGAGCTGTTTGATAACGCAGTAAAGATGTCACCAGACAACGCTCAGTATCATTTTGAAAAGGGGGACATACTAGCATTATGGGGATGCTTCGATGAAGCCCTTAATGAGATGACTAAGGCCATAAGGCTTAACCCAAAAAATGCCAATTATCACTACTTCAAGGGTCTAGCTCACAACTCAATGAGGGATTACGAAAAAGCATTGAAGGAATTTGATTCATGTTTAGGGTTACTTCCCGATTGTTCTGAATTTCATCTAGCGAAAATGGATACATTAGTTCAATTAGGAAGAACTGTGGAGGGAACGGAAGAGCAGAATAAAGTACATATAGTGACAGAAAATGATGAAAGGCATCCAATGAGGTATGAGGGCATACTTGAAATAAAGCAGGCGTATTTCTTTCAGAAATTTAGATGAAGGAGGGACCGAAGAAGATAGAGCAAACCTCCGTTGATAATAGTTTCAAGGATTTTCTAATAGAAAGATTGTTGGTGAAATTTGGTTTATGAATGACTGATAGATTACTCCCAATAACCTAATGTTGTTGAGGAAACCTAATTGAGTGCCCTGAAGGTTTCTGACTGACCGCAAAGCATCTCATTTTGGATTTAATCAATTTCCCAATGGGCTCTAACGTTAAAATCATCTTCTGAGAGGCCAAGTTCTTTTTTGACATGTTCAAGGATTTTTATCTCTCTTTCTTTCAAGAATTCTCTGTAAAGAGAATATTCAAGCAGATTTCTGTTAATGTATGCTTTTTGAAGAATAGATTCATCTACATCCTCAAAATATTTCTTAGGATCTGTATTACTCTTATTTTGATTCTTGTTCTTGGCTAAGATCCAGAAATTTGCAAAATGATTTATTTCTGCCTCATCAAACTTCTTGTCACGTAGTATAGAGCGTGGAAAGATGTGATCAATTTCAGGGGCGTTCTTTTCATAGTGTACCTTGGCTCCCGACAGACCTTGAACTAGGTGGAGCGTAAGAGGAACATTCCCTTGAAGTAGTTTTGAGCCATAATTCTCGAAATATTGCATCCAATACCATACCCAATATACACTTTCTTCAAGTGGAAACTTTTCATCATGTTTAGCAACAAGGACAGCCAATTCTCTGCGGATGAAAGTTCCCAACCTACTGTCAGCGTATCTAGAGAACGGTGATGTGAACCCAAACAGGTAGATAGCTTTTCTAACTCTTGCAATTTGATTGTTTGGTACTTGATGCTTTGATGTGTGGAACAGATAATAGACAAATGGGACAAGATTATAGTATCCCCCAAGAAGTTTACTACTCGAAAGATGGCATTCGCTCTGGACAAAGTCTAAAGTGGACTTAATCGAATCGCAACATTGTGAAAAGTTATTCTTTATTTTTTGAACGTTAGTTTGCTTGCGCAGGAGGTCTAGGTCAAATTTTGTTCCAAGATCTGATACTGCAAATAAACAACGAATTACAAAATCAGCGTCTATCTCAAAAGAATTGCCTTCCTTAAGCTTGTCTACGAACTCAGGTAATGACTCCGCCGATTCTTTCCAACCAAGTTTGAGCATACTGAAAATTAAATCTGATCTATCAAGACGTGTCCCTTCACGGTTTATTCTAACGAATGCTTCTAGGATGTCAGACTCCTTTTTTCGATCTTGGCTTTCTCGTGGCAAATTCTCATCAATTACAGTTGCCTTAAGAATGTTCGGATTATTTGTTAATGCATCACGTAGTATGGACAAGTTAAGTTCGACTCTTAACCTATCCTTATCGTCTAGTTTAAGTTGACTTGCAATCTTCCGTTGAAATTCTTGCCTATCTTTTGCGCCTAGGGCTACCAAATCTTGCACTTTGCAATAGTAACTGTTTTCATCACCTTTGTCTTCCGAGTCCAGAATTACCTTCCCTGATTCTCCATTAATCTTGGAAGCCTCATCTTCTGAATAAAAATTGAAAAAGAATCGCTCTTCCTTAAAATCATCAGCTAACTCGCGTCCACTTAGAATATCAAAATATAAATACTTTCCTTCGTAAGTTCCATAAAGAGCGACATATAGTGATTGAAGACGTTGTTGCCCATCCAACACAAGTTTTAATCGTCTATTTTTGCTATTCGAAGAAAACTGGTATTTTGCATCAGACTTGAAGTCTCTAACAAAGCTCCTATGTTGAATGTCTTCGTATGTTTCCCAGAGTAATGTAATACCTATTGGATATGTTCGCAGCACTGAATCAAGCAATTTCTCAATTTGATATTCGGTCCAAACAAAATTACGTTGAATTGCTGGGAGTACTATCTCTTCATTCTTGATTTGTTCAGCTATACTTATTATACTCATAATGTTCTCTACCTTTTTGAATGATTGTTTACATTAAAGATTGTATTATTTCGCCTTATGTGAATGTTTAGAATATAACTCTTAATAGAAGTGGCGACTGATGTTTTTAAAAATAACTTCGATAAGTCGCCTTTTGTTCAAAGAATATATCCATTGTCATCATTAAATGCGATGAAAATGAATAATATAGTGTCTCTTGCCCGAAACTGAATCCCTCTGGCCCGACCCATTTTTAACATCAATTTAATGATCCCGGAGTGAAAATTAGGCGAAAGTAACAGATAATTCGATGGCGATCGGTGTGGAATATCCCAAAACCATCATTTATGGTGAGCTTTATTCAGGTCAAAGGAAGAAGAGACGAATGAGACCTAGAATTAGGCAACATCCTGATCAGCTACTGCTCATTAATTGGGATGACCTCCCGTGAGACACAGCCCCGCATTTTCCTTTTGGTATTTCGAATAAGAGAACATGTATTGTTTTGTTATAGTTTTATGGTATTATTTTGAGTTCAAGCTACGATTTTCATTTGGGATAGTGGAATTATGTTACCTGTTAATATAATCAATCTTACAGAAGATGAATTATGCCAAATCCAAGAATGATTACATATTTTTCCGTAACAGGTATTATATTGGTAATAATTGGAATTTTTTTCACAATCCTTGGTCCTGAATATTCGCTTACAAAAGACGTAAATACTTTTTATCTTTTAACGGGGTCTCTTATTTCGGCTGGATTATCTTGTGAATACTCTATTGTTGGAGTACTTTTAGTAAAGAGAAATGGAAAGGGGATTATTAGCTTTATTTTACTCGCTGTAGCTTTTTTGGTTGCAGGTTTTGTTATACTCTTTATGGGTGGCTCGCTAGCACAAGAATTAAAATATGTAATTGGAGGCTCATTAATATCAGGTGGATTTTCGGGCTTATTCACTTTGGCAGCTACAACTATGTGATCTCCTATTGCCAAGTCAATACCTCACATCTTCCTTTTTTTCAAAACTAATCTATTTATTTTGCAGCTTGAGAACTTTATAGCGATTAAGTCGAGGTAGCTATATAATAATAACCTTAATGTTATAGTTAACTATAAATTTTTATGTTATCATCCATAGTAGCCAGAGAATATTGGTATTTATTATAACCAACGACACAAATCAATTATGATTAATATGAGCGATTATCGTGCGAATCGACCAAGATTCGACGCTTTAGAAGAGATAAGGCAAAACGGAGATTTTTCAGAGTTCCTGATTGCAGCATGGGGAATTATTGAGACGTTATCTAATGAAGCGATCTTAAAAATAAATAAAATAACTTCTCATGATTCCAGGGCTAAAAAATTGCTCGCCTTGAAAGTTCAAAGCAAACTAGATATCTTTAAAGAATTGGGTAAAATTTCAGAAGATGAGTACCAAACAATAATCCAATTTAAAAAGAAACGTAACTACATGTTTCACGAAGGTGCGATTTTTATTCGTGGCCTAGGTCAAGATGATAAAGATGAAATAATGGATTTGGGAATGCATGCTGCCGATGTTATGCATAACCTAAACGATCGAGTGTCTTTAAATAATGGAAAGAGGCCTAGCCCCGATTCGGAATTGATAAAAAAGTGAGAGTGTTTTTTGCGTTGAAGTCGATTTATTGTTTGGATTTGAAGTTATGATAGCTTCAGGAATATTCTTCACTCGTTAATGGTTTTTCTGGGCACACAACCACTTCGCCTAAATTAAATTTATTACAATTAGTAAGCAATTTCAATTTTATCGGAAAAATGTTGTTTTGTTTTCCTGTTCCTAAAATACAATATACTTTTATCCTTGCAATAACCAGCTCAAGCCCACGACCTTTACTTGAATATGTTCTAATACACGCTTTAAAAGCTGAAATGAATAGCATACCCGTTTTTCCCTTTACTTGAAATTGTGCATTAAGTGTAGGAATATTACGAATCCTCTCTTCAGACATTAATGCGTTTATAATGTCAGGTGCTCTAAGCTTAGTAATCTCAATAAGACCATGTCCGCCTTGTCTTTGTTTAGAAAATAAATCATTATATTTTTGTTCATTAGTTGGAATCAATATTTTTTCTTCGACAAAGTCTCTAATAATGTCCTCAAACCGCTCATCGGAATAAAAGTCATAAATCATTTCAGTTTTAGGTAAAATTTGCCCTAAAGGTATCTCGACAAATATCATCAAAGACCTTACTGCAAAACTATAATGTCGATGTCTTTCGTTTGTGTTTTCAACAAAGTAATTCGAAAGAAGTTTACTACCAATATCCGTCATTTCATTTTTCTTTTCGGAAGGTTTCGCTGCTATATATTCAGATAGGATTATTGAAGAGGAAAAAGCAGCAATAATAAGAAAGACCCCTAGTTCAGGAAAGCTTGACACTTTCAATAATGTGTTATTGCCCGATAGAGTCGTAACAACTGTATTTAGAGATATTATTGAAATGATGACAAGGGCATAGAAAATAATTATTCTGCCAACTAACAGAGAACCCAGCCACAATACTTTCTTTCGATCAAATTGTTTTAAGTCAGTCAATAAGTCCCTATTATTTTCAATCAGATCTAAAAATAATTTTTTAAGCACTTCGCCACTTTCATAATTAGTGAATCCTTTACTGAAGAATCCAAGTATCGCTCCATTTGCCAAAATCAACAATATTGCTAAAACCAATAGGATTAATGACAGAATTAGGAGATCAGATGGTAATAATGGGAATAAAAAAAACGAAAAACCTAAAGCTAATAATCCAATTGGTAGCCCCTTCCTTAATGCACTTTCAGACAAGGCGGCTACAATTAATTCTTCAAACATTTAAGACACACTATCCCGCTCCCGCGTAACTTCCCTCATAAAACCTTTCATCCACTACTGTAAGACTTTTTCAGATTATCAACATATGTATAATAACTATTCAAAATCCTGTGACAGTCTTGACATATGTGCACAATTTTTCCATCGAGTTCTTTTGAGTGATGTGCAGTCAAATCTGTCACTTTATGACAACAAGGGCATTCACCAATTTTTGTCATAAGAACACCATAAGCTAACTAGACCAATAGAGGTTCATTACAATTTCTATGTGTTGTGCGTGTGCGCGCGTGTGCGTGTAGAGAGAGTTAGTATGTATGTATGGGAAGTAGAGCAGTAGTTAGTAGTCGTTAGTAGTAGTTAAGGAAGGAAGGAAGGAAGGAGTTAAAATTTAATCCCCCCCAATTATTATTTGGCTGGTTCACTGGGTGCACTGGAAATTTTTAATCCCATACACACGTCAAATTATTTTTGGAGGTAATTCCCGTAGTGAAGAAAGTAGTTGTTTTTTTACCTCAGGTATTCCAACTAATATTGTTTCATAAGGTCTTTTGTATCGATAGTTTAGGTCGGTTCTTGAAATCGAATCAATTACTGAAAATCCTGCTGATGCTATTGCTGATTGTTGGTTACTTAAAGTTATTAAAAATAAAGGTACTTCAAGGAGCTGTGAAAGCAAACATAGTGGTCTCCAAGTTGGATAGTCTCCCCCTCTATAAAGAAACCAATCTTTTGGATCATATGATTCGAGTGGATACTTAGTAATCCTGAATTCGATTATCGCTTGAAATGTATTTGAATCAAAATCAATTAAAAATCCATCGATGTTTCCTCCCCACATGAGTCCTCCCTCAGACAAAGCAATATCAAAGTAGGAATCGGCAATTCGTTTTTTTGCTTCATTAAGAGGCTTTCCTTGTACTGTTTTTTTAATTGAAGCCCACCATCTGATAAAATCAGGTTTAGTAACGGTTTGCATTAATGAGAAAGTTGGGCCACTTTGAAAGGAAAAATTAAAAATCATGACTTCATCCTTTGATTTTTGATGAACTAGAATATAGAAGGGAACTGAAAGCTGGCGACACAATAGCCATTTCGCTTTCCATTGGTTTTCTGAAAATAATGGTTCTAATTGAATTGGTTCATTGGGTTCGAATTCCACTGCCTCAATTCCTGCAGTAAAATTTCCTTTATCGTCAAGGGTCAGGCCTTGAAGCTCATAAACGGGAATTTGTTTATGAATCAGATCGCTGAAATAATTAGATTTTTCAGTTGACCTAATTTTCATAAGAATGATTATATTCTTATCATAATATAATTCTTTGTATTAATGATTTTTTTATTATTTTAAAATATTTTTGGCACGTAGTGCTCTACTTTGTGCCAATTTTTGTAATTCTAAATAGAATTTGTTGACATCGTTTTCTAACCCCAATGTGCCGAGCAACAATTCATCCATTTTAATACGACTTTCTTTTTTTGATTCTTCCATTATGGTAACTGGTGTTGACATCATCAAATCATCTACATATTGAAGGAACTTTTCCATTTTACCTACTTTCTCAAGTTCTTTTTGTACAAAAATTGGATCAAGAATTGGAATTAAATTATAATCGACAACATTAACATCCAATGCACCTTCGCCTAAGTTAGTCCTTCCAAAAAGTTCCATCCCCAAGTATGTTAGCACAGAATTAAGGGTAGCGAAAGCTATTTTTTTATTGATAGATGAATTTTTCAATGATGCAAAAAATAACCTTTTGTCAATTTGCACATCTTTGGCTTCGTTAAAGAAAAAGGCGTAGTTCAGATTAATGTCATTTCTGAAAATAAATGTCCCATTACTTGTGTCAGGGAGTTTTGCCCAAGAAGATTGATTAAATTTGCTTTTTAAAGTGGGGTACTTCCGTTCATCCATTTTGTTTTGCGTAACAACAAAATTCTTTAACCATTCAATATAACTTTTAGTTCCAGAATCGGTGATTTTTTCTTCATCCTCAATCCAAATTACATAATCTTCTTTTTTTGTTGTTGGAATTTGAGTCATTAAATAGGGATGATTTTGGATACTTTCGGTTCTTATCAATTTTTTAAGATTGTGTTTGTCAATCGAAATTCGGCCAACATCTAAATTTGTAAGAATCAATTTATCAGTTGATTCCTTTTCAAACTCCCAATATTTTGAAGGTAAATAGAAAAGTTCATTGGCATTAGTTGTAAGTCCACGACTTAAACAAAAGATATCTTTCATTTGGGCCAATCCTTCTTGGGATTGGTTGGCAAATTTCAAAACTAATTGCAAGTAACTGATTGGTCCTTTAAAAATTCCCCACCGACCGAAATGATCTTCGATGCGGTTCAATGTTGATTTATTAATATTTACAGCTTTTACTTCTTCATCGTCATAGATTGAATATCCATCTTTTGTTATTGGTTTATATTTTGAAAGGAGTGCGCTCATTTTATCATAATAAATTCTATTGGCTGTTAAATCGTTGGTCGGTGGAACTTCTCCTATTAATTCATTTAAAGATTTTTTCAAGAAAATAAATCGAGTATCCTGTTGTTTACCACTCTTTTTCGCAATAATAATATTAGTAATTATTTTTGCGTCCTCAAATAATCGCTCATTAAGGGGTTCGATAACCATTTCCAAAGAAAAATTATTTACAAGAATTTTCTTCAACGGACGACCATATTCAGCATTCAGCCATGAATTCTCTACAATATATCCAAGACGCCCATCTTCTTTGAGTGAGTCCATTCCTTTGATTAAAAAGTATGAGTAGATTGAAGACTGCATGCTCCAATTATCAATTTTTTCTACAGTTTTTAATAAATTTGATTTATAATTATTATCATAAAATGCCAACATTAATTCTACTTGATTGGTATAGGGGGGATTTGTTATCACATAATTGAAGTTATTCATATTGACCTTAAAAAAATCATTATGGTGAATTTTTGGGTAATAATTTTGATAATCAGGCAACATTTCTAATGATTGAATGTAAAGATTAACCTTTGAAAGCATACAGGCAAGTTTATCGATGTCTACTCCTTCAACCCCCTCGAATATTTTTTCATTAATTCGTTTTCTTTGACTATTCCAATAATTTAAAGCTCTTACTAAGAAAGTTCCAGAGCCACATGATGGATCCAGAACAGAACCTGTGTCTCTTAATGTTGCGGCGATGATTAAATCTACAATTAAAGTATTAGTATAGTGTTGACCTAAGAGATGCCTTCTTTCATTATATATTAATCCCTCAAAAACTCTACCAATGATATCTATTCCGATTTCGCCCCAACGAATTTGATTGAGATAAATTAGGAGTTCATTCAACTTCGATATGGATGGATCAACAAATGGAATTGCGTCAACAGTATTCCCACCGAATACTTCTTCAAAATCGCCTGTTTTTTCAATTGCATGCTGAAATAAGGAATCGAAAATTTTCTTAAATAAGTCTGGGTCTTTGAGAACTATATTACCTAAATTTTCCTGTAGTTTTTTTGCAAGCTCAGTATTTTTTACTTGAAGAACTAAATAAAATAGTATCTTTATTGTAAATGTATACAACTGTTCTCTTAATAAGAGATTTAGGAATTTCTTCAATTCATTGTCATTTTTTGGTTGATAGGTTCTTTCTTTTAACCAACTTAAAATTAGATTTCTTATTTGTGGGTCATTATCATATAGAAATTTAAGTTTTCCAACGCCATTAGAAGCTCCATCTTCTATGTACTGACGTATAGTGCAAATCACTTCACTGCTAATATCTAATATTTTTCCATCCAGAATTTCTCTAAATTTTAAAAGAAAAAGACTGAGATTTTTTCTTGCCTCAACATCGTTAGAAACCATTTTGTAATCTTGGATATCCTTAGCCCAAGGGACTATTTTGAAAGGAAAATCTGTAATAGAAACCCAATGCTGAATATGCCGCCCTGAAGGCATATAGGCATCAAGAGTTTTAGCAACTTTATCTCCTATGTACTTGTAAATACTAAGATACCGAAGATTATGAATTCCATAATAGCGTAGTCCATCTTTTTTACGATATTCCTCTGCATAACCTAAAGCTTGAGTCCTAAGATTTGTATCACTTAATGGTATCTCAGGTCGTTTTACTTCAATAACTGCAACATTTTTCTGTTTATAACTCAATAGAATATCTGGTTTATTGCCTGAAACTGTTTTTACTTGAACTATTGCATCAAAACCTAAATCACGTCCAATCTCTTTGATAAGTGAAACCAACTCAGTAGTGTAGGTATCTTCAGTGGGTTGCTCACCCAATGATATCCCTCAGAATTTTTCTCACAAAGAAATAAGGAGGACTTCTTATTAAAAAAGGTCGTTATAGAAAATTGCACTTGATATTTATTTAAAAAGTGACTTCATCCCGCCACTCCTGGATGCCACTGTGGGGAATCGCCCCGAATATATCTGGCGAGCAACTGCGCTTCTTCGCTGATTAGTGTCTCGATGGTCTGCCTTTCGCCTACTTTTATTCTTGGTATTTCCTGCCTGAGCAATACTTTTTAAAGAAGTGTCATCAATTGATGGCGTAAGGGGTCGTCGTCCAGCTTGGTTCAGGATGCAAGCCTGGGGCGCTTGTGATCTCGGGTTCAAATCCCGACGGCCCCATCA